>VFQT010000134.1_pt1 | contig 116245 bp, 89 predicted proteins | sample 3512381 | NCBI WGS metagenome assembly VFQT01 (sample SAMN10412376, study PRJNA504923) | tailings metagenome | isolation source: Relicate 2 Philex TSF3 active mining site | place: Philippines: Tuba, Benguet | collected 2017-08-29
TTTTGTTGTGGGGGCTGTCCCACGGTTCATCCATGTGAAATCGAATGTACAGATCGGGATCCAGCACCTGCAGCAGATGGACTCGCCAGCTTAACCCCGCTTTTGATCCCTTGAACTGTTTCCAGTTCGGAAAAAAGTCGTTCATGTCGTGAAAGTTTGAGAAGGCTTCCGCCAGGTCTGCCACGGCCTGCTGGTGAGACTGAGGCGAGGGTGTTTCGGGGCTGCGGAATTCACTGGCGAGATTTTTGAGGTCTGGCTGAAGTTTGGCCAACAGGGTATTGATGCTGACGGGGCGGGGTACCGTCAGGCTGACAACTCCATCCTTCCGGGTAAAAGTTGGAGCCTCGAGGAACTTCAGCAGAGTTGCTGCCAGCATTCCTGACCTCAGCGAGGCACCATGCCATTCGATCTCATCGGGTGTTTGCTGCAGGAACTCCAGGGTTTGGTTGATGAACTGGATGAAGCGATCGGCCTGATCGATGTCGTCGAAGGTGACTTTCAGTTCCAGCAGGTTGGGACTGCTGCCGGTGGCATCCAGCAGCAGGGTGAATTGGTTCTGCTGGATTACATGGGGTGTTGCTGGCTGGTCATCACTGGCGGGTTGTCTGAGTACTGCCTGGATGCCTGAGACATCTCCAACGGCAGCAAGCTCACCGGTGGTCAGCAGTTTTTCGAGTTGCTGTCGCAGCTCCGATGGTTTTGCTCGAGGTTCCAGCATCAGTTGCAGACTGTCTGCGCCGGAGATCAGCAGAGTGCGATTGTCCGGGAACACCGCTGTGCTGTCAGCATTGATGCGATAACCGGTCAGACCGGCAACTGGCTGCTGGGTAGCCTGCAGACTGCCCAGAATTCCGGTCAGAGTTTTCTGTGGATCGATGTCTTCGGTGAATCGGATCAGCAGCCCCGGTGGAATTTGAGATCCTCGGGGAAACCAGCGGAGGGGCAGTGTCCAGTGCCCGTCGGTATGTCGGAGCAGCCAGCGCCAGTATTCCGGTGTCTCGCTTCGGTTCAGGGTGAGCGTGTTGCCACTGGCCATGCAGACTGTGATTGCCTGCGAATCTCCGGCGAAGGAGCGGACCGGATCGTTCATGTCTGTTTGCAGTCCGCCCGGTTTCGTCCAGATATCAGCAGTTCCGGGTTCAGCCACCACGGCCAGAATGGTGGATTCCGGGCTGTCAGTGATGGAGTCCAGTGTTGGAGGTTCTGTTCCGCTGAACAGGGTGCCTTCACCTACAGGGATGTGAACGCTGGTTCGACCGGGTTCTTTGATGCCGGTGACTCGGAATACTTCCGGCATCTTTTCAATCAGTGTTTTGTTGTGATCGCTGTCCCACGGTTCTTCGAGGCGGAACTCTTCGTAAAGTTCCTGCCGTTCCAGATACGGCAGCAGGTGCACTCGCCAGCTGAGTTTGCCTTTGGATTTGCCGCAGCCGTCTTCATCCGGAAAGTAGCCATGTTCGTCATAAAACGAGATCATGGCCTGTCCGATGGACTGTTTGTCGATGAGTTCTTCCTGGCGGGTGCTGTGCCGGGAATTCTGCTGCTGGAGCAGCCTGACCGTGGGTTGATCGAGCAGGACCAGCAGTTGTTCAATTTTCAGCGGATCGAGTCCTGCTGCTTTGGTCATGGCCCTGCTGATCTGCTGCGGCAGGTCTTCGGCATCGATGGTTTTGAGAGTGGTCTGCAGCGCTTCTGTGGTGAGCAATTGATGAGGGCGGACAGCGATGGCCAGCAGGATCTGGTCTGGGACGTATCGCACAAGTGGTGCAGCGTCGGCAGTGGCCGGCTGATTTGATGAACCGGAGGAATCTGGCTGCTGAGCCCCGACAATTGTGCTGCAGCAGAACGCGGTCATCAGCAGGTGCAGCTGAAGGAGCAGGCGAATCATGGTGAGTACTTTGCCGGGGGGCGGAGGGGACGACAGCAGCATTCTGCCTTTGTTGCCACAGTGCAGCAGGGCGCTGTCGCATCCTACCGGTTTGATGGTGGCGTGCAAGTTGCGGACTGTGTCGGCCGTGACAACGGCAACTGAAGCTGGCATGATTCCAAAGTGTGTTATCGAATGCTGCGCCTGCAAGGGGACCTGGAATGGAATTGACAGACCCGGTGGAGATTTATGTACCGGCCTCCAATATTGAAGCACACCTGATCGAGGATTTGCTGCGGAGCCACAACATTGCTGCTGTGGCGGTTGATGATGTGTCCGCCGTGGGAACCTGGTGGGGTGGCAGTCTGCCGATGATTCATCATCCGGCGATTTTCGTGGATCGTCAGCATGCCGAGGCTGCTCGGGAGCTGCTGCGGGAATATGAAACGCAGAGGCAGCGGCAGAGACAGGCTGTGGCGGCAGGGGCCCCGATTGAGGTGACATGCGAAGCGTGCGGTGCGGTCAGCACGTTTGCTCCGGAACTCAACGGTACGACTCAGCAGTGTTCAGCCTGCCTCGCGTTTGTCGACGTGGGCGAGCTGGACTGGCCCGTGGATGTGGGTGAGCCTGAGGATGCTGAACCGGATCAGGATGGTGCGGGTGAGCCGTAGGAGGCCGTGATGATCACCTCATCGTAGCCGCGAATTCCGGCAGCAGTTCACTGAGGATTTCGCGGATGTTCTGCCGGTCTGTGGCGGACAGGTGTGAGTAGCGGGGGGCGGGAGTGGGTTCGGTCAGGACGTTCTGCAGCCTGGTCAGGACTGCGGATTTCATTTCCGGGTGCAGGGCCTGGAATGCCGGAGACAGAATCAGATAGCTGCAGGGGTAGCGAAACATGCGGGTCTGCATGTCGAGATCCCGCAGTGAGCGTCCCTGGCTGTCACGGGGGCCGGTGGCAGCAAAGTGTTCAGCGAAACCTGAGGTTCCGGTCATTCTGGCGGTCAGCGGGGCTTCATCACAGAGCAGCAGGGCTTCCACCAGTTTGTCGGCGGCGCTGCTGATGCGACGGGTGGTGCTTTCAAGGCGGGTGCCGGCAGGATTCTGCAGGGCAGCGTTCATGGTGGTTTCGTAGTGCAGAGCTTCGCGGACTGCAAAACTGGCGCGGGTGATGCGGTTGTGCACGAGTATTTGATGTTCAAGAATCATCAGGGCCACGATATCACTGTGCCCGGTGAGGTAGCGACTGGTGGGAAACAGGTCTGTCAGCGAGGTGCGGTTGAGGCCTTTGGTGTTGTCCAGTGGTCCGTTGGCTTCTGCTTCGGTGACGATCAGATTGCCCAGATGTTTTTGGTTGCCGTGGGTTCCGGTCACGTACCAGCCGCCCCAGCGGTCGGGTACGGGAGTGGTGTGATTGACGTTGCGACTGCCGGCGGACAACAGTGGCTGGCCGCTGCGATCGGTCAGCAGGGAGCGGGCGAGGTGTCCGGGGACGCCGTCGGTGCGGGACGAGCTGTGGCAGACGAGACAGTTGTCGGTGTTCCGGACGAAGGCGGGGGCGGGGCCGGAATCCTGCTGGCTGAGTGTGTAGAACACGGTTCCCAGCAGCGGGTCGACAGCCGACAGTTCCAGTACATCACCCTGCTGGCAGAATCCGAGGTAGACGTCATCATTGAAGTAGAGGGCGCGGGGAGTTCGTGGCGAGATGCGTCGCAGCTGCAGGCTGGTTTTGGAAAACACCAGAGACTGGGACTGCACGGGAATTTGCAGTTCGTGCAGCACAGATTTCAGGTAGCCGAATTCGGGGTCCCAGGTGAGTTGTGACTGCTGGTTCTGTAAGCGTTGCTGCAGGCGACTGACGGCGTTATCGGGAGTTGAGCGGCTGTATTCGATTGGCGGATCTTCGAAGTCGTCCTGCGCCGGCAGCGGGCCGGAGGTCTGGCAGAGCAGGCTGAGCAGCAGGAACAGTGTTCTGCGACAGGTCATGAGAATGCTCCGCGGGGCAGGACAGCACTTTCAGGTCAGGATCGGCGAAATAAAATCGGATTGCAAGATCCGATTTGTCTGTGTGGGAGTGTTTTCCGGGGAATTCGTGCTGGTGGGTGTGCATTGTGCAGAAATTCGCGGGCGTTGGAAATCCCCTGAGTTGACTGTCCGGTGCTGGTTTGCAAGGCTGCGGGGGTGCTGTGAGCTGTCTGGGCAGAGAGGTTGGCTCTGAAGTGGCAGACGTGGGTCTTCAGCGTGAGGAATGTTCGAACCGCGTTGTGTGTTTTGGGGGGATTCGATGAGACTTTGCGTGGTAAGTGTGTTTATGGCTGGGATGGCGGGCTTGTTTTGGGGTGGTTCGGTGCGTGCTGAGCTGAAGAACGGTGAGACAGTCGTGTTTCTGGGTGATTCGATTACTCAGGCGGGTGCTGGCGAGACGGGGTACGTGACGTTGTTCCGTCGGACGCTCGAGGCGACTCGACCGGATTCCGGGATTCGCGTGATTGGCGCCGGGATCAGTGGCAATCGGGTGCCTGATTTGCAGCAGCGTCTGGATCGGGATGTGTTGTCGCACAAGCCGTCGGTCGTGGTGATCTATATTGGCATCAACGACGTGTGGCATTCGAAGACTGGCCGGGGGACTCCGGCGGACGCGTATGAAGCGGGCCTGCGGGAGCTGGTGCAGCGTTGTCGTGCCGGTGGGGCGCGTGTGGTACTGTGTACTCCCAGTGTGATCGGCGAGAAGACCGACGGGAAGAACGAGCTGGACGGGCTGCTGGATCAGTATTGCGGGATCAGCCGGAAGGTGGCTGCCGAGACTGAGTCAGCGCTGGTGGATTTGCGGGCTGCCTTTCTGGGGTATCTGCGTGAGTACAACACAGCGAATGCGGAGCAGGGAGTGCTGACGACGGACGGGGTGCATCTGAACGAAGCGGGGAATCGTTTTGTCTCGGTGCGGATGCTGGAGGGAGTTGGAGAGATTGCTGCGAAAAAGCGGGTTTTGCGGCACGTGGTGCTGTTTCGGTACAAGCCTGAGGTGACAGCGGCGCAGCTTGACGAGATCAATCGGGCGTTTCAGGATCTGCAGCGGCAGATTCCGGAGGTGCGGGATTTCGAGCGTGGGATCAACAACAGTCCGGAGGGGCTGGCGAAAGGTTTTACTCACGGTTATCTGATCACATTTGGGTCAGAGGCTGACCGTGATGCATATCTGCCTCACCCGGCTCATAAGAAATTCGTGGAAATGCTGGGTGGCAAGCTGGAAGAGCCGTTTGTTTTTGACTACTGGACGGAGGAGTAGTCCTTCCGAATTCAGCATACAGGCAAACACAGCCTTTTCCTGACAGGCCTGGGGCAGTAGAATCCGGGGCTTCGGTCCCGGAGTTTCACCGGCAAACAAGGAATCAGCAATGCAGGTTTCCATCACCTGTCGACACGGCCAGATCCGTCAGGATCTTCGCGAATACATCACTCAGAAGTCAGAAAAGCTGCTGCGGTATCTGGATACTGTCAGTGAGATTGATGTGACACTGGAGTTTGAGGGGGCGCGTGTTGACGTTGAGATGCTTGTGGAGATTGAGGGATATCACAGTATTGTGACGCATGTGGAGGGCGAGGATTCTCGGGTGACCTTCGATAAGGCTTTGCACAAGATGGAGCATCAGGTGCACAAGTACAAAGAGAAGCATCGGGATCGTCGTCATGCCACATCCGTCTCTGACGCGGCTCGTGCGGCGGAAGAGAAGGGCGAATCGGCTGGCTGAAATTTATCGGCAGTGGTCTGATAACAGAGTGTTTTGTCGGGCCGGCTGTTCTGCCGTGTAGTCTTATTTCCCTGTTGGGTCTCCGGCGGGGTCTGCGTTTATCTCTGGAACAGAACGATCATGAAACTGACTGAGTTTGTCATTAAGGAAGCGATCCTGCCAACTCTGAAGGCCACCAGCAAAGAGGCGGTCATTCGCGAGATGGTGGCCAGTCTGAAGGCTTCGGGAACGATCAGTGCCGAGCATGAAGAGGCGGTGATTGCGGCGATTCTGAAGCGTGAAGAGCTGGGATCAACCGGGATTGGCAATGGCGTTGCTGTGCCGCACACGAAGCACGCTTCGGTCGAGAAGCTGTCAGCGACCGTTGCGATTTCGCAGGCTGGCGTGGATTTTGCCAGTCTGGACGGTGAGGATGTCTTCATTCTGTTTATGGTGGTATCGCCTCCGGATCGTCCGGGCGATCATCTGCGTGGTCTTGAGAACATTTCGCGTCATTTGCGCAGTCCGGACTTCTGCAAGTTTCTGCGGCAGTCATCGAACACGGTCGACATTTGGGATCTGCTGGTTGAGCGTGACGAGTCTGAGCGTGAATCCTGAAGGGACAATCGTGCAGCGGTTTGCTGTGTAATTCTTGCTTTGCTTTGTGAGTGATTCATGACAGAGCTGGTGCAGACTGTGCGCCGCGAGGTGACGCTGACGATCGAGAACGGTCTGCATTTGCAGCCGATTTCTCAGATCGTCCGCTGCGCCCAGTCGTTTGCTGCAGCGGTGACCGTGCTGCACGGCGGAAAGCGTGCCGATGCGAAATCGGCTTTCGATCTGATGTTGCTGGGTGCCGAATGCGGTGCGCGGATGACGGTTGAGGCCAGTGGTGCGGACGCCCCAGCGGCGCTGGCTGCGATCGAAGCCCTGTTTGAAAGTGGCTTTGGTTCGCTGGAGGCCGCAGGGCACTGATCGTTACAATCGCTGCGACCCGCAGGGGCCACCCAATCCCCTTTTTCCTCGAATTTTGCTGTTCTTTCCCGGCGAGCAGGCAGGCTGCTCAATTTCTGATGCACTATTGTAGGGTGATATCTATCACCCCATGTGAAGATTCATTGTCTTCCACAATTGGTGCATTTACGTTATGTCTTCTGAGACAATCGCCGCCCGCCCCGATTGCTGCCCCGATCTGCTCCGCAGACGCTCCGAAGAAGCTGTCTCGGCTTCGATTCATCATGCCGCTCTGGCCCAGCAATATCTCACGCTGGCTCAGAAATTTACGGCCCTTGCCGAGCATGTGGCGGGCGGTGTGGACGGTCTGCAGCAGGTTGCCGTACAGCTTGAGCGTGAGGCCTTTTCACCTGACGCTGCTCCGGCGGTGGTGCCACCTGTCCGGATGCCGCCGCAGTCGCCACCGGCGAACTCCGGGCCGCGGCAGATCTTTCCACCGATAACTCAGCCACCGATAACTCAGCCACCGATCAGCCAGTCATTGATAGGCCAGCCGGCAGCAAGCCAGGTCCCGACGCCGCAGGCACCGACGACTCGCCAGGTGCCTGCGGAATTCCATGCTCCGCCTGCGCGAGTTCCGCTGCAGGAACTTTCACAGACGGAACAGCAGGTGCGGGGCGCGGTCACCCAGCATGGGGTGCAGCCCGGAGGGCAACCCGGGGGCCAGCCCGGTCGACAGCCTCGCGAGAAGTCACTGCCAAAGCCTGCGATGCGGCGAGTGCAGCGACGATTTTCGCTGCGATCTTTTCTGGAACGTGTGCGGCTGGCGGGCACTGAGCAGGCGGGGCGAGTGAGGGTGACGGCGCATGCCGCGGATCTGCGTCCGAGGCTGCGCAAGGCTTCTGAGGAGCTGGTGGAAAGTTTGCGGCAGGGGCGTCGACCGGCGTCGATCAGTTCGGTGATTACATCGCTGGCCGTGCTCCTGATGGCTCTTGGGAGGATGGAGTTTACCGAGGAGCTGCCATTGCCGCCGCTGTCGGCCAGTTTCAGTGGTTCGGAGGATGCCGAGGATCCGGCCGAGGTGCTGGACATGCCTTTGGAAATGCCCGGCGAACAGCAGCTGCAGCCGACTGATCAGCCCGTGGAAACGCCTCCGCCGGAGCTGGCGGAAACCGTTCCGCCACCTGATTCATTGCCGGAGCCTGAGGTGGACCTGCAGGTGCCGGAGTCTGAGGAGCCGGCGGCAGAGCCTGTCGCAGAGGCTCCTGCACTGCCGGAATCACCGGTGGGTACGGCCCCCGCGGTCAGCAAATCCGCCGGGGCGGCTCTGGCGGAATCGCGTTCGGGGGCAGCGCGGCAGCAGATGCTGATGAAGTATGGCGGTACCGCTGGCAGTGAATCGGCAGTCAGCAGGGCACTGGAGTGGCTGGCGGGGCGGCAGCGTCCCGACGGCAGCTGGGATTTTGCTGATGTGGGGCCCTGCAGCAGTCCGGGGAAGATCAGCAACCCGATTGGCGGGACGGCTTATGCCCTGCTGCCGTTTCTGGCCGCCGGGAATACTCACAAAGTCGGTCAGTGGAAACTGCAGGTGCAGGCGGGTCTGCAGTATCTGACTCGAGTGGGCATCAGCGTGCCGGCTGGTTATGACCTGCGGGGGGTCCTGAATCAGCGGGATGATGATCCGGAGCCCAATTATGCGTACTACGTGCAGGGGGCTGCAGTGCTGGCGCTGTGTGAAGCCTACGGAATGACGGGCGACCGACAGTTGCGACCGGTGTGTGAGGCTGCGGTACGGTTTCTGGTGAATTCGCAGGATCCGCGTGGTGGCGGCTGGCGGTACGTGCCGCAGCAGGCCGGGTCGACGTCCTGCACGGCGATTCAGGTAATGGCACTGAAGGCGGCTGAGAAGGCGGGGATTGCGATTCCCGATGCAGTCTGGCGTGGTGTGGGGCTGTATCTGGACAGTGTTGCGGTGGACGGTGAGGGGCGTTACGGATATGAGGTGCAGAAACGCACGTACGAGGGTTCGGTGACGGCAATGGCGCTGCTCAGTCGCATGTACCTCGGCTGTCAGCGTGACGAGAAGGATCTGCGCAAGGGTGTGATGCTGCTGGACAAAAAGGGGCCTTACGACAATCTGTACTACTGCTACTTTGCGACGCAGGTGCTGCGCAACTGGGGTGGTGAGCCCTGGGAACGCTGGAATGGTCGACTGCGGGATGATCTGGTGTCGTGGCAGGAGCAGTCCGGGGATGCGGCGGGCAGCTGGGCACCGCGTGATCGTTCAGACTACAGTGTCAGTGGCGGACGGCTGCTGACAACGTGTCTGGCCACATTGACTCTGGAGGTGTATTACCGGTATCAGCCGTTGCTGGCGGAGGAACTGGTGATCACGATTGAGTGATCGGGTGTCGGGTGCTGTGCCGGGTAAATTCCCGGATCCGGGACGGCGGGGGTCGGAAAGTGTTCGATTTCTGTGGAAACCTCCCGTGACTGCTCGAATTCCTCAAGCCTTCTGCGAAACTTCTTCGGTTTTCGGCTCGAACATTCCGAACATCAACGCTACACTCCGCGATTCGAATTCCGGCTGGACCAGCAGCTGTTCATATGGACAGTATTGGTTCTTTGTGCCGGTGAGTTGCTCTGGAAGGTTGTTTTGGCACGTTGTGTCCCGGTCATGTGGACTGGTTGAAGGGTGTTTGACTCATGTTTGCTGTGATTGAAGACGGTAATCGTCAGCATCGGGTAGAGCGGGGCTCGTTCCTTTCCATCGACTACCGTGAAGGCATTGCCGAGGGGTCAGAGATTACTTTTGACCGAGTGTTGCTGGCCAACGGTGGTGGCCCCAGCGTTATTGGTGCTCCTTTGATCGAAGGTGCAACTGTGACCGGGCAGGTGAAGATTGCGACTGAGAAGGGACCAAAGCTTGAGATTCAGCGACTGCGTCGTCGCAAGAATTCTCGTCGGCACACAGGTCACCGCCAGAAGCATACTCGTGTACAGATCACGGGTATTTCGGTCCCGGGGCTGCAGGTTGTGGCTCCGGCTGAGCCAGCCTGATTCTGTCCGGCGATCGCACTGATTTCGTACTGTGTCTGTTGCCGAGGATTCATCCGGTTCAGTGCAGGCGCACATTGATTCACGGGCGAGCTGTCTTTTGGGGCGGCTCGCCTTTTTGCTGCGCGCTGGATTGTTTGTGTTTTAGAAGTGCCTGACTTCCCAAATTTCGCAGTGGCCTTCTTTTCGGCCCCGCGGTAGGCTGGGTGTCAATCCGGAAAACCGCATGTTTCTGAAGAAGAAACCTATGAATTCAGCTCAATTTGTTCGGACGGGGTATTTGTTGCTGCCGGTGCTTTTGGCTGCTGCAGGTTGTGGTCGGGACAGTGTGCCGGCAGCGTCGGCCTCCGGGGATGCAGCTGCGGCTGCCGCACCTCCGGCCCTGGTTCGTACGGAAGAGATTCGCGAGGAGCCTGTGGCTCCTGAATTTCGGGCGACTGGCAACGTGCGTCCGCGTCATTTTAGTGTGGTGGCCTCGGGTGCTGACGGCGTGGTGGCTGAGTATCCGGTTGAGGTGGGTGAGTTTGTTGCGGCGGGAACTTTGCTCTCAAAGTTGCGGATGGAGTCGACGGATCTGGAGTTGCAGGAGCAGGAGGCATTGACGGCGGCGCGAGCTGCCGAGCTGGCGGAACTTCAGACGCCTCGGAAGGAGGACGTCGAGGAGGCCCAGGCGCGGGTGCAGGCGTTGCAGGTGACGCTTTCGAATGCTGAGCGTCGATTGGAGGAATTGCGGGCGCTCAGTCGCCGCGGCGCTGCGACTCAGTCTGAACTGCGTGATGCGGAGGATGCGTTTGATTCTGCTGAGCAGAATCTGCTGGCGGCTCGTGCGGCCTTTCAGCGTACAGCCTCGGGTGCGCGAGCTGAGCAGAAGCTGCAGGCGCAGTCGATGCTGGAGTCTCAGCAGAAGCATGTGGAGTATTTGCGTGCTGAGCGAGAGAAGCGTCTGACGAAGGCGCCGTTTGACGGTTTTGTGGTGGAGGAGCACACCTATGTGGGGCAGTGGCTTTCGAAGGGAGCTCCGGTGCTGACTCTGGCTCGTCTTGACGAGGTTGAGGTGGAGGTGCAGATTGATCAGCAGTACATCGATCAGGTGTCAGCCGGTCGCGAAGTCAGTCTGCGGATCAGCGGCAGTGGTGCGTCGGCCGGCGATCGGGCAGTGGATGGTGTGCGGGAGTGGACGGGGCAGGTGGCTGCCGTTGTACCGCGCAGCAACTGGGAGAAGGGTTCGCGCAGTTTTCCGGTGATCATTCGGGTTCGCAATGAGATTGATCTGAGCACCAGTCCGCCGACTCCGGCGCTGCGTGAGGGGATGATGGCGGAGGCGGCATTTCGGGGTGTTTCAGTGAAAGCACTCCTGGTGCCCAAGGATTCGGTGGTGCGTACGTCGCGGGGCGCTTTTGTGTTTGTGGTGAATCCGGCGGAGGCGGGCAAGCCGCTGAGTGTTCGGCAGGTGATGGTGACGCTGGGTCTGGGGACGGGGTTGCGGATTCAGGTTCAGGGCGAGTCACTGGCTGCTGGTCAGCAGGTGGTGACGGAGGGTGCGGAGCGACTGCGAGCGTTTCAGACGGTGACAGTGATGGCGGCAGCTTCCGGTGAAGCGGCAGCAGCGGGCAGCGCGGAAGCTGCTCCGCGGTGATTTGTGCCGCCTGTCGAGTCATGGCGTGGGGCGCAGCGAGTAAACTCAGTGCAGCAGACGGGTTGGGTGGGTTATGGATCTGATTCGATTTTCCATTGAGAATCCGGTGAAGCTGACGGTGGGTGTCATTTTGGCGCTGCTGTTTGGCGGGATTGCCTATCGGGCGACGCCGGTGCAGCTGACACCGGACGTGACGGAGCCGGAGATTACGATTTCGACGGTCTGGCCCGGTGCCAGTGCTCAGGAGGTTGAGAAGGAGATTGTGGACGAGCAGGAGGAGCAGCTGAAGAGTGTGGAGGGGCTGGAGGAGTTTCGGAGTGAGAGTTCGGATTCGATGGGGATGATCACTCTGAAGTTCGGCGTGGGCACCGACCTTGGAGATGCTCGAGCGCGGGTTGCGGAGAAGCTCAATCAGGTTCCGAATTATCCACCGGATGCTCGTGAGCCTGTGATATCGACGGCGAATTCCGGGACGAAGGCGATTGCCTGGTTTATTCTGAAACCGATTCCTCCGAGTCGCGAGGACCTGCGCAATCTGATTGCGCAGGATCCGGCTCTCAGGCAGCCGCTGGAAGCTTTGATGGCGGAGCCTGGGCCGATCAGTCTGCCGAAGGTGAATTTGCTGTCGGAGCAATATCCGGTGCTGCGTGTGTTTACGGAGGGCCGCAACAATCCGGCACTGATGCGCAAATTTGCGGAAGAGTATATTGAGGCGGAATTCGAGCGTATTGGGGGGATTGCGAACGCGAATGTGTTTGGCGGTCAGGAGCAGGAGTTTCGTGTGGAGGTGCATCCGCCACGACTGGCGGCGCTGGGGATCACGATTGATGATCTGCGAGCCGCATTGGCGGCGCAGAATCAGAACGTTTCTGCGGGCGACATTCCGGAGGGCAAGCAGCGGAATGTGGTGCGAACTCTGGGGCAGTTCACCAGTCCTGAGCAGGTGGGTGAGACAATCATCACGACTCGCGATAATGCTCCGGTGCGAGTTCGCGACGTGGCGGAAGTTGGCGTGGCCTACAAGAAGCCGGACGGTGTGGTGCGGCAGATGGGATTGAACGCGCTGGCGGTCAATGCTCAGCAGGCTCCGAACACAAACGTCAAGGAGATCATGGGTCCGCCGCGGAGTGAGCTGGATCTGAATCGCGACGGTGAGATTTCGCCGCTGGAGCTTGCCGAGTGTACTCGAATTTACGGCCGCAATCTGCGGATTGCCTGTGAGGAGCTGAACCAGGGGATTCTGGCGACGAAGGGCCTGTATATGGAGCAGGTCTATGACGAGACGGTCTATCTGGATTCTGCGACGGCTTTGGTGGAAAGCAACGTGTATTCCGGTGGTGCACTGGCGGTGGTGATTCTGCTGTTGTTTCTGAAGAGTCTGCGGACGGTGCTGATTATTGGACTGTCGATTCCGATCAGTGTGATTGCGACGTTCATTTTCATGAAGTTATTTGGTCGCAGCATCAATGTGATCAGTCTGGCTGGGATGGCGTTTGCGGTGGGGATGGTGGCGGACAATGCGATCACGGTGCTGGAAAATATTTTTCGGCACTATCAGATGGGCAAGTCTCCTCGAGAGGCAGCGATCCAGGGGACTCAGGAGGTCTGGGGTGCGGTGCTGGCGGCGACTTTGACGATGATTGTGGTGTTTGTGCCGGTGATCTTTGTGCAGGGTCAGGCGGGGCAGTTGTTCCGGGACATCTCGCTGGCAATTGCCTGTTCTGTGGGGATCTCGCTGATTGTCAGTATTACGGTGATTCCGGCGGCGTCGGTCTGGCTGCTGGGTGGGCTGAAGCTGGAGTCGCTGGATTACGACATGAGTTTTGGTCCGACGGGTCTGTTTGGTCTGGTGCGGATCAGTCACTGGCTGAACGAGCGTCTGGCGGCCGGCATGAAGCGTCTGATGTCGGCTCGCGGCAGCTGGCTGTGGCGATTGCTGGTGGTGGTGTTATTCAGTGCGGGCAGTGTGTGGGCGAGTCTGCTGTTGTGGCCGGCGACAGAGTATCTGCCGAACGGGAATCGCAATCTGGTGATTGCCATCCTGTTGCCTCCGCCGGGCTACAACATTGATCAGATGATTTCTCTGGGGAACAACATTGAGCGTCAGTTGGCGCCTTACTGGACAGGCGAGGCGGCTCCGGGAAGTCCGCGGATCAACGACTTCTTCTTTGTGGCTCGCGGGCGCATGCTGTTTCTGGGTGCGAAGGCCGTTGATGAGCTGCGTGCGGGTGAGTTGATACCGGTACTGGCTCGGGCAGCCGGTTCGCAGCCTGGTGTGATCCCGATTGTCAGTCAGTCCAGTCTGTTCGACAGTGGATTGACGGGTGGCCGTTCGATTGATCTGGAGATCACGGGGCCGGATCTGGAGGAACTGGTGCAGGAGGCGCAGAAGGCCTTCGGGCTGAGCATGGCGGCGTTTCCGATGACTGAGGGCAACCAGCTGCGGCCGATTCCCGGTCTGGATCTGTCCAGTCCGGAGCTGCACGTGGTACCTCGGCCGGAGGCGTGTGCGGAGCTGGGAGTCACGACGGCGTCACTGGGTTATGCCGTGAATGCTCTGGTGGACGGTGCATTTGCGGGTGAGTATCGGCATGAGGGGCGAAACATTGATCTGGTGATCTGCGGTGCTGCGGACTTTGCGGCGCATTCGCATGATCTGGATAATCTGCCGATCAGAACTCCGAGCGGTCAGACGGTGCGGTTGTCGGCGGTTGCGGATGTGCTGCTGAGTCGTGGACCGGAGCAGGTGAATCATTCTGAGCGTCAGCGTTCGATTACGATCCAGCTGACTCCGGCGCCGGGGATTCCGCTGGAAGCTGCCATGGTGAAGATGAACGAGAGTGTGCAGAAGGTGCTGATGGAGAGTCCGCGATTTCAGAGTGGTTTGTACCAGATGCGACTGGCGGGTACTGCGGACAAGCTGGCGGATACGTGGTATGACCTGAAGTGGAATCTGCTGCTGGCTTTGCTGCTGAGTTATCTGCTGATGGCGGCCTTGTTTGAGTCGTTTTTGTATCCGCTGGTGGTGATGATCAGTGTGGCGCTGGCTCTGGTGGGTGGTCTGGGCGGGCTGCGGGTGATGAATATCTTTCAGATGCAGTCTCTGGATATGCTGACGATGCTGGGTTTTGTGATTCTGATCGGGACGGTTGCGAACAACGCGATTCTGATTGTGCATCAGGCGTTGAATTACATGCGTGACGAGGGGATGCCTCCGGTGGAGGCGGTCTGCGAGACCGTGAGGACTCGCATGCGTCCGATTGTGATGAGCACATTATCGACGGTCCTGGGGATGCTGCCGCTGGTGGTACCGTTGCCGATTTATGCTGACGGGGCGTGGGTTTGGAGCGTGGGTGCTGGCAGCGAGCTGTACCAGGGCCTGGGGGCTGTGGTTCTGGGGGGAATGGTCGTTTCCACGGTCTTTACGCTGATACTGATTCCGGCGGGTTTCAGTCTGGTGATGGACGCGCGAGTCCAGGCAGCGCGGATCGTGGCGGCGGTGCGAGGTCGTTTGCGGGGGGTGTCCGGAGGGCGTGCGACGGCATCCGGGAAGGCGTGAGCACCGGCTGGCGGAATCCGCAGGCGTCTCAAACCCCGCAATTTCTCGACTTTTGGCCAGTTCTGCCCTGGTTGTCAGATGTTTTGAATTCCGCGGAATGCAAGTTTAGGATACGGCTGCACCCTGGTCGATCACAGGGAGCAGTTATGGTTTTCGACGCTGTTTGTACTCAGGCAATCAGGATATCAATTTCATGCTGACGATTCCCGTTTCCGGAGCTCTGGATTTCCTCTCACTGGGTGCGTTGATTCATCGGCTGGATCCGGGAGTGATTCCGTTTCGCAAGGCCAGCCAGTGTTCGATTCATGTCAGCGGTGGTGAATTCAACTGTGCGGCGAATCTGGCGGACTGTTTTCGACTGAAGACTGGTATCGCGACGGCGATGGTTGACTATCCGATTGGCGAGTTGATCGGCGAGCGTGTGCGTGCGATGGGGGTGCAGCCGTTCTACAAACGGTTCGCGCATGACGGTGTTCGCGGGCCGAACATGGCGACGGTTTACAGCGATCAGGGCCACGGTGTGAGGGCTCCGATTGTTTTCTACAACCGCAGCAACGAAGCGGCCGGCATGCTGAAACCAGGCGATTTCAACTGGTCAGAGATCTTTGCGGGTGGTGTGCGCTGGTTCCATAGTGGTGGCATCTTTGCGGCTCTCTCCGCAACGACTCCGGAATTGATCATTGAGGGCATGAAGGCCGCGAAGGCTGCCGGTGCGGTGACTTCGTTCGACCTGAATTATCGGGCCAAGCTGTGGCAGGTCAGTGGGGGTCTGGATAAGGCTCAGGAAACGCTGAACCGCATTGTTGAGCACGTGGACGTACTTGTGGGGAACGAGGAAGACCTGCAGAAGGGGCTGGGTCTGACGGGTCAGGACGTGGAGTCTCACAGCAAGCTCGACCCGGGAGCCTTTCTGGGCATGATGGAGGAAGTTGCCAACAAACTGCCGAACGTCAAGGCTGTGGCGACGACGCTGCGTGAAGTGCACTCCACCAACCGCCACTCCTGGAGCGCTGTGCTGTGGCTGGAAGGTCAAACATACCAGGCGAAGACGATTGAACTGGATGTGATTGACCGGATTGGTGGTGGTGATGGTTTTGCTTCGGGCCTGATTTACGGGCTGTTGGCGGGTAAGGATCCGCAGACGGCACTGAATCTCGGCTGGGCCCACGGGGCCCTGCTGACAACTTATCCGGGCGACACCACCATGGCGACCATCAAAGAGGTGGAAGCTGTTGCTTCGGGCGGGTCTGCTCGCGTTCAGCGCTAAGTCTTCAGCTTCGGCTGATGAGCATGTGAATTCATCGGACTTTCTGTTTTCTGCGTGGCGACGTTCTCACCGGATCGGTCACGCGGTTTTTTTGCCAGAGGCTGCAAGACGCGATGTCAAAGCACGATATTGGACTGATTGGTCTGGCCGTCATGGGTCAGAACCTGGTCATGAATATGGCCAACAAGGGTTTTTCTGTCGGTGTCTACAATCGCACCACCGAGACGACTCACGAGTTCCTGCAGGGACTTGGCAGTCGTCCGGCGGGGGTGGTGGAGCCTGGTGCGGCGGACCGTATTCAGGGTTATGATACTCTGCAGGACTTCGTCGGCAGTCTGGCATCGCCGCGTCGAGTGATGATTATGGTCAAAGCCGGCAGCCCGGTGGATGCTGTGATTGATCAGCTCAAGCCGCTGCTGGCTCCCGGTGACATCATCATTGATGGTGGCAATGCCGACTATGTGGATACGAATCGTCGTCACAAGCAGCTGGCGGCCGAGGGCTTTCGGTTTATCGGCACGGGTGTTTCCGGTGGTGAAGAGGGGGCCTTGAAGGGGCCCAGCATCATGCCGGGCGGGCATCCGGAAGCGTGGCCGTTTGTTAAGGACGTATTCCAGAAGATCAGTGCCAAGGTTGGACCGAACAACGACATTCCCTGCTGTGACTGGGTGGGTGAGGCGGGAGCCGGTCACTATGTGAAGATGGTTCACAACGGAATTGAGTACGGCGACATGCAGCTGATCTGCGAAGCCTACTACATTCTGAAGTATGGCGTGGGGCTGTCGAATGCTGAACTGTACGAGGTATTCCGGGAGTGGAACGAGGGTGAGCTGGAGAGCTACCTCATCGAGATTACTCGGGATATCTTCACAGTGAAGGACAAAGAAACCGGAGCGGATCTGGTGGATCTGATTCTGGACACGGCCGGCCAGAAGGGGACTGGCAAGTGGATGAGCCAGCACGCTCTTGACCTTGGGGTGCCGACGACCCTGATTACCGAAGCCGTGTTTGCTCGCTGCCTGTCTGCTCAGAAGGATGCTCGAGTGCGGGCGGAGGCAGTGTTGTCGGGGCCGGACGCCACGTTCACCGGGGATCGCAGTCAGTTTGTCAGCGACGTGCGACAGGCGCTGTATGCGTCAAAGCTCTGCAGTTATGCTCAGGGTTATGTGCAGCTGGATGCTGCGGCGAAGGAGTTTGGCTGGAAATTGCAGAACGGTCCGATTGCCCTGTTGTGGCGTGGTGGCTGCATTATTCGATCGCGGTTTCTGGAGGACATCAAAAAGGCGTTCGACAAGAATCCGACTCTGGAAAATCTGCTGCTGGATGACTTCTTTCGATCAGCGATCGAGAAGGCTCAGCCGGCCTGGCGTCGGGTGGTTTCTACGGCAATCCAGCTGGGTTTGCCTGTTCCCGGCTTTTCGGCCGCACTGACCTATTACGACGGTTATCGTCGTGGTCGTTTGCCGGCGAATCTGCTGCAGGCTCAGCGCGACTACTTCGGTGCTCATACTTACGAGCGACTGGACAAGCCGCGTGGAGAGAAGTTCCACACGGATTGGATTCGTGAGCGTCGTTTGTCGTAGGTTTGCTGCTGCCGACGCCGGCAAATCGAGAACAGGAAAGTCCCGAGGTCTTCCGGCAATGGAATTCCTCGGGATTTTTTATGCCCGGAGGACTGTTAACACTGGGACTTGGCAGGAAATGTAGCACAGGCTACAATTGTTGGGCAGAGACCTGATTCGTTGTGGCGGGATCTGGTTGCCGGGGGTTGGCTGGCGATCGGCAAGGTGGTGGTGTTGGGGTGGGGGGAGACCGATGTGTGTATGTCGCCTGATCCGGCTGGTGTTGCTGCCGACACTGGCGCTGTGCGTGCTGGTGCTGGCTGGTTGTGGAAATTCGGAGTCATCCGGTGGTGGCACCGGTGCGGGTGGCAGTGGTGATGACTTGTATCGAGTCGTGGCTACGGTGGGGATGGCAGCGGATCTGGTGCGTCGAGTGGGTGGTGACAGGGTGGAGGTGCAGCAGTTGATGGGCAGTGGAGTGGATCCGCATCTGTACAAGCCGACTCGGGATGACATTCGTGATTTGATGTCGGGTGATTTGATTGTGAGTGTGGGCCTGCTGCTTGAGGGTCGGCTGGAGGAGACGATCAGTCGTTTGTCGGAGCGTCAGCGTGTTCTGGTGCTGGGGTCTTCGATACCGGCGGAGCTGCTGCTGGTGGACGAGGAGGGTTCCGGAGGTCATCCGGATCCTCATGTGTGGATGGACGCTTCATTGTGGTCTCGCAGTATACCTGCGATTGTGCGGGCCTTGTCTGAGGGTCAGCCGGAGTATGCGGAGGAGTTTGCGGCGCGGGGGGCGGAGTTGTTGTCGGAGTTATCTGCGCTGCACGAGTATGGTGTGGAGTGTCTGCAGTCGGTGCCGGTGGAGCGGCGGGTGCTGGTGACATCGCACGATGCATTTCGTTACTTTGGCAGGGCGTATGGTGTGGAGGTGCTGGGTGTGCAGGGGATATCGACGGAGTCTGAGGCTGGCCTGCTGCGAGTGAATGAGCTGGTGGATTTGCTGGTGAGTCGGGGTGTATCGGCGGTGTTTTCTGAGACGAGTGTGTCGCAGAAGAACATGCAGGCGTTGATTGAGGGTGCGGCATCGCGAGGGCGGCAGGTGGTCCTTGGCGGAGAATTGTTTTCGGATGCGATGGGTGAGTCAGGAACGGCGGCGGGGACGTATACGGGGATGCTTGAGCACAACCTGACAACGGTGACTCGGGCTTTGGGCGGTCGAGTGCCCGATGGTGGATTTGCGGTGTGGCAGAAAGCTCGGGAGGCAACACGTGAGTGATCAGTCGATACCGTTATCGATTCAGGATCTGACGGTTGCGTGGCATCGCAGGCCGGTGATCTGGGATGTTGAGTTTGACGTATCCCCGGGGCGTCTGGTGGGGATTGTGGGTCCGAACGGTGCGGGCAAGAGTACGTTGTTGAAGGCAGTGATGGATCTGGTCCCGAAGGCTTCGGGTCGGGTGGAGATTTTTGGGCGACCGTGGCGGGAGTCTCGTCAGCGGGTGGGGTATGTGCCGCAGCGGGAGTCTGTGGACTGGGATTTTCCGGTGAGTGTGCTGGATGTGGTGACGATGGGTCTGTATGGCAGGATTGGCTGGTTTGGTCGTGTGCGTCGCGGGCATCGCGAGGCGGCTCGTCGAGCTCTGGAGCAGGTGGGAATTGGTGAGTTGGCGGACCGTCAGATCAGTCAGCTTTCGGGAGGTCAGCAGCAGCGCACGTTTCTGGCTCGAGCTTTGGTGCAGGAGGCGGATTTGTATCTGATGGACGAGCCGTTTGCGGCGGTGGATGCGGCGACTGAGCAGGCGATCGTGGGTATTTTGCGATCGATGCGTGCAGCGGGTCGGACGGCGGTTGTGATACATCATGACCTGCACACGGTTCCGGATTATTTTGATTCCGTGGTGCTGCTGAATATGCGAGTGGTGGCCGAGGGGCCGACGCACGAGGTCTTTACTCGTGAGAATCTGGAGCGTACGTATGGTGGTCGACTGACGTTGCTGGAGGAGGCGACTGAGGCATTGCGGCGTCGGGAGCAGCGTCTGTGAGCAGTTTCATGCGGGTGCCGGATTTCGAGGTATTTGCAGCGGGGCATTGGTGGCCTCTGGTGCCTGGGGTGGCCGGCAGTTTTCGTGATCGTATCGGCAGTCTGCTGTTATTTGAACACTACAATACTCGGGTTGTGGTCCTTGGTGCTTTGCTGCTGGGGCTGGCGTCGGGCATGGTGGGTTGTTTCACGCTGTTGCGTCGGCGTGCGCTGGTGGGTGATGCTCTGAGTCATGCGACGCTGCCGGGGGTTGGTCTGGCATTTCTGCTGGGTCCGCTGGCGGGTTATGACGGAGGCAATCGTCTGGTGTTGCTGGCGGGTGCGGCTGCCAGCGGGATAGCCGGTGCGGCAGCGATACTGTTTATTCGCAGTCTGCCGCGTCTGAAGGAGGACGCTGCGCTGGGGATCGTGCTGAGTGTATTTTTTGGGGCGGGAGTGGCATTGCTGACGGTGGTGCAGCAGACGTCGGCTGGTCGGGCGGCGGGTCTGGATCGTTATATTTTCGGGCAGGCTGCTTCGATGACAGCCGATGATGCTCGTCTGATTGCCGGTACAGCGGCCCTGGCAGCCTTGCTGATCGCCTGCAATTTTCGGTCACTGACGCTGTTGTGTTTTGATGAAGGTTACGCGGCGGCTCAGGGGTATTCGATTCCGCTGCTGGATCTGCTGCTGATGTTTCTGGTGGTGTTGATCACGATGATCGGCCTGCAGGCTGTGGGTTTGATTCTGATGATTGCGATGCTGGTGATTCCGGCTGCGGCAGCGCGGTTTTGGACGAATCGATTGTGGGTGATGCTGTTGATTTCCGGACTGATTGGCGGGTTATCGGGTTTTCTGGGTGCGATGCTGAGTGCTGTATTTGCTGATCTGCCTTCGGGTGCGGTGATTGTTTTGACCTGCAGTCTGTTGTTTTTTCTGAGTTTGCTGCTGGGACGGGAGCGTGGGGTGCTGGTGCGTTCGCTGCGGAGGCGTGAGCTGTCAGCGGCGATTGATCGTGAGCATCTGCTGCGGGGAATCTGGGAGCTGCGGGAGTCTGCAGTGGAATTCTCGGGGGCTGTGGCCGAACGTCGTGCTGCTGGTTTTGAGGAGCTGCTGAGTCTGCGGTCGTGGAGTGTCAGTCGCCTGCGTGCTCAGATCCGTCGGGCGTCAGCTGAGGGGCTGGTGTGGTTGAATTCAGAAGGAGCGATTGAGCTGACGCGTCGGGGTGTGATGGAGGCGGAGCGACTGGTGCATCATCATCGGCTGTGGGAACTGTATCTGATTACTCATGCGGATGTCGCGGCCTCACGTGTGGACCGGGAGGCGGATGCGATAGAGCACGTACTGGAGCCGGAGCTGATAGCGCGTCTGGAGCAGTTGCTGCTGCAGCGGCAGCGGAGTGGTGAGATTCCGGCAAGTCCGCATGAGATGGCTGGTTTTCAGTCGCAGGCAGGGTCTGTGGCTTCCCCGGAGGGTCGCTTGCCATGACAGATGCGCTGGACTGGACCTGGCAGTATGATGGTGTGATTCTGCTGACGGGGCTGCTGTGTGCTGTTGCGGCGTCATTGCCAGGGAATTTTCTGGTTCTGCGGCGAACGAGTCTGCTGGGTGATGCCGTCAGTCACGCAGTGCTGCCTGGAATTGCTGCTGCATTTCTGCTGACTCACAGTCGCACAGGTGCGGTGCTGTTTGTTGGAGCGGTACTTGCCGGTCTGCTGACAGCAGTACTGACGGAACTGATTCGAGACATCGGGTCAGTGGATGAGGGTGCATCGACAGGTGTTGTCTTTACGACTTTGTTTGCGGCGGGGCTGGTGCTGATAGTGCAGGCGGCGGATGCTGTCGATCTGGATCCGGGGTGTGTGTTGTACGGGGCTCTGGAGGACAGTCCGCTGCAGACGGTGCGTCTGATCGGCACGGAGATTCCTCGCGTGGCATTGACGCTGGCTGGTGTACTGCTGCTGAACCTGTTGTTTGTGTTTCTGTTTTTCAAGGAATTACTGATCAGTTCATTTGATCCCGGTTTGGCGACGACGGGGGGGTACAGTGCGCGGCTGGTGCATTATCTGCTGATGATTGTTGTAGCGATCACGGCAGTGGCCAGTTTTGAAGCGGCGGGCAATATTCTGGTCGTGGCGATGTTTATTGTGCCGCCATCGTCAGCGCTGCTGCTGACAACCAGGCTCAGTCGTATGATCTGGCTGAGTGCTGGTATTGCAGCGATTTCGGCGGTGGCCGGTCATTTCAGTGCGATTTTTCTGCCTCGCTGGCTGGGCTATCGCAGTATCTCCACTGCCGGCATGATGACACTGTGTGCAGGGCTGTGTTTCCTGATGGCTGCCTTGTTTTCTCCTTCTGCCGGTGTATTGACCGGTTGGGTGCGTCGAGTCCGATTGTCATTGAGGATTCTGTGTGAGGACCTGCTGGCGCTGCTGTATCGGATTGAGGAGCGTGGCTCAGCGAGTGGGGTGGCGGGGAGATCCGATATCGCGATCGGGCAGTCCGGCGTCCAGGGGGACACCGGGTTTGAGGGTTTGGCGAAGAAACTGCTCTGCACCCGTCGGCTCCTGATTCTGGCAGGCTGGATTCAGCAGTATCGTGGCCATCTTGTTCGGGAAGGTCAGACCTGGCGACTGACGGACTCCGGGCGTCGTGTGGCTTCACTGCTGGTTCGTTCGCACCGGCTGTGGGAGTCTTATCTGGCGACTGAGGGCGTGGGGCCGGGGCGCATTCACCGTCAGGCAGAGACACTTGAGCATTACACCAGTGAGGGTTTGCGGAATCGCCTGGACACGGGGGTGGCTGATGGTGCGGTGGATCCGCATGGCAGTCGAATTCCGCGGGAGGACGACTTCAGAATCCCGCCCGTTGCATGACATCGGCTGGTGTCAATCCCTGTGTGCGGAGGGAGAGGATCGTTTCGGCTTTGTCACGTTTGGCCAGTCTGCGGCCGTCGGCATCAAGTATCAGCGGGTGATGGCGATAGACGGGCACAGGCAGTTGCAGCAGTTCCTGCAGCAATCTGTGCAGGTGTGTGGCATCGAACAGATCGATGCCTCGTGATACGTGGGTAATGCCCTGAAGGGCGTCGTCATGGACGACACACAGGTGATAGCTGCAGCCGATGTCTCGTCGAACAAGGATCACATCCCCGAGGAGTTCGGGTGTGGCCAGCTGTGGTCCGCGGATCAGGTCGGTCCATTCCAGTGGCAGTCGGACGGATTCCAGTGCAGCGATGAGGTTCAGCCGAAGGGCGAAGGGATCTCCGCGGTGCATGCGAAACTGTCGTTCATCGGTGGAGAGTCGTCGGCATGTACCGGGATAAAGCGGGCCTTCTGAGCCGTGCGGGGCTCCTCCGGCGGCGGCGATTTCCCGCTGAATTTCCTGACGAGTGCAGAAGCAGGGGTACAGGAGTCCTCGCTGCAGCAGTTTATCGGCAATCTGCTGGTAGTCGGGCAGGTGCTGCGACTGGCGGCGTACGGGAGTTGGCCAGTGGAATCCCAGCCATGTCAGATCTTCGAAAATGCCGATTGTGAATTCTTCCCGACAGCGAGTGAAATCGATGTCCTCGATGCGGAGGATGAATTGTCCGCCCGTTTCGATTGCCAGTTGTCGGGCGTGGAATGCGGAGCAGGCGTGTCCGCAGTGCAGTCGACCAGTGGGACTGGGCGCAAATCGGCTGAGCGTGACGCTGGTCATAGTGGAGAAGTTCAGGTGCATCCAGGGCAGAATCTGACCCTCGCAGTATGGCAAAGTCGGCGGTGATTTGCGAGATTTAACTTTGGGAGATGAGGCTGGCACTGGTGATAGCTGAAAAGGGCTGACGTGGCATTGCGACATACGTGTCCTGCCTGCGGGGCGGGATTGAATCTGAAGGAAGAGTTGGCGGGGCGGAAAGTCCGCTGTCCGCGCTGTCAGCAGCCTTTTGTGGTGCCTCAGGCGACAACCGGCAGCGGTGCGGTTGATGTTTCTGTGCCGTCTGCTCAGGTGGCACCTGTGTCGCCACCGCGTGTCACAGCGACTGCGGGTGCAGGACCAAAGTCCCTGGGCAGTCTGCTGCCCGGTCCACCGCCGGAGGATGCGGAGGTACTGCGCAGCAGGATTCAGCAGGCCTTTCTGGCGTCGGCGATCCCGTCCGTCCGTATTCCGGGGCTGTATCGACTGGGGATACTGCTGGTGTCAGTGCTGATGGTGCTGTTACCGCTGGTTTACATGCTGATGATTGCTCTTACGGGGGTACTGGTATATCGGCACGCGGTTGAGAATGTGGGGTTGATTACGGCATTCAGCAGTGACGTCTCGGATCGAAATACCGGGAGGGCCGTATTTTTTGGGGTGATGGTGTATGTGGCGCCGCTGATAACCGGCTGTCTGCTGCTGGTTTTCATGCTGAAGCCGTTTTTTTCGCGGCAGTCTGAGAGTACCGGCAGAAGGACTCTGAAACGGGCGGATGAGCCGATACTGTTTGATTTTGTGGGCCGTATCTGCCGTGCAGTGAATGCGCCGGTACCGACGCGCATAGACATTGATTGTCAGATCAACGCCAGTGCGGGTTTCAGCCGCGGTCTGCTCAGCTTTTTCGGGAACGATCTTGTCCTGACGATCGGGATGCCATTGGTTGCCGGATTGACCATGCGTCAGTTTGGTGGTGTTCTGGCTCACGAGTTCGGTCATTTTTCACAGGGAGCCGGGATGCGGCTTTCGTGGCTGATTCGAACGATGAATTACTGGTTTGCGCGTCTGGTATATGAGCGCGATTCGTGGGATGAGTGGCTGGAGAGCTGGTCGCAGCGGCTGGATTTTCGCATCGGCTGGGTTTTGCTGATTGCCCGTTTTACGGTTTGGCTGGTGCGGCGTCTGCTGTGGGTGTTCATGGTTGTGGGCAGCATGATCAGCGGATTTCTGATGCGACAGATGGAATTTGATGCGGACCGTTACGAAGCGCGTTTTGCCGGATCGCGGACATTTGCTCGCACTGCAAGGCAGTTGCACGTGCTGGGGATTTCATGGAACGGCGCCATGTCGGATCTTAGTCTGCTGTATCAGGAGGAGCGCCTGGTCGACAATTTTCCGTCACTGATTCTGCTGAACTCTGAGCAGATGCTGGAGCGTGGTCAGCGAGCGATTGATGAGGAGATCATAGAGTCAAAGACATCAGTCTTTGATACTCACCCCTGCGATCGTGAGCGGATTGCCAGTGCCGCAGCCGAGAAGGCGGAGGGGATTTTTCAGCTGGAATTGCCGGCAGCGCATCTGTTTCGAAAGTTTGACGAGCTGTCGAAGGCTGTCACGTGGGATTTTTATCGGGAGATGCTGGGATCTGAGCTGAAAAAATCACAGATTCATCCGGTTGGCAGGATGGCGAGGCATCTTGAGGAAAAGCAGGAGACGTGGAAGGCCCTGCATCGGTTTTTTCAGGGGCAGTTGGCGCTTTATCGACCCTTCCAGGGGCCGGAGGAGGCTCAGAAGCCGGTCACGAATGCTGCTGTGGTTCTGGATCGTTTGAGAAAATCACGTGAGTCCATGCTGGCAAAGGTGGAGGTGTTTCGTGAGGCGTGGAAGGCATTTGATGAATGCGATACGCGGCTGATTGAAGTTCGCATGGCTGAACTGCTGCTGCGGACAGGGATTCGGATTCCGAAGGATGAGTTTTCCGTGCCGATGACGACGGAGGGCGAGGTGTCAGCAGTGAAGGTGGCGGCGGAGGATCAGCAGTCAAAGCAGCTGCCGAAGGTCATTTCGTTTGAGCAGGCAGCGGCAGCGCGGTTGTATTCGGCGCTGCGGCTGGCGCAGTCTCCTGAGCTGACAGGTGTCCTGCAGGAGGCCCGTTTTTCTGCTGATGAGATTGTTAAGCTGCTGCATCTGTTTCGACTGATCAATGACTGGATTGAACCGCTGCTGATCCTGAGGGACACGAGGCTGGCTCTGGGGCGAATGATTCACGAGCTGGAGTCGTCGGAGAATAATGAGAAGCTGGTGCAGCAGATCAAGCGGTTTATCGGCAGCATGTTTCGGCAGTTGCAGGGAATTCAGGAGGCCTTTGCGGACATACCTTATCCCTTCGATCATGCTCGCAAGCAGGTCTCGGTGGCGGATTTTCTGGTGGAGTCTCAGCCGGACGAGGATGATCCTGGGGCCATGTATGAGGCTTCAGACAATCTGGCCGATCGATTCATGCAGTTGCATACTTTGGTCTTCGGGCGACTGTGTCAGGCGGCGGAGACGGTTGAAGGTTTCTTTGGCATGGCACTGCTTCCGGAGCCACCAGACAGCGAAGAGGACGATGACGATGATGACGATGATTAAACCTCAGCGGTGTGCAGTCTCTTGAATTTACTCCGACTGTTAAGAGCCGGGCGTTCTGGCGACGCTGTGTGGCGTGAACTGCTGTTGCTGAGCGTGCTGGGTTTCCTGTCGCTGTTGCCGCTGCTGCCGGTTCTGACAGCGCCGCTGGATTTCATTCCGGTTACGAAAGGCGGTTCGGCGACCGTGCCTTTGTTCAATGCCTGGACGATTTTGTGGAATGTGAAGGGTATTGAGCGGGGATTTCAGGGGTGGTGGGATGCGCCCATTTTTTTTCCGGAAAGGCAGTGTTTTGCATTCAGCGAGCCGATGCCGCTGACGGCCTGTCTGCAGCCTTTGGTGAGAATCTTCGGTTCTGTCGCCCTGGCCTATAATTGCTGGCTGGCGGGCAATCTGTTTCTGAATGGCGTGACAGCCTGCTGGCTGCTGAGACGCTGCGGGTGCAGCTGCGGGCCTGCCGCTGCTGCCGGCTGTGCCATGACGCTGCATCCACTGCTGCTGACTCAATTGGAAGTACTGCAGTTGACCTGTCTTTGGCCGTCGTTGTGGCTGCTGTCGACTTTGCTGCGAATTGCGACCGCAGCAGCGGATCCGGCTGCGGGGTACGGTCACTGCGCGAGGCTGGTATCAGAGGCTGCGCTGGCCGTGATTTGTCTGCCGGCGACCTGCGTGCATCATACGCTGTTTTTTGGGCTGCTGCTGCTCTTCGCTGGATGGGCATTGGTACCGTGGCGGTCATTTCTGCGATGGCTGCTGCTGGTATGCGGAGTTGCAGTGCTGGCGCTGCCACCAGCAGCGATGATGCTTTTGCCGGTGCAGCAGGTTCTGAGAGAGCGGGGGTTTGAGCGACGTGAAGAGACGGTCGCCGTTTTGTCCGCTGTTCCTTCGGACTACCTGAGGGCGCCTGAACAATCCGTGGCGTCTGTTATGCCGCAGCATGTGGGTCGGCCCTGGAATCTGGGAGCTGGCTGGCTGCGAACAGTGCTGGCGACTGCTGGAATGATGCTGGTGTTTGGCAATGCCGGGCTGCCGTTGATGAGGCGACTGGTTTTGAGTCTGAGTTTGCTTTTGCTGGCTGCGGCGTTGCTGTCGCTGGGTGTAAATCTGCAGTTGGGGCCGTGGAAGATCTGGGCTGTTCTGTGTGACTGGCTGCCAGGCATGGCACAGGTCCGAAGTGCCTTCAGGTTTGCGTTATTTGTTCAGGTGGCGATTATTTTGCTGGCCGGGATTGGTCTGGATCGACTGCAGATTTGTTTTTTGCGTCGTGCGGGCTGCTCTTCCCGGACGCAGCGTGTGATTGTGGTGTGTCTGGGACTGCTGGTTGCTGGTGAATCCTGGTCGGTTGTTCCGGGCCGGGTGGACGTGCCACGCATCGATGTTCGGCCAGGCTGGGCGGAATTCCTGCAGAGCAGGGCAGTTTCCGGTGAGGGGGTGCTGATTCTGCCTTATGTTCAGGGGCACGCACCGGACGATTTTCAGGCAACGGTTCGGTGGATGATTCACTCGACGGTTGCGGGGCTGAGAATCGTCAATGGATACTCAGGCTTCTTTCCCCCAGCGCATTTTACGTTACAGCGGGATCTGCAGCGTGCGGGGCTTGAGTCATCATTGATTCTTCAGCTGCAGTCGGGCAGAGTTTTCTGGGTTGTGGTCACCGACTCAGAATCCGACAAGCAGGCTCAGGGGCAGCCATTGCTGCGGGAACAATGGCGCAGTGCGGATGGTTCCGAGGCAGTGTTCGAGGTGGTCGATCGCGGGCAACAGGAATGACCATTTACCAGGCTCTGAGCAGCACAGACCAGTTGGCAATCCGGAGTTCCGTGGATTGTTCTGTGTCTGACTTTGGTACCCAGAATCCGGCGTTCTGCAGAGCAGAGCGACTGCGTTCGAGGAGCAGTTTATTTTCAGTTTTTTCAGGGCGATCCAGCAGCATCACGGAGCGCCCGGCTCCGCTGACTTCCTGAAGCAGGAATTCAGAAACCCAGCCGGACTGCAGTACGAGGTCGGCTGTGACCTGAGAGTTTCCTGAGGCAAACTGCCATGCCAGTTCTGTCTGCGGTGCTGTCGCCATGACAATCAGCGCGGATTGGTCGGCGGAATACTTCGAGGAGGCCAGTTGCAGACTGGCGAGGACCAGCGGGGCATCATCAGCCGTAAGTGGGGTTCGGGCGGGCGTACGGGGGATCAGCAGCATCAGTTGATAGTCTGCCAGCAGCGAACCCCAGCGTTGCAGAATTGCAGCTTCGGATTCCGCGTCTGCTGACAGCAGAACCACGGGGGCAGGGCGACGTCCTGTCGACGGTGTGGGAAGGATTACAGTACAGCTGCCCAGTCCCTCGATGGGGAGTTCTTCGCGCGAGGGGATACTGGCATCTTTCTGCGCGGTTCGGGCTTTGGTTTCTGTCAGAATTTGCGGGTCAACTGTGGTGACGTTTTCCGGAAGCGGACCGGCCGTCAATTTCAGAGTCTGCACATCACCGCTCTGAGGTTTTCGCCAGGCGAGGGAGATTTCAGTGCCCGCCTGCAGTCGGAGGTCCGGGCTGAGAAAGGATCTCAGACCCTTCAGCGGCTTGTCATTGACAGCCACCAGTTCCGCTTCAGCGGGCAGTCCTGCCAGTGCCGCGGGGGAACCGGGAATTGTCTGAACCAGCACGGGTGTATCAGGCAGGGACCGTGGTTTGAGCATGGCCTGGAGGTCGGGCCCGACCTGTCCGTCAGGATTTTCCGGGGTGCTGGGAGCGGGGAGGATGACACCAGCATAACCGGCTGCACCGGGGGGAATCCGGTCAACAAGCTCCAGAGAGACCTGCAGGGGTTGACCATCCCGCTGCAGCGTTAGTTCTATGACATCGCCGGCGTATTTTGCGGCGAGCACTTCTTCGAGACTGCTGAGTCGTGTGATTGGACGGTCCCCGGCCTGAAGCAGTCTGTCACCTGGACGAATGCCGGCTCTTTGCGCGGGGGACAGAGGCTGAACGCGGCGAATGGAAACTCGGTCAGAAAAGGGGCCAGGTGCAGTGAGTTGCAGCCCAGCCAGTCCGGGCTGAAGGTCCTTGCCGGCCTGCAGTCGTGCGGCGACGAGTCCTGCGTCGCTCATTGGGATGGCAAAGCCGATCCCGGAATCATACCACTCGATGCCGGCAGATGGATTTCCTCGACCACGGGGCGAGAGGGGGACCAGAATTCCAAGAACGGCACCGCTGAGATCGATGAGGGCGCCGCCATAGTTCACTGGCGAGATTTTTGCGTCCGTCTGCACAGCGCGTCCGTGGATGCGATTCAGTGCACTGATGATTCCGGAGGAAACCGAGGGTTGTTGCGAGTCGTAGAAGCGGCCGAGGGCAATCGCGTGCTGACCCACCTGAATTTGCTCGCGTGGCACAATTGTCGGTGGCTGCCAGTCCGTGCCATCGGCCTGCAGCAGCACCAGCCTGCGCACGTGATCCACAGCGACGAGCCTGGCAGCACGACGCTCGCCGGATGAGGTTTCGACAGTGACTGCAGCCGCCCGACCCTGAAAAGCAAAGCTGCTGGAGAGGATTTGGCCGGCCTGAGTCAGTACAATGCCGGATGTGGTCAGCGAACTTACAGTGTTTCCATCCACTGTCTGTTCGCCGCCGATCACGCGTATGCGTACTACAGACTGTGCCGCGCGACTGACGGCCGAGCGGATCTGCTGCCCAGCGTCCTGAGCCATCGAATGACAGGCAGGCTGCAGGAGGAAGGCGATAAGAAGAGCGATCAATTGGTGCAGCAGGTGCGAGCGCTTCATGCCGGCCGGTTCCAAACAGGATGTAGCCCATATTGAAAGGGGCAGCATACAGCAGGAGGCGAAGCCGGGAAAGCGGTTGAGAGCATGATCCCCCGGGATGGCATCGCTGCGGAAACCGGGGAACACGATCTGCTGGCACAATCTGATAATCGCATCAATCAAATTGCGTCCGTGCCGGTTTCTCCGGTACGAATACGCACAACACCTTCCAGGCTGGAGATGAAGATTTTTCCATCACCGATCTGTCCGGTGCGAGCAGCTTCGCAAATGGCCGCAATCGCGGCGTCTACTTCATTGTCATTGACTACAACTTCCATCTTCACCTTGGGCATGAAGTCGACGGTGTATTCTGCACCACGGTAGGTTTCCTTGTGTCCGCGCTGGCGACCAAATCCACGCACTTCAGACACGGTCATGCCCTGAACGCCGATGCTGGTCAGCTTCGTCTTGACGTCTTCCAGCTTGTAGTGACGGATGACAGCCTCAAGTTTCTTCATGTCTCTGCCCTAACCCCTGTCGATTGGTTACAGTCCCGCACATATCAATACCTGAGGGCGATCCTCAGTTCCGGCATGCACGATCGTAGTCTGTTTTCAGTGTCGCAACTGTATCACAGCATGGCCTTGATTTTCGGATCCAGGCAGGCTGGAAGGACAGTTTCAGCATGGAAGCCACCTACAACCGGCGCAACCTGTGCAGCAAAACTCATGCCGACCACGGTTCGGGAAATGGTAGTTGCTGAATTTGTGAGCGAAACGATACTTTTTCGCTTCAGGAAATCATGAATTTCCTGAAGTTGTGCACGCGAAAATTGCAGGTGTTCGAGCTTTGTGCCTAAAAAATGGGCGGTTTTGCGATCGGTTGGGATTTTCAGTTTATGTGGCTGATGACCATTTTTTTGTCAGGCTTGATTGCCGGCTGGGTCGGAGTGTTCTGGGCTGCCAGTCTCGCAGAGGAGGCTCGGCCCGCAGGCATTCGGTGGTGTCAGGGCTGCGGAAGTCGCTCAGATTTGCGGTCAATTCTGAAGCCCTTCAGGGCCAGCTGTGGTGTTTGTGGCAGGCGGTTGTCGAGGCTTCCATGGCTGGCAGCGACCTGCACGGGCGTTTTGTTTCTGGCTTTGGCGTGGGGATTGGAGTTGGGGTGTCAGACGGTTACAGAAGTCCGCCCGGCGCTGCCGGTCTGGCAGGCGCGTCTGCCATTTCACCTGTTGTTTTTGTTTTTGCTTGTGGCGGCAGTGGTTTCAGATCTGATCGACTACGTGATTCCCGACCAGATTGTGCTGACGGGAGCTGTGGCCGCGGTCGTGCTGGCTTTCGTCAGTGGTGACCTGCAGATGATTCATGTCTGGGTGGACTGGAGTGACGAGTTAGTGCAGGTGTATGGGCCGTACCTGCCGCAATGGATGAAGGATCATCAGCATCTGCACGGTTTGGTGTGGAGTCTGTCCGGTTTGGTGGTTGGTGCCAGTCTGGTCTGGCTGGGTCGGATAGCGGCGAACGGAATTTTGGGCTTTCCTGCGATCGGCTTTGGCGACGTCACACTGATGGCCATGATTGGTGCGTTCATGGGCTGGCAACCGGTGTTGTGTGTGCTGGCAGTGTCACCAATCGTGGGGATTGTTCTGGGGCTGTCGGTCTTTATTGTGACAGGGCGTGGCTTTATGGCCTTTGGGCCCTGTCTTGCCGCTGGAGCTGTGGTGGTTTTGTTTGCATGGCGAGCGATCTGGGAGCAGCAGGGGCTGCGGATTATTTTTGGGCACTTGCCCACCATTGCGGGTCTGATTCTGGGGGCATTTGCCCTGTACTGTCTGCTCCTGCTGCTGCTCCGAATTTTCCGGGCAACGCCGACCAGTCGTCTGCGATGAAAGTTTCCGGTGCTACTGGGTCAGGCGGGCAAAGACCTCATTGGCGTCGGCTGCAGTGCAGAATTCCAGAGTAAGCTGCAGGTATTGACTGCAAATGTTCTGTGCTGATGAGATACCAACCAGTTTTCCCCGGACGACGACTGCCAGTTGCAGTTGTGGGTGTCTGTCAATGAGGGACTGCAGCTTGCTGCCGGAATTGGGTTTCAGGTTGATCCGCAGCTGACTTTTGTAGTCGGCATACTGCCAGCCTCGAAACGTCTGAAAATCACTGGCCTGCAGGGCTGGGACGTTTTCCCGTTGGACCGAGTCTGGAGTGGAGGTTGTCGGATGGGTGGAGTTTTGCTGTTCCGTCAGCACACGGAACACCTGCAGCGGTGCGTTTGGAGATACTTGTTCGCCTGACAGGCGATTCAGTACATAGGTGCTGATGGTCAACAGAATCCAGCAAAACACTGCGACAGCGACAACCAGCGTCCAGATTCGTCCGCGTGGAGAATTGCGTTGAAGATCGGAGTGATTTTGTGCCGGTGCGTTCAGGGCAGGTTCGTTCATGTGGGTTATGTCTGGCTGATCAGCGTTCGCACCAGCGTTTCTGCAGATCGGCGAAGGCATCAACGCGACGATCGCGGAAGAAGGGCCAGTGTGTACGCGCGGTGTTGATGAGGCTGAGATCACATTCGACGTGCAGAGTTACTTCCGTTTCGTGATCGGCCTGTGCGAGCACATTTCCGTAGGGGTCAGCCATAAAACTGCCTCCCCAGAACTGAATCTGTCCTTCCGGGCCGACACGATTGGGAGCTCCGACGAAAAGCCCATTGGCGATAGCGTGGCTGCGCATCATGGTTTGCCATGCGGAATACTGGCTGGCCCCGTAGACGTCTCGTTCGCCCGGAATCCAGCCAATTGCGGTGGGGTAGAACAGCAGTTCAGCACCCTGCATGGCGGTCAGGCGAGCAGCTTCGGGGTACCACTGATCCCAGCAGATGCAGACTCCGATGCGAGCATAGCGGGTGGGGAATGCGAGGAAGCCAAGGTCACCGGGTGTGAAGTAGAATTTTTCAAGGTACAGGGGGTCATCCGGGATGTGCATTTTGCGATAGAGTCCGGCGATGCTGCCATCGGCATCGAGGACAACGGCGGAGTTGTGGTACAGACCGTGAGTGCGGCGTTCGAACAGTGGAACAACAATGACAATCTGGTGTTCTTTGGCGATTTTCTGCAGGGCTGTGGTTGTGGGGCCGGGGATCGGTTCCGCCAGAGCGAATCGGTCGTGTTCTTCCGCCTGGCAGGGGTACTGGGTATTGAAGACTTCCTGAAGGCAGACAACCTGTGCACCGGCAGCGGCGGCTTCGCGGATTCTGTCAATGGATCGCTGCAGATTGATATCCGGCTCAGGTACGCAGGTCATCTGGCAGAGGGCAGTACGAATCTTCGGTTGGCTGGCCATGGAATTGCTTCGCGGAAATCGCAGCGAAAGAACGGAGGAGGATTGAGGGAGCGATGATAGTCAATCCCTGAGCGGACGCGAAGTTTACGGATCGGATTTTGCCTTCTGCAGTATCGATTCCGGCTGGCCGCTTCACCAAACAGGCTGGATCCGTTGTAATAACCACATGAATTATCTGGCACACGGCTATCGATTTCTGGACTCTCCACTGATGCTGGCCGGGACAGCAGTTCCGGACTGGCTCAGTGTTGTGGATCGTGGCGTGCGCATGCGCAGCCGGCGAATTCGTCCGCAACTGGAGCAACTGGATGTGGGGTGTCGGAGTGTGGCGGAGGGAGCTTTGCAGCACCTGGCGGATGACGATTTGTTTCACAACAGCGCTGTTTTTATGAAGCTGGAATCCGAGCTGGCAGCGGGATTTCGGCGGCTGATGCCCGATCGCTTCGATCACCGGCCGGCATTTCTGGGGCATATTGTCGTGGAACTGCTGCTGGACTGGTACATCTCCGTTCGGCAGCCGGGAATTCTGGATGAGTGGTATGCCGTGCTGGAAACCGTCTGTCCTCTGGAGGTGCAGTCTGCGGTGAATCTGCTGGCACCGCGACAGACAGAAATGCTGGCGCCCTTTATTCGTCGATTTCTTGAGGCTCGAGTTATGTATGACTATGCCGACGATGCGCGAATGCTGGTTCGCTTGAATCAGGTCCTGCGGCGAGTCACACTGGAACCGCTGGAGGATCATTTTCTGGTGGTTCTGGCGGAGGGGCGTCAACTGGTGTACCGTCATGGTGCCGATCTGCTGATGGCAGTCGAAGGTGAACCGGCCAGCCGGGCAGGGCAGTAGTATTTCAAAGGAAACTGAGGCAATGAAGAGAATCGTTCTGGCGAGCGTGTTGTTGTTTGGCGGAACTGTCGCGGTGTCTGCGGTTGCTGATGAAAAGGCGCCTGGTTTTACCGCACTGCAGGCAGACAAAGCCGGTGCGGACTATGGATTTCAGGGCGAGTATGCAGGCAAGTTTCGTTCGAACGACACAGAGGTCGCGCTGGGTCTGCAGGTGATTGCCGAAGGTCAGGGGAAGTTTGCCTGGGTGGCATGGGTCGGCGGGCTGCCCGGTGCTGGCTGGAACGGGGAAACTCCTCTGCGGGGTGCTGGTGAGCGGGAGGGCGATGCCGTAGTGCTGAAGGCTGACACCGGGCGTGGTGAGGTTCGCGGTGGCAGTGTCGCCGTTTACAACAATGAAAATGTTCGCGTGGCCGAGCTGACTCGAGTGCAGCGGATGTCTCCGACACTCGGTCGCAAGCCGCCGGAGGGAGCGATAGTGCTGTTTGATGGTACGACAGCCGATGAGTTCGATGGTGGGAAACTGTCAGAGGACAAGCTGCTGATGCAGGGCTGCACCAGCCGCAAAAAGCTGGGTTCCGGCGAACTGCACGTGGAATTCATGCTGCCTTACATGCCGAATGCCCGTGGTCAGGGTCGCGGCAACAGCGGTGTTTATCTGCAGGGCCGTTATGAAGTGCAGGTGCTGGATTCCTTCGGTCTGACGGGTGAGCAGAATGAATGCGGCGGGATTTATTCCATCAGCAAGCCGCTGCTCAACATGTGCCTGCCACCGCTGACATGGCAGACTTATGACGTCCAGTTTCGAGCGGCAGAATTTGGTGCCGATGGGAAGAAGAAAGCTGATGGCCAGATTACGGTGCGGCACAACGGTGTAGTGATTCATCAGCAGGTGAAGCTGACGCATGCGACAACAGCGGCACCAGTTCCGGAGGGACCGGATGCCGGTCCGCTCTATCTGCAGGATCACGGCAATCAGGTGCGATATCGCAACATCTGGTTCAGCCCGGCAAAGCCCTGAGGCTGGAAGAATTCCGGATCGAAAAAAAGAACGCGTGCCGACTGTGTCGACACGCGTTCTTTTGTTTCAGGCATTCAGGGTCTCAGCCAAGGTTGGCCTGAATGTCCACCCAGCGTCGTTCATCGAACGAGACAAGTACGGAGTCAGCGACTGCCTGTGCCAGTGCACCATCATGAAATCCGGGAACGGCATCCCGACCTTCGATAATGGCGGAGGTCAGCTCATAGACGAGGTCATAACGGAAGACAGTGCTGGGTTTGCCCTGAGACGGGTCTCGCGGACTTCCGGGAGCCTTCAGAAATTCTTCGGGCACCGGCAGTTTTTCCAGATCACGTCCGTTGCGGGCCAGGATGATGTTGTTTGGGTCGGTGAGCTGGTAGGCGGCGGAGCCTTCGCTGCAGTTGACTTCCGCCCATTCATATCCGACGCCACCATTGTTGTGGCCCTTCATGAGGGTACTGCCCTCCCAGACTCCCACTGCACCGTTTTCAAAGAAGCCGATCAGGCTTGACCAGTCGTCCACTTCCGATGGAGGGCAGGGGCGTCCATCGGCGGTCCGATCGCGTGGAGCGAACTGTGCGACAGCACCGCAGATGGAGCGAATCGGCCCCAGCAGGTCCTGGGCGAAGTCAATCCTGTGGATGGTCATATCAAACAGGTCACCTGCCCCGGCGAGCTTCTTAATCTGTCGCCAGCCCCAGCTGGTTTCCGGCAGGTCGAGAAATCGCTGACTGCGGAAGTGTCTGGGAGTCCCCAGCAGTCCGCTGGTGACGAGATGTCGCACATAACGCATGGACGGTGCAAAGCGATAGGTGAAGGCGGTCATGTGACGAACGCCGGCATCTCGCGCTGCACGATACATCTCAGCAGACTCCTGAAAGTTAAGTCCCAGCGGCTTTTCGCACATGATGTGCTTGCCATTTCGGGCGCATTCGATGGCCTGTTCACGGTGTACGAAATTCGGAGTTGCGATGATGACAGCATCGACATCCGGATCAGCCGCCAGCTGCCGATAGTCGGTATAGGCCTTTACGGGGCCCCATTCTGACTGACGCTGCGTCAGCAGGGCTTCGTTGGGGTCGCAGATAGCGGTCAGACTGGATCGCTTATCCAGCCGAATACCCGGGACATGGTGAAAGTCGGAAACGGCTCCGACACCGATGATTCCATAACGAACATGCGAAGTCATACTGGCAGCACTCTTTGTGTGGTGAATGGGATGTCAATGAAAAGGCCAGCACCCTGCGGGTGCTGGCCAGGAAAATCAACAATGCCCGGTGAAATCACTTCCCGGACTTCTCCTTTTTCAACTCGTCAAGGAACTGACGGATCTGCTGAGCATTCTGCGGTGGCACGTCGTCGCCAAGATTGGCAACTGCCTGCGTCTGCAGTTCGATGGCGCGGTCCAGGTCACCATTGAGATGCACAAGGTGTGACAGTGTGTCAATGACCATGCCGTTTTTCGGTTCCAGTGAAACGGCTTTCTCTGCGGCCGCAATTGCCGCAGCCGTGACGGATTTGGGAACTTTCGCTTCTGGATTGCTGGCCATCTGGAAAACGGTCCAGGCCATCTCATTCAGGTCATTGGCCTCAGATTTCTTATCTTCCGCCACGGCACCAACCAGTGCGGCTGCCTGCTGTTCACGACCTTTTACGATCATCAACTGCAGCTGGAGTCCCTTGAGGCGTCCCTTCAGTTCGGGAGGACAGGTTTCTGTGAGCTTTGCAAGTTCAGCAAAGCCCTCATCCGTTTTGTCGCCCTGCACCTTCTGAATGGCTCCGTTGACCTGAATGCTGAAGCTCATCTGGTCCAGCATGGCAACATATTCTTTATCATCAGCGTTGTTCTTTTTGGCTTCGGCCACCAGCGTCAGAGCTTCTGCAATTTTTCCGCGCTGCATCAGGGGACCCAGTTTGGCCTGCAGCAGTCCACGCTCCTGTTCCTTGCGGAAAGTTTCGAGGAAAGCGGCGCGGTCCCACTTGTCGGTGACAACCTGCTCCAGCGTGTCGTCCATCTGCATTGGATGGCCAATCCATTCGACGAGTCCGGTCTTGCCCACGATAAAGCAGGTTGGAATGCCGTTCTGGCCGGCAGCTTCCATGTAGGACGTGTAGACCGAGCGATCGGGGTCGGTGGTCAGGCAGTAGGCACTGGTCAGTTGGGCGTAGGTCGGAGGCGTGTTTGTGCCTTCGGCCGGCAGAGCACCACGGACAGGACGTTTCAGGAACCCCTGCACCGTCTCGAGGTCCTCGTCGCTGATACTGACAATCTGCACGCCGCTTTTGGCGTACTTTTTCTGGACTTCCACCAGATGCGGCATGCTGGCGATACAGGGACCGCACCAGGTGGCCCAGAATTCGACAATGTAAACCTTGCCGGATTCAAACTTCGTCACCGGCTTGAAAGTTCCGTTGCCGTCGCTGACCCAGTGCTCGACATTGATTTCCGGAGCTTTTGAACCGATAGTCAGAGTTTGATCAGCTTCATCGGCGTGCAATGGGGCAGCGAGGGAAACTGCGGCGGCGAGCGCCAGCGAGGCTGTGCCCGCGATTCGAGTCCACATGATGTTGAGTTCCTTGAAAACAGGATTCAGAGAATCGCTCCCGTGGCCACGCACAGACCCCGACTCTGCGAGAATCAGAGTACCAGAAAACGGGGAATTCTGGAAAACGGAGTTCCCCGGAATTTGAAAAAACGGGGAAGCCCGGTGCGGCGAAAACGGTCAGTACCCGTCACTGGTGACGGGTCCGGCAACGGTCAGGGCCGGCAGATTCAGACGCCGGCGACAGTCATCCAGAATGATCTGAGTGGCGCTGGCGCCGACACGGCTGATACCCAGTTCCCGACACTTCAGAACTCCGTCAAGGTCGCGGATTCCACCCGCCGCTTTCACCTGCACTGATGGTCCGGAATGCTGTCGCATCAATTGCAGATCGGCAAATGTGGAGCCACTGGTGCCATAGCCGGTGGATGTCTTGACCCAGTCTGCCTGTAGTTCTGTGCAGATTTCACAGAGCCGAATCTTCTGGGACTCATTGAGGAAACAGTTTTCGAAGATGACTTTGACTTTCTGCCCGGCTTCGTGGGTCAGTTCGATCACTGCGCGCAGGTCCGCTGTCACGTAGTCCCAGTCTCCGCTGACGACCCGACTGATATTGCAGACCAGGTCCAGTTCTTCACCGCCATCGAGCAGCGCCTGGCGGGCTTCGGCGACTTTAACAGCCGTGTGATGGCCACCGTGTGGAAAGCCAATGACCGTACTTGAGTGCACACCGCTTCCCTTGAGCAATTCCGCGCAGCGGGCCAGATAATGTGGCTGGATGCAGACACTGCCGGTCTGGTAAGTGACCGCCAGTCGGCAGCCCTGCTCGAACTCGTCGATTGTGGAGGCTGGTTTGAGCAGGGAGTGGTCGATCATCCGGGAAATCTGGTGGTATTCAAACGTGGACACGGCAGTGCCTTTCCGTCGCAGCAAAGTGTGGCAGCAGAATTACCATTCACCATCGCGTCGGAATTTTTCCCGGGCATTGGCGGCAAACTGCCGTGACGCGTCACCCAATTGTTGCAGCAACTGATCCATGGTCAGTCCGGCAGAATTGCGAGCGGCCTGAATGACCGTCTGGCATTCGTTGGAATCCATGAATCGTGCGGCTTCGAGAATCCGGGGTTGGGCGTCGGGTTCGATAATGAGGAATCCGTGTTTGTCGGCGTGGATGAGATCCCCGGGACGAACGGTACGGCCGAAGACCTCGACCTCGCATCCGAATTCGACGGGCTGCACGGCGCCGTGGCCCACGCACAACCGTCGTGCAATCGACTTGAACCCGGCATTCGTCATTTCGTCGAGGTCACGAATGGCCCCATCGGTGATGGTTCCGACACAGCCGAGTGCACGGTGAATATTGGCATTCACTTCGCCCCAGAACGATCCGATCAGCCGCGGTTTATCAAGGTCCTGCACCACGACGATTTTAGGGCCGGGCACACTGGCCAGATACCTGCGGTAGTCGCTGGTTGCGGTGGGTTTTGTCCGACGATGCAGTGGGTTTGATGGTTCCACCCGGAGCGTTACAGCGTAACCCACCATTGGTCCCATCTGCGGCATGAAGTCCCGAGTCTCTTCGAGATTGAAGGCGTCGGCGCAGTGGTCCAGCTTTGTGATCTGTTCCCAGCCATTGTAGATGGTGGGAGTATTCCAGCGTTTCAGTTCGAGCAGTTCGGCGTGGCTGAGGATGCGGTTCTGAGACATGTTCATCCCTTCAGCCGAGTGAGAATTTCGTCCACGACGCGAGTTACCGGAATGCGGTCCTGCTGCAGAGTATCTCGGTCGCGAATGGTGACACAGCCGTCTTTGGCGGTGTCTCCGTCGATGGTGAGGCACCAGGGGGTGCCAATTTCATCCTGGCGGCGGTAGCGACGTCCGATTGCCGCCTGCTGGTCGTACTGTACGCTCAGCCCTGCGGCTTTGAGCTGGCCGTAGATTTCCATGGCTTTTTCCGGCATTCCGTCCTTTTTGATCAGGGGGAAAACCGCCACTTTGACCGGGGCCAGGCGGGGATGGAACCGCATGACGACGCGTTCCTGCATGGATCCATTTTCATCGGGCTGCTGATCTTCGTGGTAGGCCTCGCAGATGAAGGCGAGTGTCCCGCGGTCGGCGCCGGCGGAGGGTTCGATGACGTGGGGCGTAAACCTTTCCCGCGTCTGATCGTCGAAGTAGGTCAGGTCTTTTCCGCTGCCACGATGTTTGGGCTGACCGTCAGCGGTGCGTTCCAATTCCAGCTGACCTGCGGAATTCTTCGTCAGTTTACCTTCCATGTGCGAACGCAGGTCAAAATCGCCGCGGTGAGCAATTCCTTCCAGTTCCCCGTATTCTCCGGCGTCAAGGAACGGGAACGCGTACTCGATATCCGCGGTGCCGACGGAGTAGTGTGCGAGTTCGTCCTGGTGATGATCACGAAGGATCAGTCGATCTTTGGTGATGCCCAGATTGAGGTACCAGTTGTAGCGACGATCGCGCCAGTAGGTATACCATTCACGGGACTGTGACGGGTGGCAGAAGAATTCGATCTCCATCTGTTCGAATTCGCGTGAGCGGAAGGTGAAGTTCCGCGGCGTGATCTCGTTGCGGAAGCTTTTGCCCACCTGGCAGATGCCGAAGGGCAACTTGACTCGACTGCTGTCCACAACGTTTTTGAAATTTACGAAGATTCCCTGTGCGGTCTCAGGACGCAGGAACGCCGCATCGTCATCAGTACCCAGTGCACCGATGATCGTTTTCATCATGAGGTTGAATTCGCGAGGTTCGGTGAGGCGACAACCGGTATGTTCTCCGACGCTTTTGCTGGGTTTTTGCGGGCAGGGGATACTGGGGATGTGGTCCTGTCGGAATCGCCCCTTGCACGCATGGCAGTCGACCATCATGTCGTGGAACAGGTCATAGTGTCCGCTGCACTTCCAGACCTGCGGGTGCATGATGATGGATGATTCGAGTCCGACCATCTGAAATGTGGACGGGGCGCCGGCGGGCTGCAGGAGTTCGTTGTGTGCGGAAACCATGTCGCGGTACCAGACGTCCCGCACGTTTCGCTTCAGTTCGGTGCCCAGTGGACCGTAGTCCCAAAAGCCATTCTGTCCGCCGTAGATTTCGGAGTTCTGAAAGATGAATCCGCGTCGCTTGCAAAGTGCGACGATCTTGTCCATCGAACGGCTCATAGGAGATCATTTCCAGTGGTAGCAGTGGAGTTGACAGGCGGGCGCGGTGCGCCCGGCAGTAGCTGTGCATTACGAGTGTGGGGTAGTCTAGAGCCTTGCGGGATTTCGGAAAAGTCGCAGTGCGGCAAACGCGGGGGAACGGAGAATCCGAGAACGGCGGGCGGGGGGCTGGTGTTCAGGCGGCTGATGACACACGGGTAATGGTTTGTTCAGAACTTGAACAGGCCTGCCGGGAGGATGCGTACCCGGTACCGTTTCCAGGAGATTCGCCAGTGTTTCTGTGGGTGGGTAAACCCGGGTTCCTGGGGGTGTGAAAGGGGGCTTTAGATCACTGGTCCGGGTCTCCTGCTGCAAATTGACAAATTTGATGCTCGAGCGTCTTTCCCTGGCACGGAACTTGAACTGGATCAGGACAGGTTTGTCCGAGCTTGCAGCACTTGGGCATCTTTTGTTGGCAATTGAAGAACAACGGTGTGCGATGGCAAAGTCTCTGCCAGGAGATTGTTCAGCCCTTTTGACACTTTGTTTTGCCAATTGCTAACCGGACTGTGCACAGCATGGCTGGCATTTCGGTGCAGCAGAAGTTTTTGTGAAGGCTGACGGAAACTGGGATGTGAACCCAGTGACAACGGCCTTATTTCACTGTAGACGCAAACCAAAACAAGAAATTTCCCAATGTCCTCCAGCGAACCTCCAGCAATAAGCCCACCATCGTGGTTGCGATGGTTTGTGAATGATGCCGTTCGCGGCATCATGCACCAGGCTGATTCTGCGCCCGTTGGCTGTCATTTTTATTACGACGCAGAGAACGATCTCTGGGAGGTGACCCTGTTCATTGGTCGCTCAGAGGTGCTCGGGGGGGCTCACGACGGCAAGACTGTTCCGACGGGGCTGGAAGTGGACGTGACCCGAGTGATGGCCGCCTTTGACACAGCCCCCGGGGTTTTGTGGCAGGCAGAGCACGTGACTCCGCAGGACGAGCTGGGGCCGCATCTGTCATTCGAGGGTGAGACTCGGGGTCACGATGTCTGGCTGCGGATCCTGCAGACTCCGCCGGACTGGGCGGGAGTGGGTCGATTGCTGCATGCATCGACGGGTGAGTTCGAGGACTTGTGGTAAAATGCAGGTCAAAAAAGAGGGGGCAGTGGTATCCACTGCCCCCTTTGCATTTTTACGGTGAATTCTTGTTCACCGAAAATGGCTGAACGATCATTCTTCGGCGACGAATGGCAGCAGCCCGATAAAGCGTGCTCGCAGGACGGCTTCTCTTACGGCGCGCTGGAAGAGGGCTGAGGTACCGGTACGGCGACGTGGCAGGATGCGACCTTCGCGGTCAATCAGAGTCCGCAGGGTCTTCAGGTCCTTGTAGTCCACGTAGACGGGGCGTGGGACTGAACCACCAGCGGTGAACTGGCAGCTCATTTTTTTCTTTTTCAGGCGAGCTCGACGTTTGCGGAGCTTTTTCAGGTCAGCGCGGGAGATTGTTGCCATGGAAACACTTGTAACCTTTTGGAAGAGACACCTGCGGGCATTGAACCCCGTGAAGCCTGATCAAACACAAAACCTGCGTTCTCAGAACAGGTCCGGCACAGGAATGATCCTGTGTCACACCACTGAGCGATTGAGCGATCATGAGCGATCAGCGCCTGCCCGACGGACCGGCAGAGCCGGCGGGGTGAACGAAGAGGGAGTTTATCCCGGAGTGGGGTTATCGGCAACAGAAACCGGTTTTTTCCGGGATTTTTTGGAGTGTTAACGGGAATCGGGAGAGAATCCGGCGTCATCGGTTTGAGTGGGTGAAAGCGATTCTGTGGATTCTCTGTATTTTATCTGTTTTTCCTGTTTTTTGCGTTGCGGGCGGGTTGTTTATCGGGCGGATTCTGCGGAGGGGCAAGCTTGAGTTTATCCGGTTTTCGTAGTATACTGTGTGCAGGTCGGCACTGATGCCGTCATCGAGGGCTCGGCTTGTGACTGAAGCCCCGAATGTGTTCAGGGAGGAACTGTGATGAACCGTTTGCCGTTGCCATCGCTGCGTTTGTTCAACCCGGATGCAGCAGTCGAACTTGTGGATTCGGTCGAACCCTCGCACGGTACCGCTGCTGCATCTCTGGGTGCGGTGATTGCGGAAGGCGATGTGGACGTGATTCCCTTCGAGGCGGCTCGACGGGCACTGGTGCTCAGCGGACGGTTTACTCCAACCCTGCGGCGTGCTCGAATGATCCACGCCAACAGTCAGTGCTGCGACTGTGGTGGCCATGATGTGGAGCCCATGGAACTTGATGATGCGGTGGTCAGCTTTCGTAACGGCGCTGCCGTTCCGGGGACCGCCACAATCATCGGATTTCACTGCAACGACTGTGGCGGTGAGTGGCCGGTGTACGAGATCAGCCGTCGCGTGCAGAAGTAGTCGCTGCAATCAGTGGCATTTGAGGCTTCTCTGGGAAGGTGGGGTATACCGATGGGCTGTCGGTTGCTGATTTTGGTCATGTGCCTGCTGATATTGCCGGGCTGCATGCATCGGCGTGTGACCATTCACTCGGTGCCGGAGGGAGCGTTGCTGAAGGTTGACGGCAAGGATATTGGCTACACACCGGCGCATTTTGATTTCACATGGTATGGGACTCGCGAAGTCCAGTTGCTGCTGGATGGTTATGAAACCCGGACAGAGATGATCGAGGTGAACAGTCCGTGGTACCAGAAGTTTCCTTTGGACTTCATCAGTGATAATTTTGCGGGTCGGCACATTCTGGACCACCGTCAGTTTACGTTTCAGATGCGTCCTCGGCGGACGGACGTTTCGGGTGATGTGATCAAGCGTGGCAATTCGCTGCGGAACGAGGCATTGCACGGGCAGTAGACTGCCCTTGTTTTGCGGAAAATTCTGGTTTTTTGAGGGATTCCAGACAGCCGCGGGTTTAGAATCGGCGTGTTTCCAGGCATTTTGTCCAACGCGCGTCGGCCTCTTTGCGTACCCACAGCAGAGAGGGTTTTCAAGATGGTCCGCATGTCCGATTCGGACGCCACTGATTCAGATCTTCAGTCGCAGCATATGGCTGTGTCCGGGGTGACTGCGTCCAGTGAAGCGCGATTGGTGCATCTGGCTCGTCAGGGCGATCAGCAGGCGTTTCAGGAACTGGTGCTCAGGTACGAGCGTCGGGTATTTCAGGTCATTCATCAATTTGTGGCTGACCAGGGAACAGTAGCTGATCTTGCTCAGGACGCCTTTTTGCGGGCCTGGGAGCGTCTTGGTCAGTTTGATCCTGCTCGCAGGTTTGGTCCCTGGCTGTTCCGTCTGGCGGTGAATCTGACGTATGACCATCTGCGTCGCGTGCGACGCAAGGGGCGTTGGTCATTGTTTTCGGATCTGTCGGGAAGTGTGATGCCGGATCCGGGTGAGGCTGATCCGCGAGAGGAGATCGATCTCACTCAGGAGGTTCGGCTGGTTCTGGCTGAGGTACCGGAAGCCTATCGTGTAGTACTTGTGCTGCGTGATCTGGAAGGTTTCTGTACTTCTGACGTTGCTGCCATCACCGATCGCAGTGAGGCGACGATTCGCTGGCGGCTTGCCGAGGCTCGGCGGATGTTCCGTGAAGCGTGGGAGCGACGCCAGCGGCGGAATGATGGTGTGTCAGATCCGGATGAGTGAGTTCCTTAATGCTGGTCCGCATGAAAGCAGTGATCTGCGAGGTTTGTGTGACGGGGGTACCTGACAAATGGAATGCAGCGAAGCGAAAAAACTGAGTCTCCTCGATGCCGGCGGGGATCTGTATGTCGACGAGCAGGCAGCATTGCGGCAACACCTGCGTCATTGTGATGCCTGTAACAGTTATGCTGCGGGGATGGTTCCGGTGATGTCCGTTCTTTCCAGTCTCCGGGATACTCCGGTGACGTGGCAGCCGATTTCCGTCTGGCCGGCTGTTGGGGCTTCCATACGGCTGAGGTCAGCCAGTGTGGCGCCGGTCCGCCGATTCAACCTGCAGGTTGCAGCCCTGGCCGTCTGTTCGCTTTCGCTGGCAGCGGTGGTGATTGTGCAGACTCTGTCCACGATGCGTCTGGCTGATGACAGGCCGCAGGTGCTGAGTATGCCGCAGTTGCAACCCGCGCCTGCTGACGTGCGGACGGTGCCTGTGATGATGGGGCAGTCGGGGTATCCGCTGCAGCTGCCGCAGTCTTCAGATCCGACCGTCTTCTGAACGGATGTCGCGACATCACAGCCGACGGATCGGGTCTGTGTTCACTGTGGTGCACCCAAAGACTGCTGCAGAAAGCGAATACGTTTCGCGGACGCCCAGGGGGTTTCACAGGCTCCATGACCGGCGCCTGGTACGACGAGCAGTTCAAAATCCTTCTCTGCCTGCACGAGTTGTCGGGCAACCTGAATGGTTGATGCCGGATCGACATTTCTGTCCAGTTCTCCGACCACCAGCATCAGTCGACCCTGCAGCAGTGCGGCGTTTTCGCGGTTGGAGTTTCGTTCATAGACATCTGCGGTGGGAACTCCCAGCCACTGCTCGTTCCACCAAATTTTGTCCATGCGATTGTCGTGGCAGCCGCAGTCTGCGACGGCCGCTGAATAAAAGTTTCCATGCCAGATCAGGGCCGCCATGGCATTCTGTCCGCCTGCTGATCCGCCGTAGATGCCGATTCGCGTCAGGTCCATTTGGGGTACGGCCTGTGCTGCGGCCCGCATCCACGCGATGCGATCCGGGAATCCGGCATCCTTCAGGTTCTGCCAGCAGACATTATGGAATGCTTTGGAGCGCCAGGCTGTGCCCATGCCATCGATTTGGACAACCAGAAAGCCTGCGTCGGCAATCTGCTGCTGATGTCCCCAGCGACTGCGAAATTCTCCGGGGACATGGTGATCGTGGGGGCCCGCGTAGATGTTTTCCACGACGGCATATTTCAGGCCAGGGCGGAAGTCTCGCGGGAAGTGCAGCAATCCCCAGATCATGGTGGTGCCGTCGCGTCCGGGGGCTGCGAATCGCAGCGGCAGTCGCCCACGCTCCTGTATGACTTCGGTGGCATCCGCTGATTCGAGGTGAGTTACCAGTCTGCCATCCGCTGTTCTCAGTTCAGTGACGGGAGGCAGGTCTGTTCTTGAGTATCGATCGAGAAACCAGCGTCTGTCCGGCGACCATTCAATGGAGTGCATGCCGTCGCCCTCTGTGAGGACTTTGAGTCCGGAGCCGTCAAGTGCGACGCCACAGAAATGCTCGTGGTAGGGATTCTGGCCAGCGACGATGCCCACGGCGAAGAACCACAAGCGGCCGGTGTTTTCATCCAGCCGTTCGATGCGTCGCATATTCCACTGACCGGAGGTGACAGTTTGCGGTGGTTTGTCGGAATTCAGGTCATACAGATACAGGTGGTTCCAGCCGGAGCGTTCGCTGGCCCAGAGAACTTTTTCGCCTGTCAGCCAGCGCAGTTCCATTTTGCCATCGGAAGAATAGTGAATGAATGTTTCGGAGGATTCGTCGATAACGGCCCGCACAGCGCCATCGGCGACACGAACTTCCAGCAGCCGCAGACGCTGATGACCTCGCTCGTTGTACAGCATCCAGAAGCGAGTCCCGTCGTCGCTCCAGCGCTGGAAATCCAGCGACCAGGGGTTTGGAAACAGCGAGTTATCGAGCTTGATTTCCGATCGATCTGCCATGCGGAACAGTCGCGGAATTGTCTGCGGAATGGGGTCACCGGGTTTCAGGTAGGGGTAGGACTGCAGTCGCGGCTGAAGTTGATCGGCGGGGGTACTTTCGATGTAGTGGACTCGTCTTTCATCCACCTGCGTGGTTTGCAGTGCCAGCAGATATCCGGAGTTTGGTGACCAGGCAGTATCACTGAGCTGGTCCGGGTAGTCGGCTTTTTCGTAATCCATGCCGATCGCTCGAGCGCGCTGGGCGTCGCGGCGAAATGTTCGTGTCGGCTGTCCATCGGCAGTCAGGCTGAGTTCCTGCTGATCAGAGAGGTTTCTGAGCCACAAATTGTGTTCACGCACGAATGGCTGCCAGATGCCATCGGGAGAAATCGGGTTGTCGGGCTGTTGTGCTGCGGGCGGTCGGCTGCGTCGCGTGCGTCGAGGTTCGCGCTGGCTGACTGTTGCCAGAGATTGTTCCGTCAGGTTCCACGTGTTGTCACTGGCAGTTGCGGTGCAGCAGCCGATGAGGCTGTCATCTTCGCGTTTCAGCAGCCAGACGTGGCTGGAAAATGTGTGCTGCCGACAGGTCTCTCCGGGTTTTACGGTCTGGTAGCGACGTTCCTGGCGATCTGCCGAAATCCAGTACATGACAACGGGAAACGTGAGTTTGTTTGTGAGGGTGATTTCTGTTTCTGCGGAGGAATCACCGGAGGGCGCCGGTGGCAGGAAGAGATTCATGGAAGCACTGTCACCTGGTGCTTCCTGCTGCAGCTGCTGAGATTCCGGTGTCCAGAGAAAGACTCCGGCACTGCCGTGAAGTCGCCATGGCCCGGCAGCCTCACGAGGAAACTCAAGTGAGTCAACCGGCAGTTGATCCGGCTGAATGTTTCTCTGCAGGATTCCGGAGAGAGCAGCTGCGACCTTTGTGTGATCGAATGCAGGAGATCGAGTGCCGGTTTCGGCGTTTACCAGGACGAACTGCCGACCCTCGTGTGGCAGGCTGTTGCGGTACCAGAAGCTGGTGCCCTGGGAATTCCAGTGCGGCTCCACCCGATCGCGGTAGACGCGTCCTTCGGCGGAGGCCTGAGAGTGCTGGCAAAGCATCAGAATTGCAGCGGCGATGAGGAGTCGGGTGATCAAGGCTCGGTTCCGAGATTTGACGGTGTGGAGAGGTCTGAAACGCCTGTTTCGCAGGCAGGAGTGGATTTGTAAAGTGCCGGCAGCGGAGTTCGGAGCGGCAGGTGTGTGTTTCCGGACAGCGGAATACGCTGCTCTGGCCCCTCGTAAAACCGCTGATTCGGTCCGGTTTTTCTGGACATCTGCGGGTGTTTGCGGATAGGCTGCGGTTCCTGCCCCAAAGCAAAAGCGCCGCCTCACCCGCCATTCTGCTCACCGACTGCCATGAACCATCATTTTCCATATCCGGCGTCAGCATGGCGGCCTTCGCGGCGAGCCATACTGCAGGCCGGACTGCTGGGCAGTGCCACTGGCGGGCAGGTGGTCCAGGCTGTGTCCGGGGTCGCCGGCGGTGCGGCCGGTTTTGGATCAGCCAAACGCTGTCTGCTGCTGTTCATGTGGGGTGGGCCCAGTCAGCTGGACACATTTGATCTGAAACCGCATGCTCCCAGGGAAGTTCGCGGTGAATTTGCAGGTATCGATACCGCTGTTCCGGGAATGCAGATCTGCGAGCATTTTCGTCGACTGGCGCCGCTGACCGAGCTGGTCACACTGATTCGGTCCATGACCCATGACGACCCGGCTCACCTCAGCAGTGCCCATACCACACTCACGGGGCAGCTGCCGCCGGTGAATAAAAGCGATGATGAGCCGCCCAGTCGTCGCGATTCGCCTCATCTTGGATCGTTGGCTGCTCAGTTCCTCAAGTCCTCCGGCGGGCTGCCTCCGGCGGTTTCGATGCCCTGGCATACCCTGCATCCTGCGGCTCCCGGTGGAACTGCTCCGGGGCAGACTGCCGGTTGGCTTGGTCCGGTCGCGGACCCCCTGCTGGTGACGGGAAACCCGGCCGTGCCCGGCTGGTCTGTTCCGGTGTTTCAACTGGCTGATGGTGTTTCTGTAACGCGTCTTGATCAGCGTCGTGGGCTGCTGCGATCTCTGGACGCAGTTCGTCGTGAGCTGGAAAGCCCGGTGGATCGCATGCTGAGTGATCAGCAGTCTGCGGCCTTCAATCTGCTCGGTTCGACGGCGCTGCACGCGGCATTTGATCTGCAGTCAGAGTCTGCGGACACACGAGAGCGTTATGGCATGAACATTCATGGGCAATGTGTGCTGCTGGCTCGGCGTCTGCTTGAGCGTGGAGTGCCATTTGTCTCCGTCAACTGGCACAATGACGGCCAGAATTTCTGGGATACTCACGGCAACAATTTTCAGCGACTTCGCGATTCCCTGATTCCTCCTGCTGATCAGGCGCTGGCTGCGGTTCTGCAGGATCTGCGAGACAGTGGGTTGCTGGAGGATACTCTGGTGGTGTGGACGGGGGAATTTGGCCGACGTCCGCAGATTACGGCGGCCAATGCGGGGCGTGAACACCACCCGTGGTGTTACAGCAGTCTGGTGGCTGGCGGCGGAGTGCGGCGGGGCAGCGTTTACGGGGCCAGCGATCAGATTGCAGCTTTCCCCCGTGAGAATCCTGTGTCGCCACGGGATCTGGGAGCGAGCATCATGCACGCGCTGGGGATTCCTTCTGAAAGCACACTAAATGACAACACCGGTCGTCCACACGTGTTGTATGGCGGACGACCGGTGTCAGGTCTTTTCGGTGGCACCTGAGATGTGCCCTGGTGGATCACTGAATGGAGATGATCCGCATCTTCAGTTTTCCGCGGGGGATGGGCACTTCAATCTGATCACCCACTTTTCTGCCCATCATGGCTGTACCGATCGGGCTGGTGGTCAGAATCTTCATGACATCGCCCTCGTAGTCCTCCTCACCCGGTCCGACGAGTTCATAGATCTCCTGATCGCCGCTGACGTCTACGGTGACTTTTGAACCGAAGACCACGGAATCGGCCGGTCCTTCAGCGCGTTCGGCGATGTAGCAGGACGCGAGCTTCGATTTGAGCTGATTGATTTTTGCCTGCAGCAGTCCCTGCGTTTCGCGAGCTGAATGGTATTCAGCGTTTTCCTTCAGGTCTCCTTCCTCACGAGCTGATTTGATCCGCTCAGCGACTGCCGGCATGTCGATCTCTTCAAGTCGTCGGACTTCATCGCGCAGTTTGTCGTAACCTTCACGAGAAATGGGCTGACGTTCCATGGCAGGATCCACACACAGTTTTCAGGGAAGCAAGCAAAAAACGGCACACCGGAACACACTTTCAGCGAGTGGGATCGCTGCAGAGTGCGCCGAGGAGTGCAGTCAGGAATGTTGGAAAAATGCCCGGGTGGGCAAAGAAAAAACGGGCGGTTGAAGCACGCTTCAACCGGCCCGTCATTCTTAAGGCGGAAAAGTATACCCTGAAAATCGGGGATGGGCTACGCAATTTCCTTCCACAATCCACATTTCGCGCTGTCCAGCACTGCCTGGCAGACCTTCTGAGTCTCCAGTGCGTCCCGGAAGGTGGGATTGCAGGGACGGCCGGCCTCGACGGCAGCAATGAAATCGGCCACTTGGTGTACAAATGTGTGCTCATAGCCGATCTGCAGGCCAGGCACCCACCACTTGCCCATGTAGGGCATGTCACCGTCAGTGCAGTGGACCTGATGCCAGCCGCGAACGAGCGAGTTATCGGCATGATCGAAGTATTCGAGGCGGTGCAGGTCGTGCAGGTCCCAGCGGATCGAGGCCTTTTCGCCATTGATCTCGAATGTGTAAAGAGCCTTGTGTCCGCGGGCATAACGGGTGGATTCGAAGAGTCCGAGTGATCCGTTGCCGAAGCGGCACAGGAAGGCACAGGCGTCGTCGATGCCAACCTTTTCGACTTTGCCGGTCAGGTTATGTTTGCGTTCCTTGACGAAGGTTTCGGTCATGGCTGTGACGCTGGAGATTGATCCGTTCAGCCAGATGGCGGTATCGATACAGTGAGCCAGCAGGTCACCGGTCACTCCGGATCCGGCGGCGGCCGCATCCAGTCGCCACAGTGCGGTTCCCCCCTGAGGCAGGTCTGCGTTGATGGTCCAGTCCTGCAGGAAGTTTGCTCGGTAGTGGAAGATGCGTCCGAGACGGCCTTCGTCGATCAGCTGTTTTGCCAGTGACACTGCCGGAACGCGACGGTAGTTGTACCAGACTGTGTTTGCGACTCCGGCCGCTTCCACAGCATCGACCATCTTCTGTCCTTCTGCGGGGTCCATGGCGAGCGGCTTTTCACACAGAACCATTTTTCCGGCTTGTGCTGCTGCGATGGCAATTTCCGCGTGCGAGTTATTTGGTGTGCAGATATCGATCGCGTCGATATCCGAGCGTTCCAGGAGGCGTCGCCAGTCGGTTTCTGTGGATTCGTACTGCCACTGGTCGGCGAACTTCCGCAGCTGCTCTTCACTGCGTCCGCAGATGGCTTTCAGTACAGGACGATGGCCCAGTTCGGGGAAGAAGTCATTGACTCGCTTGTAGCCATTGGAATGAGTACGGCCCATGAAGCCATACCCAATCACGCCGATATTCAGAGGTTTCAGCTGCGACATAGTGGGGACTTTCGGGAAAATCGTTGAAGAGACCTTGGGGAAATTCAACCGGCGGCAGCAGCCATCACTTCCAGCCGTGTGCCTCACGGACACGAATCATCACATCGAGAATGGTGTTCCAGGTGGAGACTTTTTCGAGAGTCTCGTTGGGGAACATACAGCCATCCCAGCAGATATGCTGAATGCCGCGTTCTGCAGCGCCGCGGAGCCAGTAACCGGCACAGCGAACAATGTCCAGACGGCCGTTTGGATCGTCTGCCGGGCAGTGCTTGCCGGTCTTGTCGTGTGCTCCGGCTCCATGCACCTGTCCGTCGTTCTGAGCGACGTGGAAATCTATGGTCCAGGGCCGCAGTTTATCTGTCATCTCGGCATAGGCGGCCCAGAACTCTTCGTCTGAATAGCCTTCCCTGACGAGTGCACATTCAGGAGCGTTGTATCCGAGCAGGTACAGGTAAGTGTGAGCAAGGTCGGCCTGGAATCCAAGTGTTTGTGGCATGTCCACTTCTTCCAGCAGGTTCAGCATGTCTTTCCAGCTGTGCATGCCGGCCCAGCAGATTTCACCTTCGGCGGCCAGCCGCTGTCCGTGGTCGGCAGCGATCTTTGCTGCCTCGCGGAAGGTTCCGGCAATTTTGGAGGTGTTTGTTTTGGGGTTTTCACGCCAGCGGGCTACGCCGAATTCGGCGGAATCGATACGAATCACGCCGTATTTTCGGACGCCGTGCTGTTCAAAAATGCGGGCGATCCGACAGGCCATGCGGACTGCGTTCATGAACTTTTCGCGGGCGACATCGTCGCCCATGGCCGAATCTCCGACAGTGCCTGGCCAGACCGGGGCCACCAGTGATCCGACACTGAAGCCATAACCGGCAATCTGATCGGCAATGCGGTGCAGTTCGGAGTCGCTGGCTTCGGGGTTGGTGTGCGGCAGAAACAGGAAGTAGTCAATCCCGTCGAACTTCTGTCCGTTGACGCTGGCTGCGGCGGTCAGTTCCAGCATGCGTTCGAGGCTGATTGGCGGTTCCTGGCCGGGGCCATCACCCTTGCCGACAAGTCCGGGCCACATGGCGTTGTGCAGTTTTGGTGCGGAATTCGACATGCAACTTGCTCCTGCTTCAGAATGGTTTCCGGATGATGCCGGCAAAAGGTTCAGTGTCAGTCACAGGATCAGCGGCAGCAAAGTCTGTGGGCGCCGGGGGCATCGGATTTTCACCGATCACCGGAGCCCGTGTTGTAAGTCGCCGTTCCGTGTGGGAACGCGTCGCTGCCGCAGCGGAATCGCCCGTTTGATCGGCCCCGGAACAAACCGGAGTGAATCAGGGGGGCAGGAATCCCAAAACGCCGGAAGTTTGACGAAATTTGAGCAGTTTGAAAAGTCCAGGCCGGTTTTTCGGTCTGCGCAGCTCAATTCGGCGGGGAAAAGGATGCCGAAAATGTCCGGATCAACCGGCGTTTCGCTGTTCACCCAGCTGGGTCAATTTGTTGTACAGTGTTTTCAGGGCAATCCCCAGATCTCTGGCGGCAGCCGGCTTGTCACCCTTGTGCCGCTCCAGAGCCTGCCAGATCATGTCCTCCTCCATCTGCCGCAGAGTCTTCTGCGGGCTGGCGACCGCGGGAGCAGGAGCGACAGTTCCTGCGATCGGCGGAGCAGTGGTCCGGTCACCGTCCTCAGGCGAGGCTTTGCGAAGAGAGCGGGGCAGGTCCGACGGCTTTAGAACTTCACCGTCCGACAGAATCAGGGCGTGCTCCAGTACGTTGGCCAGTTCACGGATATTGCCGGGCCAGGTATGTGCCTGCAGGGCGCGAATGGTCTCCGGAGGCACCATGGATGCCGGAACAGTGTCCCTTTTCAGGTGACGGGCAATCAGGTGCAGGGCGAGGGCAGGGATATCGTCCAGCCGTTCGCGCAGCGGCGGCAGGTAAATCTCGAAGGTGTTGATGCGGAAATACAAATCCTCGCGAAACTGCCCCTGCTGCACCATCTGCTGCAGCTCGCGGTTGGTCGCACAGACAATCCTGACATCGGTATGCACAGGTTCGTTTTCACCCACCCGCCGGATCTCACCCGATTCCAGAAATCGCAGCAGTTTGACCTGCATGCCGCGATCCAGTTCTCCCAGCTCATCGAGGAACAGCGTTCCTCCGCTGGCAACTTCAAACAGTCCGGTGCGATTTGAGTCCGCTCCGGTGAAGGCACCCCGTCGATGACCGAACAGTTCGCTTTCCACCAGGTTCTCGGGGATGGCCCCACAGTTCACAGCAACAAATGGCTCACGACTGCGTTCGCTCTGCTCGTGAATCCGGCGGGCCACCATCTCTTTGCCCGTACCGGTTTCACCCAGAATCAGGACCGCAGAATCGGTTGGTGCAATCCGGTCAATCAGCTTTTGCACTCGCATCATCGGGGCAGAATTGCCAATCAGATCAGCACGACCCTCTGCCCGCTGCAGACGCGTTTCCAGTGCCAGTGCCCGGTTCTGCAAAGCCTTTTTTTCGGCTATCCGATCCAGCACGTTGCCAATTTCAAACAGCGAGACCGGCTTGGGCAGAAAGTCGTAGGCTCCCATGCGGATGGCACGGATCGCGGCGTCGCGATCCCCATGCCCGGTGCTGATGACACAGGCTGTCTCAGGCGAATTCTGGCGGAGAAACTCAATGACATCCCAGCCACTGCCTCCGGGCATCCGCAGGTCAATGATCGCGGCGTCAAAGACGTTTTTTCGAGCAGCCTCGATGGCGGTACCTGGCGACTGGCAGATCGTAGCCAGATGGCCCATGCGCGGCAGCTCGTCCCGCATCAGCTCGGCTATCGAATTCTCGTCGTCCACGAATAATACTCGCAGACTGGGGCGCTTTCTTGTACTCACTGCCGACTCCATGGCTGTTCAACGGCATCCCTGCCGGTCACTGCTGAAGGAACTTCGGATAATCCTATCAGTCCGACCGTTTCGGGGCAACGGTCGTTTCGGCAGAGTCTGCCGGTGGCGATCCCGGATCAAGAGGCTTCCATTCACTGAATGTTGCCGCCTGACCCAGCCGGCGCCCCGCCGCATCCTGCAGATTCCAGATCACCGCTCGCTCGATCAGAAATCGTTTGCCTGTACGGCTGATCCGTATTCCGCGGTAGTCATCCACAAATCCGTCGCGCAGGGCCCGAGCCATCATTTCCGCTCGCTCATCCCGATGCATCGGTTCCGCAGTAAGTCGCGAAGGGATTGATGTCAGCGTCTGAGCATCCATTTCCCACAGCTGCTGGGCCAGCAGATTTCCGTAATTCAGGATCGGGTCGGCCTGGGTTCCGTGCGAAACAACGACAAACGGGGCATGGTACAGTCGCCGAGCCTCGTCGATCGGATCGTCACTGCGTTCCAGCAGCTGCCGGCCGGTGTGACGACTGTAGGAGTCCAGCATCAGCTGTGCCTGCTGCAGCCACTCGCTGTTCTGCCAGATTTCCTGAGGCTCAGCAGTGGCTGTGATCGGGGTTTCAGCAGTGTCAACTGTTTCTGGTGTTTCTGCGGGAATTTCTGCTGAGCCATCCGCGCGGCGCGGGGGTGGCCCCGGGTACTGATAGAACTGGCACTCGAGCCGCCCATTGAACAGCTTTCTCCGTCGCGGAGCGCGGCGGCCAAACTGCTGCTCGAAACCCCGGTTGGAGGTGATGGCGTAAACACCCCATGTGGGCAGCGATGCTGTGACTCGCCCCAGTTCCCGGTAAACGGCCGCAACTTCCTCGGGGTCTCCCAGACGCTCACCATAGGGTGGATTGGTGATTACAACACCATATTCCGCGTTCGTGCGAAAATCGCTGACTTCCTGGCAGCGAAACTGGATGTCGCCCGCAACTCCCGCCTCGTTCGCGCCCTTTTCCGACAGCCGAATGGCTGATGGGTCGTGGTCAAATCCGAGGATTGGCAGGACCATGCGTGGCTGTCGCAGGTCACGAGCTTCCGTGCGGGCTTCACGCCAGATTCGACGATCCAGCCAGCGCCAGTCCTCCGCCACAAACGAGCGACCGATACCCGGGGCAATATTGCGACCAATCAGGGCGGCTTCAATTGGCAGCGTCCCGCTGCCGCAGAATGGATCCACAAACTGACGATCCCGATTCCAGTAGCTGAGCTGGATCAGGCCAGCGGCCATGGTTTCACGCAGCGGAGCCAAACCCACAAACTCACGATAGCCGCGCTTATGCAGACCATCGCCACTGGTGTCGATTGTCAAAGTTGCCACGTCTCGCAGCAGCGAAACTTCAATCTGAAACGTCGAGCCGGATTCGTCAAACCGAAACCGCTGGTACGTGCGTTTCAGGCTTTCCACTATCGCCTTTTTCACAGCTCCCTGGATCGCCGGTACAGCATGCAGCCGGGACAGCACGCTGCGCCCGGCAACCGGGAACTTCGCATCCACCGGCAGCAGGTCGGACCACGGCAGCGCCTTCGTCTGGTCAAACAAGGCGTCGAAATCCGGCGCCGGAAATTCGCCCACCCGAATCAACAGTCGGTCAGCACTGCGCAACCAGAGATTGCACCGAGCAATGTCTCGCTCGTCTCCCTGAAAATGAACCTTCCCGTCAACCACGCGAAGACCGGTATATCCCAGCCGCTCAAGTTCACGAGCCACCACGGACTCAAGACCAAACGTCGCAGTGGCAATCAAATCAAACCGTGGCATGCCTTTTCCTGAGCAAATGATCAGCCTGCGGCAGCCCTGCCGGGACTGTCGAGACCAACCGAAACCGCCATTGAACGTGGTCCGGATGGGGAAGTCAAATCAACGTTCGACGAATCTCTCAGGTGCTATCTCCAGTTGTCAGTCGCAGGGGGCTGGGCGAATCGCACAGTCAAGTCGAAAACGTGGTCATTCGCATCAGTACAGTGGCCTGACAGCACAGGGTTTTACGTGGCAGTCAGACCGACGGCGATATCCATCACGTTGGTGTGAGTCGCCCCTGTTCGAATCAGTGCTCCCACAGAATCCAGGAGAGTCCACGAGTCGTGTCGAGTGAGGCAGTCCTCGATTTCGTACCCGCCAGCGAGGATGGCTTTCAGAATCTGTTTATCCAGAATTCCGCCGGCGGCATCCGTCGGCCCGTCTTCGCCGTCCGTTCCGCCACTCAGCAGTGCCCAGTCGGCCGAACCCTCGGTGCTGTGCTGCGCGTCGCTGTCAGCGGCAACCTGTGCCGCTGACAGCACAAATTCCTGATTCCGGCCCCCGCGGCCGGGGTTTTCGCCGGCTGATGCCAGATTCACTGTGGTCTCACCGCCGGCCAGCAGGCAGAGCCGTTGTCCGCGTGACTGCTGTTTCAGAGCCTGCAGCCGCCGCTGAAAGTCTGCTCCTGCCGTTGCGGCGTCACCCTGCACATCGCGGAGCACCTGAGCGACGCGATATCCCAGTTCTTCTGCCTGGCCTGCGGCTGCCTGCAGTGATGCGGAATTACTGGCCACCACCTGCCACGCCATGGGGACAGTGATCGGTTCGGCTGGTTTTTCCGTGGCTGACTGCAGGGTCCGGATGACGGCTGGCGGCAGTTTTTCCAGCAGCCCTCGACGTTCCAGAATCTCCAGTGCAGCGCCTGGCTGTGAATTCACCGGTACGGTTGGGCCGGATCCGATGACCTGCGGTGGATCACCGGCGACATCGGAAATTGCCAGAGTTACGAGCAGCCGGGCCTGACAGGAGGCAGCCAGACGGCCACCTTTGACCAGTGACAACTGAGTCCGTACGAGGTTTAATTCCTGGATCGGCGCGCCACTGCGGGACAACAGCCTGGTGACAGCGAGTTTGTCTGTCAGCGAGATTCCGGGGACAGGTCGGCAGAGCAGGGCACTGCCTCCGCCGGACAACAGCATGATGCAAAGATCAGCAGGTGTGCAGCTGCGGACCAGCCTGAGAATCCGGTCTGTGCCGTCGATTACCTGCTGCGTCGGTTCATTGACTCCCGCCGGACGTCCGCCGTGCAGGTGAATCCGCTGCAGTTTGCGGACACAGTTTTCCGGCACGTTGACCCAGCCTGTGAGTTTGTCGAAAAGAGGCGTTCCGGACAACGCCGTTTCGAGGCCGGCAGCCATGCCGGCACCGGCTTTTCCGGCACCGACAACGATCACTTGATTGATTCGTGCCGGATCGATGATCCGTCCGGCAATCCGCAGTCCGGTTGCGTCAAGTTGAATATTGCGGGTGATGGCGGATGAGGAATCGGCTGCAGCCACCGCTGCCTGCCAGATCCGGAGGGCATCATTTCGCAGGCGTTCTGATGCCGGGGCTGCGTTACGGTCCATCTGATTGTGCCCCGGTCGCAGGCTGAGAATGCAGGTGCTGATCGAACCAGCGGGCGAATTCGAGAATGTCCAGAACCATGGTGGGCCAGCCATGTCCTTTGCCGGGTCTGACCTGCAGCTGCACAGTGGCTCCCTGTTTGCGAGCTTCCTCGACAAATCTCTGTGACTGATCCAGGGGCACGAGGGTGTCTGAATCGCCATGCACGATCAGGGTTGGAGGCATCTGCGTTGTCACGTGATAAATCGGCGAAAGCTCGCGCCCCAGCACCTTCCACTGCTCCATCGTCTCCGCTCGCGGTCCGAATCCTTTGCGGAAACTTTTCGGCGGGCCACCATCTCCGGGGTTTTCCGTGGATGTTCCAAGATTCAGCAGATCCGTGGGAGGATAGAAGCAGGCTATGCACTGCACTGCGCTGGATTCGCGATCAACAGTATCCTCTGCTGCGGCATCGCCCGGCCCTCCGGTGGTTCCCAGCATCAGCGAAAGATGTCCGCCTGAGCTGCCGCCGATGACTCCGAACCGCAGCGGATCCACGCCGTAATCGGCAGCCTTGCTGCGAACAAATCTGACGGCCCGACTGACGTCTTCCACAATTCCGCTGATGGTGCATTCCGGCTGCGAAATGTGACGCACTGCGAAGACCGTATAGCCGCGTCGCAGGAACGGTGCAAACAGCAGCGGCCTGACGGAGCCTGCTCCCGATTTCCAGCTCCCGCTGACCATCATCAGCACGGCCGCACCGTTCTGTTTCGGGGGAGTGAACACATCCAGCAGCAATGGCTCTTTGTCGCGGGTGCCGTAGCGGATATCGGCCGTCAGGCGGTATGGGACCATGGCCCAGTACCAGTAAACGGCAGCAGCAGCCAGCAGCAGGGCCAGCAGTGGCAGTCCCAGCCAGACAGCCGCTTTTTTCAGCCAGTACTTCATTCAGCACTCACTTTCTGTCAGCGGGTCCTGCCGCGAAGCGGTTATCAGTCCTGAGGGAACTTCAGCTCACTGAGTCTGACGGTGCGACGGACGCGGGAACGCCCCGTCATATCATGAATCCGCAACTGCACGGACGGTGTCGCTCCCCAGGTAATCTCCAGCATTCCGAAATGAAAATCCATGCAGGCTTCCCCCAGCCGATTGCCGTTGGGCTCGAGGCGATCCCAGTCCTGATTAAGTCCGCTGGCGGTCAGATCGTAGAGCGGATAGCAGTTCGGGGCCTGCAGCCGTGAGAGTTCACCCCAGTGCACATCACCGGAGATGAAGAGGACTCCGGAGGCTCGAGTCTGGCGAATCAGATCGACCATGCGCAGCAGTTCACGGGGCAGATTGGTCCACGATTCCCAGCCATTGTGTTCGTGTGCAAACTGAATGCTGCTGCCAATGATCCGCAGATCCGCGGGCTCCAGCAGTCGTTCCTTCAGCCATGCCCACTGCTGATCACCGAGCAGGGTTTTTTGCGGATCGAGGTCCGGCAGGTAGTCATTCTTCCACGATCCCTGCGGCGATTTGAACAGCGGATCACGGAATGTACGAGTATCGAGCAGGATGATCTGCAGTGATCGCCCGCTGCCCGGTTCACCGAAGCGATAGCAGGTGTAGATGCCCTCATGTTCACGACGCGGGCTGACGGCCGGTTCATTCCAGAATTTCAGGAAGATGTCCTTCGATTCCCGTTTGAATGGGTATTCCCGGCCAGCATCATTTTCACCGTAATCATGATCGTCCCAGGTGGCGATCAGCGGCACTTTTGCTCGCAGTTGCTGAAACTCCGGGCGACGGCTCAGTGTGTCATACCGCTGCTGCAGTACCTGCATGTCGCGAGTGTCGCCGTAAATATTATCGCCCATGCAGATGAACAGTTCAGGATCCCACTCCAGCACTGTTCGCAGAATTCCCAGAGGCTCATCCTGCGTGGAACAGGAACCGAAGGCAATACGGGAGATGGGTGGGTTGATGGTCGGTGCGGGGGCCGGCGGTGTGCGAGCGTCCTGTGCAGCCACAGCAGCCGGGATGACAAGGTACAGCAGCACAGTGAGCTGCCAGGTGTTGATTCGATGATTCACGGGCAATTCCTTCTTCGAGGCACCAGACTGATGTTCCGAGCCTATTTTTCTGCGGATGTCCGACCGGCCGCCGACTGCAGCAGTCGGATACTTTCCTGTACCAGCATTTCACCGCCACCCGGAGCGATGGTGCTGTTGGTTGTTTCATAGCCACCACCTGCGCTGGCAGCCCGAGTTGGTACGTAATAGGTTTCGACGGCGTTGCAGAGCTCGAGGACCATGGTTGTGCGAAACGGACTGGCTCGACGTATGGCCAGTCCCAGTTCCACAAACACCTCACCCGGCAGGCACACAATTGCGAAGTCTCGTCCAAAAGAAATGGTGTGGATTTCCACGGGCAGGGCATCACCGGAACCGGCGAGCTGTACGACGGTGCGTCGCGCAAGTCCGGCCTGCGCAGTCGGAACCAGCCGCGGCGAATTACGCAGCTGATCGATCATCATGGTGCGCCACGCTGCCACATGATCATAGAAGTCCACAGATTCTCCTGCCTGAACTTTGGCGAGCGTGGCCAGCGACTGTGTGACTTCTGCTGCACCGGCTGAACGCAGTGGCAGACGCACCACGGCGGAGCGGACTTCAAGAACGGGATTTTCTATCGGCTGCAGTTCCCTGAGCCCGTTGCTGATGGTCTGACCGAGGGAGGTTCCGATGACAGTGGTGGAGTTGCGTTCCTTGCCGCGGGGTGCCACGTGATTGATGTCGCCGCAGCAGCCGGCGCCGAAGATGGAAATGGTGTCATTGCCGAGTGCATTACGGACAGCTTCGTGAATGAACCGCGGATAGTCGGCACTCCAGCGAGTTCCTCCGACAGTATCGAGGTGCAGCGCGAAGCTGCTGAGGACTCCGGCAGTGCTGCCGGTGGCGGTGCGAGCCGTCAGAATGGGCATTTCCGGATCAATCGGGCCTGCCGCGCGCAGCGATCCCTCCGCCTCCAGCCCCACCCATGTTCGCACGCTGCCGTCGCGCTGAACAAATCGTCGGTTGAAGGACACGGGTGTCTGCTGCTCGGCCCAGCCGGAGTACAGTCTGACGGGAACGGCGCGTTTTTGAGCATCAACGATTGCTGCGACCGTGTTGCTCACGAGCAGTTCCATGTATTTCAGACGATCGGCCGAGGGGATCGGATTGCCGGCAAAGGCTGCGGCGGTGTCGGGATTCTGCGCTGCCAGCCATGCAGCAAAGACCGCGGCGTAGTCCGGTGCCGTGTGGGAATGAGTGGCTGAAACAACAATCGCAGCGGTCGGAATACCAGTTTGCTCAGAAGCCCGCTGCCGCACGACATTCGCAAAATCCGTCCAGACTCCGATCAGATCGCAGACCACCAGGGCGACCTGGCTGCGACCATCGCTGAAGACGGCTGCACGTGCCAGCAGCGGATCTGCAGTACCCTCACTCAGCCGTTCGTGGAAGTAGCCGGCCATCGGAAAGGGTTCCGGCGGAGTGATATCGCGTTCGGCGAAGCCCGCCTTGAGTTCTGCGATGCCGGTTTTCGCGTCGGCTTTCTCGTCAGCCACTGCGCGGCTGACCAGCAGCGATGTGCCGGTACTGAAAAGGACACAGACGAGCAGGCAGTTCAGTTGAGCAGGTTGCATCCGTCAGTTCCGGGATGGCTGTTGTCGAGGCGGCCCGCAGCGCGGGCAGACTGACGAAGCAAACCAAACCGACAGCACGCATGCAAGCGAACAGCGGGGATTCAGGGCAGCAGTGCCTGCAGTCGGCGAACGGCTGTGGCTACGTCAGCAGCACGCTGATCGCCTCCGGTCCGTTCGATGCACAGCCACGCCGGTTGTACGGCTTCAGCCAGGACCGCCAGCAGTTCCTGCCAGTCCACAGCTCCGTCACCGCAGGGGACTTCAACACCGCCGCCATCGACGTCCTGCTGAGCATCGCGGAGACGCACGTAGCCGATGGACTGATACAGGCTGCGAAAGATGTTTACAGGCTGACGCCCCGACATGACGCAGACTGCGGGGTCGAAAACCACCTGCAGAGGCCCCGTTGTGACGCGGGCCAGCAGCGCGCTGATGCGTGCTGTGTCGTAGTCCGAGACGATGATCTGCAGGCTGGCTCCGTGGTGGTTGGCTGTCGCTGCCAGATCCGACAGCACCTGCGTCAGCAGTTCAAACTGGTCTGCCTCGCTGGGTTCCGTCAGCTTTGGCGGTGGCGCGAAGGAGAACGGATTCTTCAGGGAGTCGACCTGGGAATCATCAGGCTGCCCCTGCGCCATCCGGGGGGCGGTGGCTGCGGGATTCGGAATTCGACCGGCTCGAATCAGCACTTCAGCAGTACCCAGACGACGAACCCGTTCGATGGCTGAGCGGATCATCAGCAGTCGACGATCCAGTCCCTGCGGGTCGGCCACTGAATGCCGCGAAGGACAGTACAGCCCGGCAACTTTGAGCTGATGTTCTTCGACGAACAGTCGCAGCTGCCTGAGTCCCGTATCGGTGAGATCCGCGGCGCCGATTTCCGTGCGAGCGTTCAGTCTGAGCCCCTGCACGCGAAAGTGCGCGGCCTGCCTGATGGCCTGCCTGAGAGGCTGACCAAAATCTTCTGTCGCCAGTGCCAGTCGAAATGTCATAGTTCGCTGCCATACCGAAACACAGGTCACACTTGGCCTTCAGGCACAGCGATCAGCAGCAGTCAGACTCAGCCGGCGGCCTCCACACGCGGAAGATACCTCCCGGTTTCCCCGCTGCGGCGACGGCGGCATTCAAACTGCAGCATGTCCTTCACAAGGTCCACCGAGACGCTGCGAAGATCGATGTTTGCCTGCACCAGGGCATCATACACGGCCTGGCCCGCGGCGGTTTCCAGCAACTCGTTCTCCAGAAACAAATTCTCTGACTTCATCGACTCCTCCTGACCTCAAAACGCTGATCAACGGCAGCAGGATCATCAGAACAGCCTGCAGGTTCGGGGTTTCTCAGGTGTGGGGCCTCATCGAATGCATAAGCAGTCGAATGATTCAAGCCTTGTGTCACCCTTGTTGACTCTGATTGCGGTGGCTCTGAGGAAGAAATGGTGAGCATACGTTGTGCCGGTCAGTGAAATTGGGTGTTGAATTTCACTGTATCCCGAAAAAACCTGAAGAATGGTCAACCTCGAATGCTTTCAAGCAGCGGCAGATGTTTCCGATTCAGTCGGCCTGTTGCGGTAATGACGTCTTCTGGTGTAATCAAAGTGATGTCGTTTGTTTTCGTTGTGTTCTTGCCTGATAAGCCTGGCGTTATGCTGTTTTGCCCATGAATTGTCAGCAATACCGCATGAATGGCGTTGACCTCCCGCCAGGACTGAGATAGTTTTTTGACATGCGACTTCTCTTCTGCATCCTGATTGTGTCGACGTGGCTGCCCGCCTGTCACACTGAGAAACCGACGGTTCCTGACCGCCGGCATCAGGAAGAATGTCTGGCTCAGTTTTCGCTGGAAGAATGTGAAACGGCGATTGAGTCTGAGTGCGAGCCTGAGGAGTTTGTGCATACGGCCGTTGCCACATCGGCTGGGGCGCTGCATGAAGTGAATTTTCATGTCGTGCTGAATTCCGTTCCACAGGTGCCGATCGTCGTGGACTCCCGCGGGTGTCGACCCCCGCCGGCGATCTGAGTCCGGCAGTTCGGGTGCCTGCCCGGACGCATTGCTTAAGCCTGCCTGCATCACATCGTTTCTGCACTGACCCAACCGGCATATGCCGGTATTTTGTTGGTCAGCGCGGCTGTCTGTTTTCCTGTGCTGCATTCGTGCCAGGGGCGTCGACGATGAGTGTTGTTTCAGAGCCTGTTCCGGAGGCTGCAGTTGTAGCGGCTGAGATCCGAGAGCTGGCGGAGCTGCTGCCGCTGCAGGGGCCGATTACTGCTTTTGCCTTTCTGAATCCCCTGCAGGGTCTTGAGCACCTGCCGGTATTCGATGCGCTGCGCCAGGCTCGTGCGATATTCGGCTGTGAGCCTTACCTGCGGGAGTCGGAATATCGCGATCGAGTGGCGCGTGGTCGCATTACAGCGGAGGATGTTCAGGAGATTCTGCAGCAGGAACTGGGGGTGGAGCGGCGGTCCGTGGCCGGTTTGATTGAGCTGCATGAAATGCGACTGAGCCAGCTGCTGAAGCTGGTCTATCCGGTGTCGCTGAATGAACTGGACTGGGTGCTGGCTGAGGCGGATTCACTGCGTCGCTTTCAGTCCACGATTCCTCTGGAGCATCGTGAGCGTTTGCTGAATGAAACCCGGCACTGGCTGCAGATGGTGGAGACTTCCGGTGAGAGTGCTGCCCTGCAGCTGATCCGCAGTGTGTATCGCGGGGGGCGTCGGGAAGTTTCCGAACAGCAGATGGAATCGATTTGTGCGGGACTGCTTTGGAAAATCTGTCTGCAGCGGCTGGAGTCGGTATCGGCTGCGGCCGGCAGTGCAGCGGGATTGATTCGACTGCGGGATGCTGTGCTGGCCGTGACGGGGCAGGATCCTGATGAGCTGGTGCACGATGTGTTGTCGGGTTTCTGTGCCGGCTGGCTGGATCAGGGTTATGCGCAGTGGCAAATGCCGAATCGTGATTCCGGATTCGTGGCGGCTTTTTGTGCCGTGTACGGACAATCGTCAACTGGTCAGCGGCGCTGGTTGCGGGGTCTGCCGGAGGCGCTGCAGGGACTCTGTCGCGGCGCTGTGTCTCCCGTCGAGAGTATTTGTCAGTCGCTTTCAGGGCTGGCCGTGGGTGATGCTGATCGGCGCAGTCTGATTCGGCAGTCGCTGCTGGCTTTGCGGGGCTGGGCCGGAATGTTGTGGCAGACGGAGACTCGCCCGGATCGTGTGTTTCGCAGTTCCCCGAATGGTACTCTGACTGAGTTTCTGGCGGTGCGTCTGATTTTGGATCGGCTGGCGGCGGAGTGGTTGATTCGTGAGCATTCGGGTGGCCGGAAGACAGTCGGGGACACAGTCCTGCAGGCGGTGTCGCAAACGGCACAGCAGCAGCCACTTGAGCTGACTGCTCGTTATCAGGCCTTTGTGCTGCTGCAACTGGCCGAGCTGCATGGCTGGTCGCCGCAGCAGTTGTTTGAATTGTCGGAGGAAGGCTGGAGTGAGCTGGCGGGTGCAGCTGTGGCTTTTGATCAGCTTGAGCGTCGCCGCGTGCTGCATCTGGCATTTGAGCAGCATCTTTCGCGGCAGGCGCTGGATGCTGTCAGTCGTCGTGCCACGCTGCCATTGGTAGTTCCGCAGACGCCTCAGGTACAGATTGTCACCTGCATAGATGCTCGCGAAGAGTCCTTTCGTCGGTACCTTGAGGAGGTGTGTCCGGAGATTGAGACATTTGGGAATGCCGGTTTCTTTTGCGTCCCCATGTATTATCGCGGAGCTGCAGAGGCCACATTCACGGCCTTGTGTCCGGTGGTCATCAGGCCGCAGAACTGGATTGTGGAAGACGTTGTGTATTCACTGGAGGACTCCCATCGCCAGCGTGCGGTGGCTCGCAGGATTCTGGGGCGTTTTTCGCAGCGATTTGATTCCGGTTCCCGCTCATCCGTATCCGGAGCGCTGCTGACTGCCCTGTTGGGACCGCTGGCGACTGTGCCGCTGCTGGGGCGTATTTTGTTTCCGCATTTTATGGCGCAGATGCATTCCACTGCGGGGCAGTTTGTGGCGCCTCCGGCAGTGACTCGGCTGCGGCTGGAACGTCCCGAAGGAGTGCCGGCGGGGCCTCACGATGACGGCATCGGGTTTACTCTGACGGAAATGGTAACGATGTCCGAACGGTCGTTGCGGGACATTGGTCTGACAGCGGGCTTTGCCCCGCTGGTGATCTTCATGGGGCATGGTTCATCCTGCATGAATAATCCTCACGAGTCGGCTTATCACTGTGGTGCCTGCAGCGGCAGTCCCGGTGGTGCCAATGGTCGGGCGCTGGCTGCGATGCTGAATGATCCGCGAGTGCGACGGCGGCTGCGTGAACGCGGCCTCGACATTCCCGACGAAACCTGGTTTATTGGCGGTCTGCACAATACGGCGACTGAAGAGATTACATTTTTTGATCTGGAACTGCTGCCTTCTTCACATGTGGGGCGGCTGCGGAAGTTGCGGGGGGTGCTGGCGGAGGCCTGTCAGCGGAATGCTCAGGAACGCTGCCGTCGATTTGATTCGGCACCGCTGGAGATTGACCAGCAGGCTGCACTGCTGCATGTGCGGGAGCGTTCTGAGGATCTCGCACAGACTCGCCCGGAGTACGGAAACTGCACGAATGCGGTCTGTTTTGTGGGACGTCGTGGTCGGCTGCGGGGGCTGTTTCTGGATCGGCGTTCGTTTATGATGTCGTACGATCGGGCTCAGGATACGACCGACAGTATGATTCTCGCACGAATACTGGGTGCCGTGATTCCGGTTTGCGAGGGTATCAACCTGCTGTACACGCTGTCGGCCATTGACAATCGTGGCTGGGGCAGTGGTACGAAGCTGCCGCACAACGTGACCAGTCTGCTGGGAGTTATGGACGGGGCATCCAGTGATCTGCGTCCGGGGCTGCCGTGGCAGGGAGTGGATATTCACGAGCCCGTGCGGCTGCTGTTCATCATTGAGACGACAGCAGAATCGATGCTGCAGATTATGGATCGCAATCCGAATGTTGCGGCGATCTGTCGCAATGGATGGGCTCAGCTGGCGGTACTGGATCCTCAGTCCAGTCGCATTCAGAGATTTCTCAACGGTCGTTTTGAGGTCTATGAGCCGCGTTTGGGGCAGTTGTCGGAAGTGGCGGCTTCCCGCGAGTGGTATGCGGGGCGACGTGATCATCTGCCGTTTGCCCTGATCAGGCCGCAATTGGCTGTTGTCGGTGCTCACGAGGCTTTAGTGGAATAATCAGGTATGCTGACTTTTGCCGGTATTCTGGTGGTGCTGTCGCCTGCGGTGCTGGTTGCGCTGTTCGGCATCTCCACACTGCTGCGAACGCCAGTGGGTGAGACCGTGTATTCGCGGTGCACTGCCGCGGCGGTATCCACGGGACTGGCAGCCGCTGTCTGGATTCTGGTGGCCATGCTGATGACGGATGATCGTCAGGTGGAGGTGAGTCTGGGTGACTGGGTCAGGATTCCTGCTGCGGCGGAGCAGCATGCTGGCGAGCCGCCTGGTGGTGCAGTCGGTGTCAGTCCGCATGCTTTGGACGAGCCTCACTTTCACTTCACGATGAAGTTCATGTTTGACCGTCTGAGCGTGCCGTTTGTGATCATGACGTTTGTTCTGTGCGGAGTGATCAGTGCCTTTGCCTCAAGATATCTGCACCGGGACGGGGGATTTCAGCGATTCTTTCTGTTTTTGTCGTTCTTTTTGCTGGGGATGATTCTTAGTTCTGCTGCCGGCACCATTGAGACTTTATTTTTCGGCTGGGAGCTGGTGGGGCTGTCGTCGGCGCTGCTGGTGGCATTTTTTCATGATCGACGTGGCCCGGTGGTCAATGGTTTGCGTGTGTGGTCGATTTATCGGCTGGCTGATGCCGCGTTTCTGATTGGTGCGATGTCGCTGCATCATCTGTCGGGCTCGGGTGATTTTTCGGGACTGGCTGGTCAGGGAGTGTGGCCGGAGGGGCGAGTGGATATTCCGCAGCAGTCGGTGCTGCTGGTGGGTTGTCTGTTTTTGTTTGCTGCAGCGGGTAAGTCTGCCCTGGTACCATTTTCGGGCTGGCTGCCGCGTGCGATGGAGGGACCGACACCATCGAGTGCGGTATTTTATGGCGCATTGTCTGTGCATCTTGGTGCGTTCCTGCTGCTGCGGATCAGTCCGCTGCTGGATCGTTCACCGGTGCTGTCAGGTCTGGTTGTGTTGCTGGGAGCTGTGACGTGTGTCTTTGCTGCGATGGCGGCGCGGGTGCAGTCTGACATCAAGAGCAGTCTGGCATTTGCGTCACTGATTCAGGTCAGCATTATTGTCGTTGAAATCGGTTTGGGATTTCGCTATCTGCCTCTGGTGCACATTATCGGGCATGCCTGTCTGAGAACGCTGCAACTGGTTCGCGCGCCTTCCCTGCTGAAGGATTACAACAGCATGATCAATGCGCTTGGTGGGGTGGCAGAACGTCGCAGTGCTCTTGAGCAGTCGCGGTATCAGCGGATGTATCGATTTGCCATGAATCGCGGCAATCTGGATTCGATACTTGATGAATTCGTGGTGCGTCCATTTACGGCAGCGCTGCTCTGGTCGGATCGTCTGGAGCGTCGCTGGACCAATTGGCTGTCGGGTGAAAACAAATGATTCAGGAACTGCATTTCCCCTGGCTGGAAGTGGGAATTATTCTGCCGCTGGTGGGGGGCGGCATCTGTGCCTGCCTGACGGATTCGGTCCGCGCCCAGAAAGTTGCGATTTTTGTGGCCGGACTGACGCTGCTGCTGGCGGTGGGTGAGTGGGTGGACTTTTCCATGGTCGGCAGTTTTGAGGCGCATGATCACTGGGATCTGACGCAGCGTCTGACAGGGCGCGACAACATTTTAGTGATTGACGAACTGAGTGCTCCGCTGCCGGCATTGTCGTCGCTGCTGTTTCTGCTCACGATCCTGTCGACTCTGCGAACGAAGCTGGATCGTTTTTCGATGAGTCTGACGCTGTTTTCTGAATCGATCGTGCTGGCAACGCTCAGTTGTCATGATCCCTGGCTGTTGATTGTGCTGTTGTCGCTGGCGGTACTGCCGCCGTGGATTGAGCTGGTCCGGCGGGGCGTTTCGCCCCGGGTCTTTTTGATTCACATGGGGGCTTTCATCGTACTGCTGGTTGCTGGCCGCCTGCTGCTGGGGGATGCGGCGACTGGCGGTCAGGCCTCAGGGCTCTCGGCGACCCTGCTGACTGTGGCAGCGTTGCTGCGTGCTGGTGTGGTGCCTGTGCACTGCTGGATGGCGGACCTGCTGGAGAAGGCCACGTTTGGGACGGCCATTTTGTTTCTGACTCCCATGACAGGTGCTTTTGCTGTGATGCATCTGGTGCTGCCGGTGGTGCCGGTGTGGGCGATTCGCAGTATTGCGATTCTGTCGCTGATTACCGCTGTGTATTCGGCTGGCATGGCTCTGGTGCAGAAGGATGCCAGACGATTCTTTTGTTACCTGTTTCTCAGTCATTCGTCGCTGGTGCTGTCCGGGCTGGAGCTTGTGAACGTGATCGGTATGACCGGAGCTTTGTGTGTGTGGATTTCGGTGGGGCTTTCGCTGACGGGTTTTGGTCTGACCATTCGGGCGGTGGAATCGCGGATCGGGCGGATTTCGCTGGATCGGTTTCATGGCATGTATGAACACACTCCGACACTTGCGGGGCTGTTTCTGCTGACGGGGCTGGCGTCAATCGGATTTCCGGGAACGATTGGATTTGTTGGTATGGAGTTGCTGATCGAGGGTTGTGTGGAGGTCTATCCACTTGTGGGGCTGTCGCTGGTGCTGGCATCAGCGCTGAACGGCATCTCCATTCTGCGGGCATGGTTTCGGATTTTCACTGGTGTTCCGCTGCAGTCGTCGGTGTCGTTGAAATCGCAGTTTGCGGAGCGATTTGCGGTGGTGTTGCTGGCCTTGCTGATCCTTGGTGGCGGTTTATGGCCGCAACCCGGAGTTGCATCCCGGCATCATGCAGCGAAGTCATTGATGGACCTGCGGCATCAGCGGGCGACTGTGGCAGGGAGTCAGGCGGTCGAGACTCAGGCAACCGGACGGTCAGCTTCCGAGGCGTCTCACCCCTGAACACCGCAGATTCTGTATTCGGAAACGTTATCGAAATTCTGTAAGTTACCGGATTTGAGCAGGCTAAAGGCGACAGCAGGGGGCTGACAATGAGCAGGTCTGATTCTGGACAGCAGGCAATACCGACCGGCAACCTGCGAGGATTTTCGGCGTATCTTAAGCACGATCTGATCTCGGGTCTGCTGGTATTCCTGATTGCGTTGCCGTTATGCGTGGGGATTGCGATTGCCTCCGGTTTTCCCCCGCTTGCCGGCATATTTACAGCCGTCTGTGGTGCACTGCTGACACCATTCTTCAGCAATTCTGAAATGACGATCAAGGGCCCGGCAGCGGGGCTGATTGTGATTGTGCTTGGTTGTATCGAGGATTTTGGCGGCAACGGAATGACGGCGGGCTGGGCCGCTGGTGATCAGGCGGCCTATCGAGCAGCACTCGCAGTCGGTGCAACCGCTGCGGTGCTGCAGATTCTGTTTGGTTTTTTTCGGGCTGGAATTCTGGGTGAGTTTTTTCCCGGCACAGTGGTGCATGGGATGCTGGCGGCGATCGGTGTGATCATTATTTCCAAGCAGGTCCCCGTGGCACTGGGGGTGCTGGATGCGAAGGGCGGACCTCTGGTGCTGCTGCGGCAGATCCCTGATTTTGTGCTGCGAGCAAATCCGGCTATTGCACTGATTGGTGCTGTCAGTCTGGCGATTATGTTTCTGTGGCCTTTGGTTCGCAGTCGAGTGCGCATGCTGAATCCGATACCTGCACACCTGATTGTGCTGCTGGTGTCGGTGCCCATGGGAATGTATCTCAAGCTGGACCAGGCGCATGGGTACAGGATTTTTGAGAAGAGCTATCAGTTGAACGAGAAGTTTCTGGTGGCGATGCCTGACCGGATGTTCGGGATGTTTCGTGAAGTGACAACTCCCGACTTTTCAGTGCTGGGGCAGTGGATCGCATGGAAGTGGATCATGATGTTTTTCATCATCGGCAGCCTGGAATCACTGTTGAGTGCCAAAGCCGTGGATCTGCTGGATCCGTGGAAGCGAAAAACCAATATGGACCGTGATGTGCTGGCGGTGGGAGCAGCCAATCTGGTGGCGGCACTGATCGGTGGTTTGCCGATGATTTCAGAAATTGTCCGCAGCAAGTCCAACATCGATAACGGCGCCCGCACTCGCTTTGCAAATATGTGGCACGGAGTGTTTTTGCTGCTGTGCGTGGGGTTGATTCCAACCGTGCTGCACAGGATTCCGCTGGCTGCGCTGGCGGCCATGCTGGTTTACACGGGGACTCGCCTGGCGCATCCCAATGAATTCCGAAATGTTTACCGGATCGGCCGCGAGCAGCTGTTGATCTTTGTGGTGACGCTGGTGGTTGTGCTGGCAACAGACCTGCTGATTGGCGTGGCAGCCGGCGTCCTGCTGAAGATGGTGATTCATCTTGCCAACGGAGTACCGCTCAGATCCTTCTTCAAGGCTTACGTGGAGGTGGAGGATGTGGACGAGCACACGACTCGGATTATCGCCCGGGAATCGGCAGTGTTCAGCAACTGGATTCCGTTCCGTCGCCAGATTGAAGATATTGGACTCGTTCAGAAGCGCAACCTGATTCTGGATCTTTCCGGAGCCGCGATGGTGGATGCCAGCGTCATGGAAAAGCTGGAGGAAATGCAGGCGGAATTTCAGCAGAATGGTCTGACACTGGAGCTGCGCGGGCTGGAGGATTTTCGGGCCTTTTCACCCAGTTCCCATTCCGCACGAATCAAGGCACTGACTCCGATTCGACGCATAACAATCGTCACGGATGGGCTCACAGCGGCGGAGTTGATCCCGGAGATGGTGAAGATGGGAATCTCGGGCTGGACACGCATCGACTGTCATGGGGCGGGACGATCCGGGCTGGAAGGAGGCCTTGCTGCGGGTGCCGATCAGGTACGTCTGGAGGTGATCACAGTGCCGGAAGTGTGCGACTGTATCATTGAATATTTGCGGGTTCGCATCATGCCGGTGCGGCATGTGACAGCCTGTGTGGAGACGGTGGACGTGATTCGACTCAGTGCATTTCAGCCGCAGGGGGCGGCCAACCTGCATCACGTTCACTGATCGAATCCGGGATGCGGCGGTGCAGCGAAAGTTTTTCGCAGCATCGCCCCATTTTGCGTTTTTCCCTGTTTTGTTGTCCGGTCAATGTCCCGGAGATCGCCTGTCAGATAGATTCTGCACAGCGAAAGTGTCGGAACGTCAGCGTTGCCGGGGGTGCAGCGTATGGCTTCCGGCTGTCACTGTGTCGGAAAGCTCTGAAATGACGTCTGCATCGACAATCCCGGCATTGACCCTGCGGAATGGCGAATTGCTGCCGGCCGTCGGGTATGGTTTCTGGAAGGTGGATCGGCCGATTGCTGCTGCGGCCTGTGTGAATGCCATTTCGGCCGGCTATCGGCATCTGGACTGTGCGTGTGATTATGGTAACGAGCGGGAGGTGGGAGAGGGGATTGCGTCGGCGCTGCAGCAGGGCCTGTGTACTCGCGATCAGTTGTGGGTCACGTCCAAGTTGTGGAACACGTATCACGCGGCTGAGCATGTGCAGGCCGCGTGTCAGCGGTCTCTCAGCGATTTGGGTCTGGACTATCTGGACCTGTATTTGATTCATTTCCCGATTGCTCAGAAATTCGTGCCGTTCGAGCACCGGTATCCTCCGGGCTGGTTTTCTGATCCTGAGGCGTCTCAGCCGCGGATGGAAGAGGTGCGGGTGCCGATTCTGGAAACATGGCGGGCGCTGGAGGAGTTGGTGGATGCCGGTCTTGTGAGGAATATCGGCATCTGCAATTTCGGAACCAGCCTGCTGCGTGACCTGCTGGCTTCAGCGCGGATTGCTCCGGCAGTGCTGCAGGTGGAGTCGCATCCGCTGCTGGTGCAGCCGAAGTTGCTGCGGTATTGTCAGCAGGAGCAGATCGCCTTTACGGCCTTTTCACCACTTGGTCCGGCCAGCTATTACAGTCTTGGGATGGCGGTGCCGTCAGACTCCCTGCTGGACAATCGTGTGATTCACTGTTTGGCGCTGCAGTATGGCAAGTCGGCGGCTCAGATTCTGCTGCGATGGGGTGTGCAGCGTGGTACAGCAGTGATCCCCAAGACGGTGACGCCGGAGCGGATGAGTGAGAACCTGAATATCTTTGATTTTGAGCTGACAGCTGAGGACATGGCAGCGATTTCGTCACTGGATCAGGGTCGGCGATTCAATGATCCGGGAGTATTTTGCGAGTCGGCATTCAATACGTTTTGTCCGATTTACGAATAACACAGTTCAGCGGGGAGCCTGTCAGCGGTGTGTGGCATAGCCGGGGCGGTCTGGTGGAATTCGCGTGAGCGGGTAACAGCCGACATTCTGCAGCGAATGACGGACAGTCTGCGGCATCGCGGGCCGGATGCCGGGGGGGCCTGGTTTTCTGAGCCGGCCGGTCCCGCCGAACTGACAGCGGGGCATCCGGCGGTTGCACTGGGGCATCGGCGTCTCAGCATTATCGACGTGGCGGGCAGTCCTCAGCCACTGGGAAATGCAGACGGTTCCGTGCAGATCTCGTTCAATGGCGAGATTTACAACTACCGAGAGCTTCGTGTGCAGTTGCAGCAGCAGGGGCATCAGTTCCGTACAGACGGTGACACAGAGGTGATTGTCCATCTGTACGAGCAGTACGGGCTGGATTTTGTACAGCATATGCGAGGAATGTTTGCACTGGCCATCTGGGACAGTCGCAGTCAGCGACTGGTACTGGCTCGTGACAGGCTGGGTAAAAAGCCGCTGTTTTACTGCCAGCAGGATCAGCGACTGGTATTTGCCAGTGAGCTGAAGGCACTGCTGCAGATTCCAGGTATGCCGCGGCAGCTCAGTCATTCGGCTGTGGTGCAGTTTCTGACTTTGCAGTATGTGCCGCACCCGGATTGCATTTTGGAGGGATATCACAAGCTGCCACCGGCTTCGATTGGTGTGCTGCAGCATGGAGTGTGGCATATTCAGCGATACTGGACTGCCCCGTACGATCAGCCGCAGCTGCAGCGGAGGACTGTGCAGGACTGGCAGGAGGAGTTGCGAGCGGAACTGACTGAGGCTGTGCGGCTGCGGCTGCGCAGTGATGTGCCGCTGGGGGCATTTCTTTCCGGCGGCATTGATTCCACGGTCATTTGCGGACTGATGCAGTCGCTGCTGCACCAGCCCGTTCAGACGTTCTCGATTGGTTTCCCGGTGCGATCCTTCGATGAGCGGGAATTTGCGGCAGAGGCCGCGGCATTTCTGGGAACCAGTCACCACGAAGATGTCGTGACGCCGGACGCACTGCAGATCCTGCCATCATTGATCTGGCATTATGACGAGCCTTTTGGGGACAGTTCTGCGATTCCGACGATGTATCTGTCAGCCATGACTCGGCGCCATGTCACTGTTGCGCTCACGGGTGATGGTGGTGATGAGTTATTCTGTGGGTATGAGCGTTATCGGGCGGCGCGTGCTGCGGCGGTGATGGACAGGATCCCGAGAATGCTGCGGCGGATGCTGGCCGCGGTCGCCACGAGGCTGCCGGCCTCAGTTGAGCAGCGTTCGTTTCGCCGACGATTGAAACGGCTGCTGGAGGTCCTGGCACAGGATCCAGAGCGTCGTTATCTGAACTGGATCACCATCTTTGATGAAGCTCGGCTGCATTGGCTGGTCGGGCCCCGGCTGCAGCCACTGCTGAGGCATGAGGATCCGGCGCGCTGCATTTCCGAAGCCTGGCAGCAGTTTCCGCAGCGTGATTTTATTACGCGAACCACGGCAGTTGACCTGCAGACGTATCTGCCCTGTGACATTCTGACCAAGGTGGACATTGCCAGCATGGCAGCCTCGCTGGAGTGTCGCTGTCCGTTTTTGGATCATCGAGTGGTGGAGCTGGCGGCGCGGATGCCGATCGAGGTCAAGCAGACGCTGCAGCAATCCAAGCTGGTGCTGAAGGAAACGTTTCGGGATCTGCTTCCTGAGCTTATTCGCACGAGGGGGAAGATGGGTTTTGGTGTCCCGATTGATCACTGGTTTCGCCAGGAGCTGCAGCCATTGCTGAGGGATGTGCTGTTGTCTCAGCGGTGCCTGTCGCGTGGATTGTTGAATCCTGTGGCAGTGCAAACGCTGGTGAACGAGCATTGTGACGGTCGCGTGAATCACTCGTACAGGTTGTGGAATCTGCTGTGTCTGGAGCTTTGGCAGCGGCTGTACCTCGATCAGGCCCCTCCGGTGGCAGCCCCCGCAGTGCTCCCGTGAGCCCCTGCTGCTGACGGCTGAGTGTTAAGGGTTTTGAACATCCGCAACGACAGATTGTTAACAGGCCTTGTCGGCTGCGGTGAGCTGCAGCCGGAAAAGTCGCCACAATCATACTTATCGTGACAATCGGAAAGATCTGAGTTGTTCGTCAGAATCGTTGCATTTGCAGCCGTTGGAATAACTGATGCGGTCGTTACGGTGTGATCAATCGTCATTATCGTGCTGCTCGACGGAATTGGCCCCGAGATTTGCTGTGTGATATGTCAGCAGCCGCTGCGGCGGTCAGAGAAATTTCACGGGGGGAGGGCAGGTTCCTGCTGGTCGGGGGCCTGCCCGCTTTTTTTTGTCTGGTGGCGGCAGAGCGTGGCGGCCGGTTGCCGATAACGCCACGCATGTCGCATGGTGCTGTTATCGGGCAGCAAATCTGCCTAGAATGGCGTCATGCACGTTTGATGGCCCCCGTCCTGTTCTTCTGCACAGAGCTGTGTAACGATGTTTCGACCAGTAGCTGACAGCAATTTTGTCAACGGCGAGCACTCGGTGCTGCGATTCTGGAATGCTCGCAGTGTCTTTCAGCGTTTGCGGGCGAAAAACGTCGGCGGTCCTCGCTGGAGCTTTCTGGACGGTCCGATTACGGCCAACAATCCCATGGGTGTGCACCATGCGTGGGGGCGTACCTACAAGGACGTCTACCAGCGATTCTTCGCGATGACCGGGCACGATCAGCGGTTCCAGAACGGATTTGACTGTCAGGGGCTGTGGGTTGAAGTGGAGGTTGAGAAGCAGCTGGGTCTGGGGACAAAGACTGCGGTTCACGAGTTCGGGATTGATCGATTTGTCAACGAATGCAAGCGACGCGTGCTGCGATTCGCTGCTCGGCAGACTGAGCAGTCAGTGCGGCTTGGTTACTGGATGGACTGGGATGATCCTGATCAGCTGCGGCAGCTGGCGGAGCATTTGGGTGATTCAGCGGAAGTGACTTTGCAGACGCCTTCCGGCCGGACCGTCCGTGGGCCGGCTCACCAGCTGGTGGAGCGACTTGGAAATCCGGAGTGGGGTGGCAGCTACTTCACGTTCAGCACGGAGAACAACGAGACGATCTGGGCGTTCTTGAAAAAGTGTTTTCAGCGGGGTAAGATCTATCAGGGTCATGATGTGATGCCCTGGTCCGGGCGCGGTGGCAGTGCCTATTCGCAGATGGAGATTGCAGAGGGTCGTCGCCTGACGACTCATCGCAGCGTCTTTGTGCGTTTTCCGCTGCAGCGTCCTGATGCGGGCAGCGATGCGGCTCAGGAGTATCTCCTTGTCTGGACCACAACTCCGTGGACATTGACCAGCAATGTCGCCTGTGCGGTGAACCCGGAGCTTGAGTATCTGCGGATTCAGGTAAAGCGGGACAATGCTGTTTACTATTTCGCAAAGGACAACCTGAACTATCAGCGACTTGCCACGGAGTTTCGAGACGGCTTTGGTCGTCCGGAGTGGAAGTGGCCGGAGGGTGTGCCGAAGCTGAAGACGCTGGCGCAGATTTTCAAGGAGCAGGGTGGGTTCGAGGAACTGGGCACACTGCGTGGATCGGATCTGGTTGGCTGGCGTTACAGCGGCCCGTTTGACGATCTGCCGGCCCAGCAGCAGCGTGGTGGAGTGCCATTTGACGAGCGGACAGCGACGATTTGCGGTGCCGAGAGTCATCGGGTGATTGACGGTGGCCGTGATTCCCGGGGCAACGCCAATGTGGTGGCGGGCGAGGGCACCGGGATCGTGCACATTGCACCGGGCTGCGGTGACATCGACCATCGGATTGGACTTGCTTTGGGACTGCCCGTGATTGCTCCGCTGAAGGACGACGGGACGTACTCCCAGGAATTCGGTGAATTTGCGGGCCTTGAAGCCATCGCTCCGGCAACAGCCGAGCTGGTGTTTGAGCGACTGAAGCAGCGTGGAATGCTGGTGGCCGTGGAAACCTATCCGCACATCTATCCGCACTGCTGGCGAACGGGAGATGAACTGGTATTTCGGCTGGTGGATGAGTGGTTCATCAACATGGACTGGCGCGAAGAAATCAAGGATGTGACTCGCCAGATTCGCTGGCTGCCGGACAGCATTGACGGGCAGGAGCGTGAGCTGGAGTGGTTGTCCAACATGGGCGACTGGATGATCAGCAAGAAGCGATTCTGGGGGCTGGCGCTGCCGGTCTGGGTGGACGAGCAGACGGGAGAGTTTGAGGTGATTGGATCGCTGGCGGAGCTGCGCGAGCGAGCGGTGGAGGGGTGGGATGATTTCTCCGGCAATACGCCTCACCGTCCCTGGATTGACCGCGTAAAGATTCGCAATCCGCAGACGGGCAATCTGATGTCGCGGATTCCTGACGTCGGTAACCCATGGCTGGATGCCGGGATCGTGCCGTTCAGTACCATGGGGTACAACCATGATCGTGAGGAGTGGCAGAAGTGGTATCCGGCGGATCTTGTGACGGAGTGTTTTCCGGGGCAGTTTCGCAACTGGTTTTACTCGCTGCTGTCGCTGTCGACGATGATGCGGCATGATGAGGCAGAGACGGCTGCCGGACGGATGCCTTTCCGAACTCTGCTGGGGCATCGTCTGGTGCAGAACGAGCAGGGCAAGCCGATGCACAAGTCGGACGGTACGGCCATCTGGTTTGAGGAAGCGGCGGAGCAGCTGGGTGTCGACACGATGCGGTGGATGTATCTGTCGCAGAATCCGGCGGTGGATCTGCGATTTGGAACGAGGCATCCGGACCGCCCGGTGACTCTGCAGACGCCTGCCGGTCCGGCTGACAGGACTCGCGAAGGCGTGCCTACGTGTCTGGTGACCAGTGGTCCCGCTGATGAAACTCGCCGTCGCATTCTGATTCCGCTGTGGAACTGCTACAAATTCTTCGTGGATTATGCAGTGGCTGATGGTTTTGCGCCCTCGGCGGAACTGCGTGCATGCGCGGCCACCGGTGTACGGTCAGCGGCTGCGATCGCGGGTCTGACTGAGCGTCCTGAGATTGACCGCTGGATTCTGTCCAACCTGCAGTCGCTGGCGGCAGCCGGTCGCCGGGAGCTGGCTGACTTCAATGCCCCGGGGTTCTGTGCCGCTGCGGCAGAATTCATCGATGATCTCAGCAACTGGTATATTCGTCGCAATCGTCGGCGTTTCTGGCGAGCGCGGGATGCGGCTGATGGTGACAAGCTGGCAGCCTATGAGACGCTGTATGAGGTGCTGGTTGTGCTCTGTCGCCTGCTGGCTCCCTGCATTCCCTTCCTGACGGAGCGGATGTATCTGAATCTGGTGCTGGGCCAGAATCCTGAGGATGTGCAGGGGGATTCTGATCTGCCTGGCTCGGTGCATCTGTGTGATTATCCGGATGCTGATCATGCGCTGCTGGATGCTGCTCTGAATCAGCGTATGGCAGCAGCTCAGAAGGTAGTGCGGCTGGGACACAAACTGCGTGAGGAGCACAATCTGCGAGTGCGTCAGCCGTTGTCTGAGCTGCGATTTGCTGCGGCCTCGTCCGAAACGGCCGCTGCGGTGGAGACTTTGGCAGATGTGATCGCTGAAGAGCTGAACATTCAACGGGTGCTGCGAGCAGACAATCTGGATGCCCTGGTCAGCTACGCCTACAAACCCAACCTGAAAACGCTGGGACCGAAGTGTGGTCGTCTGTTGAATGCTTTGAAGACGTCCATACCGGAGCTGGGCGACGGGATACTGGCACCACTGCGACGCGGGCAGAGTGTCACGATTGAGCTGCAGGGTTCAACGATCGAACTGCTGCCTGAAGATGTGCTGATCAGTACGATGCAGGCGGCCAGTTGGATTTCCGCTGATGATGCGGGGATTCAGGTTGCGATCAGCACAGTGCTGACTCCGGAACTGCTGCGTGAGGGCATGTCGCGGGACTTTGTGCGGCACGTGCAGCAGCTGCGAAAGGATGCCGGACTGAATATCCAGGATCGTATTCGCATCTTCCTGAGTTCAGGTGATCCGCAGGTTGTTACGATGATTGGTGAATGGGGGCCATGGATCAGTGCTGAAACTCTGGCCGATTCAATTGAGCTGTGTGCGACGGCAGCGGCAGAATCGCGATCGGTCACTGCCGGTGAGAGTGCTGTGCAGTTGTGGATTGCGGCAAACGGCTGATTCTCTGTGTGTTGTTGTATCGCGGCAGGGCTCGTCTGGTGTTTTAACGTGTTGGTTCGATGGGCACGAAGGTTGTGCGGTTTCGTTCGAACGCAGCTTCGGCGGCTTCCCGAGCGCGCCGCTGGAACTCAACCTGACAGCGTGTGCTGCGGTTGAGAGCGTCTGCGGCTTCTGAGGCTGTCTGTTTGCGTCGTCCCCGGCTGCGTTTTCCTGGCACTGCTGGCTCCTGGCCTGCCGGAGCAAGGTATGAGCCGTCGGCAGTCAGCAGTCGTCCTTTGACGTTGTCCCGCAGGCAGCTGCGGAGGATAGCGATGGCTCGCTTCTTGCAGTTTTCGTCGAGGATGGGGATCAGCAGTTCCACGCGACGGTCGAGGTTTCGTGGCATCCAGTCAGCGCTGGAGATGAAGACGTGTTCGTCACCCCCGTGGTGGAAGTACAGGATGCGGGCGTGTTCCAGGAACCGATCGATGATACTGACAATGCGGATGTTTTCACTGCGTCCGGGGACCCCGGGCTTCAGGCAGCAGATGCCGCGAATATTCAGATCAATCTCGACTCCTGCCTGAGAAGCTTCGCACAGGGCTTCAATCATGACGGGATCTGCGAGTGAATTCAGTTTCACCATGATATGGCCACGGTCACCATTCCTGGCTCTTTCGGCTTCAACTCGAATCATCTGCAGCAGTTTTTCCCGCAGTCCGATCGGCGCTGATTCGATGCGTGAGAACTGCTGAATCTGCGAGGCGCCGGTCACCGCGTTGAACCATGCGATGGCATCATTGCCGAGGTCCCTGTTGCAGGTCAGCAGGCTGAGGTCCGTGTAGAATCGGCTGGTGATTTCGTTGTAATTTCCGGTTCCGAAATGGCAGTATCGCTGGAATCCCTGGGGTTCGCGGCGGACGACGATGCAGGCTTTGGCGTGAGTTTTGAGTCCGCGGACGCCGTACACCACCTGGACTCCGCTGTATTCCAGTTGCCTGGCCCACTCGATGTTGCGGGCTTCGTCGAAGCGGGCCTTCAGTTCCACGATGACGGTGACGTTCTTGCCGTTTTCCGCAGCGCGGATGAGTGATTTGACGATGGGGCTGTTGCGACTGGTGCGGTACAGCGTCTGTTTGATGGCCACGACATCTCGGTCATCGGCCGCCTCGGACAGCAATCGCAGCACGGGTTCAAAGGATTCGTACGGATGAAACAGCAGGACATCCTGAGACTTGATGGTGTCGAAAATTGATTCCGCCGGGTCGACTCGCGGGGAAGGGCAGGGTGTCCAGGACGGATACAGCAGCGAGTCGAAGCTGCTGATGCTGGTCAGTTGCATGAGGTCGCTGAGTCCGACCGGGCCGGGAGCCTGATAGATATCCCGTTCACCAACCCTCAGCAGAGTCTTCAGAAACTCGAGCATGGGTCTTGTGACGCGGTCGGAGACTTCCAGTCGTGTGCAGAAGCTGTCCTTCCGATCTTCCAGTACATCTTCCATTTCCGCCAGCAGGTCGGCTCCGTCGTCATCGCTGACTGTCACGTCGGCGTTGCGTGTGACGCGGAATGGGACTGTGGAGACAACAGTGGCCCCGGGGAAGAACTGTGCGACCAGCAGTTCGATCGCATCTTCGGTCAGAATGAATTCATATCCGCCACTGCCCGGCAAAGTGATGTAACGCAGGTCGAACCGACCGAAAGGGATCACGGCAAATCGGAATGTTTCCTCTTCGCTGCGTCCCATCAGCTGCACGGCGAGGTTCAGAGTTCTTCCGAAGAGCAGTGGGAATCGGGCGGGATCATGTACTGCGATGGGTGTCAGGACCGCCTGCAGTTGTTCGTGAAAGACCGTGTCGAGAAATTCGAGTTGTCGTTCCGACAGTTGATCAGCGCGGCGGCGACGAATCCCTGCTTCGGCCAGCGCCGGTTCAATCTGTTCAAGATAGATGTGATACTGGTCCGTCGCCATTTTCTGTGCCCGAATACTGATGGCCATCAGCTGTTCGAGAGCGGACATCCCGGAGGGATCCGTGACGGAGTCTCCAGTACGGATGGAGCTGAGCAGACTGCCCACCCGCACCATGAAGAATTCGTCCAGATTCGAGGCTGTGATAGCCAGAAACCGCATGCGTTCGAGCAGCGGTACGGCCAGATCCGAGGCCTCGTCCAAAACTCGCTGGTTGAATTCCAGCCAGCTCAGTTCACGGTTCATGAATACTTCAGCAGTCGACATAGACAGATTCCTGAGAACAGCAGTGGCCTCGCGGACAACTCAGCGAGACGGCTCCCGCAGCAGAACTCCCAGCCCGAATGTATCTTCAAACAGCGAACTTTTCTGACGCAGTTCCATCCGCTCCAGACTCAGATCGCCCACCACTCCGGTCGCCGTCACCACGAGGCGATTTTTTTCAATTGTGCAGTTGATATCGCCGATGCGCTGGCTGCCGGAATGATCGAGTGCCACCGCGACCCGCAGAATTCCGGCAAGTCGCGAAACGATGACGCGACTGTCCCGATCCAGCCGGGCAAAGTATTCGTGTGCCGGTTTCGGCACTGCGCGCCGGTGATAACGGGCAATCAGAGCCACCAGCTGATGATCAAGCGAATTCAGTCCGAACAGCTCACTGTTCATGATCAGATAGTACGAGTGTTTATGGTATCCGGAAAGACCGACAAACAATCCCGTCTCGTGCAGCAGCGCCGCTGTGTACAACAACGTTTCACAGCGGGCATCCATCGGATGTTCGGGCTGCAGCGTCAGGAACAGTTTGCGAGCGAGGCGGGCAACATGCGCAGCGTGCGGCAGGTCCACCTGGTAACGCCGCGCCATCTCCATTGCTGAATTGATAATCTGTTCGCGAAAATCCTGAGACCAGTCATTCGTGCTGACCATCCCCTGCAGCAAGGCATCCCGCAGATTGAAGCCGGTCAACTGAATGGATTCCACCTTCAGTTGCTCCGCCAGTCGAACATTCGCCAGCAGGGCCGGCACCAGCGTTTCAGCCTGCGAGAGTTCGATGTGATACTTCTGCATGATCCAGTCAACGGGCATCGGCAGCAGCTGATCAACCAGGGCCCGCAGACGCAGCGTCGGGATGGAGCTGAGTCCGGGAGCCCGGGGATCGATGTTCATCAGCCTTGCGGCAAAACGAATATCGCCTCCCAGCGCGATCAGGCTGACCGCCTGGCCCCTGGGTATCATGTCCAGCATGGGTTCCAGCGAACGATCAATCTGGCCCAGCATGATGCGCCCCACATCCCGCCGCTGAGCATCCGCCTGCAACAGCTGCTGCTGCATGCGCAGTGAACCCAGTCGGTAGGGTTGAGCATGCTGGATGTCCTTGCCCTTCAGCAGCAGCACCTCGGTGTTGCCACCGCCAACCTCCACCACCACTGTGCTGGTGTTCTGGCGAATAACGTCTTCACTGAGCAGTGGGCGGACCCCCAGATACGTCAGTCGGGAAATTTCCGCGTCATCAATCAGTTCCACCGCCAGTCCGGTGGCAATGTAGATTCGGTCCAGCACATCGAGGCGATTAATTGCTTCCCGCACCGCGCTGGTGGCCACCACGCGAATGTAACGCGGATTCGTGCACTGATACTCCTGCAGCTTCCGGCGGTAACTTTTGAGCACCCGAATACTTTCCAGCAGCGTCTTTCGCTGGATTTCTCCGATGGTGAATGTGTCCTTGCCAAGGCTGACGCCGCGGACGAGCTGTTCAAGCACGCGGACCTGTCCGGCACCGTCAGACTCGCCGATCGCCATGCGGATCGCTGACGTTCCCAGCTCCACCACAGCCAGCGGAAAAAAGCGACGACTGCGAGTGGCATCCTTTTCGGCGTCCCCGCGAGCAACGGTATCAGTTCGATTGAGTTCGTTTCCTGTGGACATGTTCAGGCACTCATGGCAGCCTTACGGATGAAACAGACGTCAGTGTGGTCCTGTGCCAGACCGGTCAGGCTTCCTTCAGCTTTTTCCTGGGCTGTTCAGCGGCTTCCTGCCGCACCAGCGCTGCGGCTCCTGTGGCACCTGCCAGATCACCCAGTTCGCTGACCTTGAGTTTACCACAGTCGGCCAGTGACGGGAGTACGTTGCGGCGAATGCCCTCAGCCACAGACTCCAGGTACAGCTTCGGCATGGCTTCCACCAGTCCGCCTCCCAGAATCACCACATCCGGTGCGAGGATGTTGATCAGGCTGCCGATGCCGCGACCGACCTGCTGAGCCGCTCGCTTCACAATTTGTTCGATCGCCTTGTCACCCTTTTCGATGGATTTTGCGAGTGCCGAGCTGCGAATACGTGAGATATCCGTGCCTGCAATTTCCTGCAGCCCCGGTGCCTGACCCCGATAGACTGCTTTTGCTGCTTCAGCGGAAATTGCCAGCCGACTTGCCAGGCCTTCCAGAGTTCCCACCGGGCCCACCCCCGCCGCTGAGCCCTCCGTCGCCATCTGCAGGTAGCCGACTTCCATGCAGGACGAGCGAGTGCCGCGGAAGATACGACCTTCGTAGACGAATCCACCGCCAATTCCGGTGCCCGGGAAAACGCCGAGCACTGAGCGGAAGCCCTGACCGGCCCCCACTGTGTACTCACCGAAGACTCCGGCATCCACGTCATTGCAGATCACCGCCGGACAGCGAAATTTCTTCGCCAGATAGTCCTGCAGTGCCACGTTCTTCCAGCCCAGATTTGGAGCTTCCAGAATCAGTCCCTTCTGCAGGTCCAGCGGTCCCGGAACGCCGCAGCCAATTCCAGCGATCGCATCAGGCCCCGCGCCGATCTCTTCCAGCGCCATGACGATCGTCTCAGACAGTCGTTCGAGGCTGACCGGCTCGCCCTCGCTGGAGCGAGTCTTGCGGCGTTTGCGAGCGATCGGTTTCAGCCGCTCGTCAAAGACCACTGCCAGCATCTTCGTGCCACCCAGATCAAAACCGATCCAGTAACGGCGTTTATCCTGGCCTTCACTCATGTTCCGCCTTGCCTTTCCGCAACTGTCCTGCCGCAGGAATCGTGATCACTTTTGCCCCTGCGCAGTGTGGCTGCACCAAATCCTAGCAGAATTCCGATGCCGCTGTACGCTTCATACTCACCCTTTTCCATGGCTGGCAGTGAAACAAAGCGCCGATGGCATCAAAAACTGCTGCGATTGCTGTTGATTTTTTGCAACAGTGCGACAAGTTGGACAAACTGGCTGCCGGTTGTGCAAATCGGCGCGGAATCTGGTTTACCAGAGCATTTCTGCGTATCCTGTGTCTGTTTCGCAATGGCAATTCACCGCGCGGGAAAACAGTGACCATGGACTCCAGTACTCTCAGGGCCGTCCAGGCCCCCGTCAAACAGCTTTACCAAAACCACCCGGATGCCGGGCTGGCAGAGCTGTCCGCTGAGGGACATGTTGATTTCGAACGGATCGGCTGCCACGTACCGCTGCTCACCAACAATGGCCACAGTATTCTCGCAGGACTGCACCCAGCCGCGGGTGGAAATGGTATGGCAGCCTGTTCGGGAGAGATGCTGCTGCAGGCACTGGTCAGTTGTGCCGGAACGACCCTGGCCGCCGTTGCTGTTTCCATGGGCCTGCAGATGCAGGCAGCGACAGTGAAGGCTGTGGGCCGGATGGATTTTCGCGGTACGATGGGCGTAAGTCGCGAAACTCCTGTCGGCATGACTGACATTCAACTGCTGTTCAGTCTGCAGACTGATGCTCCTAAGGACACGGTCAGCAAACTGGTGCAGCTTACTGAGCGGTATTGCGTGGTGCTGCGTACTCTGACGGGGGACTGTACAGTCAGAAGCGAGATCATCAGTTAAGATCAGCCGTTCGTACTGGCACCGCGGCGCTGATAAATCTCCTTCATCAGCAGTTCGATTGCCCGTGCTCGCGCCCGAATCGCTTTTTCCGGCTTCTCGGACTGAATCGCTGTGGTTGCCTGGCGACCCAGCTGAGTCAGTTCGTCAAAGTCGACTCTCCAGCTGCTGTCGCGAGCTGCCTGAGCCAGCTCGCTTTGGGCTTCCGCCAGAAACTTCAGCAGTTCCTGTGGATTCTGGCAGTCAACAGTGCGATAGGGCGGTGATGTTCGAAACGATGATCGCAGTGCGCTGGACATTGACGGGTCCAGACGCGGATCGTCGGGCAGTGGTGTCAGCGGTGCCGCTGGCAGTCGCGGGGGGGCCACAGGTTCAGGTCGAAAGTAGCGACTGAGCAGGAATGCGGCGATTGCGGCTATGGCAAAAATGGCCGCCAGTTCCGGTCGACCTCGAAACATCGTCCAGCCTGCGAGGCCAAGGCTGATCAGCGCTGTCAGCAGCATCAGGGCGACAGGTAAACCGCCTGCCGGTGCTGCAGCCGCGGGAGGAGGCAGCGGCGAGGAATCCGGAGGACGCACAGTGAGAGCCGGGTAACTTTCAATGTGGACAACGATGACGGTCGAGTTATCAGAACCGCCACGGCAGTTGGCGAGGTCAATCAGCAGTCGGGACGATTTTTCCGGAGGCAGCCCCGACAGAATAACGCCGATCTCTTCATCGTTGACATGATTTGTCAGACCATCACTGCACAGCATGAACACGTCTTCGGGCTCAACCGAAAACGGTCCCTCCACATCAATCTGGACAGCGAGGTCCGGGCCGAGGCAGCGCGTGATGACGTTTCGCGGATGATACAGTTCGACGTTTTCCGCCGTCGCCCGACCCAGACGGATCATTTCCCACTGCAGGCTGTGGTCGAAGGTCAGCTGTTCAATCCGACCTCTTCTGACCCGATAGACCCGACTGTCTCCGACGTGTCCGATCATCGCGCCGGCTTCTGACAGGCTGAGCACGCTGCAGGTGGTTCCCATGCCCTCGAATTCGCGATTTTCACGCGACTTGTCATTGATGGCCTTGTTGGCAGCGATGATCGCCAGTCGCAGTCGCGTTTCGACGTCGGTGGCTTCCTGCTTGTAATATGCGAGGGGCAGGGTACTGACTGTGATGCGGCTGGCGAGGTCTCCGACGGCGTGTCCGCCCATGCCATCTGCGACTGCGAACAGGTGACCGCAGCGGCTCCATTCGTCAAAATCCGTGCACATACGGACGGCGAGACTGTCCTGGTTTGCAGCGCGACGCATCCCCACATCTGTGCGTGAAGCATATTGCACAACGGGGACGGATGTCATCGACGTGGACTCGCAGGGGTGCGATTCAGCAGGCGGGGAGAAACATGCTGGCCACAAGTGTACAGTCGCCGGGGCTGATCACCAGCGTACAGGCCGGAACAACCTCGAAATCCCGACAGCGAGCAGCCTGCAGTTCGCCGGAAAGTTTCGAAATCCCGCCTGCGGCTCCTATCCTGCTGCCGCACCTGCGGGACAGGCAACGGAAAATTACAGTGCTTTGGCAGAAATTCGAGGTTTCAGCGGGAGTGCCCGCAGTTCCTGCCCCAACCTGCCCGTTTGCCTCTTCGGAATCCCTCACCATGGCCACTCGCCGTCAGTTTCTGCTTCAATCAGGTATGCTTGCAGGGCTGGTTCAGGCCACATCCGCCCCAGGGTCGGACAATTTCATTACCCGTTCTGATGAGGACGAATCAGCACGCTCCGGTCCGTCGGGGGGGCCGTGGCGGCGTCTGTTTCTGGACGCTGCGGCCGTTGAACAACAGCGGGGACTGCGCAGAGTGTTCCATGCGGCGACTCCATTCGACGGCAACCCGGTGTTCTCCCAGGACCTGTCGCGCCGGGGGCTGGGAGCCATCAATGGGCCCTGTGTTTACGGCACCGTCATGCGGGAGGCCGGACGATTCCGCATGTGGTATCAGCTGCTGCTGGATGGGAATCACGTGGGGTATGCCGAGTCCGTTGATGGTATCCGGTGGACGGCTCCGGACCTGGGAATCGTCCGAGGACCCGATGGTGAGTCAACGGGACTGGTGGCAGTGTCACGTGACGGACTGGAATGGCGAAAGATTCTGGATGGACCGGTGTTCGGGGCCGATGACCTCGATCCATCCGCCACGCAGATTTATGGAATGCCGGTTTTTGCCTGGCAGGGTTTGTATCCTGGCATGCCGTGGGTGTACGCGGCTCAGTACTATCGCTACGGTGAGTACTCGGTCGATAAACTGCATGATGCTGAGCGGGATTCGCCACGGACCATTGACGTGCAGTTGGTGTGGAGCTGGGATCCGGTCAGCTGGAATCGTCCGCCTGAACGACAGCCTCTGATTGCCCGCGGTGCGGCGGGCAGCTGGGACAGCGGAATGATTGTCACAGCTCGAGCTCCGGTGGTGGTGGGTGATGAGCCGAAGGTGCGTGCTGCCATTGGACTGGCGAAGCTGCGACTGGACGGGTTCTGTTCGATGCAGACAGCGGAGGCGAATGAGGGCTGGCTGCTGACGCGTCGGGAACCCTGCAGTATTCCTCGTGACAATCAATGCGCGGACTCAGCCCGGTGGTGCAGTGACGGCAGAGATCGTGGATCGTCGAGGTCGTGTTGTGCGGGGATTCGGGCGTGAAGACTGTCTGGGTTTTCAGGGCAATTCGGTGCGGCATGAACTGACCTGGCGAACACCGCAGTTTCCGCAGGCAGGGTTTGGCGATTATCGATTTCGTTTTTTCTGCGGCAGGCGGAATTGTATTCGTGGCTGCCAGCGGGTCTGGACCCGGAACAGCCTGACCTGGCTCGGGTTCCTGACCAGGGTCCCTGAAAAAATGGTTGTGTTTTTTCGCCAAATCTGAAATTCTGCGGGCCGCGATCATCCTGTGGTGCGGTCTTTCACGGAGTCTTTTATGCCGGTGTATCAGCGACGGGCGTTTCTGGCCAGTGGTTTGGCTCTGGCGGCAGCCGGCCGCACGACGGTGAAGGCTGACGATCTGCGTGGTCAGCGACCGGAGCAGGATGCGGCAGCGAAGGTCGAGTATCCGCGGCGACGCATTCCGGTCAGCTTCATTATCGATGATTCGACGTGCCTGGTGAACATGGGGCATTTCTGCATGCCCCAGTTTCAGGCCTGTTATCCGGATCGACCGGCCTATCAGAAACCGTGGCAGAACTATCCGCGTGAGATTCCGGACGCCTTTGTACGCGAATTTGGTGAATGGTGTGCTGAGCAGGGGGTCCGGGGCAAGTACAGTGTGGTGCCATATCCGGCCTGTGTGGGCTGGCTGGATCGTGAGCTGCCGGGGTGGTCCCGCAAATCCTTGCAGGACAGCATTGAGCTGGTCCGCACACTGCTGCTGCCGAACTGGGACGTGCATCCGGAAATGATTACGCACACGCGAGTCATTGACCTGAAGACCGGCCGACCCCTGGACGAGATCAGTCCGGCGACCATGGAGAATTCGTATCCGCAGCAGTCGCAGAGTGCGGATCAGCTGGCGGAGTATCTGGCGTATGCGTTGCGTATTCTGCAGAACTGCGGCCTGCCCTGTGAGGGTGTAACAACGCCGGGTGGATTTGGCAATCGTGTGAAGCCCGAGCTTTCACTGGCGGTGCAGCAGGCCGTGCGTGACGTATTTCGTGCACCGATCCCGCACTTTTTCAAGTATGTGGTGGATGGTGATGCCAGCACGGAACCGCTGGTTGAGCATGTGACGGGCCTGGGGACCGATGGTCTGAATCTGACAGTCAACATTCCGGCTGGAACCGGCGACTGGTTTGGCGGATGGGAAGGCGATGTGGTGCCGGAACCTGATCGCTATGCGTTAGCTGATGCGTCGGGAGGTCGGATGGTGGAGCTGATTGAACGCGGTCAGCCGGCCCTGTTTTTGTGTCACTGGCCGGGGATGTACTGCAACGGGACGAAAGCGGGGTTCCGGGCGTTCCAGCGTGTGGTGACCTCGATCAGCGGGAAGTATGGGGATCGGATTCTTTGGCTGAAGCTGAGTGAAATTGCGCGATATTGGGCGGCGAAGGAACTGACGGCGATTCGGCGCGAGGGGAGTGTGTGGACATTGCAGGCCCCATTTGCCTGTCCGGATTTTACTCTGACGCTGCCGCAGACGGCGTCGGCTGCGGGTGGCGAGCCGATGATTGTGCATCAGGGGCAGCCGCTGGAGCTGCAGCCTGCGTCTGCGGTGACTCAGCTGGTCAGCGGCCGCTGGCATGCAGGGGACGGTACGGTGACCGTGTGTTTCGCACTGCCGCGTGGAGTAACAGAGGTGCGAGTCTGATATTCGGGGGGGCGGTGGCGGGCCTGTCTTACTGCGGGAATCCCTGCGGATTCCGAACTCCCTGCTCCCGTCGCTGCCCGTCTGAGTCGTATGATGTGGGGACTGCGTGTTCTTTCCCGCCCTGAATTTTCCCTCCGGACCTGCCATGACTGCGATCGCTTGTCGGATCAGGCTTTTCGGTATTTTTGTCTGCGGGCTGCTGACTGTTTCTGCGGTCACAGGTGCTCAGGATCCGATTGATTTCAATCGTGACATCCGCCCGCTGCTGTCCGAGAACTGTTTTCATTGTCACGGTCCTGATGTGGCTCAGCGGCAGGGAGAGCTGGCGCTGCATGAGCACCAGCTGGCACTGAAAGCGATTCAGCCGGGCCATCGGGCTGACAGTTCGCTGTATCAGCGGATCACAGCGGCAGATCCTGAGATCGTGATGCCGCCACCGGATTCCGGTCGTCAGCTGACGCCGGCGCAGCGTGAGCTGCTGGGGCGCTGGATTGATCAGGGTGCGAAGTGGGGTCTGCACTGGTCGTGGGAGCCTTTGCAGCGACCGCCGGTGCCTCAGCCGCCCGCCCTGCCACAGGCTCCGATTCGCAATCCGATTGACGCATTTCTGCAGCAGCGACTGCAGGCGTCTGGTCTGAGTCCGTCTGCTGAGGCAGCGCGGGAAGTTTTGATCCGGCGGGTGACACTGGACCTGACGGGGTTGCCACCGGCACCGCAGGATGTCGCGGCATTTGTGCAGGATCCGGCGGCCGATGCGTGGGAAAAAGTGGTGGACCGTCTGCTGGCGTCACCGGCGTACGGTGAACGGATGGCCTGGGACTGGCTGGATGCCGCTCGCTATGCGGATTCGAACGGCTATCAGGGCGATTCTGATCGCACGATGTGGCCGTGGCGTGACTGGGTTGTGGATGCCTTCAATCGCAATCTGCCGTGGGACCAGTTCACGACGTGGCAACTGGCAGGAGATCTGCTGCCGCAGGCGACGGACGAGCAGCGGCTGGCAACGGGCTTTTGTCGCAATCACATGATCAATGGTGAGGGCGGGCGGATTGCCGAAGAGAATCGAGTGGATTACGTGATGGATATGACTGAGACGATGGGGACGCTGTGGCTGGGGCTGACGCTGAACTGCTGTCGTTGTCATGACCATAAATTTGATACGCTGACACAGCGCGACTATTACTCACTGTTCGCCATTTTCAATCAGACTCCGGTGAATGGTGGCGGTGGCAGCGGTCAGACGGCTCCGGTGCTGTCCGTACCTTCGGCTCAGCAGCGAACAGAGCTGACTGCGGCTGAGGCGTCGACTGCTGAATTCGGTCGACTGCAGAATGAGCGTGCGGCGGAGCTGGCGGTGCTGCTTCCTGATTGGATACAGCGGCAGTCGGGGCAGGGCAGTGTGTGGCGCACACTGCAGCCGACGGCAGTGCGGGCTCAGCAGCAGCAGCTGACAGTGGAAGCGGGTGGTGTGGTGTTCGCTGGCGGTGTGAATCCGGCGAATGATGTGTATGAGGTTGAGGGTGAGTTGCCGGAAGGTCTGCTGAGTGCGGTCAGGCTGGATGCACTGCGGCATGCCAGTCATACGCAGGGTGGTTTGGCACGCTCGGACAGCGGCAACTTTGTTCTGACTGAGATTGAGCTGCTGCTGCGTCGCGGCGATGGGCAGCAGATGTTGAGGATCAGCGGGGCTGTGGCGACTTATGAGCAGGGCAGTCTGAAGGCAGCGAATGCGTTTGACCGGGATTCGCAGACGGGCTGGGCGGTGTACGAGGGCAAGCCGATTGACCGGGACCATGCGGCTGTGTTTCGTCTGGCTGAGGCAGTGCAGGTGCGACCTGGTGATCAGCTGCTGGTGCGGCTGCGTCATGATTCACCGCATGTCAGTCACAATCTGGGGCGATTTCGGATCTCGACTTCGGCTGTAGCCGGAGCGGGTTTGGAGCTCCAGCGGTCTGCTGAACTGCAGCAGGCGCTGGTGACGGCAGCTGAGCAGCGCAGTGAGGCGCAGGTGAAGTTGCTGAGAGAGGCTCAGCTGGCTGAGGATGCAGTCTGGCAGCAGCTGACTCAGCAGCGGAAAGCCGCAGAAGATCGTGTTGCAGCGATCAGGAACAGCGTTGCGAAGGTGATGGTGATGGAGGATCAGCCTGAGCGTCGTGAGACATTCATGCTGCAGCGTGGTTTGTACACGAATCCGGGAGCTGTGGTGCAGGCTGCTGTTCCGGCCAGTCTGCCGCAGGTGCAGTCGCAGCAGCCGCTGAATCGACTTGATCTGGCGCGCTGGCTGATGTCTGAGCAGAATCCGTTGACTGCGCGAGTGACGGTGAATCGATTCTGGCAGCAGGTGTTTGGCACGGGGCTGGTGAAGACGGCCAATGATTTTGGGGTGCAGGCGGAAGTTCCGCTGCATCCTGAACTGTTGACATGGCTGGCGGTGGAGTTTCGTGACAGTGGCTGGGATGTGAAACGACTGATGCGGCTGATGGTGACCAGTCAGGCGTATCGTCAGAGTTCCGTGGTGACTCCTGAGCAGCTGGAGCGGGATCCGGAAAATCGGCTGCTGGCACGAGCTCCGCGGTATCGTCTGCCATCGTGGATGCTGCGGGATCAGGCATTGGCAGTCAGTGGTCTGCTGTCGGGGCAGCGCGGTGGACCGGCGGTGAATGTGTATCAGCCTGCGGGTGTTTGGGAGGAGGCGACGTTTGGGAATCGGAAGTATGTGCAGGATCACGGCGAGGCGTTGTATCGTCGCAGTTTGTATGTGTTCTGGCGTCGCATTATTGGACCGACGATGTTCTTTGACACGGCCAGTCGGCAGACGTGTACGGTCAGCGCTGTGCGCACGAATACTCCGCTGCATGCGTTGCTGACCAGCAATGACACGGCGTGGGTGGAGGCTGCGCGAGTTCTGGCGGAGCGGGTGCTGCTGGAGGGTGGTGGTGATGCAGAGCGACTGGAGCGAGTGTATCAGCGGGTGCTGTGTCGGCCGCCCGTGGCGGCGGAGCGTGAGATTTTGCTGGGGACTTTGCAGCGATCGAGGAGCGGTTATCGGCAGGACGGTGCGGCGGCAATGGCTCTGCTGAGTGTGGGGGAATCACCCCGTTCGCAGCAGCTGGCTGCTGATGAACATGCAGCCTGGACGGCGGTGTGTCTGGCGGTGCTGAATCTGGATGAAGCTCTGACAAAGCAGTGAATCGGAATGGGAGACGGTGTGATGCATCCGATAGCAGAGAGTCAGCGACAGCTGGTGCGGCGTGAGTTTTTTGGTCGGGCGTCCACGGGAGTGGGTGTGGCGGCGCTGGCTTCGCTGCTGGGGCGTGACAGTGTTGTGGCAGGTGATGCAGCGCTGGCTGGCCTGCCGGGTTTGCCGCATTTGGCGCCGCAGGCGAAGCGAGTGATCTATTTGTTTCAGAACGGTGCGCCGACTCATGTGGATTTGTTTGACTGGAAGCCGCGACTGCGTGAGCTGCATGGCAAGCCATTGCCAGCGGGGTATGCGGATGGGAAGCGATTCAGCACGATGACAGGGCAGGCGGACGGCAAGCTGATGCTGGCGCCGGTGGAACCATTTCGGCAGCGAGGTGAGAGCGGGGCGTGGGTCAGTGATTTTCTGCCGTACACGGCGGGGATCGCGGATCGTCTGTGTTTTGTGCACAGCATGCACACGGAGGCGGTCAATCACGCGCCGGCGATTCAGTTTCTGCTGAGTGGATCGCAGCTGCCTGGTCGTCCGACGATGGGCGCGTGGCTGACGTATGGTTTGGGTTCTGAGACTGAGAGTCTGCCGGGTTTTGTGGTGATGACGTCGATCACAAAGAACACAAGCTGCGGTCAGATTTTTTATGACTTCTACTGGGGCAGTGGTTTTCTGTCATCACGATTTCAGGGCGTGAAGTTTCGTGCGGCGGGAGATCCGGTGCTGTATTTGTCAAATCCGCCGGGGATTTCGCGGCAGATGCGGCGTGAGTGGCTGGATGATGTGGCGGCGGTGAACGAGCTGAACCAGCAGCAGTATGGAGATCCGGAGATTGGGGCCAGGATTGCTCAGTACGAGATGGCTTTTCGGATGCAGTCCAGTGTGCCGGAGCTGACGGATTTATCGGGGGAGACTCGGGAGACACTGGAGATGTATGGCCCGGGTGTGACGGAGCCTGGGACATTTGCGCACAACTGTCTGCTGGCGCGGCGTCTGGTGGAGCGTGGGACTCGGTTTGTGCAGTTAATGCATGCGGGCTGGGATCAGCACAATTCGCTGACGACGGAGTTGTACAATCAGTGTCGTGACACGGACCAGCCGAGTGCGGCGCTGGTGCGGGATCTGGAGCAGCGTGGGTTACTGGACGAGACGCTGGTGATCTGGGGCGGGGAGTTTGGTCGGACGCCGTTTATTCAGGGCGACATCAACAACAGACCGCGCTGGGGGCGGGATCATCATCCGTATGCTTTTACGGTCTGGCTGGCGGGTGGTGGAGTTCGCGAGGGAATGAGCTGGGGTGCATCGGACGATCTGGGGATCAATGTGGCGGAGCGTGGGGTGCATGTACACGATCTGCAGGCGACGATACTGCATCAGCTGGGTATTGATCATGAGCGGCTGACATTTCGGTTTCAGGGTCGTCAGTTTCGTTTGACGGACATTTTTGGTGAGGTGGTGCAGGGAATTTTGAAAAACGGGTGAGCTGAGCGGGGTGTGTGCGTTGGTTTGGTGACGGGCCTTGAGTGTTTCTCTGCAACCAGTTGTACGGGTTGGTTTTTCCGGACTGCTGCATTTGGAGTCCTCCCGTCTGGAAACTCGTTGACAATCCGGCCTTTGGGGCGTAGCATCCGCCTCGGAGAGATGGCAGAGCGGCCGATTGCACCGGTCTTGAAAACCGGAGTGCCCTTACGGGTACCCAGGGTTCGAATCCCTGTCTCTCCGCTTCGGCAGAACGCTTCAAAACGCAGTGTTTTTCCACGAAACCCCGAGAATCCTCGGGGTTTCTTTGCGTTTCTGGACCTCGGTATTGCCCCGTGTCCGTCGCCCTGTCCCCGGGTTCCAGGAGTGCAAAAAGGGGAAAACTGTGACAATACGAGGAAAACTGAATGGCACCAATACGGGCACCTCGGCACCACTGACGGCACCGTTTTTCGGGCGTTTTTGGGGCAGCACCGATTGGAAAAACCGGTGCATGGCGGGGTCGGGTGGTGTGGTCGACTGATTTACCTCGCCGAAAAGGCTTCCTGGCGATCCAGTGAATGTCCGCTCGGGAAATGGAATCAGAAAACGGAGGTGTCTGGTGTCAAATGAACTCCCACTCGTCTCGTGTCTGTGCCCCACGTATCGGCGGCCGAAGCTGCTCGAGAACTCGATCGCCTGCTTCCTCGCTCAAGACTATCCAGCCGATCGCCGGGAACTGATCGCGCTGGATGACGCTGGCGAACTGGAAAATCAAACCGGTGATGGATGGCAGATCATCAGCATTACGCGGCGGTTTCGGTCATTGCCGGAGAAGTTCAACGCACTGGCAGGACTGGCACGCGGTGAGATTCTCGTTGTATGGGAAGATGACGACATCTACCTGCCGCATCACATCAGCAGTCATGTGGTGGCGATGAGTGGTTACCTTTGGTCGAAGCCATCAAGGGTCCTGAGTGATTACACCGGCGAAATGCAGGAAGAAGACGCCACCGGTCGGTTCCACGCGAGCCTCGCGTTTACTCGCCACGCAATCGAACAAGTCGCCGGCTGGCCGCTGACGATGCGGGGAGATTTTGACCAGCAACTGATCGCTCGACTCAACGGACTCGGCTCCCCTGCAGACCCCTGTAGCGTTGGAAATCCGTCCTACGTGTTTCGCTGGGGGTCAACGGGGGCTTATCACGGGCAGGCGTTGATGCGGGGGCCGGAGGATGAGGAGTGGTATACTCGCTGTTGAAGGTCGGATAACCCGACATACCGATCGTATGTCGTATCGCAGGCTCATAGGACATACGATCAACTCTCGTTCGAAAGCTGTTCGAAGATGATATCAGTCCTGCTTACTCAATGTCGCCAGATCACCGCAAATGATTCTTCGCTGTTTCAAGAATTCGACTCGACGGTACAACCGATGCGAGCTATGCTTGATAGTGGCCCATATTTCGCGTGGTGAAATTCATGCAACGACTTGTCAGCAGCATATTAATCGTTTCGGTACTGTTGTGCACGTTTTCCTGCACATCGGGACGATGCTGCGCGGTCGAGTCAACAACCAAACAAGTAGATGCCAAGCCCACGAAGTCCTGCTGCAAACATTGTCAGCGTGATTCCCGACCGTCAGGGCACAGCCCCGATCGATCCAGCTCCGAAATACCCGTCGATTCCGGCGAAGAGAATCGCGGAGACTGTTGTAGTTGTCAGGGAGCCTGTTCGGGGATGGTGCGCAGCAAGCCGGTCGAATTGAAGTCGACGTTTGAGGCCATGCTGTTCTGTCTTCCTTCTGATACGGAAGCGTTTCGTGGCTTGTCTGCGAGGCCGATGCGAGCCTCTGCCGGTGACGAGGCCAACCAACCGATGTTGTATGGGCTCTCCATGCGCATTCGCGTGTGTTCGCTGACCTGTTGATGACTCCAGTCATGGTGTCTGCCATTGCTCCTTCGGCAGACACATTCGATCCGTGTGCTGATTTCGGATTGAACGCTTTGGATTGTGCTGTCTCAGTCCATCCTGATTTTTGTTGCCGTGACGGACTACGTCCTGGCATCTTCGCACCATCATCGTGTGAACTCCCCAATGTTGCTTCCCTGGGAATATGGAATCCGAAATCTTGCGCGTCGTCCTGTTCGATCGGGACTGACTCTCGCAGCGTTGTCGATTGTCGTGCTGCTGATCATGGTTGTTGTGGGATTCATACGTGGTCTGGAAGTCTCGCTTGCCGAGAGCGGTGATCCGGATGTCGTATTGATCTATTCTGTCTCGGCCGGCGAGAACATCGAGAGTTCGGCGATTGCAGCCAGGACGCCTGATTTGTTGACCTCCAGCATTGCAGGAACAGTTGATCGATTTGGTGTGACCTTTTCGTCCCCGGAGATCTATCTGGGGACGAGAATCGTCAGTGAGAATGGAACAGGCGGACTGGGTCTGATCCGTGCAGTGTCTGAGCGTAGTCCTCTGGTCCGTCGACAGGTTCGCCTTGTTGAAGGGAAGTGGCCGGGACGCGGAGAAGTGATGGCCGGAAACCTGGCAGCGGCCAAGCTTGGAGTCGATCCCGCTCAGCTTGTGATCGGACGGAAAATTCTGTTTGAAGGTCAGGAATGGAAAATCAGCGGCCGGTTTGTGGCGTCGGGCACGGCATTTGAATCTGAGATCTGGTGCAATCTTCCAGAGTTTCAGGCGGCGACGAAACGGCAGGACATCAGTCTTGTCGCGTTGCTGCTTCCACCGCAGAGTTCCTCTGCTGAACTCACTTTGTTTTGCAAAGAACGGACCGATCTGGAACTTCAGGCGGTTCGTGAGACGGAATATTACGCAGCACTGCAGCAGTACTATCGACCAGTACGGCTGCTTGCGTGGCTGGTGGTGCTGCTGGTGGCCGGAGCCGGATTATTTGCCGGGATGAACATGATGTATGGAGCCATCGCAGGTCGCATTCGTGAGATTGCGACACTGCAGGCCGTGGGTTATCGACGAAGAGCCATCCTGTTGAGTCTGATCCAGGAAGGTGTGGTAATGGCGGCCGCGGCTTCGCTGCTGGCAGGTTTGTTTGCACTGTCTGTACTGAACGGCCACGCAGTCCGATTCACGATGGGAGCGTTCGCCCTGAAAATTGATAGTTTCGCACTCATCGTCGGGTGCGGAACAGGTTTGATACTTGGAGCTTTGGGCGCTTTGCCACCAGCGATCAAAGCGTTGCGACAATCGGTGGCGGTTTGTTTGAAGGCAATTTAGGAGTCCCCTATGAGAATTCTGAACACATTGGTTGCTGGTTTCATTCTGACACTGGTGGGATGTGGCGAAGGAGATGGAAAGGCCAATACTCAGGCACCATCTGCACCCGTCACATCAGCTTACACACTTTCTTCTGAACCAGCAGATGCCATCGCTGTCGGGGCGGCAAGGGAGACTGCCGAGAACGATAAGTCGATCACCGTCGTCGGGCGAATTGGTGGATCGGAAAAGCCTTTTGTCGATGGTCTGGCCGCATTCACCATCGTTGATCTGAAAGTGGCCTATTGTGCCGAAGATGAAGGCTGTCCGACACCATGGGACTACTGCTGCAATCAAAAGGACGTGAAGTCCAACGTTGCGACAGTCAAGCTTGTTGATGAAGCAGGGAAGCCGGTGTCCGGTGATGCCCGCGAGTTGTTGGGTGTCAAGGAATTGTCAGAAGTCGTCGTGCAGGGAACGGCCAAACGGGATGATCAGGGAAACCTGTCCCTCGCTGTCAGTAAGGTCTTTGTTCGAGCGGGGAAATAACGATGAGTTCTGCGCCGCTAAATCTCAAACAACTGGCACTCGATAAGTCGCCTCGTTCGCATGCACCTGCGGTGAGGCGAACGCGTCGAATCTTGTCTCGCTACGTCGTTCCGTTTGGAATCCTGGTGGGATTCCTGACGCTGTTTGGAACTTCGATTGCGAAGCAGTTGCTGCCTCGAAAGACGGTGACTGTGATTCCGGTCATTGCGAAACGTGGCGCTGTCAATACTTCGGGTTCAGTGCTGTTTCAGGCCGCTGGCTGGGTCGAGCCAAAACCGGCTGCCGCGAAAGTTGCGGCCCTCGCGGGAGGAGTGATCGACGAGCTATTGGTTGTCGCAGGGCAGGAGGTTCAAAAGGGAGCAGCCGTCGCCAAACTACTGATGGCGGACTCAGAACTACTCGTCGAGCAGGCCGAAGCGGCTGTTGAGGTTGCGATCGGAGAGTTCCGAAGAGCGGAGGCGGAAAAGAAGGCTGCGGAATCCAGACTGCAGAATCCAACGCACAGACGCGCAGAATTGGCTGAAGCGGAAAGCCTCTTGGCGCGAGCCGAGGGCGAACTAGCTCGGCTGCCATCACTGATCGTCGCCGCAGAAGCACGCCAGCGATTTGCTCAGTTGAGTCTGGAGGGCAAGTCGGCGGCAGGCAATGCCGTCTCCGGGATTGCCCTTGAACAATCGCGTCGCGATGCCGAAACCGCAGGAGCGGAACTCGCTGATTTGGAAAGTCGACGTCCTCACCTTGAAAACGAAGTCGAATCGTTGCGGTCCAAGGCCAGGGCGCTGACAGAACAATTGGAAAGGCTGGTGGAGGAGCACCGAACTTTTGACGAGGCGACGGCACGAGTCGTGTCGGCCGCAGCGGTCCGACGTCAGGCTCAGGTTCAGCTTGAGCGGGCGAAACTGCACCTTGAACGCACGACGATCCGTGCCCCGTTTAGCGGGCGAGTGCTCCGTGTTGTTGCTAGTCCCGGCTCACGTGTTGCGGGACTCGACGATATGACAGGGCTGGATTCCTCAGTCGTCATCGAAATGTATGAGCCGAATCAACTCCAGGTGCGAGCTGATGTGCGTCTGGAGGATGTGCCGCTGGTTGTGCCGGGCGCTCCCGTGGAAATCGAGACTGCTTCCCTCGGAACCAAACTGATGGGCCGCGTTCTCCGTTCTACGAGTTCGGCCAACGTGCAGAAGAATACTCTTGAGGTTAAAGTCGAGATACTGGATCCGCCGCCCGTCCTGACTCCGGAGATGCTGGTCAAAGCTACATTTCTCGCACCGTCCTCTCAGGAGGGGCCGGTTGAGTCAACTGAGACACAACGCCTCTACGTGCCGAAGCAACTTGTTCAGTCCAACGCCGAAGGTTCGCTGGTCTGGGTGTCTACGGCGAACGGAAGTGCCCTGCAAAAATCTGTTCAAACGGGTGGAGAGACCGGGGACGGACTGATCGAAGTCACCGAAGGTCTGGTCATCACGGACAAACTGATCGCCTCCGGGACGGAAGGGTTGAAGACAGGTGACATCATCGAAACGCAGGGCGATGACCAGCAACTTGGAATGAAGAGGTAGCCATGGCGATTGTGGAACTTAGAAATGTCAGCAAGCGATTTCGCAAGGGCGACGAGACCATTACGCCTCTGGATGACGTCTCGCTGGATCTTTCGGAGGGCGACTTCCTGTCGCTGATGGGGCCCAGCGGGACGGGAAAGAGTACTCTGCTGAATCTTGTGAGCGGAATCGACCGACCGGATTCCGGAACCATCGTGGTGAATGGCACGGAAATTACCCGACTCAATCGAGGGCGGCTGGCCGATTGGAGAGCTGAGAATCTTGGGTACATTTTTCAGACCCACAACCTGATTCCCGTGTTGACGGCCTACGAGAATGTCGAACTGCCAACGCTCCTGCTGAAGCTGACTTCTGCAGAGCGACAGAAGCGAGTCGAACTGGCATTGGACGCAGTGGGACTGATGGATCGCGCTGACCATTACCCAAGGCAGCTGTCCGGCGGTCAGGAGCAGCGAGTAGGAATCGCTCGCGCAATCGTGGCGCATCCTCAGGTCGTCGTGGCCGATGAGCCGACCGGTAGTCTTGACGCGGAAACCAGCAGCCAGATTCAGGAGTTGCTAAGGCGGCTCAACAAGGAACTGAATATCACGATGCTGATGGTGACACATGACGCTGGAGTCGCAGCCATCGCGAACCGCCAAATGGTCCTGAATCGCGGGAAGTTTGTGGAAAACCAGCTTGCCGCAGTCAGACAGGAGGCCTCCCATGCTGGGCTATGTCCTTAAGACGCTGCTGCGACATCAGGCACGCACGCTGCTGACTGTTAGCGGTACGGCTGTTGCCATGTTTGTGTTTTGCATCGTTGGTTCGGTTCAGGAAGGTCTCGAACGCCTGACCACAGGATCGGATGCCGATCGTAGTTTGATCGTGTTCCAGGAGAACCGTTTTTGTCCGACGAGCAGTCGTCTGCCGGAGGACTATGCGCGGGAGATTCGAAAACTGTCCGGCGTTCGGGATGTCATGCCAATTCAGGTCTGGACGAACAACTGCCGTGCCAGTCTCGATATCGTCGTCTTCAATGGAGCATCGCCCGAGCAGATTCGGCAACACCGTCCATTGACGCTGACGACTGGATCCTGGGACGAGTTTCTAAGTCGGCGTGACGGTGCAATCATCGGCAACAGTGTGGCTCAGCGCCGACGTTTGAGTGTCGGGGATCAATTCACGATTGGAGGACAGTCCGTACGTGTCGCGGGGATTTTCAGATCCGCCGTGGCTTCCGAAGAAAACCTCATTTACACAAGTCTCGCCTACCTGCAACTCGCTCAGGACAAGGATGGAGCCGGTCTGGTTACACAACACGAAGTGCTGCTCACAGAGGCGGCCGATCCCGATGCTGTCGCAAGAGAGATTGACCGCATTTTGAAATCGGGACCGGTCGCCACGACAACACGCCGCAAAGGCGCTTTTCAGATCAGCACACTGTCGGATCTGGTCGACCTGATCGGCTTTGCCCACTGGCTGGGTTACGCCTGCGTCGGGCTGGTTCTTACTTTGGTAGCGACGACGACGGTGATGAGCGTTCAGGACCGAATCAAGGAATATGCGGTGCTGCAGACCATCGGTGTTCGCCCGATGCGAACAATGAGACTGGTGCTGACAGAAAGCACGATCCAGTGCCTGCTCGGAGGATTCTCCGGGACTCTCATCGCGGCCGCGATCCTGGGCTTCGGCGGATTCGCGATCGGTGCCGAAGGTGCCATGATTGCCTTTCGTCCGTCTTTTCAAATAGCCGTGTCCGGAGCTCTGGTTTCAGCGTTCGTAGGTATCTTTGCAGGGATTGTGCCTGCGTTTCAGGTGGCGACACTACCCATCGTGAAAGCACTACGGCACGAATAACCCCCTTGATCGCAGAAAGCAACTTCAGGGTGAAAGATGTTCCGACATCGCGCCCGTTGGTAACCCCAAATTTGAGTCGATGACTGAGGGATTATGACGCCCGAAAAATGTCTTTGCGCAGCTTTCTGGCTTGTCACCACTGTCGGCACCGACCGAAGCATCTGATTCCACAACTCTCTTCCTCCACTAGACTTGCGTCGAATCCAAACCGGTCTTGAAAACCGGAGTGCCCTTACGGGTACCCAGGGTTCGAATCCCTGTCTCTCCGCTTTGATAGTCGCTCAAAATGCAGCGTTTATCCCAGAAACCCCGAGGTTGCCTCGGGGTTTCTTTGCGTTTACGGCCCCCGATGATGCCCCCGGATTCCTCGCCCTGTCCCGTGGCCTCAGCAGTGCCAAAGGGGACGACGCCGCAATGGGACGAAGAAAACTGAATGGCACCCATCCGGGCACCTCGGCACCGCCGATGGCACCGCCGATGGCACCGTTTTTCTGGCGATTTTGTGGCCGCACCGGTTGGGGAAACCGGTGCTGAATTATGGCATCACCAATGATTTCGGGATTTCAAGTATCAGATCATCGTGCGAGGCGATACCATTCCAAGGTGAGTGTAGAGGAGCTTACCGGGAAGCGAAGAACGTGGAGCTACTGATGCAGACCACAGCATGGCCGTTTATCCAGGTGAATGACTGTGGCATTGCCTGCATATCCGGGACATCGACCAAAGTCACGGAAATCGCAGAATGTGATCTGGCGTACCGCTGGGACGCCGAGCAATTGCACCAACAGCTCACAGGGTTGTCGTTACCCCAGATCCACGCGGACCTGGGTTATTACTACGAGCATAAGGACGAGTGTGATGCCCAGCTGCGAACAGCTTGCGAGCAGGCTGACAGTTTGCGTCTGTCCTCAGAAGACGATGAGCTCAGACGCAAAGTCCTGAGCAGGCTGTCTCAATGACGCTGAGGATCTACATGGCCCACAACGTGGTTCGGGCTGTGGTTGAAGGCTGTCGCCTGGCTGGACTTGATGTCCTGACCGCGTATGGGGATGGTTCGCATCAGTTGAGCGACTCAGAGTTGCTCCTTCGTGCCAGTTCACTCGGCCGCACTGTGTTTACACAGGATACTGACTTCCTGCTGTTGGCTGCAGCTGTGTGGTGAGCACCTGCGGACCTGGCATGGGTGGGATGTAGCGGTTGTCAGGACTGCTGGCCATCAGCAGCCACTTGATGCGATCTGAAGAAGTCCGCGATTTCCCGCTTATTCGCTGCACCACTGGTTGCGTGGAGGACAAGATTGACCAACTCATCGTCACTTGCATCGACGCCAGCGTCATTGATCTCCAGAAAGACCAGGGCCGCTTCCAGGCCGACCCGCTTGTTTCCATCTACAAACGGATGGTTCATCACGAGGTGATACAGGTATGCCGCTGCCATCTCAAAGACGTCTGCATGCAGGTACTGACCGCCAAAGGTTGTCTGTGGTTGAGCAATCGCTGATTCGAGCAATCCACGATCCCTGATACCTGGACTACCACCATAGATTTCAATCTGGCACTGGTGCGATTCCAGAACATCGCTGACCGTCAGAAACAGCATGTTGAATTACTCCGCCAGCTTCCTGAACGCACGAGCGTGGCGAGCGTTGACTTTGGCGCGAGCATTTCGAATTTTACTGTCACGATCGTCCCCCTGCACCGGCGAGATCCGAATGGAGGTGCCGTCAGTCGTTAGTTCGACCTGGGATCCCGGATCCAGCTTCAGCAAATCAAGGATTGGGCGATCGATGATCACCGCCCAACTGTTCCCGTGTTTCACCAGGTGTTTAATCACAAAATGACTCCCGAATGATGGTCGACCAATGTGTTTACATGATTGCGGCCGGGGGGAGATAAGTCAAGTGCCCGATTGTTCCGTGGGATATTGAAACAGCCAAAGGCGTCGTGCCGGCACCGGTCTTGAAAACCGGAGTGCCCTCACGGGTACCCAGGGTTCGAATCCCTGTCTCTCCGCTTCGGCAGAACGCTTCAAAACGCAGTGTTTTTCCACGAAACCCCGAGAATCCTCGGGGTTTCTTTGCGTTTCTGGACCTCGGTATTGCCCCGTGTCCGTCGCCCTGTCCCCGGGTTCCAGGAGTGCAAAAAGGGGAAAACTGTGACAATACGAGGAAAACTGAATGGCACCAATACGGGCACCTCGGCACCACTGACGGCACCGTTTTTCGGGCGTTTTTGTGGCCCTACCGGTTTGAGAAATCGGCATATGGCGGGACAAGTCGAGACCGCAGGCTGACTTCCGGTCCGAAAATCGTTCATGGTTGAGGGGACTGTTCCGGGGCGATGCGCTCGCGATTGCTCAGCGCGCCACGACCTTTACTGGACGCTCTGCGATCACCGGATTCTCATGCTGCAATCCTCTGTATGCTGAATTCCACAGTATCTGAGGACGTTATTCCGCAGAAGTCGCTGCAATATCGCAAACAAGTCGAGTTGTTTTGCTGATTTTCGTCTCAAGAACTGGAAAGCGTGCTGGAGTTTGGCGATTACAGACAGGTTGTCGCCAATATCCAATCATAGGAAACGCATCAATTATTCCGGCGAGGAGCAGGTCGCCATCCTCAGAGCCCACTTCGTTGATGGGCTGCTGCAGAGAAGAAAGTCGAAGCGCTGGAGGCGAAGTTGGTTCAGAAGAACGAGGTCATTGCGGAACTGCTGCAGGAGCACGTGCAACTAAAAAAAGCCAAATGGGGACCCTTGAGTCGACGCTGGGTCCCCACGACATCCGTGATCAGATCCTCGACTACATCCATCGCTGGACAGAGAAAACTGAAATCTCTGTTCAGCAACTCCTCGGCTGGGCCGGCATTCCGGTGCCAACGTCGTCGCCTGCAGTCCTGGAACAGTTTACAACGTTCTGCGTCAAGCTGATGTGCTGCGTCCACGTGGCAAGGAGTCACGCAGGGGCAAAGGTTTTGTTCAGCCACGCAAGGCGCATGAGCACTGACACATCGCCACATTGCCGGGCGAAGCCCGGCAATGTGGCTGACTTCGGCAGCCACTCATCCTTCCATTCGCTTAAGGTCAGGTAACAGATCCGGCAGAACCTGTTGATGGCATCCCGGGGGTCCGGGGACAGGCCCCATCCCCCCCTCTCAAAAGCTTCTCCAAAATCTTTGTCTGTTTTTTCAATATCTCTCTACAGGCCAAACTCTGAGTCCTGTCTGACCAGTACAGGTGCTCAGCTGCCTGGAGGTGAAGGCATGTGTTTAATGACACCCGGAAGGTCAAGCAATGCGAGCAGCGTCTGTTCAATAATATGCTGGGCAGCGTCGCGAACTCGCGCGGATTGTGGATTCACGGCGACCGAGATGGCAGCAGCGTTAAGCAAACAGATGTCATTCTCGCCATCGCCCACAGCCAACACATCGCCAACGTGCAACCCCATTTGGTCCAGAACGTGTTGCATGACATTTCGTTTGCACAGTGAGTGCAGTGAGCAACCTTGGGGATGCGTCATTGCGGGAGAAAGCGTGACCTGACCAGTGGCCTCGCCGCGTCGAAAGTGCATTAAGTGGGCAATGCTGAAGTCGGCGAAGACTCGGCGACGGACAATCTCGGCCACGATGCGAAAACTGTCGGTCACGATGCCGACGCGATATCCGGCCTTGCGGAGTGCGATGACAGTTTCTGCGGCACCGGGCATCAGCGGCATGGCGCGCGCGGTTTCCTCGAACTCCGACTGCGGGACGCCCGCATATATCGAGGCGATGCTGCGCGTGCGTTCTTCGGGCGAAAGATCGAAGTTGTCGAGATACCGCAGCAAATCTTCGGTCTTATTGGTGCGTTTAGCGAGATTGACGATGAACCGGCCTCGCAGCAGCGTACCGTCCATATCGAACAGTGCGAGTCGCTGCCCTTGACCGATCCGACTGAGCACGAGAGAGAGTTCGGCCTGAGAATGACGCTCGACTTCCGTAACTTCGCGGACGTGCGACATCGTGAGCCGTCCGTAGCGAGCGGCGCGGTCGAGCAATGTGCGGACTACTTGCTGAGCCATGTCGCCGAGCACTTCCAACGGATGGCTGTCGTGTTCGATATGACCAATATCTACCTGAGCTAGTTGCGCTCCGGCGGCGGACGCGTCGAGAAACAATCCAAGATCGACGCCGTAGTCCGTTTCAAAGCGGAAATTGCGCAGCAGCGAACGGCGGGCGGCGATGATGCCCCCCAACGGCTGCTCGAACACATTGAGTTCCGGGAAAAAGGTCTTCAACAGCGGGCGTGCGGTAAGCGTAGTGACTCGGCCCGCTCGCCGTGAGAAACCGGCTTTTACGAAGTCAGCGCGGCCTTCGCGAATCGGCAATGTCAGCCCTTCGAGGAGGTCCTCACGCAGCCCCGAAAGGTCGCCATCGAGGTAGACAACAATCTCGTTCTGCGAGGTCCAGAGGCCATCTTCCATCGAAGCCCCCTTGCCAAGCAGCGTGCTGGTAATGACTCGCGCGCCGGACGCGACCGCCAGACGGGGTGTGTCGTCCAGCGAGCCGTCATCAACGACGATCACCTCCGTCACCAGCGGGTGTCGCCTTGCGAAGGCGACAACAGAACCGATCGTTTCGGATTCGTTAAGCACGGGGATAATGACCGAAATCATGCCAGTCTCCATTCGGATTAACAAAAACGCCAACTCAGAGAGTCGGTCGGCATTGGTCCTTCCCGCCGAGGAGATCAGGAAGTTGGTGTGGTCCCGTACCGCAGCCTCGCTGGCAGATACAAATCAGAGTGCGACGTGAATCCGGTGACTGCAGCAGCCAAATGAGATCACCCGCCGCTTCCGGGATGAGAATCGTCGAACCGCGAACCAACTCGCGCCGATTCCCGCAGGTCGAATCGAGCAAATCGAGGTTACCCTCGAGCACCATCCAGACCATCATCTCTCCGACAAGAGGTGATATCCACGGACGCTCGACGAAGTAGCGTTCGAGACGGCCCCCGCGCTCCTTCAACAGAGCGGTGCCGAGAACACCGGAACTTCCCAGATCGAGCGGATTCGGCGCGACAGGATCAATCGGACCTTGCTGCCATCTGATGGCTTGCCGCCCCCGGTCAACTTGGAGTGGGCGGGGTGGCCCCGCTGCATCGGGACGATTCCAATCGAACAGGCGAAACGTCGCGTCGCCTGTCGCAGTGCCTCCCGAAAGCTCGTTGTGAGATTGGCTCCGAAGCTGCTCTCGTGACTTACCCCGACTGGATCCGTCCGATACGCGGCTGAGGTGCTGCGGAAGCGCACTCAGTCCCCTGGCTTCGCCAGGAGGAGAGTGTTCGGGATGTTGCTTTCCCAAATGACACTCCAGTCCGTCTCCACCCCAGATCTGCGGACGAAGATTCGAGTCAAATTGCAGCGGTTCGGTGTGATCGACATTTTCCACATTGATTGGGACTGAAGTTGACGAAAAGACCACTACTTCGGACATGTCAAGCCTTCACGTCGGAGTTCGAGCAGGCGTTCGAGTCGCCGTTGCAAACCTGCGGCGGAAATTGGCAATCCCACCAAATCGTCAATCGGGTAATCGGATAGCCGATAGAGCAGACCCGACTCGCAACGGGAGGTCAGGATTACCACTAAATTGTTTTTCAATTCTGGCTCTTCATCGCGCACAGCCAGAACTCCGTCGCCGCCGCCCCACGGAATGTTGGCTTCCAGCACCAGTACATCGGGCCGGAACTCACGGAGGGCAGTCACACAGTCAACACCGCTGTACGTGAGTCGCACGGAAAAACCAGCATCGTCAAGCCTCGTGAGATACGAGCGCCATCGATAGTTAGTTGAGCCGGCAAGCAGGATCCGAACAGGGACCATTTTGAACCTCATCACAGCCTTGTTGAGTAAGAGCGTTTTCGACATATCGCGCTTCGCACGCAGGCGGAGCGATCCACTTGCAATGTCACTGAATTTGCTGCCTCACATCACGACAGGGCTGACACCTGAATTGCCGAGATTGATGATCCCGTCGTGGCCTACTTTTCGATTCACCATCAAGCATTCCGCTAGTGAAGCTGACGATACTTCATGAGTCACACCAGGTGCGGCCATTCCTTCCGTGCCGCACGGAAAGTTTGCGACAGATGAGCGGTATGGCAATCGTCGTGCCGCGATCATGGAAATTGTCTGGTCCCTGCTTCCAGTGTCGCAGGAATCTCCGGTCAAAATGCCAGTTCGCTGCGTCAATCGAGTTTCACCAATATCGACAGGCGTTTCTCAGGCTGCGTATCGGCCATCCGAAGTTTGCGGCAACAAGGCTGACGCCCGGGAAAGAAACTTTCCCGGGCGACACCACGTTGTGCGACGGATGAGTTGATTCCGTGAATTTTCGAATGATTTAGTGACGGCACATCAGTTGCTGCGCAGGTGACTTCGTATCTGATGCCAGGTTCAAATGGAACGGAGGGACACATGGCACGCATTCTGGTCCTGACGGATCGCCCTCAGACGGACGACCGAATTGTCTCTCGCGCTGTCGACCTGGTTCATCGCCTGAAGGCGGAGGGGGTGTCTGTCGTAGTGACGCGCAGTGCGGACTCCTTCCTCATTGGGTGCTGTACATTGAGTGTTCCCGACTCGGGACTCATATCGCCGTATTTGCCCTCATTGTGGGGACGTTCGGTCGATGGCAGCTATGATGCGGTCGCCAGGCAGTTTTTTGCTCGCAGTCGACAGAACGCGGCGATTTTTGGGCTAACCTGCGAAACTGCGCAATCCGACGCTACATTGAGCCGCACGGCCGCGATGCTGGCGAACGCTGCGGGCCTCATGGTGGTCACTCGCGAGACTATGCTTGATGAAAATGGTAAACACAAATCGCAGCGAATGCTGTGGAGAGATGTGCAGTGTCCGTGGCTGATTTGTCCATTGAACGCTGAACCGTGGAGGCGTGTTGTCGTCGCCATTCGGAGTGATGCTCAACGGGACGAATGGATTGCATGGGGTCGGCACTGGTCAAATCGATTCGAGGTGCCGTTGGCATTGATCGAACTCGGTTCTCCACCGCCTCGATCGTTGTGGTCGACGGTCACGCATTGGCTGCCGTGGAGTTCCATACGCCAACATCGCAGAGCGGTCTGTGACGGCTTGCTGGCCTGCGGACTGGGTCCGGGCGACTTGTTACTCGTGGATCGCGAGCCAGCCACATGGCCACATCTGACTAACAGTGACGCAGTCTCGCTGGACGATCTCGTGGCCGTTGCGCCGTGCTCAGTATTAGTTTTTCCGGCAATAACGAACGCTGCCACATGCGAAATTCTGTTTCCTCGCAGGCTGGGACAGTTGGATGAGCATTCGAGGGGCATCGCTGCGGCGTGATGCCAGTCCTATCTGACGGTCACGTCGTACCGCGCCGCATGCGCGACACGACCCGCGATGTGACTCGGTTCTCGAGGTATGTTGAGAGATGCCGATCGTAATCCACTTCGAGCCATTTCGGAGCTGAATCATGAAACGAATCGAAGCTGCGCATGCCCCTCGTAAAAAGGCCTGTGCCACAACACTTTCGCGACACAGCGATCCCCTCTGTGCCGACAGCGTCCGGCCGCGCATCGCGATGGTCTCCACCCACGGCTATATGGCCGCACATCCCCCGCTTGGAGCGGCAGATACTGGCGGTCAGGTGGTGTATGTGCTGGAGCTGTCGAAAAAGCTCGCGCAAATCGGCTACGAAGTGGACATCTGGACCCGCCAGTTTGAAGACCAGCCGGAATTGGAAACTGTCGCCGAACAAGTACGCATCATCCGCATGCCGTGTGGTGGCAGGGAGTTCATTCCCAAAGAGTATCTTAGCCAGAGTCTGCCGCAATGGACAGAGAACGCGCTTCGGTTCATCCAGATGCATGGGCTGACGTATGATTTCATCAACTCCCATTACTGGGACGCGGGCGTGGCCGGTCAGCACCTGAGCGTATCGCTCGGTGTGCCGCATGTGCATACTCCGCATTCGCTCGGCGTCTGGAAGAAGCGTCAGATGGAGAATGACTACCCCGGCGACCCGGCGAAGTTCGAGCAGCAATACAACTTCAGGAAACGCATCCGCCGCGAACGTCGACTCTATGCAGATGCGGATTTGTTGGTCGCTACGACGCCCCCGCAGTTCAATTTGCTCACTCGGGAATACGAGGTTCGGGCGACAAACTGCCGGATGATTCCGCCCGGCTACGACGACAACCGATTCTTCCCGGTTGGTGAAGGGAGCCGCAACGCCATCCGGCAACGCCTCGGCCTCTCCGGCAAGGTTGTGATGGCCCTCGGACGGCTCGCGCGCAACAAGGGCTATGATCTGCTGATTCAGGGCTTCTCGGTGCTGGCGTCGCGGGAGCCGGAGGCCGTGTTGCATCTGGCCATCGGTGCCGCCAATCCGACAAAGCTCGAAGAAGACATCCTCGGCGAACTCAAGGAATTGGTCTCGCAATTGAACCTTCAGGATCAGGTGCGGTTCGGCAATTTCATTCCCAACGATCAACTGGCCGATTACTACCGCGCCGCCGACCTGTTCGTCCTTTCCAGCCGCTACGAACCGTTTGGAATGACGGCCGTTGAGGCGATGGCCTCCGGCACGCCGACGGTGGTCACTGTTCACGGTGGCTTGTATCGGACTCTGACCTTTGGCCGGAATTCGCTCTTCGCCGATCCGTTCGACAAGGAAGACCTTGGCATTACCATGCTGAAGGTGTTCCGTCATCCGCAACTTCGCAATCGAATGTCGCGGATGGGGGCAATGAAGGCCCGCAGTCTTTTCACCTGGACTGGTATTGCGCAACAACTCATCGCTGCGGTCGAACAGCGGTCGGTGTCGCATACGTGCTCACAGAAACAAAGCGGGAAGAACTCTGGACTGACACCAATTGAAACTCCAGCCGTGCATCGATGCTCTCAACCAATTTCGCCAAGCTCCGACTGATGCACACCGAAGCCACCAAGGCCACCAAGGCCAAAACATCTGTTCAGTTTTTCTGTTCTGATCTCGACGGCACGCTGCTGGGAAATCCCGAAGCAACTCGCCGATTCATGGCCGCGTGGGAAGAGTTGCCCAGAAACACTCGCCCGCTGCTTTGCTATGCCTCGGGCCGACTGGTGCAGGACGTGATTGATTTGCTGGCCACGCGCGTGTTGCCGTGGCCGGATTACATCATCGGCGGAGTGGGGACGCAGATTTACGACGGACGGCGAAAGCGACCGCTGAACGAGTTCAGCCAGCAATTCAACGTTGGGTGGCAGTTGGAGAAGATTGAGGCCATTGTCGGAACATTTCAGGGTGTGACGCGGCAGCCGCCGCAGTTCCTGCATCGCTACAAGTCGAGTTGGTATCTGCCTCAGGCAACCCCCGAAACCATTGCCGTTTTGGAGCAGCAACTCCTTCACGCAGGCCTCCAGGTCTGCGTCGTCTATTCCAGCGCGCGAGACCTCGACGTTCTTCCCGCCAAAAGCACAAAAGGGGGCGCGCTCGATTGGCTGTGTCGGCGTTTGAGCGTGTCACTGGACAAAGTGCTTGTCGCTGGGGACACCGGCAACGACGCCAGCATGTTCTTTCTGCCCGGCGTGCAGGGCATCGTGGTGGAAAACGCCCAGCCCGAACTCATCGAGGCAGTGGCACAAATACCCACATTCAATGCGACGAAGGTGATCGCCGACGGGGTACTGGAAGGACTGGAACACTTCAGCGTAATTCCCTCCACCCCCCAGCCGTCGGCCTCAGCGCTGAGCGCTGAGCAAATGGACCCGACGTTGCGAATGTTGTTTAGCGAAGCGGCTCTCGGCTCGCTCACCTCTGACGAACGCACCCTCATCGCCACGGGATATCGCCATGCGCTCCTCGCTCTTCGCAAAAACATCACTCCGCTGGGTTTCTCCGCCTGCTCACTCACCGACAATGACGTCACATGTACTGACATTAACGACAGAAGTGCGTGGGCTCGCGACGGCTCCATCACCATCGTCGGCACCATCGAACTGAACGACCCTGACATCCGGGCCGCGCAAACGGCCACGCTGCGTACGCTCTTCGATCATCTTGCACCGAGCGGTCAGATGCCGGCCAACGTGCGTATCGATGATTGCACGCCCGACTACAGTGGCGTGGGCGGCATCTGCTCCATCGACAGCGCGCTGTGGGCTATCGTCTCGCTCCATGCCTCTGTACGGAAGACTGGCGACCTCGCGTTACTGGCCGAGTACGCTGGACGCCTCCAGCGGGTCATGGACTGGCCGGGCGCGCTCGACAGTAACAATGATCTGCTCCTCGAAATCCCCGAAGCCGGCGACTGGACGGACCTGTTCGGTCGCAGCTACCTCGTCCTCTACGACGAAGTCCTGTGGTATCGCGCCAATTTCGCCTGCGGCCGGATGCTCGAACTGCAGAAGAATTTCGACGCCGCGTCCGAATGCCTACACCGTTCGCAGTCGATTCGCAGCAGAATTCTGACAATTTTCTGGCCCTCGACTCAACCCGTTGCCGGTGCATCCGCCGGGCCATTTAGTTTCGCGCAACAGCAATCCTCCGCGGGCGACGCGAGTTACCTGTTGGCAGAAATCACCCCATTCAGTTTCAACTGGCGCCGTGACGTGCTGGCAAATGTGCAGGCATTTCTCTCGAATGTGCTTGATGCCAACCGAGCTCAGATCGCCTTCAAGTTCATGTGGGGTGTCGGGATCAACAAACCCTATCCCGTTGTCAACATCTATCCTCCCGTTCAAGCTGGCGACCCGGACTGGCTTCCCTGTGACACCGTGAATCTGCTGAACCTGCCTGGGCACTATCACAATGGCGGCATCTGGCCATTCATCGGCGGCATGTGGGTGCGGTTCATCCACCGGCCTGGCCTCTACGAAGTCGCCTGCCAGGAATTACAGATCACCGCAGAGCAGTTGGGACAGGAGTAGCCGATAGCGCATTTCCGACAGCGTCGCGAGCATCTTTCTTCCGCAAGCATTAAGATACCGCCCTCGGTCGGTTGTCGTAGAACCACTCGACCTTCGGCTCACGCTGATCGACAAGATGAAAGTCAAATATGGACGTGTTAAAGAGTTTGCTGGAGTTCGCCGTTTGTGCGGCGGTGATCGTAGTGGCCGGCACGGTCCTCACGAAGTGTGCGGACACGATCGCAGAAGTGACCAAGCTGGGCCGATTGCTGGTTGGCAGTGTATTGCTGGCGGGGGCGACCTCGCTGCCGGAATTGACCGTTGATATTTCCGCCATTCGTTTGGGAGCCCCCGACCTTGCAATCGGGGATTTGCTCGGCAGCAGTCTGGCAAACTTGCTTATTCTGGCAGTGCTGGACCTGACGCATCATTCGCGTGGACAGATGCTGTCGCGGCAAGCCGCCCGGCACGCCCTGTCTGGCAGCATGAGCGTCGCACTGACCGCGCTCGCGGGATTATCACTGTTGACGGGGCCGATGCTCGGCAGCTTCACACTGTTGGGAATCAGCCCCGGCTTGCTGCTGGTCGCGGCGGGCTACTTCGGCGGATTACGGATTGTCTACCACGATCAGCGAATCTCAGCCGCTGAAGCAGTCCTGCCAACAGATGCAGCTCACGAGCCGCCCAAATCGCTGTCCAGGGCAGTGCTGGGTTTTGTCATCGCAGCAGCAGCGATTCTGGTCGTCGGCCCGGTCATGGCTCATGCCGCCGAACAATTCGCGCTCTTGACCGGGTTGGGTCGGACGTTTGTGGGGACGACGCTGGTCGCGCTCAGTACGTCGCTGCCGGAGTTCGTCACGTCGCTGGCGGCCATTCGCCTTGGGGCGTTTGACCTGGCGGTCGGCAATTTGTTTGGCAGCAACTCGTTCAACATGATGCTGATGATGCCGCTCGACGTCGTCCACCCCGGAGCGTTGATGGCGTCCCTTGCCGCAGGCCACGGCATCACGTGCCTCGCAGTCATTCTGGCCACACAGACCGCGATCATGGGGCAGCTCTACAACGTCGAAGGCCGTAGGCGATTTATCGACCCGGATGCCTGGTTGGTCATCGCAATTGTTGTGGGTGGCCTTTACCTCGTATATTACGCGCAGTGACCTCGGCGGAGTTGTGAAAAAGGAGCGGTCATGTGGAAAAGCATTATAGCGCCGGCTGTCGTGGTCAGTTTGTGTTGGCTGCTCGTGGGCGGTTCAACATCGTACTACCTCTCATGGCAGGATCGCGCGTTGGATCGTGTGCTGGCGGAAAACGTCGCATCGATTCGGGCGGCCAATGAAATGGAAGAGACCCTTTGGCGAATGCAGTCGGTCGCGATGGAAGCGGCCCGCGACCGGTCGCGCGTGCCGGATGAGACGCTCACAAAGTTGGAATCTCAATTCGAGCATTCGCTGCGGGAAGCTGAACTGGCGGCCAAGGTGGCTGAAGAGCAGCCGTTAGTGCAACGCATTCGCGAGGAGTTTGCCGAATACGCCGCAAGGTGGCGGCGAACAAGCACGGACATGGTCGCCAACGAGGCGACTCTGGCCGAACTCCTGCCCCTGACTCCGGAGATCACAGAGCCATGCGAGCAGCTCATGCGGCTCAACGAACAGTTGATGCAAGAGGCTTCATATCGACGGCAGGAATTCACCACATGGATCATGTGGGGGCGAGCCGCGATGCTGGTGATCGGGCCGGGCCTGGGACTGCTGTTGGGATTTCGCCTTGCCGGTCAGTTACATCGATCGATCACGCGAATCAGCGTGCGGTTGCAGGCCGTCGCAGGAGAATTGGAACAAGAAGTCGGCCAACTGGATGTCACCCCACAAGCGGATCTTCCGGCCATTCAAAAGCAATTGGATGTGATCGCGGATCGAATGCGAGACGTCGTGCAGGAACTGCATCAGGCTCGCCAGGAAACCATGCGAGCAGATCGATTAGCGGCCGTCGGTGAACTGGCCGCCGGTGTTGCTCATGAGATTCGCAATCCGCTGACGTCCGTCAAACTCCTGATCCAAACGATGCAGCATCGGATACAACCGCACGTGCCGCCACAAACATTCGACGTCGTGCTGGAAGAGATCAGCCGGATGGAGTCCACCATTCAAGGACTGCTCGACTTCGCGAGGCCGCCAAAGTTACAGCGAGCACGACACGACGTACGGCAGATCGTGCGGCGTGCGGCTAATCTGATCGAAGGTAGTGCCCAACAAAACGGCGTGATCCTGATGCCCCACTTCGCAGACAGGCCCGTGTGGGTAAACGTCGATGCCGAACAGTTGCATCAAGTCTGTGTCAATCTGCTGTTGAATGGTATTGAGTCGATGACCGCAGGCGGAGCATTCGACATTCATATCGAGGCGGATGAAGCGAAGCTGGTCGCTCGCGTCCGTTTCGAGGACTCCGGAACTGGGATTCCCGAACACGTTTTACCGCGATTATTTGAGCCGTTCATCACGTCCAGAGATCGCGGAACTGGGTTGGGGCTTGCAGTCAGTCGGCGAATCGTATTGACTCATTCCGGTCGCTTGCTGGCGGAGAATCGCCCCGGCAGTGGAGCCATTCTTACCATCGAACTTCCCCTGGATCACACTCTTATTCCACGAGTCGAATCTCATGCGCACCCTGCTGCTGGTTGATGATGAGTCGCACATACATTTCACCGTCGGTCAGGTCTTCGCCGATCAGCCGCTGCGATTGTTGTCGGCGGAAACCGCCGAGGCCGCTATGCAAGTCGTTCTGACTGAGCGACCGGACGTTGTCTTGCTTGATATTCGCCTTGGGAGGAAGTCAGGGCTGGAACTCTTTCTCGAATTGAGACGCATTGACCCGAAACTGCTGGTGATCTTCATTACCGGGCACGGTACAGCTGACACGGCCATCGAGGCAATGAAATTGGGCGCGTTCGAGTACCTCATGAAGCCGCTCGACTTCACGCGACTGCGCGAAGTGGTCGACGAAGCCTTCGAGATTAGCCGCCAGATGCGTGTTCCAACGGTTATCGACCAATCTGATTCTCAGGAACTGCCCGAGCAGTTCATCGGAAGCGGCGCGGCCATGCAGATCGTCTGCAAACAGATCGGCCGCGTCGCACCGCAGGACATCAACGTGCTGATTCTCGGTGAGAGCGGCACGGGCAAGGAACTCGTGGCGCGGGCCCTGTATCAGCACAGTCGTCGGGCCGAAAAGCCGTTCCTCGCAATCAATTGCGGAGCCATTGCCGAAAGCCTGCTGGAAAGCGAGCTGTTCGGTCACGAGAGGGGCGCATTCACGGGAGCTGACCGCCGACGCATCGGCAGGTTCGAGCAATGTCACGGCGGCACGCTGTTTCTGGACGAGGCGGGTGACATGCCGCAGGCCACACAAGTCAAACTGCTGCGTGTGCTGCAAGAGGGAACATTCGAGCGTGTCGGTGGTAATGAAACGGTAAGCGTCAATGTCCGCGTCATCGCGGCGACGAACCAGAACCTCGACACGTTCATGGAGCAGGGCCGCTTCCGCCGTGACCTGTACTACCGACTGAAAGGAGTGACCATTCACCTGCCGCCGCTGCGCGAGCGCAGCGAAGATATTGCCGAACTGTCGCACTATTTTCTGTTCCGACTGAACCGAGAGCTTGGCACCAGCGTGCAGGCGATCTCACCTGACGCGCTCGACTTGCTGCAACGCTACTCATGGCCGGGAAACATTCGAGAACTGCACTCCGCTCTGCGCGAGGCATTGATCGCGTCGGCCGGTTCGGTGCTGCTGCCTCAATTCCTGCCGCCCGAAATACACGCCGCTCCCGTCGGAGACTCCGAACCGATCTCGCTACCCGAAGTCCACACCAACGATTGGTCACGTCTTGGCCAATTCGTCGAAGCCGCGCTCGCCAATCGCGAGTCGGACCTCTACCGCCGAGCCATCGAGCACTTCGACCGCGAACTCCTGGTCCGCGCCCTCGCTCAAGTCAGCGGCCACCAGGCCAACGCCGCAACGCTGCTGGGACTCAGCCGACCCACCCTCCGCGCAAAACTGAGGGCCCAGGGAATGACGTTGGAAAAGGTCGTCTCGACCGAATCAAAGTCCCCGCCGGACCGCCCGTAAAAATATTCTGACTTGCGAATCTGGTGTGGAAATCAAGGGGAACCAGTGATTGCTTACGCAGACGATGTCGTTTACTCGAATGGTCGTTGATTCTACAGCAGGTGCGCTGAAGTTCGATGGCAGAGAATCGCGGGAGGAGTGCGGTCGCTCTTCGTTGTAGTGGTTGTTTTGCAAATGTTCGTCTCACGAGCTGGAAAGTCTGCTGGAGTTGGGCGATTACAGAAAGGTCGTTGCCGATGGTCGGCCGGTTTACGGATTCTTCCTCAAAGTGCGCCGGAATTGGCTAGTATTCTTGTCTTTGTTTCTGTTTGGCTGCGTGGTGACCACGATCCAGAACCGAACCGCCGTGCGCTTTGACAAGGCCATCGATTCTGTGGTCTCAACGCCAGATAAGCCGCAGGACGAGGATGCTCCCGGAGGCAGGATGCCTGAAACGAAACAACCGCCCGAAGGGGCGAACAAAGATCGGGATAGGGTCAGCCTTTCGGCTGAGCCCATCCCACATCACCCAGTGAGGCGGTCCGCACCGGGCATTCAGATCCTTCGCAGGGAGTGTCTGCCAGATTGTTAACGGGCTCGACAATCCTTCGTAAGCGAGATATTCCAGCGACATTGCTTCACGCACAGCCTTGCTGTACAACATCATCCACGGATCTTTTTTGCCGCTGCCGTCGCGACTGGCCGACCACCACCGAACAACTCTCTGGACGGTCGGACGCACGAGAGAAATCGAGTGCGGCGTCCACCATCATCGATCTCGGTTCCCTCTGAACCGCACCGCGATCCCGGAATTCCACATCCCTCAGTCGTCAGTCGCCCAGTGAATCGCGTAGCTCTTCAAATAGCGATGTCACACTTTGCACTCTTTCCCCGAGGCAACATCATGGCGACTGCAGACAAGCCCCATTCACCCCTGACCGTCGAATCCACGCCCCTG
>VFQT010000135.1_pt1 | contig 115952 bp, 129 predicted proteins | sample 3512381 | NCBI WGS metagenome assembly VFQT01 (sample SAMN10412376, study PRJNA504923) | tailings metagenome | isolation source: Relicate 2 Philex TSF3 active mining site | place: Philippines: Tuba, Benguet | collected 2017-08-29
TGAGTTGAGACACTACGATAAAAATACATATTGTTTTTTCTCAAAACACTAGCGGAATTATTTGTTTTTATCTAAATAGTAAAACACTAGCGGTGTAAATTTATAAATATAAATATAAATATAAATATAAATATAAACATAAATATGTCTTCATTTTCGTTAAAATATTACTATAGGGGGTTTTATCCCTATTTCAAATTAAATAGGAAGATGACAGATGCTGATTTTACAGATTTTATAAATGTTCTTCAAGCGATTGTAGACATGGACAAGCCTTTTGTTTTTTTGGTCGATACGACAAATTTGGAAGAATTCAATAAGATTTCATGTGGTTGGGAAATTCTCAAATGGATGAGAAAAAACAGACCGGTCCTAAAGAAAAATCTCCTCGGTTCCGCTGTGATCATTCAAAATAAAATGGTGGTGGACATATTGAATTGGGTATTTGAGAAACAGCCCCCCGTAAGTCCGAATATAATTACCATTTCAACGGAAGAAGCGGAGCGATTTATAGAAGACCGAATACCGTCACAAATAAAAAAGATATCAACTTAACTTGAAGACGGTTGGATTTGCGAGTTGATTAACAAGGGGGGGTACCCCGGGCATAATGGCGATGAAATAGTGAGAATTGGCGTCCAATGTCTTTTCATTGGTGTTTTGGTAAGAATTGGCCCCATTTATTTGGGGGCTGATGGTTATATGGAAGGGACTTTCATTGTGAACAAGCCACCAATTTGGGGGGACATTGTTTATGACCAATTTTACAGGAGTCGCGGAGGTTGTGGTAATGTCTATATAGTTAAATGGTTGCGAAATGAATGATAAAACGACATTTTTGTTTGTTCCGTTATCTTCTGGAATATGTAATACAACTCCCTCGTTGTATTGCACATTCCACGAAAGCGAAGGACTTCCTCCTATGAATAAATTACTGATTGAAAACGATTGTCCGGATTCGCTTGGCATCATGGGTATTCCAACGGGTACATTTGGGATCATTTTGGTGGTTTTACATAATTGTAATATTTTTTTTACTAGCGGCGAATCATGGTTCGGTTGGATTACTTAATTTTGTATATCGTGCGTTGTCTTTGAATTTTGATATTAAATACGTGCCGGCTGGGATGTTACCGGTTTGTAAAGTGGTACCGTCCAAAACAACCCCCAATGAACCAGACCCGGTGAATTCAACAATTATGATTGTTCCGATGGGGATAATTTCCAAAGTAAGTGTTATGGGTGAATTACTATAAACAATATAGTAATTATAAAAATTCCTTATTAATTGAATCGTTGTATTTGTTAAAATGGTATCCGGGTATATTCGTATAGGCCACATGCTACTAGCTGAGCTTGATCCTAAACTACCAGCAAAAAGGGCGGCATCTCCGCTTATGATGGGACCGATGGGTGGGGGATTGAGTGAATGATACATATTTCTTCATGTATATTTATTTTTATTTTTTTTTATTGCGATTGTATTCATCCATAAAGCGCCTTTGCCACAAGCCCCGAGGAATTACGAACAACTAGTTGATTCTTAATCGTTGAACTAGTTTGATCAATGATCCCCAAGTCCGAAGTAGTTCCATCCGAAAGATGCAGCCTCAGAGTACCGGTACTACCTAGTTTGTAAGAAGTAGGTCCGTTTATAACAAACATCGCCCCAATTGGTACATTGTATAAATTAAAAATAATATTTGGACATGGTTCGGTAGTTACATTACTTGCATTCAAGTACGTAAATGGCGTTTTCGTAAAGTCAATGTCGTAATTAAATTGCTCAATTCGAAACTGCTGATTTGATGCTATATTCGCACCAGGAGGAAGACCCAATTGGTATGGAAATGAAGGGGTACACGTTACAAGACGGTTAACGGTCGCCGCAGTGAAGTCCCCACTGACAGAGGGTAAAAAAAGTCCTTGGGGCGGGGGGGTCCATTTATCGTATGTCATCGATGCTATTGTATTAATAAATATAAATATAAATGTAAATATAAATGTAAATATAAATGTAAATATAAATGTAAATATAAATATTTATAATTATTTATATTGATCAATACGTAAACGTATTCGTAAACGTATTCGTAAACGTATTCGTAAACGTATTCGTAAACGTATTCGTAAACGTATTCGTAAACGTATTCGTAAACGTATTCGTAAACGCAAAACTACGTATCCACGAGTCCTTTTTGGTCTCCCCCACTTGTAATTTCAAACACAAGTAGGTGGTCTCTACCCTGAAAGTCGTAATATTCCGGGATACCGCCGGGTTGTTGTCCGTATTTAGTGAAGCTTATATTTAAATAGGTGAATTTTCCAAGGGGGGGTGTGAAGGATAAATATTTTTGATCAAAATCAAATCCCTTGAGTGGTTTCGTAAAACCCTGTGGCATATAAAAGGTACCCTTACCCAAAGGACCTACCAAATAATTAACATTGCTAACAGTTTCAATTGTACCACCCAAATCCATGAGATTTTCAGGCAAATTTGCATCGTACACCATTGTCGCGAACGCCCGATTGAGACCCCCAATTGGGTTGCTTTCAATGCGCTCAAAGGACTCATCCGCAACCGCCCAAAATGATAGTATGCTATAGTTGGGGTCGTCGATCATATCATAATCAAACAGTCCCTTATAGGATGTACCTGCTGGGATGAGGGTACCAGCTCCCACAGTAATAACGGGGGTAGATACATACTTTGTGGAGTCAACCCATTCAAATCCGAGAACCCTGCGTAAATTTCTTGTTTTGTTGGGACCGGAACACCATAGTATTTCCCATGGCGAACTATTTACATTTGTAATCTGAATTCGATTGAACAAAGTCGCGTTCGTATTAAATGCTTCGGGAGTACCCGCGGTAGCGTAAAAATCGGGGTACTGGCTCACAATTCGGGCAACAAACGGAGTGGTGCTTGACGGGTTGTACGGGGACCCTGCGACTGCGTAGTTCAAAGCGTTCTGAAGTTCCAAAATAAGACCGGAGGGCAACGGTCCAGATGTGGGGTTCGGGTTTCCACCGATCGTATAGTTTCCTTCACGTAAGCTAGTAGAATAATGGGTACCTATGACGCAATAGGCTTCAGCTGGTTTGCTATACGTTGAAGTAGGTGGGGGGCTGATTGTTACAATGGGGGGTTTGGAGGAACTATATCCGGAACCGGGAACAACGATGGTAATAGAGGAAACTTGGCCACTTGAATTAATGGTGGAGGTTGCGGTCGCGGTAATTCCCGTAGTCGGAGGTGAAATGGTTACGGTAGGTGCAACTAGGTATCCACTTCCACCAAAGCTTACTACTATATCTGTGACGGTGTCACCAATGGAGAAATCGATGTATTTATTAGAGGAGTGTATATTGTAGCTACTTTTGGGGAGGATGCATCCCTTTAGTTCAATACTCGAAACGTTTTTAATCGGCCCCATTTCGATACGATACTTACTTGGATTGGGGTATGTTTTGCAATCTCTTTGTCGACTATCTACTACGACGACATGTTTGCCCACAGTGATGGCATTTGCGGGATGGGTGGCGGCTTGTGTTACGCTGAATTCGCCAAATCCGCTAACGACATTGGGTTCTTTGGGTCTATTTACGAATGTAGAGATTTCGCCCGGAAATTTTGCAAAATTCATGTTATCCTTTATTATGTATATAATAAATTATATCTAAAAAAATAAACTTTACTAATCGTTTTAATCCGTTCCATTTCGATACTTAAATGCTATTGAATATATCATCGCAAAAACTTGACAAATGTTTGCAAAATTTATGGTTACTCTGTGTCCCGCTTAGATTAATTTTATCTATTTTTTTTTTGGATTCATTTTTTTGTCGGATCCCCGTTTTGGGAAACAAAACGTTCCTTACATCTTCCGGAAATTCGAAACAACTGGACGTATAGTCTTTACAATACCCAAAAATTCTATCTTTCATATTGATACAAGGACACAGACATTTTTGGTAAATTCCTTTGTTACTCGCGAAAAAATAAATACCACAACTATTGTGTTCACGCCCTATATTCATACAGTGCCTGGAATCTGTAATGATGAGAAGATTTCCATCAGGATACCTTTGAACCGATTTAATTTGTTGGTTCGAGTATTCCTTCGGGAGTTTTTGCAACATGATTTCCCGAAGAGTATCAAATTCCTTTGTTTCGATATCCAATCTCGATATTTTCGAAGAAGTCTTATTCCTTTTTATTTTATTACGGGTTCGTTCCTCGATCGTTAACCATGTTGGTATTTTAGTAATCGGAGTGCCTATACTTACGGGAACAAATCGAATACTCGTATCAAGAACAAGCGCTTCCATATCCTTACAAATTCTCGTAAAGTAATCGTTACGCAACTCACCCATTGAATCCATCACAAAAAGTGGCCAATAAATGCGGTTTTCTGGAACAATTCGGTCCGTAGAATTATCGTGCGCTCGCACCGACTCCGCTGTTTTTTTAGCCAATTTGTCGGAACCAACCATACGGAACCCGTTACTGGTATAGATTCGTTCATCGATTACGTCGGCCCATTTATTTTCTTCGTACCGTTCCCCGTACTTTTCGAGTAGTTTTTGCAAGATTCCTTCTCGAAGGAGGATTGCGTCCCCACTGTTTATGAAATGTCTAGGCCATACAAGATGTATCCCTACTTTTATATACTTATTTTTCTTTTTTAAAAAAATCTCTTTCGTGTTGCAGCTCAAACATATGACATTCATATCAATTTCGTAGAACTCATATACTACTTGTTGGATAAATTGGACCAACTCTATGATTTTTTCCTTACTCCACGCGTCTTGGTTCGATTCTGAAACCGGTTCCTTTAGGTCGATGTCGATCATGTATTTGAATAGAGGGGGTCTGTGTTCGACTACGTATAGTCTTTCTTTTTCGTAGAGACATTTTGAATAAACTTCGATAAATTCTCTCTCTTTGTCGTTAGGAATATTGTATTTCCCCCCATTTAGTAATAAATGTGTATACGTTTTTTCCGTAGTTTGTAAATATGGTGCTAACCATGATTTTAACATTTTTGTATATAAAGGAATGGTTTTATCTTTTTAAATTACTTTTATTATTTTTTATTTTTTTTAATTACGTTAACAACAACAGGTTTACGTATATTGCGAAAACTAGAAATGCCTTGCTTCGCACCTACATTTATGTAGGGTTTTGAAACAATAAAAACACAATTCGTCATATCGGTTAACCATACAAACCGGGGGACGAATGTGGTCGAAAATAGTCCAAAACCTTCCTAAAACAAGTACATCGAATCGATCCATCCAATACCCCTTGGGTCCTATCAGATAATCATCAATTTTGTTTTTTATCTCAATCGGTAAAATATACTTGGAAACCTGCATCATCTTACGTTTATCGTTCTCCTATTATTAATATCTGATATCTCCCTTATGAATATGAATATGAAATAACTTTAAATTAGTTGAGAAGAATATCGGGTCTCGTCAAACCCGCCTTACGCTTTACGTATATTTCCGATGCAAGTGGTACAATTTTTTCTTTTTTCAGTTTCGACCTTTTCGACCCTTTCTTAATCTTACCGTCTGAAGAAACAATCAGTCCCGTTATTTCTTCTTGCAAGGCATTTTTTTTCAATTGCTCCTGCGTTTCTAACCACTTTTTATTGACCAAAGGTGGCCTCGCGTCAGCGGCTACCTTCCCGGACTTCGCGACAGGGGTTACCTTCCCGGACCTCGCGACAGCGGCTACCTTCCCGGACCTCTTGAATATACCGCCGATACCGCCGAATGCGTGACTGCGCCTGCGACTGCACCTGCGACTGCGACTGCGACTGCGCCTGCGCATGTGACTGCGCCTGCGCCTGCGAGTACCAAAAAGAAAATGTTGTCGGTTGCATGTAGTATAGGGACAAATTCTTCCGCTTGTATCTACTTCGTCATTGATATTGTTATCTTCGAATTCATTGTATTGCAAACCACGTGCGTTAGCTAAACATTCCTTGTGAATTAAATGCCCACAAGGTAATATGTAAAGTTGTTTTTCATCGGTATCATTTTCATTCAATGGGTCCGAACATACGAAACAAAATTCGTTATTATCTTCTCTTTTTTCCATGGTATTAGTACCATCAGGTTTCTTAAACGGTTTAGCCGTTAGAGTTTCATCTTTGTTTGGCATTTTTTCTGGGATCATTAAAAAATAATTTACATAATCATTTTGCGATTCTTCGTAATTTTTGCATGCTTTTACATACTGATCGTACATTTTTTCATAAACTTTGTATGAATTAATCGGAAAATTTCCGTAGTATACAAACCCTAGTCTAAATCCATCATGTTGAACAATGTAGTTCCCGGGAACAAGCATATGGTACAACCCCCCCACGTAATGTTGACACACGGTTCCATTAGATAAGGGGAATCCACATTTAGAGATAGTTGTTGGTATTCCGCAATTATTAGATGCATGTAGGTGACCGTCAGGGCATGCGTATATTATGTGTATTTCATCATTGCCGGAAAGGGCTTTGATTTGACTTTCTGTGTCAGCATCAATTGACAATAGCGGCTTAAATTGGGTTAATTGTACAAATTCCTTGGACAATGGGATCGAATATGAAAATCCATAGTTTTCTACGGGACTTCTAATTTGTCCGATTGACCTTTTTGATACTATACCCATTTTTATTAAATTTTCAAAAAGTTTTTTACCATGCAAATATTGTTCTTTCAAATTAGTATCCAAAAATTTTTTTAATTGGTCGTAGTAAAATGTAGTATTTTTTTTTGCTATGGCAAAATGGTCTGATTGCTCTGTGAAATTCTTTTTACCAAAGTTTTGTGAATGTTGATTCGAACGGGTATTATCTGGTGTTACAATATTTCTACAAGCCATATATAATGTGTAGCATCTTCGGCTATAAAGGGACGGTTTATTATCGTTGGTAAATAAAGGAAGTTCAAAATCTGTATTTGCTAGTTGGACATTTCCTGGTTCGATTGTAAACAACGTTAGAATATTTCGTTTGTTATTTTTTTGTAAAAAACAATCTAGATCAATTCTTCTTATATCCAAGAATGATTGCGATAAAGATAAAAATAATTTCATTATTTTACTCACGATCCATTCTTCAGAACGTAAGTCATCCCCTTGAATAAGTTCCAATTTATTTTTTTTCTTAGTATCAAATATAAGATTATCCTTGTCGCACTTTATTTCAATTTCGAACCCCCTCTTTTTATATTTCTTCATTCTATCCAAAATGAATTTGTTCCCATCGAACAATGATTTTACATAATCATTTTTTAATTTCCCCTTTTTACTCCTGACATCATCAGGATAGTTTGTTTTAATGTCTATTCCATCAAACCAGGTTTCGCAAAACGTTAAATCAAAATTACGAATAACATCCAGTGGTTTTTGTTCATCATTTATAATAATAATATCAAACGCTAAACTATTTCTTTCCAAATGTATACCCAACAAAATTCGTCCGATAATATTGTTTTTTTTAAAAAAAGAATCATCATAAGCAGGCGTGTTGTATAAGCGACGCACAGATGCGTTTAATTTTTTATCAATAATATATGTCATTATTTTTTTCGCTTTTTCCATCGTTACGTAAAAATCATAATCGTAAATTTTATTCTTCTTATTTTGAATCTTGTCGGTACAAATGGTTAAAACAGACCCTCCCGCAATTACCGCGCTATCTTCATCTAAAAAATCAAGTATGCCCAACAAATAATCTTTTTCATTTGGTGCGGCGGCTCTTTCTAAATACCTATTCGTAAAAAAGCTTTTATCAAATAACACGGTGGGGGTTTTTGTTGACTCAGTCATTTTTGTAATAAAAATATATTAACCATAACCAAGAAAAAAATGTTCCGATTACCCGAAAATGCGATAAGGATAACAAATGAAATAGAATTATGGGAAATACCTGGATTCGCAACTCCGGAAGAATGTAAACAGATCATACAGGAGGCACACAATAAAGGTTTTCAAACATCGGAGGTAGATGATCCTAAAAATCCATTAACAAAAAGCAGAACATCAACGACTTCCTTTTTAAACAAAAACGAAGCACCGGTTACGCAAAGGATAGGTCTTCGAGTAAAGGAAATAATGGGAGAATATGAATTAGAAGGTCTCCAAGTGCAAAAATACGAAAAAACGCAAAAATACAATCCGCACTATGATACATTTGACGGAAAAGATGGAAAAGAACAAAGAAACTATACAGCAATGTTGTACCTCAATGACGTAAAGGAGGGAGGAGGTACATTATTCACAAAGCTCAACATTCGTTTACAACCAAAAACGGGATCCCTAATCGTATGGAACAACCTATTGAAGGACCAATGTAGGGATGAAAATACGATGCATATGGGAGAGCCGGTGGAGGGGGATGAAGTGAAATACATAACAACATATTGGTTCCATAAAAAAGATTCGGAGAAATGTTTAAAAAAGGATAGTTTTAAAATGGCTGGGGGACCGAAACAACCCGCGGAACACTTTGCGTCGTTCCCTAATGGCCTAATGTTTCCCTTCCTCGTATTTTTATTTTTTACGTTCGTACTAATAATTTTGTGGTTCATTTACGCGAATAAAAAATAAATATTAAGATATACCTGTAAACAAAAAATAAGAAGGAAATTCCAAAAAAATAAAATCAATCTTTGGTTTAATTGAAAATAAGAATGATGTTGAGCCAATCATCAAAAAAACTTTCCGATAAAGTAGATTGCGTCATTTCTACTAAGAATGTAGTCGAAAAGGAAAGCGAATTGGATACAAATAAGCGTCTCGCCTTGGAGATTCGTACCCAAATTGAAACCTCTTCGGTAGAAGATAGGAACAAACGGTTGAATGATATATATAGTAAGTGGGTGGTTGAAAGCAGGCCTAAATCAAATAGTATTTTTTCAACTTTGGAAAGGGCACTAACAAATTATGGTCTTGATGCAGAAGGACTTCGTATCGGTCATTTCGAGAAGGCTACAAAGTTGGTTCTTTTTGAAATTACGTATTTATATTTGTTCATGAGTCAAAAAAATAGCGTAGAAGATCAAAAAGAAGATACTGAATTGGTTGAAGAAGACATTGAGTACAAAGAAATGAAGATGAAATTTAATAAAATTTTTTCCACCATTACCGATGCAGAAAATGCGATACGTAACAGTTTGTTCTTACAGAACTCAATGATGGAAGAAGAGTTTACTATTTCCGAGAACGATAATGGTCTTTATCGATTCACCCCAATAGATTACAGTACAAATTCTCCCTATCAGAATCTTCTTCTTTATCTTCTTGAGCGTATAATGAAAAAAGGATATCGCCGATACAACGAAGACTGTTACAAACCGATCTATACGGAAAGTGGTTTTAATACCCACGCATGGGAATGTTCTATGTCGATTCGAAACTTCATTCACGAAGTGACTAGGAAGGAAATCAATTTCAATATGTGGAAGAACTTGACAAATTCCAAGGACAATGTAAAATCCGCGGAAAAGTACCTTACCGAGTACATTGGCGGGGAATTTGAAGACCTCACAAAGGATCGTCATGTTTTTTCTTTCAGAAACGGTATATATATGATTAAGAAGAGCCAGGTAGTACAAAAAGTATGCGAAGATGGTACGATAGAAGAAGAATTCTATTGGTACGACGAATTCATTCCCTTCGAAGGTCCCAACTCAAAAGCCATTGGTGCGAGCATTGTAGCAGCCAAGTACTTTGACCTTGACTTTGACGATTGCACCAACATGGTCAAAAAATACGATTGGTTTAATATCATTCGCGAACATTGTCCAAGCTTCAAGGGAATCATGGATTACCAAGAATGGCCCGAAGAAACACAAAAATGGCTTTGTATCCTCATCGGAAGAAATATGTACAATCTCGGGGAACTCGAGGAGTGGCAAATCCTTGGGTACTTGCTCGGTATGGGAGGCAGCGGTAAGTCTACGATTCTAACAAAGGTCGTAAAGCAGATCTACGAGACATGCGACATTGGTGTCTTGAGTAACAATATCGAACGAAAGTTTGGATTGTCTGCTCTTGCGGACAAGTTTATGTTTATTGGCCCAGAGATCAAAGGTGATCTATCAATGGAGCAATCGGAATTCCAAAGTATTATATCGGGCGAAGATGTACAAGTCGCGGAGAAGCATAAAGTTGCAAAAAGTATCGTATGGACAGTACCAGGTATGTTGTCGGGCAATGAAGTTCCACAGTATTCGGACAATGCGGGGTCGATCAGTAGGCGATTGATGGTGTTTAAGTTTGACAATAAGGTGAAAAAGGGAGACACAACACTTGGGCATAAACTAAAGGCCGAGATGGCGTATATCATACAGGCATCCGCGAAAGGTTATTTGGACGCAGTCAATCGGTACGGAAGTGCGGATATATGGGATATTGTGCCCGAATATTTCAAGAAGACAAAGGATGATATGGCGGAAAATACGAATGCGCTCATGCATTTCCTCAAATCGGACCAAGTGAGAATTTCGCCCAAGTGTTATGTACGGTCGAAGGTGTTTGTGTCGGCATTTAATGAGCACTGTAAAGAAAATAATTTGGGTACGGTAAAATGGTGTAACGATTATTATTTGGGACCATTTGCGTGTTTTGGGATCAAGACGCAAAGAGATTGCAGGCGCCGGTACCCGAATGTCCCGGGTGCGAGGAGTTATCACGGAGTATTTATATTTGGTGTGGATGTTGTTTCTGAATTTGATGTTACGGACGAGACTTCGGAAATTGGCGATGGTGCGGAATCAACTGGACGAGATCCGGAAGAAGAAGCTTAGTGGTTGTGATCATACATTCGTTATATTTACCGTCATATTTATCGTTGCATTTATATATTTGCGTTTGGTATATTTATATTCAATGACACAAACTTGCCAAGAAAACCTAATTTATCGAGACAAATACGGAAATGACTGTAATTTTTACCGCACGTACCCAGAGTTGTGTAGCGAATCAATTTATTCCGCAAATGAGCAAGGCCAAACCGCACAAATGGTATGTTGTGCTTGTTCCACTCTCACTACAAATGTCCCCATTGGACTTGGTTCTAAAAATGTATCACATTATGAAATAATTGAAAAATGGGATCCATATCACGTAAACGAAGTATGGGCTAGTTATCGTGACCGTGTGCTTACCGAAAAGGTAAGCGGGGACTCTTCGGAGATACCATGCGGTCTGGGGGACTCTTCGGAGATACCATGCGGTCTGGGGGACTCTTCGGAGGACTTTTCGGGGGACTCTTCGGAGATACCATGCGGTCTGGGGGACTCTTCGGAGGACTTTTCGGGGGACTCTTCGGAGATACCATGCGGTCTGGGGGACTCTTCGGAGGACTTTTCGGGGGACTCTTCGGAGATACCATGCGGTCTGGGGGACTCTTCGGAGGACTTTTCGGGGGACTCTGTTAAAAAGATTGATAAATTTGTTGATATTATAGTGATGCCAATAGCTGTTTTTATAATACTTTGTATAGTTGGTTTCATTGCGATTTGTATAATCATAAAATACATTTATGATTTTTTCAAAAAAACTACGATTTCCGGACATTCAAATAGATTTGGGTGATCCGCAGCTAAAAGTCCCCAGTTTATTTTCCGCAAACACGAATAAAGTAACGGCGGAAACTGTCACAATAAATTGTGTCTTCAAAGAATGACGTTGTTGTCCGTAAACATACATTATGGTGGATGACGACTGACCTGAATATAATTTGAAGAAGTAGTGGTCGTTTAATATCCATAAAAAAAACACAATGTACTATTATATACTTGTAAAAAAAACACAATGAGTGTTCAGCGCCCTAATATTACACGAAATGACTGTACAAACCATTTTAGCGATTGTGGAGGACGTTCTTCAAAAAAGCGTTTCGTAGATCCCCAGAGTCCAAAAAGTACGGATATTGTAGCGGATGTTTCTACGGGTTCTTCAAATAATATTTTATATTTAGTACTTGCTGCGGCGGGTATATCAATGGGATTAAGCGTATTTCTCTACCGAGAAATAAAAAGGATGAAGTTCGATATAGAAACAATGCAGAAAAAAATAGTAAAGGAGACAAAGGAATCAAATGAAGATACAGTAGATAAAATAACACAACTTGCGCAAAATATGCAAGATTTACATAATTATATAAAGAATAACGCGGATGTTCTTGGCAAATTGCCTCCCCCCGAAGCAGTTGAAATTCCGGAGAAAAAAATAGACCTTCCCAAATCAGAATTCGCCAAAACAGTAGAAATACACGAAGGGGGGCCAAGTAGTACCACAAAGGTCGTAGAGGAAGAAAATGGTTGCGAAGACGGTGTATGTCCATTGGAAAAAAACGAAGTTTCCGCGTAAAAACAAAATCCAATAGGCGGTTAGGGAATGCCTAGACTCTTTTTCTCTAAGAGTGTTTTAAAATGTTCTTGTTTTTTTTGTGCTAGGATAATTTCTCTGCATCTTTTTTGCATATCTTCGTATTGATTTCTCTGTTCATCCATGAGGTTGAACAATATAGTCGGGTTTTCGTCCTTGACCATGCGAACATTGGCCAAGAAACTTTCTGTGACGGCGATGATTTCGTTTAGCATTCTTTACCATAGTTTTTGAAAAAAGTATTTCAATTCCGAACGGAGTCTAAATTTCGAGAATGAAACCGTGTTCGTAGTCCGATAGGGCTTGGTTCTATTTCCAATATGTCCTCTTCGGCGATAGGTATTTGTGTTCTCTTTGAAATTTCTTGTATTTCTTGTCTAAGAATTTTTAATTCATCCAATATTTGCTGATTTTCCGATTTTACGTGATACACTTTGGTCATATTTGCTAGCTTGTACAATATACTTGGTGCGACAACGTATAAAATTTTACTACCCGACCACCACAATACTGATTTCGCGCTTTCGACTGCGTAATAACCTACTAAATAATTGATCGACATTATTATTTTTCTTTAATAAATTGTTAATATATAAGTATACCAACAAAAAAAAGAAAACTAATAATGCCCACATTTACCCGTTTTATAAAGTCAGTTTCATTAGGGACGACAACCGGTATTCTAACCGGTACGTTTTTCGGTTACAAAAAAGACCCGCTCGTCGTATCTACGGAACGGGAAAATCCGATGACAAGTATGCTATATGTCCATGCTTTGCATGGTGGAATCGTAGGGGCGTTTTTATCGAGCAGTGTTGCTCTTTTTCCGCTATGTACAATAACATGCTTGACATTTTGCAGTGTAAGTGTAATCGAAAATGGTTACCGTTTGCGACAAACACAAAACCGTAGTCAATAGCAATCGCACACTTAGCAACTGCGCAATTTCCGTGACTTTCGTGACTTTCGTGACTTCCGTGACTTCCGTGACTTTCGTGACTTTCGTGACTTTCGTGACTTTCGTGACTTTCGTCTTCCAAATTGGGGAGCACGTAAACCCCACGAAGGAGATACCCCCATTCCACCTGGTGTAACGTTTCGTCCCCCAAACCGCATGGTATTTCCGATGACTCTTCCACTTCCAGTGTATGGTGTGCTACTAGATAGTATCATGGCTTCTCCGCCCCCAACGTATGGTGTGTTAAATGCGGGATTACTTGTAAAATTGGGTAATTGTGTATTTATATTCCCAAAGGGTCCTCCTAGGGACGCTGGGTAAACCGATCTTACCATACCATATCCCCAAGTTCCGTTATGTGTGTTCCAAGACATTGAATGTATTGTTTATGATTTAAAAGTAAACAAAGAATTTATTTTTGTACGTTTACGGGGAAAAAACGAAATCATACGTTTACATTAAAAAAATGGAAAAAGTAATGGAGCGACTGGTGACAATTTACGGATTACGTAAATATTTACCCGAGTACATTATAAAATCTCACATCGTGCCCTTTTCAATAGAAAGACCGTGTTTATATTGCAAAAATTGCGATAAAGTACTATACGTACGTACTGCAAATAGCAAACAAATTTCAAAGGGGACTTCGTGGGTGTTTACAAACTCTCGCAAAAGCGAAAAGATGACCATTTTATGTATCGAATGTTTTAATTTGTTAAAAAAAAAATGATTCGTTACAGATAAAGGTCAAAAAAGATGTCTGATTCAACGCCATTAGCGTACTTTGTAGTTTTTTTCATACTAATTATGTTTGTATTTATTCTTTCTGGGTGTTATATAAAACAAACAAACTCAGAAAAGTTTTACTCCCCTCAATTACAAATGATGGGAAACCCACAACCACCTGTGGGACCGGACACCCCCAAAGCGGAATGCGAAGGGTACGGTTTTTTTTAAAAAAAAATGTTTAGATCTTGGCGACAATTTTAATGACAAGGTAAATAATCGACCCAATCAAAGCACCCAAAAGACTTCCAAGAAGTGTGGTTCTTCCACCCTCCCCGGAAACCATTGGGATATATTTACGAACAAAATCATAAAAAATAGTACTGCTAAAAATGAGGATCAAAGCAAAAACCACCAAAGTAGACTTGTAATCTATCTTGGCGAGACCAAAATACTCCATATTCTTTCCTTGCGAAGCGGGCAGGGGCATAGACATACCCTGTCCTGGACCCATGGGTCTTGGTATTTGCCCATTTGGAAGTGTAACGGGTTTTTGCATTGCCTGAGGCATTTGTGGACCTCCTTGACCCATATTAGATGGCATTTGTGCGAAACGTGCTGCTGCATCGGGGGCAGTATTAAGGGGGGGCGGGGGCCCTTCGCCCCCGGACATAGCCATAGGATTCATAGCACGATATTCTCCTTCTTCTAACTTTTTTTTAAAGGGTAAATCTTTAATTGCAGTTGATTGAGATGGATCCATAAGCTTTGTTTATATCGTATGTATATAATAACATAACATATTTTACGCACTAAATGTTGCAAAGTCCAACGAACTATTTTGCGCGGTAGAAAAGTTAGGTAAAACGTGGTTGTCATTTTCGTAGATCGGGTATTGCGAGGTAGTATGTACAATAGACATATTTTGATTTTTTAATTGATTTTTATAAGTATATAAATTGTATATCCACAAAGAAACTCCTAAGAGGGAAAAGAATACGAATAAATTAGCGAGGGTTGATAAAGTGATTTTCCTTTTATCTTTTAACGTAAGATTTCTTTCTGGTTGTTCGAGAAGGGGATGTTGGGGATGTTGGGGGTGTTTTTCGGGGATAGAGAATACTTTTTTATGTTCAACTAAAATGGGTCGTTTAAATTCCATCGAGTGTAATTTATTATACCTTTGATAAAATAGAATCGGTTTTCGCGCGGTATTTGAAGTTTAAAATGATGAGAATAACTCGCTGTTTATTTTCTCTATGATTATGTTTTGTTTGTTAGAGGGTAGGTATTTTAAAAACAACTTGTACATTTTTTCGGTAATTTTTTTCTTATGTTCGAGTTTTTTTATTTTTATTTTGATATTTGACATAGCGCACCGCAATTGTTCAAGTTGGATCTGGTCACTCCACTTCCATTCTCCATTTTTTCGAATGTAGTTTTCGTACGTAATTTTCGCGCAATGGTAATTTAAATTTTTCCATCGGACACATTTATTAATTTTTATATGGGAATCATAGTGATATATATTATTACATTTCTGTATAGATGGTGGAATTTCGGTGTGAATATGCATCCATCCCGGGTAATTAGTCAAACCGCACTTGTGGTAAGTTTGTATTCCTATGTGGTTTGCATCAGGGGCGATGACCCAGTAGTTGTCAAATGATCGATAATATTCTTCCCAAATATTCCTAGAAAATACTATATTGTAACATTTTTTATTTACTTGCGAAATATTGGACAGAGACACTATATCAAACGCTGGGATATCCGGAAAGCAAACATCTAAATGATAAAAAAAAGACACAATGTATTTTAAAATATCGTCCGATAAATGAACCATTTATAAATAAGGGTATATTTATCGAATTGATATATATTTTTATATACATTTATTACATAGATCAAAATTGTCTGGAAGGAGCTGCCGCAGGAGCATGTTCCATACCATATGCCGGATCAACAAGCGATTGGTATTGGGGAAGTTTCAACCAATCTCCCACCTGCGAGTAGGGTTTATCGTAACCCGGTATGACATAATTTCCTTGTATATTTGTTCTGGGTATCCATTCGTATTCTCCATAAACACCAGAAGTGTCTTGTCCAGCAGCGCCTGCGCGTACATTTTCATAAGCATGAAGAGAATGTATGTTTGTTTGAAGTGAGTCTCCAAGGAGACCGAAATTTTGATCGCCAAAACTTTCGGGAGAACGTAGCACGCAGTTTTTCCCACAGGTATTTTGGGTGGTGTAGTAATCTGCGTCAAAGGCCGAAGTACAATTAGGGCTTCCGCCAATGAGGTTGTCTGGGTCGTGATCGCAATTACTGTATTGTCCTAACGCTTCTTGTTTTAGGATTCCTCCTATATTTCCTTGCGGAGGGAATCCTTGTTCTTCTCGTTCCAACGGTTGTTTGTAGCCACCAGAGTGCCACCAATATTCATGTTCACCTGGGCCAGATATGATATACCGGTGGGTATTAATTGTTTGCGAACCTTCTTCCCGAGTGGGGGTATCTTGTACTGGCGAAAATTGGAAATGATTGGTAAACATTTTTTTTTAATAATGATTTAGATTTTAATTTTATTTTTTCAGCGTGCTGAATGAATATAGAGATTAGAATATACGGTAGTATATAAGTTTACAGACACGTTTACAGACACGTTTACAGACACGTTTACAGACACGTTTACAGGCACGTTTACAGACATGTTTACAGGCACGTTTACAGACACGTTGGTGTATACGATGGGGCAAGGTCAATGTATTATCAAAAATAATTTTCGCGTATTGTATGATTTCGTGGTTTTAAATCCGATTGTCTTGGTGGTGGCGTTGATTTTCATAATAGATAGGATTACTGTGTTGAAACTAAAATTCGCTATTTTAAAACTAGAAAAAGAAGCCCAATTTAATCGTGATAACTTTGAAGAATTGTACAAAAAAATATATTATCTACGTCTGTACGCAAAAGCAAGCAAATTTAAAAAAAATAAAAAAGAGACCGATGAGTGTAACGAAATAACTAAAAAACAATTGCGACCCCATTCGAATTCTCAAAACAAACGTTTGAAAAAAGAAGAATAACTATGCGTTATCGTCACTCGTCATAGTTACAAAACGCAAACCAAGAACGTCCAGTTTTTTGAACTTGTCTTGAATATTTCCTGTCCAGCTATAGTGCATTACATAAGCATGTGACTTCCAATCACTTTTTAATTTTTCGCTCAATCTCCCAGAGGTATTATTTAACAAATGGCCGTTTACGAACGTTTGTTCTGGTAAAACCCGAAGGAACAATATGTTGTGATAAGCGTAATGTTGTAAAATTCTATTAAATATTTTTTGATGCCCATGACTAGAAAAAATATAAGCGGTGTTTCCCAAGGCTGTCTCCATGACGGATTTGGTTATTTGATTATTCCGGAAAAAGATAAACCCCGTGTTTGCATAAAGTTCTTTAAATCTATAATTTTCTCCGTCGTACATGATTTGGATATCTTCTGGACTGTTTTCGAGATATTCAGTAGGATCTTTAAACCAAATAAGGTCGGAATCCTGAAACAGGACGTAGTTATTTTCTGGTACAATGGAGAGTAAATCATATATAAATGCGTTCTTATAGAACATAGTCGCCGAAAAATTATCATCTCCAAATTGTTTCGATTCTCCCGCTTCTTCGTACGAACTTTGTTTTGGGCGACCTAAGAGTTTCTTCTCGGAGGATATTAAAATGGATTTAAACCCTAGCGCGAGTGTTTTTTCGTAGGCCTCGGAATCCAAGGAGAATGTGATTGTTTTTTCCCGAACGGGAATGTTTGCGATTTCGCAGCTTCGCACCCAATTTTCAAAGAAAATAAAAAACCGCTTACAGTAAAACATAGTCACGACCGTTTTTGGCCGGCCTAATTCTTCGTATAATTTTCTGAGTATGGCCAGTCTTTCTTTGCTGTGTTTGAAAAATGTGTCATGGTATTTGTTTGCCTTTTCTATGTGTTTTGGTTCTATATTCATATCCGAGACACTTAATTTGTCGGTAACCATTTTTGTAATATTGGGGTTGATAGAGGAGGGGAGTGTTTTTGATGTAAGTTTCATACCGGATGGCGAAACAATACCCAAAAGTTCTTGGGTGAAATAATCGGATTTTTTTACGGAAACAACAATAAGCGTTATGATCAAGGTCAAAAAGCATAAAATAGATAAAACAATGAGGGGGGTGTTACTATTTTTTATGACCATGGCTTTATATATATACTATATTTTTTTTATAAACAGATCTTCAAATTTCATACAAATGCTTCGTTTAAAATAGATTTAAAGATTCTAGTGATATAACTACTTATATAGACTAGTGTAAGGATGTCCGAATTAACTTCAGCGATCGTATCAAAAAGCGATTTGTTGCTTGATTCATTGTTAAAATTTTATAAAATTTCCGGAAATAAGGAATTAATCGTACCAATTGTAAAACAACAGACAACCATTAGCCTTCGTTTGTTAGATTGGCTTGTGACCAATTACTCGAAGGAAAATGACATTCAGTACGAAATTCCCAGATCCGTTGGAAAAAAAAAATTTAATATATGGCTTGACTACAAAAATCAGTTAAAAGCCTATAGCAAGCGCAATTTTGATCCATTTTGTCGTCGTAAACGGATATTTTACAACATTGTCACTGACGAAATTGTACCAATTGTAGGGAAAAGCATCGATGTATTCCAACTACGAGAGGATGGTTTCGTTACCACAGTAGGACAACTAAATTTTTTTAGATGGGCGTTGAATCATCGAGTCGTAGACTACGCTTTCGACAATATCGATATAATTGAGTCCAATATGCTTAGTAATGCAGATTCGAAGAAGGCAAATCAAGTTGAAGGTACTCGGCGGAAACGCGAATTATCAAAGACTTCAAAGGGTATCCATAAACATCAGGTCAAGGTTATTATCCAGTTTCCATAGTTTCCATAGTTTATATTATGGTGCTAAAGTCTATTGGTAGTATAATAACGGTGCTATGTATTTTAGTATATTTTCATCGATAAAGTATTGTAATTCATCTTTTGTTCGATACGCCAGTAACTTGGTGATCATTTCCTTTTTTTCTTGGGGGGTGTAGTTTCCACTGTAAAATAAATTATATAAATAATCAAATTCTTCTTCCGATTTGCCTTGTAACGCCAACACAACAATATTATCGTATAAACTGTTATATAGTTCAAAACTATCCTCATATAACCTACCACTGTTATTGTCTACCCTAATGTATTCTATAAATTCTAAAATACACTGTATGATTCTATTTTTTGTAAATGTACGACATTCGAGCATGACATTCACACATTGTTCGTTTTCGGACATTCTTTGATAATTTTGATACGACATTTGGATTCTATTTGCCGCTATTTCCCCTTGTAGTTCATCACGGAGGTTCTGATCGATGGGGAACCCCAATTGCAACCCGCGTCGAAGCGCTAGTTGTTCTAATCTTTGTATTTTTTTAGGTTTGAAGGGAGGGGTAGGTGGTGTATTAAATTCCCAAGGATTATAATACAATATGTTTTTTGACGTTTTCGCGTATTTTGTTGGAGCTCTATACATTATTGTTATACTTGTAAACATATATTTATTTATTTCAATTAAAAAATAAAAAATCCAAGAACAATGGATGCCACGATCGCCGAAAAGCACCACAACGAACCAAAATTATAAGATTTCCCAATGAGTATCGTATAAATGACACTTGCCACAAATGAACCGACAAATATACCGATTATATCATATGATTCTGTAGTATATAATACTATCACACTCGCAGTAAAATACAAAATACTTGCAAATAAAATGACACCATTCGAACGTAAGTCCAAAATATTCCATTTCAATCGACAACTTGATTTGTCTACTGTGCTTAATACGTTTGAATTTTTAATGTTTACAAAATATATAAAAAACACAATCGCAGTATAGATAGCGATCATTGCATAATTACCATTTCGTAAGACTTCATCGCCTTGTGTAACTCTTTTCGTTTCATTGGCAGTAATCGCGAGAACAAGCGGCTGAATTGAAATGATAAGACCGACGAGTAACGAGCCTACGTAATTGAAATTCGTGCGTTTGGTTTTCATTCCAAACCAAATAAGAAATTCCGCAAGTTGTATTCCGCCGTAAACGAGCAAAATAACGCCGTAGTAAATGTTTTTTTCCAAAAACATTTTTATTGCGGCAGCTATTACAAAAACATAGATGATGATAGAACTTTCTTGATTGTAGCACATCTTTTATATATGATTTTTAAAAAAAAATATGCGGAAACTAAAAAAGAATAAAGGGATATGAGACTTTTATAACCTAGAAGGAAATAATAAAAAATGAACTGCGCAATTTGTTTAAACAACGTAAAAAAACATGGTTATAGAAAGTGTAAGAATGGTCATAAGTATCATAGGTCTTGTATAGGTACGTGGCTCACCCGTAGTGATAGTTGCCCCCAGTGTAGAGTACCTATGAGAACAAAAAAAGATCTAGAAAATATATCGAAATTAAACAAAATCCTCGAGGAAGAAGACGAGGAATACGTTCAACAATTGAATATTTACCAAACCAATATGAATATTTTAGAAGATGTTTTTGAAGGTAACCATGAAAACTATAGAATCTCATTCTCAGACGTATCAGATACAAGGTACGATGCAATCATATTGAGGAATGTCGTGAGAAGATTGTTAATAAATGGAATTCCCATAACTGTGGGAACACATAGCTTGTTTAATTCCGCAATCAACATCGCAAATATGAATTCATACATTCATTTTGAAGAATTACATTAATATCCTGTTGTATCCGAACACAGTCACAATAATGCGTTTAAGTGTTTATAAAAAAGTCTTGTTCTACCATAAAGAACACACCTGTAGCTCATTTGGTTAGAGCATCGCGCTTATGACGCGAAGGTAACGAGTTCGATCCTCGTCAGGTGTATTGTACATATAAAATGTACAAGTCTGGGTGCGAATGTTTATCATTCGTATTCAGACTTATGTGGCTGTTTTCTTGGTTTCCGAGAAGAAACAACCACATGAGTCTGAATGTACGCTCGCTTAGGCGACAAAGTTAGCGAATTGTCCAAGTTTTTGTAGCCGCTAGTGTTTCTTTTTTAGCTTCTTTTCCGGAAGGAAAAACGTAATCTTTAAATGTTTTTGAAAGAACCCGTATAAAATCAGATGTACTCCTGTAATCATTGTGTAAAATAATTGCGAACTTTTCATTCAGTGGATACGAAAGAAGCGCCTCCCTAGTTATTCTTTGTATATCGATGTTGTAATCAACGCTTCGCGTTCCGTCAACGCTTCGCGTTCCGTCAACGCTTCGCGTTCCGTCAACGCTTCGCGTTGACTTGCCGAAATCGCATATTTTGAAAAGGTACCCGTTTGTTGGTACAATGAAGGACGTTTCTTGTCCGTCGCATAAAATAGTGTATTTCCAAACTTCGTCTTGATTTAATTTAGTGTACAGAACGTTTTTAGGGTACAGATCGTTGTGATTAACGTGTTGCAATTGCATCGTAATAATGGCCATGTATATTTGTAAATACGCACATTCGAATTTCCGAACATTATCTAATTTCTGAACATCAAAACTCTTTTTTGGATTTCGTGATGGTGGTTCCGGGAAGAAATCGCCGAAATCTCCGTCAGAAAGTTCGTTTACGATCATTACACATGGAGTGCGTTCGCGTGGAAAATTTGGATCAGGGTCGTCCTCGTATCTAATTTTATTGACAGTGTCTTTAAAACATAGGTTTGAAAAGAATGTACGGTATATAATGGGGAAGTTCGGGCATGTTTTAAAGAGTAAAGACAATTGGTGGGAAATGGATATTTCATTCCATATTCCATTGGGTTTGGATTGGTAAGTTCCGTTCAGAAAATCGTTTTTTTCTTTTTGCGTTAGTTCTTGGAATTTAATCGCGACTTTGATAGATTCGCCATCCTTTGTTTTGAAACATTGGTTAGGTTTTTCTGTTATACATGCGGAATAAACCGTACCGAATGCACTTTCCGAGCCTATTCTTTTCAATTCGCTAAAAAAATTTCTCAATTCCTCTATTTTACCTAATTCGTTTACTATATATACCGGACCAATTACACCATTTGAACCATTTGAACCATTTGAACGAGTTCCTGCGAATTGTTTATCAATGAGACAATTAATTAATAAATAGTAATCAATCCTATCTATCAAGTCTCTAACGCAAGATTTTAATGGTCGGGGGGGTGGTGCTGGTCTAGGTGGTAACGCGGGTCTAGTAGACATTTCGTTTTTAGGAATAGAAATTTTTTTTTTTAAATCTTTAATAATTATAAATATAAATATGTCAAAACGCGAATATTTCGTAATACTTCACGGATACAACAGGACAATCTAAAAGATCTAAAAAATTCCAAAAACGTCGTAGTTCAAAAAAAAATTGTATCCGAAAAATGACACGAAAGCAAAAATCGCGTCGTTATTCCAAGAAAAAACCACTATTTCGAAAATAATTATACATTAAAAAAACATTTCATAACAGTAAAATGAAAAATAAATTCAAATTTGGTAACCACGTTATAGTAAATGAATACAATAACGGGCGCAGAAATTTCCAAAGTATCGATCTCCAAGGAGCCAATCTTCAAGGAGCCAATCTTCAAGGTATTTATTTAGTAGACGCCAATCTTCAAGGAGTCAATCTTCAAGGAGCCAATCTCCAAGGAGCTAGTTTTCGACAAGCAAATCTCACAGGTGCCAGTCTATCAAATGCTATTTTACAAGATACCGACTTTCGAAATGCCGATCTCCAAGGTGCTAACTTTTACGACACAATCATTACAAATGCCAATCTCACAGGTGCCGATCTCACAGGTGCCAACTTTCAATATTCGATTCTCCAAAACTCACACTTAATGGGAGCCATTCTCCGGGAAGCCAATTTTTCACAAACAGACCTCACAAACGTCGAACTCACAGGTGCTAATATCCGGAATGCCAATCTCTTGGGTGCTAAACTATTGGAAGCCAATCTTACGAATGCCAATCTCCGGGGTGTCAATCTCATTGGTGCTGATCTCCGGGGCGCCAACCTCCAGGATGCTAACCTCCTAAGTGCCAACCTCGAAAATGCCGATCTCCGAGCTGCCTACCTTCTGGGTGCCGATCTCCGGGGTGTCAATTTCCTAGTTGCCATCCTTCTGGATGCCAACCTCCAGGATGCCAACCTCCAGAATGCCTATTTAGAACTTACCGACCTCGAGAATGCCAACCTCGAGAATGCCAACCTCGAGAATGCCGACTTCCGGAGTGCCAACCTCCGGGGTGCCAACCTCCAGGATGCTAACCTCCGGGGTGCCAACCTCCAAAGTGCCAAACTTCAAGGTGCCAATCTCCAAGGTGTCAACCTCCAGGGTGTCAACCTCCAGGGTGTCAACCTCCAAGGTGTCAACCTCCAAGGTGTCAACCTCCAAGGTGTCAACCTCCAAGGTGTCATAGGATTGGTAGTGGAATTGAATGGTGTATTACCCGCATCTTTTGATCAAAATGTACCCGGGGATATTTGTTCTATTTGTACCACAAATGATGATGATGATGATGTTATTATAACGGGATGTGGTCACAAGTTTCACAGTAAATGTTTGTTAGATTGGAAGACGTATGGAAACAATACTTGTCCAAATTGTAGAAGTGCAAATACATTTTTCGGCAAAAAAAAATTTGAAAAGCATTTTACCATAAAATAATTTTATTGAGACACACTTAGAGATGCAATCAATGCAATCAATGCAATCAATGCAATCAATGCAATCAAAATGGTCATGGGAGGGTGTCGTCAATACTGGGTCCCAAATAACCATTATTGTAGCAATAGCAATTGTTTCTATTATCCTATTTACGTACGTAGCTTTGGAACTCCAAGTACCGATGCCCGTGGAACTTCAAGCACCACGAGTACTAGAGTATAAATGGCCCCTACTTGCAGTAGGAATCATAACCAGCATTCTATTGGTGATTATTTTCATATCCCCGTATTTTTATAGCAGCACTGAATCGCCAACCATTGCGCCAACCATTGCGCCAACCAGGGCGCCAACCAAGGAACCAACCAGGGCACCAACCGGGGCACCATCGCCGGCACTAACTGATGTATGTACTGGTTCGGACAAAGCTTATGTGTTATGGCCGTATGTTATGTATACGTTATCAGAAGCGAGAACTATATTGTCGAATTCCGTAGTTGGTTTAACGTCCCAAAATGCTTTGTTGATTTCCTCCTTCCGATCAACCCCGTCCGGTACAGTTATTGTATTTGATATATCTGGTCGCCCAAGTGCGAATTGTATAAGATTAAATACTTCAACATTGGGTTCCGGTGTTAGTTGGGGAAGACGTGAATATTTAGATACTACCATGAACGGCACCCCCCAGCCAGTGCGTTCGGAAATAATCTCATTAAGTTATAACGGAGAGGTAATCGATACATTACCGACATTCCCCGGAATGCAAACAAATGCCCCGACCGTTGCCCCGACAAGCATTCCCATCGTTTGTGCGGATCTTCCAAATTGGAAGGATAAAAACGAAAATGGGTGTTCCTTTTACGTTTCAAAATGCGACACATACGGTATCGATCCTGCATTTTCCACGATTGGTAATTTCTGTGGGGAATTTACGACAGAAAAAGAGTGTACAAGTTACGGGAATCGATCTCTTTGTGAATTTAAAGATGGAAAATGCACTGACAAACCCATTGTGGCTTGGCAAGCTTGTTGCGAATGCGGGGGAGGTATTTCTGTCCCGGCGCCGACCTCCGCGCCAACCCCGGCGCCGACCTCCGCACCGACCCTCGCGCCGACCTTTGCGCCAATTTCCGTAGAGGAACAAGTGCTTGGTATAAGTGGGTTGGTTTCCTTTGATACAAGTCCGATAGCACGAAACAGAGTAAAATTGTATATGTACAGGCTTACGTATTTTACAAACACAGATATGAAAGATACGATAGAACAGGCATTTCGTGAGCCACTTCCCGCTCCCATAGGGCTATATCCCAAATTAAATACCGTTTCTGGTAAATTCGAAAGTATTCCAAATGCGATTGTAAACACGCCAACCATTCCAAACTATGGGGAATTTGAATTTCGTACGGAACCGGTGGATGGTTTGGACTCGGTATATTATTTATTCTTGTTATATTCATGCAAGGAGGGAGTCCCTAAGAAAAAGTATCCACTATACACACTCCCCGTAATTAGTGTCGGGGAAACACCATCTACAAATTGGGAACAATACTTTACAGACATAGAAATAAATGGTGGTCCAAGTAAACCTATGTTTGAATGCCTTGACGTCGTCAAATTTGATTGTTTGGGGACATTCCGCGAGGACAATAAATACACAATTACGGTACCACCGAGATATACAAACGGAGAGGCGGGGAAATACAATCAATGTTCCTTGGGCCTAATTCTTCAAAAAGAAACAATCGAGCAACAATTACTCCTAACATTTTTTCTACTTTTATTCTTAGGTATGGGATTAGCGGACAGTAAGGAAAATGTAAGTAAAATATGCCCATCTTACTACGCGGAATGTGTAGCAGACACAGAGTGTTCCCAAGAACTGGATACTTTTTTCAAAAACATAAAAAATCCGTCTTCTATCCAACCTGGGATCGATTGGGGAAGTGACCCAACAAAGGAAGAATTGATGTCGGAAAGTGGGGCGATTGAAATGACTGCGTTTGGGTATTTGAATGCATGTGTGATGTCTAAATTTAATAAAAACATATTGAACGTATTTTCCAATCGAAACGGTAAAATAAGTGTTAAAAAAGAAAATACGTGTGAATTTATGAAAACGTACTACAAGTACTGTAAGGTAACAACAAATAACAATGATATACAAATTATGGATACGTTGTCGCAAGACGAATATGATAAATATATTTATAATATGGTATTATTAGAAAGTGTATTGGAGCCGCTTTGTATACTTAAACGAAACGGAATGAAATTAGACATCGAACTAAGTTCGTTTTTGAAAAACATAGTGGAAAACGGACTTGAACTCGGCGAGGGGGTAACAATCCCCCCCGAAATAGGGGGAATATTTTATGACTTACGTGCGTACGATCAACTCGAAAAACAGTGTACTACGTCTCTTCCATAAATTGAAAAGTTGTAGGTTCAGTGTTTTTATGATTTTCCACGGATGTTTTAAATAAAATATTTTTTTCGGACAGAGAATCAACCAATTGCCCCAGGCAATGGTTTTCGAAAACCCACCCATTTATATTTTTATTCCAAGACCCCCCGTTTTCCCGCAATACAGAACGGTAAGAATACGTATTCCCAATAACCTTTATGGAATCTTCGTCATGTTGGTGAATTTCAATCAATTTGGGCGCTACGTTTGCCACATTCAGTACGCTTTCCGTATTCGGTGCGTATGATACGCTTGTGTCATTCGGAGTTTTTAACGAGTTGTGTAATTGTGACGAGTTGTGTAATCTTATATTTTCAAGAATGAGGCGGTTGTTTAATTCAATGAGACCTTGAAGTTTTTCTTCAAGGGTGTCGAACCTATGTTTTATATAGTTAAAATCCATTCTATATTGATAGGAATTCCTTCCGTTATTTCCTTATAACGTTTTTTTTATGTTTTGTGTTTCTCGTATCGGAATGAACAAACTGAAATTCGGATTCCTTTTTTTCCGATTTAGAGTTGCATGCGTATTTATGTTCACGTGATTTTTTATCGACTACCAAAGGGTGTTCCATATACGTTTCGACGGCAGTCGAGTGTTCTTTGAAATATATTTGTACAAGAGGATCGACACCTAGTAATTTTCGAAATGTTTTTTCGATCATATCCTTATACTGAAGGGATTTAAACCAAATTTCAATGCGATGAAGAACTTTTTTATTCGATGGTATGGAACTATCTACGATCCTTATTCCCGTAATTTGATTCGAATGTTCAAAAAGTTCCCCTATGCAATAAATGGATAAATTTTCCCATAATTTATCAATTTCTTCCGCGGTTTTAAAATTTCGCAAAGCGAATTCTCCTCCGTTGCTGTTATCGGAATGTTCCCATTTGGGTTCAATTCCTTGTCGAAATAAACTGAGGGATGCTATCTCCCTTTCTGGATTTTTTATTTTTGGTTTGGCAAAATAGTTGTTTGTATAGAATATTTTGGTAGGGGGCGGGTAATTATTATAGTATTTCCAAAAATCCTGAATGGTAGAAAATGACCCAATACAGCAAGTATTTTTATCATAATTGTTATTTGTGTTTCTCTGATGTTCCCACAACGACCACGAAGTATGGAGGGGTTTAGGGATTGTTTCAGTCATGGTTTCCAATCGTAAATAAACTATATACGTACTTACTATGTAAGTTGTATTATTTTTCAGGAAAAAGAACGAATGCATTTTTTTGGTACGAAAATTTGATAACTAGAAAGCCACACTGATACGGTAAGTATAATAATTGTAGGAGAACTGAGATTGGATATTTCATATACGGATTCTACATTATGGGTGCATATATATACGATACTAATAAAAAGAGGGAAGAGTGCGCTTTTAAAAATGGAAATGTTTTTATGAAAACGGCTTTCCAAGAATCTGTAAAAAAAGAAAAGGACAATGACGGGTAATATATGTACCATAAAATCCCCCACAATCTGTTTATTTGTTTCTTTCTTATTGTGTTTTTCTAACGATATAGTACTAAACACCAAACTCCCGATAACCCCTACCGAAGTCATCATACATGCGACCCCGATCCAATACCACAAAGGTAAAATTCCTGGGAAAAAAATGCAGAAAAGAATGGTGAGTACGAAAATAATATCAATCCATGCTGTAAAATAATCTAAGAAAAAAGCCATTCCTCCTTTAATTAAATAGAAACATTTTATTTATTTTTTATTCAAATAGTTCTTCCGCCGTACGAATGGTGGTTCATTTTTTAACGACATAAATAAAATGTTTTTATTTGAATAAAAACATTTTATTCAAATAAAAAATAAATAATTGTTCTTACAAATGAAAAAAAAATCTACATGTTTTAAGCAACCTCGCCAAGATTATATAATCCCAATAATAGTTGTTGGATTTTTTTTTCTACTACTATTCATCATTTTCCCGCTGTGGTTTATTTGCGGGACCGATGAAACCGCCGTAAAATTTAGAAACACCATTTCCGATCATTTTTCCAACGTCGTGAGCAACGAGACCGTAACCGTTCCTCCGGAAAATCCTTTCGAAACTTCCATCAAATTTAAAAAAATCGGGAACGGGGTGGCAATCGACAAAGAATCCATGAAAAACTATGTAGGACCGTATTCGGGGAACAAAATAATTACCAATTACAGGATAACCGACAACAAAGGCAAATACGTGGAGTGCGCGGATTCAAATGATTGTCCTTGGGGTTTTTGTTCGAACGCAGTGTCCGGGGACAGTGGTAAAAAATTTTGCATAAACTTTTCTATAAAAAGCATAGACGAATTTAGGTCTTCCTATGGATTCATCCCTCCTTCATTTGCATTTTACCCGTACGGCAAGGCAAACACTGACTATAAATATTACAACAAAGGTGATTTATCGGACCCAACCAATCTGGTTACAAAGGGTAATCATATATGTATGAGGGCTTGTTCAGACACAAACTGCGCGGCAGTTCAAATAGGTGTGCCCGAAAATTGTGCCATGGAAAAATCGGACCCACTGGGACCAACAAAAGGCGCTACACACAAGTGCGGAGATTCCTCTGAGGCAAGTTGTACATTATTCTACAATTCAGTTGCCGCGTCGGACGACGCGTATTACGAATTGTACAACAGAAAATTACCGACTGGTAGGAAAGATTACCTCGGGGAAAAGTATTATATACTCGGACAAAATCCAGAAATAACGCCATCGTTGGGATTTTCACCAAATGGGGAAAATACAAAGGTAAAATGGTGTCCTCCTAGTATGCCTCCGCCAAAGAATTATTCCGAGGATGGTATCAATCAAAATATTTTCAATACGGTATACGGCGCCAACGCACCGTGTAGTTGTTCGGGAAGTGATATGTGCGAGGATCCAAATTGTTGTAAATATAGAGAATTGATCACAACGGAAGGAAATTTAGCTTCATCCCCATACTATAACATACCTATCAATATAACTACGGGGAAACCTTGTGGAGCTGTTCAAACTGGAAGGGGGTGTTGCGGGATTTGCCCGCAAAGTGATGGTAGTGTCAAGTATGTTTCTTGTGAAGGAGAGTTGTTGGATGAAAGTGACGGCGTGGGGGCTACATGGGATACGGCCCCCGAAAGTAGCGAATGTAAAAATTCGGACGATGAAAAAAGTAAGATAACATGTTATGGGGAGTATTTGGTGGATTTGGTAAAACTGGGTAAACAAGATGCCGCGGTAAAACTGAGTAAATGTAACTGTTTTTTCCGGACGAGGTCTTGTGTTTTACGTGGTGTCCAACCTTCTTGTTCCGCCAGGAAGGTAAAAAGGGGGTGTTTAGGTGATCCCCCCATTTTAAATACAGATAAAATAAACCCATCCGGGATAACGGCATGTGATGACCTGACTACTATACCTAGGGATTTCAGATGCGAATACGATGACGTGGGTAAATTGTGCACCGGATTTCCATATAGTTGTTCTTCGGAAAGCGGAAGTTTATGGGTGAAGACGGATTAGCGTAGTTGATTGATGTGATGGAAACGATTTACTACTTTTTCGAATTCTTCTTTCGACATTTTTTCTTCGATTGCTTTTCTTTGTTTTTGTTGCGACGCTGGTAAGCTTTCTATGGGTTTTTTCAGGAATTCGGAATAATTGTCGATCATCTTATTCCAACGTTCTCTTGCTTCTTCTGGGGTTACTTTTTTCTTTTGGGATATTCGTTCCTTCCATTTATTAAAAATACTATCCTTCCATTTCGATGTAGCATCTTTTTTTTCGGGAATTTCTATATTTTTAAAGAGCCCTATGTTTTTCGTCGCATTTTTAAACTGTTCCTTGCAACTTACCCCTATTACGATTCCTGCGATAATTAACACGGCTATTGTGATGGCTATTGCGATAGGTATAGTGTTGTCTCGTTTCATTTAATGAGTGTAAATATTTAATTATAAAAAAAAATGAACCAAAAGAATACAAACAATTGTCACAAAAATGATAAAACCAGCGGACACCCCTCCTATACCCCAAGATGTTAGAATTTTATTATATTCAGGAGGCATTGTAGACGGCTTTACTGTTGCAACCGGAGGGGTGGTTGGATCATTGCATGTGCAACTTGTTGTTCCATTTATATAATAACAATCCTGGGATGCACAAGAACATTTGTAATTTTTACTATTTTCATTGTCCGGGCATGTAAGTTTTCCGGCTGGACAATTGATTTGTTTACCCCAATCATTGCACGTAGGTTCGGTAAAAGTTGTGGACATATTATGTTTACAAGTTTATTTCTCTTGGAAGTCCCTAGAATTTAATTTTAGTTTTTTTTAATCATCATTTTTTGATACTAATTTCAATCTTAGATACAACCAACGTTAAAAGTAACCAAATCAATAAAACCAAAAATAGCGTGTTTACGACATTCAACATATAACAATAGTTACTTTTTTATTTTATTATTTTACTTCAAAAAAAAAACAAAATAAAAAAAACATATAAATTGTTACCTAGTACCGCTAGTATCTTACGCTAGTATCTTACGCTAGTATCTTACGCTAGTATCTTACGCTACTTCTTCCACAATTTTGCAACTTTCTGTGGCCTCCGTGGTTTGTGTGGCCTCCGTGGTTTGTGTGGCTTGTGTGGCTTGTGTGGCTTGTGTGGCTTGTGTGGCCTCCGTGGCTTGTGTGGCCTCCGTGGCTTGTGTGGCCTCCGTGGCCTCTGACGTTGCGGCGGTTTTTTTCTTGATTTCTTCACTGAAAGCCTCATTGACGCCCTTGAGGAGAGCATCGTATACGTTTCCAACAAATGACATTTCGGAAGCTTGGTACGATCCCTTTGACGAAGCTATTTCTATGCACTTCATTATTTTAACAATAAGGTCGATTTTAACGATTGCGGAAGTTTCGAGTACTTTTTGTTTTTCTTCTTCAGATAGTTTATCCATTTTTTTTTAAAAGTGGGAAAGTAATTAAAAATGAATGAAAAAACGCATTATTGCAAATGTTCGTTATTTTAGGAATTAAAAAATATATGTCTGCAATATAAATATACTGTTTGGATGGCGGATAATTTAAATATAAGTGTTCTATGCGCCGCAAAGGAAGAATATACAAACCAATTAAAGCACTATTTAACTCCATTAATTCAGGAAGGTTTCGTAAGTATATATGATGACGCTCGTGAAAACGAAAAGGAAAATACATTACGGCAGTTTCAAATTTACCTGAAGCAAATTCCCCGATGGAACCAAACTATATTGGAGGAAGAAACGAAAAGAATCAAGGAAAGATGCCCATTTTTGATGGATTTAGTAACCGCAATATTTGTAAGTCACGTTAAAATATTGGCTTCTGTTCGATTAGGGGGGAACCATGGAAACATAAAAATAAAAATTCCAACGTCTGATATATTTGTGCACAGTATATACGTAAACTCTGCGGAAAAAATATATTACGATCCCTATCCGTTCCAAGATACCACAAATAGAAAAAACGTAGAAATCATTAAGGATATCATTGACGAAACGGTCGAAGATACAATTTCCTCCATGATTCCCATTCAAAGTATCCTACAAGAGTATTTGAGTAGCGCCTTTTCGGAACACACAAAATCCGAACCAGAACCGGAACCAGAACCAGAGGCACCGTACCAAAGACAAATCACGGGCAGTGAAATCGCATCATCTATCCCTGACCCTCGTTCATTTTCACCTAGGTCGATACACGGACATATGAACGAACCTATTCACCATATGTCGATAGGTGACGAAATTCCCAAAAATCACGCTTTACAATCACCCTCCCATCAGCACAAGGCACCTTCATTTCACAATCACATAGACCCCGTAATGGACCCCGTAATGGGTTCGGGAATGGGTTCCGAAATGGGTTCGGGAATGGGTTCCGAAATGGGTTCGGGAATGGGTTCGGGAATGGGTTCGGGAATGGGTTCGGGAATGGGTTCCGTAACGGACTCGACGTTGGATAATTCCCTTCATGCCCCAATTCCGGAAAAATATGATATTGGTGATATGTTGGATGCGACATCCACGTCGGGTTCTGTTTCCGACGTTCCGATTGTGGAGGATACGTCATTTGGTAACGCATTTTCTTCGGACATTAATAATGTGAAATCGATTTCTACATCAACCCCATTTGTTTCGAATGGGTCGGAAAGTACCTTTTTTGATGACGCGGATATATTAAAGTGAAAACTTTCGTAACGTGGGTTCCAAAAAAAATCCCGGTACTAGTAAACTAAAAATAAATCAAAATGGAAGAGGGTTCAGAAAATAATTTGATGACCAGTTGTTGGGGTCCAATTGGGTGGGCATTTATACACAGTATCGTAATGGGATACCCAGCCAAAAATCCTTCCTTGGAAAACAAAAGTCAATACAAAACATTTTTTGAAAACATGGGAAACATTCTTCCCTGCTATTGGTGTCGAAAAAATTACGAAAAAAATCTAAAAACTTTGCCGATAGATTCTTACCTTGATTCTCGTAAAAAATTGGCGCTGTGGGCGTATAAGATTCACAATATGGTGAATGACGAGTTAGGTGTCCCGCAAAACAAGCGTCCTACGTTTGATTATGTATACAATTTATACGAAGGTATGAGAAGTGCTTCGTGCGGTGGTTCTTCCGGGGTGTGCCACGATCCCGAATCCCAAAAAAGATGTAGGGTTCAATTTTTGAATGGATCGGCAATGGCGGAAGAAAATCGTGAGGCGTTTTCAGCTAGTTCTTCAAACTGCAATGTTTTCGCAAAGTACTGGTATTTAATAGTGATTATTGTTATTTTAGTAATAGTTATTGTTTTGTTATGTATATCAAAATTAAAAATTAAATAATAAGAAATTTATTTATAAATAAATAGTAAATATGGGCGGAGGTGCTAGCAATTTATCATTGACCGAATTACAAAGTTATCAATCAGCAATTTCAGAAGTTATGCAAGACATACAAAATGAAACTAGCAATTTAACGTCGCAAAAGGTGGACATCAGTCAGGAAATAAACCTCACAGTAGGAACTGACCCCCCACCAACAAATCCTTGTGCGGATAGGTTAGATACCATAAATGCATGTATATCGGAAAATTGCAGAGACATCCCCGCAATTTACCAATGCCAATTAAAAAAGGGGAACGTAATTGGTCCGACTTCTGAATCTTTGTGCGACAAAGCCTTCGGTTATACGTACGAACAGTCATTGGATAAGGAGGGATTGTGTAACGGGGGACCCGAAAGTACAAAAGTCCCTTTGACTGAGCTACGCTCTATTTGTTCGAATAAGTTATTACGCCAATACTGTATTCCGAATGACCCGGGAACATATATATCATGGAACAATACGGAGTGTTTGTCCAGTGCGGATTGTCCCATAGGTACTACTTGTGATCTGAGGGATTTTAGTGAACGTAAGGGGTTTTGCGGAGTACAGACGGTGTCCGGTTCTACGGAGAGTACGTGTGGGGGTGAATGCGGTTCAAAAACAATATACCAAGTTGAATACATAGACAATGATGGTAAAAGAAAGTTTACGTTTGATAAACTAACGAACGAAGATTTGGATAATTTTGGTATACAGCCTTGTCTTTTCACAATGCCCGAAAAAAACGGAGACAAATGCTACCGAAGATATAATTTAGATGAGTACTATAATTGTAGCCAAGTAAACGGCACGGGTGTGAGAGAATCCCCGAATTGCGGGGAAAAATGTAATTTGTTGCGCTGTACGCCAGAAGAATCAGCATTATTTCAACCAGTTCAAGCGAGCGTAATTGTGGAAAATGGGAATATATGTTTGAACAACAAAGCAAGTGCGACATTTGTATCTACCCAAGTAGCAGAAGTGAACACAAATGCGAAACTTGAAAACAAGATTACAAACCAGTTTCAGAGCGACATTAGTAAGATCATTAGCCAAACAAACAAGGGTATCAATTTTGGTCAAGAGAACAATAGCCAAGAAAGAACGTCAATAACGCAAAAGGTTAGAAATACTGTATCACAGTCTATATCCAGTTCCGCGCAAAACCAGACAATTCAAGGAAATGAGACAAAACAGGTTATCAATTTTAATGTCCCAAGTGGTAGGGTAGAAATTCGTAATAGTTGTGAGGGTCGTGGTAAGGATTGTGTGGAGAGCAAACCGGATCTTCCAGGTTCCTCTTGTCCCGGGGGTGGATTAATCCTTAGTAACGAGGCAGTTTCCGAAATGAACTCAAACCAAACCGCATCTTCGATTGTAGATGCGTTGTTAAATTCAAATATATTGAACGATCTTGTTAGTAAGTATTCCTTTACAGCGACCCAAAAAAACGATAACGACATTCTTGGTGCGTTGTTAGCCCTCTTGGGTAGTTATTTCATATTTATTATTTTATTTATTGCTGTGACTGGTTGGTTGGCTATCAAAGTGGGTGAAAAAATAGTTGATCTCTTGAAACGGACCATGAAATGGATTTTGTTAGCTACGGTTATTTTGATTATCATTTGGATCATTGTTGCGGGTATCATTTACGGTACACGTAATAAAGATGATCCCAATTACAGTTTCAGTGATGCGATGTTATTCAAGGCGAGTAACTATATAAATCAAAACCCGTCCGGCAACCCCCCAGGTCCAAAACCAAGCGATCCGTCTAAACCACAGGCGGGTGAGTTCGAATGCACTGTACCCAACGTAGCTGGATCAAAGTGTTCCGTGTTCATTGCGTCTTCCTCCGAAGAGGGGCAAAACGAACAAAGATGTAGGGATATAGTGAATAAATTGCAAACGGACCAAACAGCCACAATCAGCGAACAATGTGACACCCTAATCAACCGTAATATATCATGGAGTAACCCATCCGTCGCGATGAGTAAAGAATACTGTGTGAATTCTTCGTTGGCTAATAGTTCTTTGCGAAATTACACAGACAATTCAGTCCGAATTTGGTGTGTTTCATCAGCGGAAATGTCTTCGTAAGTTGTGGTTGCTTTGGATCGTTGGAGACGGACTGTGAGTACGCAAATTTGTGAAACTGGTTTTCGGAATCTTTGGTGACTGTGTTGTGCGTTTGAAAATATTTTGAAACATTTTTTTCGGTCGGTACGGGAGTTACGGGTTGGTGGGGGGTTGATGGGGGTGAATTTTTACGTGAATGTTCAATGTTCAGGTAATAGAGGAGTTGGCAATACGCATCGCCCATGTCGTGTTTTCTTTCGTTGCCGGTATAGTCGGGAAATGGTTGTAGGCGTTCCTTGGACAATTTTTCAGTAAACATCTTTCTGAATTTTTGTATCTTTGACATAGAAAAATGTTTGTGGATGGCGTTTGGGGATAATAATAGCGATTTTTCTCTGTATTTGAATAAAATTAATTCCTGAATTGCTACGAACCCTTTGGGTGGCTGTCTTTCGATAAGTATGATGTGAGATTTTTCGAAAACATCGTTGTATTCTTGAAAGAGATGTGCCATATAGTCGGAAATACACATGGTATGTTTTAATTCGCAATTTTCATGGGAACATTCGAGCATGGTATTTTTAATATTTATAAGTTTACAAAAGGTAACATTTTCTAGTTGGTACGTTTCGGAAACTTCTGCTCCTATCATACCAAAATGTTCAAATCCTATATCAATGCTAAGTATATACATTTCGTAAAACGGGGGTATATTTTTCGAATAGTATTCTTACATGTTATTCACAATTATATTTATATTTAAAAAATAATATAATATTTCTTTAAATTAAATATACAATGGATTGCAAACGTAAAACAGATGATGAATATATCAAAGAGTATATAAGTAATTGGAAAAAGGGGGAGCAGTACAATTGTTCGAATGTGAAATCCGGGTTACTGGATTTCATAAAGGCACTTATTATAAACAAAAGTGACCCAACCTCATTGGTTCAAAATTGGTGTTTGTCCTGTGCAAAATTAAAGTTAAGTCCATTGGGATATATAACACTAACCGGTGCTCTCGCACAATCCCAAGGAGAAAGACCTATTTACTATTTCCGGAACGACGAGGAACCCAGTTACCAATTGACAAAATACAATTTTGATCCAGAAACAGGGAAATGGTCAGACTCAAATTGGCTAAACGTGGTTGTGAAACAGCCCGATACAGATATATATATAGACCCAAGTTTAAACATCCGTATACGTACCATACCAGTCGGGGAATATTATTATCTATTCATTGTGAATCCCGCATGCGGGGGCTTACCAATGCCAGTTTATCACTATGTCGGTGATTTCTCTAGTATAAGCACAAATCCGTTAAATATAAATTGGCCCCTACTAGGGGCGAACGGTTCTTCCCTCAACACAACATTCAATAAATGTCCGGCCAATTGTGACGATTGGAAATGGAATTAAAAAAACAAAAAAAAAATGACCCAAGATAAAAATACGTAGGTTACATGTGAGATCAGATTGTGGTGCGTAAAATGTCTAAAATGTTGTGCTATTGTAATGAGGAAGTTTTTACCTACAAGAATGTGTCGATCGGGATTCGTGTAGACCAGTGTGCGAGGACTAGTTATGTGTTGGCGAAAAGCGTTGAATCAAAACTAATATTCAAAGAAGCGGTTGACAAAAAGCCCTGTTCGTACAAAAAGGTGACAGATATGTCTCCCCCGGGTGACATAGACATTGGTTTGTTGGTGAAAAAATTGGATTCTTTTTCGATCGAAAAAGAACCGATGTATATACCAAACCAACAATCGGCGGAATTGTTGAGGTTGTTGGGATTAGACAATTTCCAAATCAATAGGAATTACCTAATGTGGTATTTGATTACCTACCGTGACCCGTATCTGTCGTACCAGTTGGTTGAAGAAACCCTTCAAAAAATAAAGGAGATTGATACGATGTTGCTTAAAAATTTGCATCGGATGTTGATCGATTTCAAGAAAAACCCGTCCTATTCGTATATATGTGAGATTGCGATTTTTTTTGAGAAATATACTCTTACGCCGAAAGAGTATATAAGCGGTATACTTGAACAAATATACAATCGGGATGGTAGAATATACATAGTCAAGTTTTATAAATGGAGCCAAGGGTTTTACGAGTATCTCGTAAAAAATGGACTTTGTTATGTTCCCCCGGTGTTTTACAACAATGTGTTTGATAAAGAACTGGTTGTTGTCACTCCCGAATTTCGGGGGTCTGAACTCAAAAAGGGATTCCAAATGCCCCCGCTTGTTTTGGAAGAAGGTACGTCGCGTAATACCAACCGTCAGCGCAACGATGATGATGATGAGTTATTTGAAAGCGATGACGAAAATGACTCTTCCCAAGAGTCCGATTCTGATTCGGACAAGGCAAATGATGAGGTGTCGGACTATAACAAGTCTGATTCAGACTCTGAAGATTCTTCGGAGGAATCAGAGGAATCTGAAGATTCTGAAATGGAAAAGGAAGTTGAGTCTGACGAAATCAAACCAAGTTTCAAAAGATCGAAAAATGGATAATGTTTTAAAAAAAATTATTTCAATTAAAATATATTTATATATATGTAGTTCTTATTTTTTAAATGGTTCTTATAGAAAATGATATAAAGACTTTTTCAACCCAGCAGTTAAAAAAGCTCTGCAAAATTTATAAATTAACAAATTACTATAAATTAAAAAAAAATGAGTTATTCAAATTAGTAAACACACAAATTTCTGTCATAAAAATACAGCGTTATATCAGGAGATTACTCATGGGTATGTGCAATGACCCAATATGCCTCATATCAATGGAACCTATCAGGTTCCCTTGTTATTCATTTAAACCAAAAGGGTCCACCTACTATGTCTATTATAATTTAAACGTATTTATTGACTATTTATTACAAACAGGTGATTTTCGAGATCCTAAGACTAGGGAACCGTACACGGATGACTTTTTAAAAAAAGTAGACGCGTACAAAAAAAAGTTGGGTATAAAAAGCAAGAGTGTATACCAAGCAAGTCAAAATCTTACTATATATAAGAAGAAAAGGGAACACGAAGATGAGATCATGGTTCTTGATAGGTGTATAGACGAGGTAGTTTCTTCGATCATCGGTATCATGGAGAGAAGGGTTGACGACCAAACCGACCCGCGAATCATTTTAAATAGTTATCATTTCCCGACTTACCTAAGGTACTACAAGAGACTTTTGCAAAAGTGCAGTTTTTCCGGAAAGCTCAAAATAAAAAGCACCATACGAATTATTACCGATAGGCATATTATGGATCCAAACTTTATACAGGATTTCATACTGCAATTTATGTATACAATCGAGACAACCTACGAGTCTCAATTTTCTTAAAAAAAAAACAAAAAAAAGAAGACATAAGGAAACGATACCTCTTATCATCAGAGAACAAAAAGATGAATCTCTTTGACGAGAAACTATTCAAAAGTGAACTAGCTGATATCCATCGGGGGGATTCCTCGAAAGAATCCCCCCTTGTGTTGGATGTATGTGTGATATGCGGATCGTTTGGGAGCTCTATCAAAATCAAAGATTTTGTGGATTTCTTTGTGTCCCAATCTACGACACCAATCGAATTCGAAAGTGACGATCCGGATGTGACGATCCTCATAGACATCTGCAATAAAACCAAACAAAAGGACGTTAAATGTTTATCGCCATGCGGAAAAATGACCGTTTCCAAAATTATCAAAAAACAATATTCCTTAGAACCCGATACCATTCGAATCAGATACAAGCCGAATTGCAAAAAGTCAAAACTCAAAAAAAAAAGGGGCGAGGATGCATTTTACAATTGTATCAACATAGAGTTCATATTGCAAACCAACGAAGAATCGTGTAGTAACATTTCCGCAAAGCTTTTTCCGAACGGTAAATTACAAGTGGCTGGTTGTAAAAATTTATCCGTGTGCAACGAAGTACCCCAAATTGTTTTTGACTTCTTGAACGAATACGGGAAAAATTACATTCACAACCCTGAACTTTTCAAGATACAGGACTTTAAAATCGTCATGTTGAAAACAAGTTTTAAATTTGGTTACGGACTGCATTTGGACATTCTCAAAGACAAAATAAATGAACACAATGTCCGAAACGAAAATTCAGAAGGACTCTCGAAAAATTGGAGAAATGCCACATACGAACCAAGCACCTTCCCAGGTATGAACGCCAAATATTGGCTGAAAGAAACAAAAGAAAAATACATAGACAAAATCAAAGCGGGAAAGAATGTTGGGAACAAAATAAATGGTCAAGCTACTGTTATTGTTTTCAGACAAGGTAATGCATCTATTACCGGTGCGAAAACTATAAATGAACTCCGAAGCGCATATCATTCTGTCATAGACATCGTTCAAAAATACAGTGACGAAATAGTGGACAATGAAATCGATGAAATCTCTTTATTTTTATCACGTTAATAATACAAAAAAAATAAAAAAAAGCCTTCGGGCTTTTTTTCAAGCCTTCGGGCTTTTTTTCAAGCCTTCGGGCTTTTTTTCAAGCCTTCGGGCTTTTTTTAAGGCCTTGGGTTAAGGGACTTTACGTATTTCCACGCCTCTATACTACCATCCTCAATTCCCCCATTCTCAACACTCGATGAGACATTCCATGATTCAAATGCCCTCGTTTGTTTAGAAGACCCCCAATTACTAGCATTGTTTGTTTGATACGCAGGAATGAAGAACCCTTGGGATACTTCCTTAGGACTCGAAGTCATTACGGGACCACGAGGACCTCCCTCACGCAAATCTGCGGGCAATGGACAATACCCAGGGTATACCGCATACCATGCCCCATTGGGGCCCTTTACACAGTTTTGCTGTGAACTTGCGGCTGATTCGCAACTACCCTTATTGGGGTACCCATCCCCATTGCGATTCTGTTCCATAGGGGGTGGTTTGGGTATTCCCGAATTATAGGGATATCCTAGATAATGGGAGGTGCCATCGGGGCATTCGTATTTTTGTGCGCAATATCCGGTTTGTTGTACATTTTTACCGTTAAAATCTACTTGGTTGTTGCAACTATAGCCACTTCCGCAATCGTTGTCTGTGGTACATGCACGCCCAATACCTCCTTCGTTGATATTTTTGCGAAAATACTTCCCCCCATCTAGTTCAGGATATTTCGTCACTGCACAATAGGCTCCTGATTGATTTCCCTTTGCGTCGGGCCAAGGTTCGTAGTTTTGGTTGCAGGTTGTGCCTGGCCATGCATCGCAATCCGAGTTTGAGTTACACAGCAATGAGTTACTCACGTTTTGCAATGATTGTGTTTGTTGAACCCATGCGGCATTGCCATTGTTTCCCAGCCCTATGGAGTTTTGTACCATAGCGTTTCTAAAAAAATTGGTATTTGTGGGTAGGTTGTATTGTTTCATGAGTGTTGAGTTTGTAGATCCTGAGGGTCGCCAATCGGTCATGAGTCCTCCATATTGTTTATACAAAGGAAATGGTGCACCTACTTTTTGATTACCGACGGGGGAGTAGCGACTATTGGTATAGTAGTTATTGATACTATCCTTTTCTCTGACTAAAGCAGCCGAATATCTTGCTGAATTGGACATCGGGTTCTTTTATTATTATATATTTATTTTTTTTATTTTTTTTAATTTTTTTAATTTTTTTAATTTATTAATTTATTAATTTATTAATTTATTAATTTATTAATTTATTAAATGAATCAGGCGGTTAACAGTCATTCATCATTTGGTAATTGTGGAGGATGTTTCGGCTAGAAATACCAAACCCGGTGCTTCCACCAGGAAGTGCGCTATTTCCAAAGATCACGTTGTTTTGTGCGGTATAATTGTATAATCCATCTTCCCCAATCGCTTGTTGCATAGCTCCTCCTGGGAATTGTCCGGCGTTTTGTACGATATAGTCATTTACTCCAGGGGACCATCGGTTGTAGTCTTTTTCACCGAGACTACTTTCAGAATTTTTAGGTCGTAGGTTTGATCCCCAGCGTAAATTGGTATCTGTATCTACATGAGAACGATCAGATGAAACGTTACCTAAAAATGGTGTGGTAGAGTAAGGTTCTGTATATACGGGATATATGGGATTCAGGCGTGAAGGTATAGGTCTTTCATATTCATTTCGTACGTTGAATACTTTTTGGTTACCAACCACTGAATATGTTTCAAATGAATTTACTTGCGGGCTATTATATTCGTTTACATAATATTTCATAGGTTTACTGCTTATCAGTTGTTGATTTTGCATGCTACAAATATCATTTTTTATACCTGTGTTTTGTAAAAAAGCTCTGTTGTAGTTATTGTTTAAACTTTCCATAATAGCTTCATTGGAGTTGTGAAAATCTCGATCTTGGGCCTGGTCAGGTACAGGTGGTGCCATTATATATTGATAGTAGAATTAGATTTTATTTAAATAAAAATACGATGAAATCCTAAATCATAAGTAATTTAAAAATATGTTTATATTACGAATAAAAATATGTTTATATTACAAATAAAATGAATAAACTATATACGTTGTCAGTGGGAATAGTTCAAGGTTCTGTGATTGGTGCAGTTTTCGGAGTTTCTACGGGTACGATTTTATCCAAATTCGAAAAATCCATAGACAATAAAGTAGATTTAATTGAAAAAATGACTTTCGGTGGCTTTATAGTAGGGGGCGTTGTTGGATCGTTTGTTACAAACACCCCTTTGTCTGCCTGTATTGTATCAAGCTTTTGTGTCCCCTATTACCTGTATAATAAAAGACTCACTTATAAATAAAAATCTATCTTCCGTAAGGCGCTCCGCTAGGCGCTCCGTAAGGCGCTCCGCTAGGCGCTTCTGTTTCCTTTTGTTTGATAAATTCCCAATTTGTAACTCCTCCCCATATAAGAACAACAAGAAGGGCTACAAAGAGTCCACAAAATATAAAAAAAGTGCTCAATTTAATATTGTTCCTTTTTATAAAAGACTTCAATGCGTCACTTGCCATTATTATTTTATTATTTTATTTTATTATATATCCTAAATATTTTTTTTAATTCTTGAATAAACATATTTATTCGAGAATTACAAAACATCAATCGACAAATCACACTCACACCAATAACAATGGTTCGTTATCGAGTTGAAACACGTTTTTGAACAGTAAAACATATTACAACCCTGGCATTTAATTGCACAGTACTCACATAAAGCATTCTTACAATCAATGTAACAATAATTAGAAGCACATTTCATACCTTTACGTTTTCCTGTGACTTTGCCCTGGGTAATATAATTCGTACAATTCGTACACTCATTTGTATGGTAATTAAAAATAATATACCAAATTAAATGATACGGAAGACCCATAATCACAAATAAATTTGTTACTTTGTTTCTTTGTTTGTTTCTTTGTTACTTTGTAACTTTTTTCTTAAGTTATTTTCCAACATACGTACCATCTACACCACAACCAGATGGACCACAGCCATACAATCCATTGTTGGGTATAAATGAATCCAAAGGACGCTTCTCAAGATCAGGAAGAATCGCAGTATTAAGCCACGGAGAGACAACATTAATGGGGTTGGGAATGTTGTTACGAATGTCATATGACTGGTTGCGAGTCGATCCCAAGACAGTGTCAATACCAATCTGCTGAGTGGCACTCAGAAAATTTTGGTTCGCGAGGATATTCTCGGGAGCATTGATATCCCATGATTGTTGCCCGGGAATGGAGGGGCTTGGGAGGAGTGAAGTAGCCACAAAAGTAGGTGCGTTTTGTGCACACGCACTAATCTTTTGTGCACGTTCATTGGCGAAATTGACAGCCTGAAACTCAGAATCGTACAGATTGTTGGAAAGGATGTCGAAAGGGGCGGTTCGTTCGGAGAGCCCCCCGCCCAATTTGATTGCCCCGTCTCCGGTTTGTTCTTGCGATTGTCCGGAAATGGAGTTAAGTTGTTCCAAGGTGGGTGTTGCTGCGTTTACAGCCTGTTGGTAAAGCTGATACGTAAGAAGTTGGTCTCCGGAGCTATTAAGGTTGATGTTTTGTTGGGAGCTTGGGAGACTTCCATTAGGTTTTGCGTATTTTGAGGTATCTCGTGATACGTTTTGTCTATTTGTTTGATAGAACGAATCTTGTTCGTCATTTCCAAAGGACTCTATCATGGGTACGGGGTGAACATTACCTGTACCTTCGTCACCGAGTTCTTTCGGAAATTGCTCCGCTGCTACGATCCCTACTAAAAAGAGGGTTCCTAAGATGGTTGCGAAATATCCTCCAACATTTGGGTCCATGGCGGAATTCATTTTATAAGTGACCTAAGAAAAAAAAAAATGAATTAAACCTTTGTTTTTTTTATTTAGGGATTTCCGGTATACACCCGGATGGTTTATAGTTTGGTACGCAAAATCCTTGTTCGCTTATAGATTTAAACGCCATGTTTTTGAGATCATCGTATCCTATAGGATTTTCCTCAATGAATTCGTATGTCACTAAATCGGGACACACCCCCTCCCCTAATGTATACAAGCAAATATTGTTTTTATTGAGTCCCCCCAACACCAAATACGTATACATTTTGTTTCCGATTTGTTTTACGGTACCAGGAATAATATCAAAATTGGGTGTGCTTACAAAGGTAATTGTTTGTATGTATTTTTTCAGATCGTCCGATATATTTAATTTATAAGTATTCGTTTGTTCATCAAAACTTGGTGTTATTCCCATTTTGGATCCAACGGATATCCATTCCTTTGCAATACCGGTATTATTTGATTGATTTTGCGAAATAAGTATAGGAACAATTAAACCAAAATTTTTGTCCGTTACCATACTTACCAGAAAAAGTCCCGAATTTTTTGTTATTTCACCGTCTCCCTCTATATCCTTACCGCCAATGACACCCGCACCAAAAAGCGATCCTATGATAACCGCTGCTACCGCAATAATTACGGAAAATATAATCAATCCTTTTTTCCATGCATCGGAGTTGGAAGGCGTTTGTACGGGTGTTGGAGTGTCCATTATAATTTATAAATAAAAATATTTTAATATAGTAAAATGTATTTGGAAAATCCCGAAGACGGTTTGAACCTTTTTGGGGAGTTTGAACCCAGGAAGACCATAACAATTTCCCCACAAGATTTTAGACATAACTCAGATACCCGCTTACGATTCGGATCTTCGTTCGAAGATGTTTTGAAAGATAATCTCAAAGAATACAAACAATACGTTAGACCGCCACTTATCGGAACAAGGGGGGTTCTTAAAGAAATGAAGAAGGAAGCGTATGAAAAGAAAGTGAAAGACGAAAATTTAAATAATGCGGCTGAATTTTTGTCCAAACTATACGGGGTACGAAATATCGATTTTCTAAAGGGACTCATCAGAGAAAAGGGGAGTGTAGAAGATGTCATATTGTCCGAAAAAAAAGGAGAATTGAAGGAACTAAATAAACTTATTTCAAAAAATTCCTCGGGCAGACAACTCTATCCCTTTAACATACAACCCTACCCCTTCAACATACAACCCTACCTCCTCAACAGACAACCCTATCCCCTCAACATACAACCCTATCCCCCCAACATACAACCCTATCCCCCCAACATACAACCCTATCCCCCTAACATACAACCCGCATCCACAGAGTCTTTAAATAGAAAACATTCCGAAATTATTTCGCTCCTCCATAAAATGCTTGAAAGGGAAAATAAGCCTACAAAGAACTCCGAACTGTTTATAAAGCAACTAATCAAAGATACCTACAAACCCAATATGCCATTATACAAACACAGAAACGACATATCAGTATTGCTCAGTGACTACGTTACGCTAATGAAACAACATCGCATGAAAACAGACCAAGTCAAAAATAGCCTTGAAAAATTATCAAGGTTTTTCTCTTCATCTATGAGAATACCTAAAGACGAATTAAAAGAATTTGTGCAACTAACGGTACCAATGATAGAAAAAGAGCCACGATTTTTTTAAAAATTCTTCGTAATGCCAAATGTACGGCATCCTAAGGAATTTTTTTTTGTTTTTTTTTACTTTACCCACAGCTAACCATATATTTTGTAAAGGATTTCATCCCGAAGGGGATCGCCATCCCTAAGACTTTCGGGACAATACTCGAAACATTTTTTTTGCAACTCTTTTTGGTAAACCGAGTTATATTTTTTTATATTTTTCCACACAACCGAATAGGTCACCGCATTCTCAAAGGGCAACTTCATACTTAACGCTTTTTTTATGTAACTAGCTTGCATATTGTTCCAATAGTTCGTATCAGGAACACCTATGTGCTTTTCGATGTAACGAACAATGTCCGAATGACTACTTAGGCAGCTACCTCCTCGGTTCGAATCTTGCGACGAATGATCGTCTTCTTCTTCGCTGCTTCCCCCCCTTCGGCAATCTCCGTCGCAGCTTCCCGAATCTTTGTCTTCACGCTCGTAGATTCCAAGGGGAGCTCCGGAACAACTTCCGTATTGACTTTGGTTGGTGGGATCTTTTCCTCTACATTCTCCACCTTGATAAAGTGTTGCTTGAGGTATGTTTGAAGGTTGAAGTAACTCAGGAGTTGGTTCTCCGGAACACCTAAGAGTTTGCGAAGTTCCACACCCCCCTCCAAATCGAGATTGATCTTCCGGCGATCGGTCGGAAGTTGTAGATCGTGTTTCTTCACATACCCATCGATCTTCCGTAGGACTTCTGTGCGTGAGATCAAGGTCCCTTCGGGAATTTCCAAAAAAACGGATAGTTCTTTCGAAATGGTAACGGGAAGGGCGAATCCGGTAGCTGCTTTTTTGGGGCGATTAGGGTCACGTGTCTTGCGTATTTTTTTCTTTTCAAGTTTTGAAACTTCTTTGCGAATATTCTTGAGTTCGGCGATGATGGAGCGTCCTTCTTTGAAGACATTTTCCATTTTTAGAATAAGGTTGTTTATAATTTCACTAGAGTTTTCATTATCTTGGGGTGCTACCTCCTCAATGGTTTGTTCCGTGTTTTCAACGTTTTCAGTCATTTTTAGATTGCTTTGTTATATACTATACCAATAGAAAGCTTTTTGCTTATTTAAACGCTCTATTACTATAATGGTAGCAATCTTTATACTTTTTTTAGCGAAATTTGAATGATTCTTCATTTCATTGGACATTTTTGTAAAAGTTCGATCGCAAGTCGCGGCTTATACCACCGATGTGGTTGTTGTATTGTTCTCTCCCCATACCAGTGTATTGTTGGAAAGTGTTCATCATATTATCGGGTCTGTAGTTTCCCATCATACGTGCGGTATTTGGCATATTTGGACCTCCGAATTTATTTTTGCGCATACGAAAGAATCGTTTGAAAAATGATTGGCGCTTCGATGATTTTCGTTGGCGCTTCGATGATTTTCGTTGGCGCGATCTTATGCTTTTCGATCGCTTACTTTTTCGAATTGAACGTTTTCCCATTTTGTTTATTACTATTTACTATACGAAAACATTTTTATTTTTTTGTTAAAAAAAATCATTTAAGAAAATCTCGCGGTTATATCCATTTCTTTAAATATAAACTACTATGTAAACAAACAAAAAAAATAACAAATGGATTGGTTTAAAGGATTAAGCAAAAAAAAGATCAGTGTAAAACGCCCCTCTGCTCCCCTTCAAAAACGAAAAAGCTCTGTTACTAAAAAAGATTCCAGGGTTGTGTTTGTAAATGGACAGGCAAAAATCGCTCACCCTAAGCAAAGCGGTAGTGGGTACTATTATGTTAGAAAGGATTCTAACGGTAAGGTCAATAAAGTTTCGGTCGTAGGGAGAACCTATTCCAGACAAGAAGCCCAGAGGAAGATCAAGAAAAGCAAATAACGGGGAACAACAGGAACAGCGGAGTTTACCACAAATAGATATGGCTAAGTATTTTTGGATTGTATTTTCCGTGAGATTTTTTAATTTCCCTCCGAATTGCTTGTGATTTGTTGGGTGTTCCCGAATGTCTTTTGAAGTAGTTGGATCTTCTTTTTTTGTCTCCGTGGTTTTTGGATCGATACAATCCCAATTTTGTAGAATCCTTGTACTGTTCGTAGTCTCTCGCCCCAAAATGTATTGTCCGTATTCTATGGGTAGAAGGGTTTTTCACAAACGCCATGTATTTTTTTTCCTTTTTATTTGACCTTTTGATCCCAACAATCTTTTCTCGCATCGCAATGTATTTATAATTATAAACATATTTATATTTATAAACATATTTATAATTATAAACATATTTATAATTATAAACATATTTATAATTACGAATACGTCACGACGGTTTCTGCGTATCCACATCAAACGTTCTTATAAAAGTCCTTTGTCTTTTGCATGGAAATCTTATCAAAGTCCCATGAGTTTCTATTGAGGGGGGAGCAATTCAAATAATCGCTTGTTTTTCCATCGATGAAATCTGGTTTGTCATCAATTTTGTCACAAAATCTCGCAAAGTATCCTCGCAACTGCATAATTCCTATGCTATACGTACTAGAGGGGCTTCCCAAAAATCGTAATGCAGGAACCGCCAATAACATTTCCAGCACGGATTGTTCATAAGATTGTATAGAAGAATGGGTTTCTTCCCACCGGGGGGGTCGTACGAGTTTGTATTCACGAAACAGTTTATCCATTTTTTCCTTGATTCTTTCAGGGACATTCTTAAGGACGTCCTGTGAAAGCAATAGTATAGGAATGTTTTTATCGAGTCCCAAAATTTTATCGATAATTTCTTCTTGGGTTCTTGTTTTGTATTGTGGTTTACTACCCTCCCAATTTCTGACGTGGACCGCGTTATATTCTCCGGTACGGAGAGACAAGTCCTCTAGTAAACGATTGGCTGATTCGTAGAATTTGTGTTTGTATTTAATTGCTTCCCATAGAAGCTTTCTCATTTCCTTCTTTTTTTCTTTCGGTAAAATTTGAAAGTAACACTCTGTGTTTCCTAGCATACGGTGATCTAGATTTCTAAAGTTTTCAATACGGTCGCAATAAAAATACCATATAGTTGCGTCCTTTTGATTGAGAAATTCCATCTTGAATTTTGTTTTACCGGGTGACCATAAGGGTTCGGTCACCTTTCCGTAATCGCCCCTCTCCAAGTTCCTAAAAAAGTCTTTGTACTCGATCGATTTTTTCGATCCGTAACCCAAATATTCAATCCATTCATCGTACGTCAAGATCGGGATGTGGGATCCCCAACAATCAAGATCGAATATATCGCCCGGTTCGATTTGTTTATTCCCCAATAGGTACCAAGTAGTTGGGGGTGGTAGTACCAAGGTTCTTCCGGACAACCATGATAAAACGGTTAATGTTTCGAATTGCATTCTTATATTATTCAGACCACCACAATCAATCTGAAAAACAATAAACTGATGGGTAGGTTTCATTCGGGGACCAGTCGTTGTAATAGGGGACAACGAGAGTATACTACAATTATTTACACTACTTTTTTCGCTTTTCTTTACATTCGCAAAAGTATCGGTGGACGATGTTAGTATAAGACATATAAACGAAACAATAAATAATATACCCAAAAATACCCATATCGTTATTTCTAGTGTAGACCTTTGCGATTTGGGATTCATCTTCCTACCTATTTCATAAGATTTTTAAATGAAAGAAAAAAATATTTAAAGATATCATGAAAAGCTTCATGACTAACAATCGTATTCTTATCCGAATACGAGTAGTCATGAAGCTTTTTTTTTATTTTTTTTAATAGTTATTTTCCAAATTACATAGTTCTTCCAAAGTAATGTTTTCACGAATATTTAACAAAGTTTTATCAACCGTATACAACCCGTTTGGGTGAGTTTTGTCTGTGCGTACAAAAAGAGGATTAAAACAATTCGTACTCGAATTAAACTCACACTCAACAATTACACCAGACTCATAAACCGGATTGGATAGCGTAGAAAGTTTTTCCCCAAACAGTTTTCCCTGGTCGGAATTTTTATCAACCGATGCAAACGCCGAAAGCGTCCCCTTATTATTTACGTAAGCAATATACTTATCTCCTTCGTCCGTAACCTTGAAGTCGAACGTATGAAATTTAGCCGATTTCCATTTGAAAAGCGTATATTGCGCGTTTGTTCCTACTGGCAACAACGTTGGGGTAAAAATTAGACCATCCGTAGGATGCGAAACATCAATCGGGGATTCCGTACCAACAAGTGTTTTCATAGACGACAAGGGTACGAATTTTTTGGCTTCAATCGGGATACACGGTTCGCGTTGCTCCACAAAAGAATCAATCGTCGCCTTTACGCAAGAATATCTTTGGTTGAAATCAAGTTGGGACATATCCTCGCCTTTGAATGAAATACAATCATGGATCACATACTTCCACACACCTGGTTGATCTTCGGTGGGTGATTTGAATTTTACAAGTTCGCCATCAAACAAAGTATTTTTGTATAAAACCTTATCAAAAGATTGCTCAATTTCAAAGAGCCTAAAAGCGCGATCAATCATATAACACTTATTGGCCCCATTTGTCGTAGTACATAACATCATAAAACGCATGCCGTCGGATTTAACACATACAAGGTATGGAAACTTTTTCAACTTAAACAGATCCCGTCGCTCTAATGATACAGGTTGGGGGCCCGGGAAATAATCATTTCGCCTACGAGGCCAATACCCTAACACAATATTGCGGATATTTTTTAAAAGCAATTGGTCCATTACTGGAATAGACTTGGGGCCGGTTTTATTATTAGCGAGACGGACATATGTTTCCGAATTCATCTTAACTTTTCCTTTTTTTCTATAGTTGAGGTGTATCCTTAAACTGATAAATGAATAAATGAATGTCCAGTTAAAACACTAGCGGCGTACTTTTTTGGTAAATTAATTTTGAATGTATATAATTAATAATGGAAAAATTTGTCATAAAAAGAAGGAAACTGGAGAACAAAATTACCGCAGAAACCTGTACATGCGATATATGCTACAATGATTTTGCAAAAGACGAAATAATACCGTGTTTTCATCATTGTACCATAAAAACATGCATTCAATGTATTTTAAAACAATTACAAGTTACGAAAACACCACCTATACGTAACATCATAAATAGACAATCGCACAAAGAACAATATTCGATATCTTATAAATGTTCTATGTGCCAACAACAATCACACTATAACAAATTACAGGAAAATGATACATTTAGAAATTGGGTCCAGAAAACCCCTGTTGTTTTGGTTTTTTTATTGGACAAATTAATCAACCCAATTATCGAGCCCGCAGAACCTTTGAATAGCGATTACAGCGACGATATATTTATAAACACCATGCTGTTCGTAAACGAAACAGTACTCTCCCCTCCCTTGCCATTTCCTTATCGACTTCTTACACCTCCCACTATATCAACCCAATTTACGGAAAATAACACAGGAACGTTCGAATCTCTGGATTCAAGTATAACAAGACTCATATCCGCATTTGATACGTCAAACGAAAATTCCGAAGAATAAACAGTATATCGCAAACATTACATAACCGCAGCCCCCGAGTAATTTCCGGTCTGGACTCCTTGAAGTCGCGGGAATCTTGTATATTTAGCAAGGAGGAAAATTAGCACAAGTGCTACCATCCACTTGATAAATTCCTTAAAAAATATACCTATATTCAGGGAAAGCTGACCTCGATCCAAGATCGAAGTATCAGCCTCACGTAGTATAATATTCATAAAGTTGAACTTGTCCGCTGGCAATACAAAATCCAATAGGGGGTCGATGATAGAGGTTTTGAATGTACTAACGAACTGGAAGGTTATGATTGACCCTAATACGGAAATGGTGAGAAACTTTTCGGTAATAAGAAATTTAATCACGTTGTCATATTCCTGGGAATTCATCAAGTAGTTGTATTAGGATTACCGAAGATTAAAATCACCATGAAATATCGCAAACCAATTTTTGAAGACCATTTCGGTATAGGTATAAGTTCGTATGTGTCCTGATTTGTAAAACATATTATACTATTTCTTTCGGGTACGTAAAATTTATGCAGACCATTGGACATTTCTTTCCTAAACATGACTCCGTTCCCGAAATCGTTCCCGAAACAATACAATATTTTTGTCGCTTCCCGTAATGTTTCTTGGAATTTTGAAAAGTATTTCAATTTACCCTTCTCGATTCTATGACCATCAAGGGCTTTGACGAAAAAAATCCGACACGGAATGGAAATTGATTTTTTGAAAAAATCCATGGTCGGGACATTGTCCAATAATTTTACACTTTCCGGGATCCCCAATTCCCGAAACCCAGAAGGAGGATCCAATTCTCGGGAGATATCCATACTCAACGAATCTATGAACAAAAGTTCAATTAATTTAAATGCATTGGTATATTTTACACCACAGGACTTTTTCGAAAAAAACCATTCGGGTCCGAACAAATCCGAATACCCATCGGGAAAGGAAGAGTTCTTTTCAAATTCATTCCATTCCTTGGGTAAATACTTTTTCCCGAATAAGGAGAGCGTTGTTACTACGTCAATGCAAGTAGAAATAACTACAATTGTGATTAGTAATACAACGATCGCGACAATCGTAATTGCCCCGTAATTCCTGGACGTTATTTTCCAAAAATTCATCCCCCATTTGAAAGAAGCGTTATATATTTTAAAAGAAACAAGTGACGAAACAATTCTTACTTCGTTTTTAACAAAAATTATATTTACGTAGATACATATATGTTTAGAAATAAGCAAAATGGATTTCAAAGAATTTAAAGTGGCGCATAGAGAATATTGCAAACGATTCAACCATTTTTTTTCCAAAATAAACAAAAACTTCAAAAAGGATATATTTACCACTGATGAAAAACTAAAAATACAAAAATGGCTCGATGAATATATACAACAACTTCATTATACTACTCTCGTTCTGAGTGATATCGAGTCTCAGGTTTTCGTGAACCAAACACTCGATATGACAAAAGAAAGAATAAGCGATTTGCAAGTGGTGGAAAAGGTCAAGGCAGTGGTCGCCCCGGTGTCGATACTTTGTTTCCTACATTTTTACGAAGAATTAAAGGAAAACGAATCATTGCAAACGCTTTGAATTAAATTCTTCCTTCATTTTGTCAAATGTTGGCGGAGCAAAATGTATAAACATGTTTGTATAGTAATCACCTTCCAAAGGCTCTTCGCGAGAATGGGGGAGACTAGCTGATTCATATAGAACCATGTCACCCGGCTCCATATATATTTTTTCACGTTTCCCTTCACGATTGATAATAACCAATGGCCAGTCTTTGTTCATGTTTTCTCTATCAATGTGCAAAATTGCGGATATAATATGAGTATTTCCTGTATCGACGTGCATACGTAAACTAGAACCTCTTCGATACTCTCTGGGACCGTATGCGCTTGTCCCGTTCATATTTTGTAAACCGGACCATTCTTCCAGGATGGGTTTTAATGTTTCAAATATCCATTGCTTTTTTTCGACCGGGATTGGGATTAGGTAGGGGGGTGGTCCGCTGCTTGTTCTTCTGAAAATATTGTTGGAATCCTCCTTGATGCGGTCTGTCTTTTTGACATGTTGTAAGAGAAATTGGTATATTTCATCTGGCATTCGTACCTTTTTATACCCCTTTTCCGTAAAAACGGGAGTTTCCTTGACTTGTTTGTTTGTTTGCTCAATCAATTCCAAAACCTCCGGGTGTGTTTCTGGTATATCTTCGTACCATGAAGGGTGTTCTGGGCGATAGGGTTTTGAAACATTTGTTTTGAAGTTTTCGTTACCACATTTGTAGAACCAATTGTAGTATACGTAACCAAATATGAGGAATAGAATAAAAACGATCAAAAAAATAAAAAGTAGCGTATTTACGTTTGTATACTCATTTTTCATCATTTTTATGTTACGCTAGAATTTTTTTCGGAACAATTAACGGTACTATTAAATAGTTTAAAGAAATGTTTTTTTATATAAAGAATTGGTAAAAATGGCATCGTGTAATACATGTTACGAAAACATAAACAAAAAAAATAAAGAGATCATATGCGTACACTGCCAATTTAAAGCGTGTATAAACTGTTGTAAAAAGTATATACTGGGCTCCGTAAATAACGCAAAATGCATGAATTGTTCTAAGAATTGGGGGAGAGATTTTTTAATTGATCATTTTTCGTATTCCTTTGTGAATAAAACTTATAAAAAACACAGAGAACAAGTCATCTTTCAGGAACAACTTTCAATGATGGTGGAAACACAATCCATTATTGAAAAAAGAAAACAAATCGATGAGATTAATAAACTTTTATATGAAAAGAAAAACAAAATCAATGAAATAAGGTATGAAATTGGATTGCTCACGAATAAGAAACTAAAAATTCAAAACAAACATACCAAAGAAATAGAAAAATTTTACGGTCACTGTCCCGAAAATAATTGCAGAGGGTTTATCAACTCATCGTGGGAATGCGGGATTTGCAAAATAAAAATTTGCAAAAGCTGCAAAGAAAAAATTTCTGATTCAAAGGAGGAACGAATCAACCATGAATGCAACCCGGATATATTAGAATCAATTTCAAAAATTAAAAAAGATAGTAAACCTTGCCCAAAGTGTAAAAGTATGATTTATCGAATTGAGGGTTGCTCACAAATGCATTGTACGAATTGTCGTACAAATTATAATTGGACATCAGGCGAAATCATTACAAGTGGTTTTTTTCATAATCCCCACTATACTGAATGGCGAAAAACACATGAAACAGATGGTGCCACCCATTACGCAAACAATAACTGCGGTGATAACTTGTTTCAGAATATACAAATATATAGATTTGATAAAAGGCTCGTATGCGATGTTTATAAAAAAAGATTCATCATAGAATTCATAAGATTTTTATACCATGTCTACGATATGGAATTGTATGAATTTAGGAATCCTGCACCAGATACTTACTTGGAACTTAGGGTTTATTATATGCAAGGGTATATATCAGAACAAATTTTTAAAACAAAACTTCAACAACACGAAAAGAAAAAAAATAAAAAGAATGATATTTTTCTTATTTTTGATATGTTATATAACGCGGGAAGAGATATTATTTTGCGTTTGAACTTTGATAACGACCTGAAAGAAAGGATTTCTGTCCCCCAAGATAATGTTATCAAGGCCATGAATGAAATGATTGAATTAATTAACTACACGAATGATTCTATGAAAAAAATTCACACCATTTACAAAAATAAAGTACCCATTATCAGATTACCAAAGTTTTTAGACGCTAATGACACCATTTCCTTTGTTTGAAAAATAAACAAGTTAAAATAAACAAGTTAAAATAAACAAGTTATATACTGGTAGCCGTCCATTTTTTAGTTTGCGCATTCCACTCTAGTATAGAACCATCCACCAACCCAGAAAGATCCACGTCAACTATCTCCTCTAATTTATCCGACTTACCTTTACTCTTTGCCCCATCCTTACCCGCAGGTCCCGCAGGTCCCGTAGGTCCCGCAGGTCCCGTAGGTCCCGTAGGTCCCGCAGGTCCCGTAGGTCCCGCAGGTCCCGTAGGTCCCACAGGTCCCGCAGGTCCCACAGGTCCGGGTTTTCCACTTCCTTTGCTTTCTAAATCAATTATTTTTTGTTCAAGTAGTTTTAATCTACTTTCATAGGATAATACGAGGGCCTCAATCTTACTTCCGAATGTGACGAGGTCAATTCCATTTTCTGTTCGAAGAGATTTTATACCCCCAATGTTCGTAAAATTACAATTTTCTCCGCGCAATGCAAGGAAACTACCGGCAACTTCGTTACTACTCATTTCTTTTTTTTATTTTATAAAAAAAAATGTTTTTTTAACTTTTTTTAAACGCCGCTTTATAACTTTACGCGAGCGACGGGTCGAGCGACGGGTCGAGCGACGAGTCGAGCGACGAGTCGAGCGACTTGTGGATGATTTTCGCTTTTTAGTTCCGTAACACAATGTTTTTTTAGGCGTTGGTGATGGCATTTCGTAGTACGCGGCATCGATTGGTAAAAACCTCATCATATTACCCTTACCATACATTTTTTTTGTTTCTGTGAAAAATTGATAATTATTCCGTCGGAAATTCCCAACGATTCCATATACGTTTTTAATCTCGACATTTCAAGATCCCTTGGCGGAGTTGACGTAGCCTTTAATTCCATTACTAAAATTCCCGGAATTACAATATCTGCACGCCCGTACCCAACATAATCCCCCCTATAATGTATAGGAGCAACCACTTCGGAGGCATACTCAATTCCTTGTTTTCTAAATTCAACCTCAAATGCTCTGTGATAAACAGACTCAGTATGTCCGGATCCCAGAACATTTAAAATACCATTTGCCATATCGATAATGTTCTCCAATATCAATTGGATAATTATATCAACAATGATCGGCGTCTCCGTTTTTATCTTTTTAGGCAACGTAGGACTTTCTACGGCGTCGTGCTTTCTTTTTCGACTTTCGGTCATTTCTTTGACAGGCCGTATTTTTTTTATCCTTCCTTATTGAACGACTACGACGTCGCTTTTTACCGAAAGGATTATTTTTTCCCAGTTCTTTTTGTCGCGGTATGTTTGGCGTTTCAGGTCTCGAACCTCCTGGAGCGGTTCCCGAACCTGGAGCGGTTCCGCGTGGTGGCGTGCTTGGTGGCGTACTTTGCGCAGCACTTCTTGCGCCGTCCGTTTGCGTACTTTGCGCAGCACTTCTTGCGCCGTCCGTTTGCGTACTTCGCGCAGCACTTCTTGCGCCCCCACCATTTCCAGGCGTTCCTCCTGTTCCAGGTGCGCCCCCACCATTTCTAGGCGTTCCTCCTGTTCCGGTACCCTGTGTCCGGTCAACATAATTAATTTGGTAGGGCGATACTATTGGTGCTCCAGATGATGGAGGGAGTCTGGCTTGTTCCGAGGCTTGTTCCGAGGCTTGTTCCGAGGATTCTACGTAAGGGTTGGCAAGTCTCCAGATTCTTTGTCCTTCTTTTAATCCCTGTTTATAAGCAACTTCAGTGTTCCCTTCTTCAGGAAGTTCTTCTATACCACGGTATTCTTTACGTATGTCTTCTATGAATTTTTTCAATTTTAATTTCGTAGCTGGATTTGTTGTTTTTTCCAAGGCAGCTTGTGCCTCCCTTATCAATTTTAACGCTTCCTCGGTCTCTTTTCTAACTTCTGATTTTATTTTTCGCGTTCCAAAAACAATTGAGGGTCTGTTGTCTAGGAGAACTTTGATATTTGTTAATCCTAGGTTTATATTGTCAACGTTGTCTGAATAGAAAAAGGTTAGGGTGCTTTCAACTTGTTTTTGGTACATTTCCCATTCTTCCAAATATTCCTTTAATTTTTGGATATAACCTGTTAAACGCTTGTTTGTTTGGGTTATGTATTTTACGCTATCGAATTCTCCCTTTGTTTCAAATATATTGGACATCATTTCTAATTCATATTCATTTGGGTCATCGTGCAATAGTTCATTCAGGAGAACGAGGTATTCGGATAGATTATTGGAGTATTCGATAATGTTTTTAATTGTGCGGGGAGACAGAATTCTTTTCCAAACCTCTAAGTTTCTAACAACGGTGTCAGACAATTCTTGTATATTTCTTTTTTGTAATTCATGAAACAATTCTATTTGTTCCTGTATACTATTTTCGAGTGCAATCGCTTCTTGTTTTACATTTTTTAATTGAACGGACAAATGGTTTTGCTCATTGTTGTAGACTCGGTTCAAGTCCTTTATTTGTTCCCCATTTTTTGAAAAGGAATTGAGAATCGATTCTACGAATATTTTTTCCAATGCATTTTGGTTTGTTTCTTTGAATAAACGACCACGCGCTTTTTCCTCAAATCCCAGATCGCCCTCCTGAAGCCCCCAATATGTTTTATCACCTTCTTTGTATTTTTTTACGTTCTTGTTTTTTTCGAGTAAATAGGAAAGAATTCTTCTAGACAATTCTTTTTGTTCGACACCAACGGAGGGCTTAAGTTGAAAAAATCGGAATAAATCATTTTCAAATTTCCTCACCAAGTCATCAACGGAAACCTTTGTTCTTTTTGAGGACCGAATGTATTTGTATATTTTATCGGACAAAATTTCCTCATTTTCCAAAATGCGTTGTTTGTACGTAGAACTCAATTCAGACATATCGTTTATTATATCACCTATCGTTAAACTGTACGTTCCATCCCTATTTTTAATTAAATTATTATTTTCCGCGCCTGGACCCAAATCTTCCATGGTCAAAGTTCGTCTTCTGGCAAATTTTTTAAGAATTTCCGCTACTTCGTTTTCGGAAATATCATTGACATTCCACTTATTAAATGGCTGGTATTTTTTCGGATTTGTTATTTTTTTAAAAGACTTTTTGAGGGATTCTTTCAAAGACCCGAATTGTTGCGATGGAAGAATGTTTTCCGGGATTCCGGGATTAAACGGATTCAGGAACCCCCAAAAGGAAGTTTGTTGCTCCTTAATATATTTATTAACTTTTGTTTTATCCATTGGTTCTTCAATCGTAGAGAGCGGCGTACTCTTCTCAATCGCTTCCTTTGTTTCCGTAAAAATTCCCTTAGGTCCGTCTTTTGAAATCAACGCTGCAAGTGCATTGATAGATATACCCTTTATTTTATTGAAGTCCATTAATTTTGAAATTTCATCTTGAACTTCGGGGTCCTTTAAAATAAACATAGCATCCTTATAACGCAAATTACCAGATAGCTCAATGTCTTGAAGAATATTCTCACGAGCTTTTTGAAGTTTCGAAGATTGCTCAATCAGCCTGACAATCTTTGACCATTTAGGGCTATTGAGTTTTGAATTTCTCCAAGTATCTAATTTCGCAATAAATTCCTTAATTTGTTCTTTTTTTTGTAAACAAAATTCAAGTTCACTGCGCAGTACGGTTATTTCTTTAACTGTTTGCGAACAAAGGCGACGGTTGTACGCACCTTCTTTGTTCGCGCATATTTTTGGCACTAGCTGGACCATTCTAATTGTATACTAGATATTTAATTCTTACAAAATAATTAATTATTTTTTAATTCTTACGAAATAATTAATTATTTTTTGATAATACGTTTACTATGATTTTTAATTATATTGGGATCATAGTAAACGCGTCATTACAATGGGAAATTGGTTTTCAAACGACGAAACGTTTCCTATCACGAAAAGAAATAAACAAAAGTATGGGTGGATTAGGGATTTGCCCGATCACAGAGACGTTATCGCACAATTTCCAAACTGGAATAATTTAACCTATGTTAAAAACGTAGACTTACGGGAAACAGGAAATATGCCTGATGTATATAACCAAGGTAGTCTTGGTTCCTGTACAGCACAGGCTATAGCCGGAGCATTTGAATTTGATATACGTAAGCAAAAATACCCAGATTATTTTACCCCTAGTAGGTTATTCATATACTACAATGAACGTGTTATAGGGGGAACGATTGAGCAAGATTCTGGTTCGTCAATTAGGGACGCTATAAAGATTATTCATAAAATTGGGGTTCCTACCGAAAAAGATTATCCTTACGATATACCGAGATTTCGGGTTCAACCTCCGGTGTCAGTATATATAAGCGCGCAAAAACATAAAATTTTGAAATATCGCCGAGTTCCACAAAACAATAGCATTCTTTCCGCATTGTTACTTGGTTACCCTTTGGTGTTTGGTATGTCTGTTTATGAATACTTTGAATCTCCCGAATTTGAGGCGACTGGGGTGTTGAGGATTCCCGCGAAAAACGAGCGTTTGTTGGGAGGACACGCAGTTCTTCTTTGTGGGTATCGAACGATTGAAAATGATAGTATACAATTTCTTGTTAGAAATAGTTGGGGTCCAAAATGGTGTTTAGATGGTTATTTTTGGATGGAATATTCCTATTTAATGGACCCCAATCTGTGCGCGGATTTTTGGACGATTGAAAAGAGTACTCCGCTTTCTACTACCGAGAGCCCAAAGGTTGCGGAGGAGTCCGTGAATGAAACGACTATAAACGATGAACCATATATGTTTAATTCGGACTCTGATTGATTGTTATGGATTATCTACGCCTGGTGCTTTTTTTCTTTGAATACTTTTTGCGTCTGGTGCTTTTTTTCTTTGAATACTTTTTGCGTCTGGTGCTTTTCTTTCCAAACACATTCGGGGCTTTCTTACTTGTGATATCCCTAACAAATGAGCTACGTGTAAGAAAGTCCTTTAACTTCTTTAACTTCTTGGCTTGTTCCTTATAAACACTTGAACTTATCATACCACTATCTAGAAGGTTTTCGTTAACTTGTATAGCTTTTTCTATTTCTTCTTTCTTGGCATTCATTATTCTTTATTTATTATTTATACAAATAGAAAATAATTTTTTTCTTTTTCATTTTTTACCAAACGAAGTTTGTTGCGACCCAAAACTAAACAAGGACTGTTGCGGGGCAGATTGCGTAGCAGATTGCGTAGCAGATTGAGCGGAACCATAACCAAACAAGGACTGTTGCGGTGCGGATTGCGGGGCGGATTGCTGGGTGGATTGAGCGGAACCATAACCAAACAAGGACTGTTGCGGGGCGGATTGTGTGGAACCGTAACCAAACACAGACTGTTGCGGTGCGGATTGCGGTGCGGATTGCGTGGAACCGTAACCAAACACAGACTGTTGCGGTGCGGATTGCGGGGCAGATTGCGTGGAACCGTAACCAAACACAGACTGTTGCGGGGTGGATTGCGAGAAACCAAACAAAGATTGTTGGGTAGGTTGCGTAAATGGACTTGGCTTATCATTCGATTGCGCAAACGTAACACCAGGAACGCTTGAAAGAGGTTCCTGAATTGGTGTCATTTTAAGTAAGGGGTGAGTGAGTGTATGCACGCCCAAATGTTCGCACACTTCGCATATATTAATTCCGCACTGTACGCATAGGTACCTCCAACCGATGATGTTTTGTTTATTACAGTGATAACAAATAATTCCTTTGTTTACCCAATTTTCTCGGTTAAACAAAAGAGGTATTTTCTTAGACTGGGAGGCTTTGCAAATTTTTAAAAACATGTGGTCATTCTTGTGATCTGGGTTCTGAAGAGTATTACTATTTCCCATAGAGTGGCAAGTATCACATATATCGTAATTCACGCACTCCATGCACTTATACCGGACACCTGCGATATTGTCTTTGTTGCAAGCATCGCACTTTACGTTTTCGTGAATTTCTTGGTTCATTTTTTTGCTCGTCTACGCTCGTCTACGCTCGTCTACGCTCGTCTACGCTTGTCTACGCTACTTGCTAAAATTATTTCCCTAAATATTTTTTATTCATATACTTGGGTAATATCTCCAACGCATGTCTTCACAAATACCCTTCCAGATAGAATCTTGCAAGTAAAGTTTTTCCCTCGATTTTAGGAGGGAGAAACATGGGAGCAACTCATCCTCTCCCAGTAATTGGCACATTTTGTGCAAGGTGTACGAATAGCTAAGGAAATTCTTTCTGTTTTTGGGGCAATATTTTTCAAATGGTTTTTGTATTTCCTCAAACATAGAAACAAGTTTTGCCTCCAGTTTTTTCGATATAACGGGTGGTTTTATACCACATAGTCTATTAATTAGGGCGGGAGTGTGTTCGTATTGTTTATTCAGTCTTAATTTTTTCAAGTAACCCTTTATACGTTTATGCGTGATATCAGCGATATCGGTGACTCTATCTTTCTTCAATTCCACCAATAACATATCAACAACTTCTTTGGAAGGCGCTGTACTCTCCTTTGCCTGTAATTGGCTGAGCCATTCTTTGAAGTGGTTTATACGTTTGTAAGCAAAGGGACTTAACATTTCGATTTCTTCGCTAAATTCGGTATGTGTATCAGCATCTTGGTAAGTTATGGTTACGCCGCATCCGGTGCATACAGCAAGTGCTTCTTTAATATCTAGGATTTTGTGTTGTTTGCATTCATTGCAATAAAGTTGTTCGTATTTTTGTATTTTATTTGGATGAATGGCGTGTCCTAAACACGTTGCTGCGTAATCTTCGCATATTCTTCCCTTTTTCGACATACTGGATGTTTCTATGTATGATTCAAGGTTTGATACTTGTGCGGGATTATGGTCATAGATAGAAGACGGTAAATCGTGCACAGTGTCTTGTTCCTCGTAATCTCCGTCTAGGGACTGGTCGTCTTCGTTGGTGCCCGCATTTGAATGAAATGATTCGGCGGATTTTTTGGATTCTAGGGAGTATTCGTATAAGAAAGGTGCGGCTTTCACCAAATATTTTGACTCTTCGTCCCTAATTTCCATAAGATAAATTTCTTCCTCTAATTTGTCGATTTGTTCCTTGAGTTGCATTCTTTCAACCAGTTTTTCGGCGTATTTGTTTGGTCGCGTTTTTTGCGGGAGGGTTGATGCTTTTTGTTTCAGTCTGTCGAGCATGATTTTCTTTTTTGGTAATTGGGCATAGTATTCTTCAAACTCCTTTAGTTTTTCTTCGTGCATGCTTTCTAGGGTTTGCCTAGAATCTGCGTGAGGGGTTTTCTTGGAGATTTTGGATAGGTTCATGGTTATTTTTATATTTCTAAGGATAATTCTTTAAATTAATTACTTTAGATTAATTATATTATATAATTTCAATAAATGAGCCATTCAGGACAATATTTACCAAATCCCTTGATAAACGCGCAATATGGAAACATTACGGTAGATGCAAATGATCTTGCATATATGAGAGGCTACGGTATATACAACCCCGGTCCTAATTACGATCAAACCACAAATCGTGGACCGGCTTATAGTCAATCCGCGAATTTTTATATAGACCATCCAGAAGATCGCCCCGACTTACCTAGTTTACCTGCCGCACCCCTCCCCGATTACCAATCCCAATTAGATCAGTGGAACAACCAACCTTACCAAGTTGGAACAACCGGAATTCACCCCGAACCAGCCGGTAGTTGGAAATCCCCCAACATAGACGGAAATCCCACGAGACCCTTAGAATTCGCGGCACGTGCCGCGCATCTGGATCCAAATAGTCTGATGAGTTTCTTTTTTAGTACGGAAAATGTAGACTTCCTACAGCAAAGAATCATAGACGAAGTTCGCAGAATAAGGAATATATCTATTTCAAGACAGAGCGATGACGAACTTTTAATTATCATGAGCAATTTTTACCAAAAAGCCCTCAGTGGTTGGCTCCCCCATGCAAATTCAAAGGGTATGGTTACCGATGAAAGCAAACGGTTAGCATATCCTAGGGGAGATTGTGCGACCTGCTCGTTGGAAGAGCGTTTAAGGCGCCTGAACCAAGCGACACTGGAGGAATGTGTGAAACAAGTTCTCTCCGCATCTTCCATGTATTTGCAGTACTATAGTGACGCCAGTTCTCTCCCATTGCCTTTGACTTTACCTACTTACACATCTATGAAAGGAAGCAGGGAACTTTCTGAACCGGTTGGGCTTTATGACAATCCTCACGAAGCAACTAGGGCGATACAATCATTTAACCAACGAAATAACATAATCTAAGTGGTGATAAAAAAAAGTATAAAGATAAAAAATCATTGTTCAGGAGGAATAAAAATAATTTTTTTTTTAAAAAAAAATAAAAATATTTTTTTGAATATAAATAAATGAAGTTCATTCAGTTATTAGTGTGTTTTATAGCGAGTACCTTTAGTCTCGGAAAATTAGGTGATGAGTCGTATCGTGAACTAGAGTCCCACCCAGTGTGCTATAAAATACTTAATACGTGGTGGAATACACGCGAAGCTCAAAAAACCCGCAGTATCATTAACACGATGGATCAAGACTGTTCTGTTTTCACAGGTATGCCGGACCCCTGTAATGATAAGTCCACTAGAGGATCCCTCCAGGGATTAACCCCCGCCCAAAGGAATGCATTTTGTACAATGGTAGGAGCCCATAATTCCCGTTGTATTGGAAACCCGTGTAACCATCTAAACACGGGCGACTGCACAATTCAGCAAACACAAGGTCAGTGTATGTGGGTTACCAAAGAAAATCTTCCGAAAATAAACAACTTTTATATCTCAAAGGGAATTGCCCCACTCCTGACGCATGGATGCTATCGTAACCCATGCAATCTTCCTGGGTATGGTAAACAAGACAAAGAATGTCCAACAAAAAGTATTCCAGGTGTTTTAGAGTGTACGTGGTGCAAAGGAGGTGGCGACCCTTTGCTAATTGGGGAGGGGGTCGGGTGCCAAATGACAATTGATACGACCAATTCCCTCTGTGCCCCCGTTAACAATAACGGGGTTGTGAGGTCTAGTATTATGCAAAGAATTGTAAATTCTAGGTGCCAATGTTCTACTGATTATACCATTTGTAACCTAATTGTTTCGAATACACGTAGTCAGTTTAAATCTAGGTACCCGGGGAGATAATTTTCAAAGATTAAAAATGTGACATTTTCATCGTAAAAATAATATCGAATTATAATTATATTTATACGATAAAAATGTATGGATTTTTGAAAGCGGTTCCGCCTACCCTCAATCCCTCCGCTGCAATTGAAGGCGTAAGTGTATCTGGAAGTATAGTATTCCAGCCGGAAAATACGTTTACGGTTTCAAACATTAGCGACGGAATCGCGACTCTCTCGGGTGGTGTTCTTTCTGGTCTATTGCCACCTACGAATCCATCGGATGCCACAAATAAACAGTACGTAGATGCCTTCATCAACGTCCCGACTTCTTGGAAAAACTCTGTCAAAGCCGCAACTACCGGAAATATCACCTTGGCAGGTAACCAAGTAGTTGATTTTGTGACTCTTTTTACCGGGGACCGAGTCCTCGTGAAAAACCAAACAATAGGGTTGCAAAATGGTATATACGATGTCGACACACTTGGAACATGGACAAGGTCATTTGATATGCTCGATGGATCATCCGCAGCCGCGAGTGCAGTATTTGTGCAAAATGGGTTAGTAAATGGTACGATAGGGTTTTTATGTACTAATAATACTGGGTTAGATATCGTGGGAACAAATACCCTTGCTTTTATTAGTTTTTCTGGAAATTCTTTAAATGCAGGTATTGGCTTATCGCGAGTTGGGGATACACTCAATACAAACTTGGACAATAGTTCTGTGGGGGTTACTTTGGGGAATGTTATACAAATAAATGACTCAGGAGTTACTAACACAAAGATTTCCGCGGGGGCAGTTACCGATGCGAAGATTACGGGACCCATACAGGTATCTAAGCTTTCCGCAAGTACCTTTGCTATATCAACTACTTCGGGTATCATAGGTGCCGCCGCGACCCTCGGTAATTCCGCGACCATATCCCTTGATTCTACCGTCCTCCGGACATCCGGAAACCAATCACGAAGCGGTACCCTCACAATAACGGATACGACACAATCAACTAGTAAAACGACTGGGTGTTTGGTTTTAGCTGGTGGCGTTGGTGTTTCTAAAAATCTCTCAGTGGGATCACTTACCAGTACGACTAGTCTTGCCGTCTCCGCAAGTGCGAATGTTGGATCTCTCACGGATGGAACTACGATTATAAGTGGGGGGTTAGTAAGTGGTTGCATAGAGGTTTCTTCCTTACAATTTATTAGCGGAACGGTCGCGATAACGAGTAACAACATTGTAGGGGTAGATTCAATAGACGGAAATATTATTTCCGCTACAACTTTTACAGACGGTTATACTACTCTGACTGGGGGAAATATCGCTACCACTGGTGACATAACAAGTAATTCTTATTTAAATGGACCACTCATTATCAATGGGGGGAATATAACGGGGGCCCTCGCTGTTTCGTGCGTTACCCAAACAATTTCAGGTACGGTATCGTGCGGAACGTTGACGGATGGGTACGCGACACTCAATTCGGGTACCCTCTCTAATCTATTCCCCCCAAATAACCCAGGTGATGCAACAAATAAGGCATATGTAGATAGCCTTCTTCAGGGACTTTATTGGAAACAAGAAGTACTAGCGGCAAGCACAGGTAATATAACACTTTCGGGAACACAAACAATTGATGGTGTTGCGCTTGTGGCAGGAAATCGCATCCTCGCGAAAAACCAAACAAACGGTATACAAAATGGTATATATATCGTTTCAGCGGGTGTTTGGTCACGCAGTTCAGATATGACAACAGGTTCGAGTGCATCTGGCACGGCAATCGCAGTACAATCGGGCACGGTCAATGCAAATAGTGGATTTACGTGCACAAATTTACCCGGCACGGGTGTGGTTGGTACAGATTCTCTTACATTTATACGATTCGTAACAATACAGACTGTCACAGCAGGTGCAGGGCTTACCGAAGTTTCAAACGTCCTTAGTGTCAATATAGACAATACAACGATTGATATATCAGGAAGCAACGCGCTCGAAATAAAGAATCTCGGTGTAACCAATGCGAAAATCGCTGCGGGTGCGGTAACGGACACAAAAATAACAGGGCCCATACAGATATCAAAATTGTCCCAAAATACAATAACCATTTCAAACGGCCAAGGAATTACGGGGGGGAGCACAATATCCCTCGGAGGTTCAGCCACGATTGGGGTAGATTCCACAGTTCTCCGAACGTCCGGTAACCAGTCACGAAGTGGTATTCTCACAATAACAGATACAACACAATCAACTAGTACGACAACGGGATGCCTTGTTTTAAATGGGGGGTTGGGGGTTTCCAAAAATGTGTGGGTTGGGGGAACTGTGACCGGTGGGGAAATCACGGACGGAATACTCCTTCTATCAGGAGGTGACATAACAAGTGCGGGCACAATCGGGTGCACGACTCTTGGTAGTGGAACAATAGTATGCGGAGGTACTTTGACGGCAAACACCATAGGTGCAAATTCGGCAAATATACCCAGTATCGGGTGTACAAACCTTACCGTTAGTAATCTAACCGGATTGTCTTCGCTTACATTATCGGGAACCCTTTCTGCGGGAACGTTGACAGATGGTGTTGCAAATTTAACCGGGGGTGTCCTGACGGGAATAACTAGTTTTTCTACGGGATCGCTAACGGTTTCGGGATCCACACAAACAAATACCGTAGTCGCTACCGGTAATATTACTGCTGGTTCGTTGACTACTACGGGTGCAACACAAACAAATACTCTTGTGGCAACCGGAACGGTTACTTCTAGTGGGATTAATACGGGTGCTATATCTTCTACAGGCGCTATAAATACAACAAACACCGTTACGGCGGCAACCCTTACGGATGGTACAGCTTCCCTCTCGGGGGGTAATCTGACTGGGTTAAACAATTTTTCAACTTCCAATCTTACGGTTTCCGGAAATGTTACTGGAAACACAATGAATACGGGAAGTTTGACGGCAACGGGTACGATTACGGGTAATGCGGTAAACGGTACATCGGGAACAATTACCTCGTTCGCTTCTAACCAAGTAACGGTTGGTAGTAGTGTACTCACGAATGGTAAGCTTACGAACCTTTCGACGCCTATAAGTTCGGGAGATGCCGCGAATAAATCATATGTAGATTCAAAAACAGCTGCTGTTAACTATAGTACTTCGGAAACGTCACTTGGTATTACGTGGATTGATGGTAAAACGGTGTACCAAAAGGTTTTATCCATGGGGGCATTGCCTTCGCTGGGTGGTTCAACTACTGTGAACCATGGTATAACAAATCCACAGACGTGGGTATCATTAAGTGTGATGGCAAAAGGTCCGGGGTCGACTTATACGACACCGGATTACGGTACGGAGATAAGCGCGAATACGTTAGCTGTAACTTTTAGAGCTAGAGGTTCATCGTGGTCTGGTTATACGGGTGTGGCGATTCTTCAATATACAAAAGCTTGATTCGCTCCGTGACAAATCCAGATTTATTTTCTTGGGATCCAATTAATAGGATCCAATTAATATAATGTCATACTACCCTTACTATATCGGAACCAAAGTCGCAGCACCCCCCCTCATTCAAGGAGATGGTAATTTCACTACCATCGAATCTACGATCGCCAAGATATCTCTATCAGATATCCAAAGTGAGCAAGTTGCTACTGTCACCGCAAGTGGTGGTAGCAAAAACTATCTCCCCGAAGAGATCATAAACACCATTATTACAAGGATCCCGACCAGTAATGTAACAGACTACCTTCCAAGCGCAGAAGATATTATCTCCTACATGGTAACAAACACTACCGTAGGTACCGCATTTGGATTTAGTATTTCAAACCAAACAAACTACAATATTCAATTGCTTGCTGGAACCGGATGCACCCTTTACCCAACTGCTATGTACATACCCTACAAATCCTTGTCCAAATTTACCGCAATTATAACATCCAACACCACGTTGTCCCAAACAATTAGTATTTACCAAATAGTAGATAGCAACACATCTCCCGTACCGGAAAAACAAACAACCTACACAACCACAAATACAATTACCCCGACAACCGCACTCACCTATGGTACCATTTCCAACAGTACCACAAATCTCAACACGAACATAGTGACCTACGCCGGAAACACCAACGTAACCGTCGCGGGAGATTTCAAAATCGCGGGGTCCTTTCGGAACATCGGCGGTACGGTGACACAGATAGGCACAACATCAAGCCTATGGGCAAATAAGAATGGAAGTATCACCCTTCCGACGACTAATATTTCCGTTGACTACGCAATCTCCGGAGCCAACGTCAACGTCCAGGTGACGGGTATGCAGGGGGAAATCGTACCAACCACAACCGCGATTCCAAGCGTACCAAGTCTCCCACCCGCCCCGACCTTTTCGGGCACCATTAGGGCCATACCGGGTACCTACGCAACCCTTTCGGCTGCGGTGACCGCGGCGTCTGCGGGAGATATCATTGAGATTGCCGCCGGTACGATTACGGTAGAGACGGTTGCGGTCACCATTAATAAGAGTCTTGAGATCAGAGGTGTGAACAGAGCAACATCGGGGGTGTCAACAACCACACTCACCTCCCTCATGACGATATCCGCGGGGACCAACAATGTATGGATCCACGACCTTTCCCTAAGTAATAGTGTGTTGTCTAGTGTGGCAAGTGTGATAAGCGCGCAAACGGCTAGCGCGACGTATGTAAACGGTTCCACAAACATTCGATTTGAAAATCTCAATGTTACCCACAGAGAATCGGGTATAACCATAGGTGCGGACTCGTGGGTAATCAATAATTGTTACTTCACATATTCACCAATTACCGGAGAGGCAAACAATGCCAGACATATAATCGATTACCAAACATATGGAACATGTTTCGTACGTTCATGTACATTTGACGCAACAACGGAGGCAACACCTAGAATTCAATTTCTGTATTTAACCTCCGTACCCTACGGATCCTCCGCGACTGGACATACGGGTAATTTGGTAGTATCTGGAAATACACAATTACTGGGTAATCTTAGACAATTCTTGTTACAAGACGTGCTCAAGCAGCCTGGTCCAACCGCTGATCCGGTCACTGCGCACGCATTAAATTGGTACCTAGTTGACAACACGTTTGGTGCGACATCGGGTGGAAATTTTATACTTTACGAAGCCGCGAGTGCAATTGCCCCATTGGACTTTTTGGGAACTTTATATGTTTCCGGAAATACGTCGGGTATTTCTGCGTCTGGTATGATTAAAATAGATGGTGTTGGAACAACTAGATTGTTCGGAACGCCGACAAACCTATATGTACCTGTTGCAAATTCCGGCAGTTCTGTTGGCGGTACTTATGTAAATGGAAGTACGACGGACAATCTCATAGGAATCAATACGAGTATCTTTTTTCCCCCAACGGATCCGTTTCAATGGAGTTGTGTTACTGAAATCAATAGTACGTGACCAATTTAAAAGTTTGATCATTTCGTCAAGTCTATGATATAAAAATAATAGGAATACATTATAAATACGTTATAAATAGAAAATGGTACAGGTTATATATGTACGAAAACAATATTCCGATGAAATATTTGAACAGAATGCAAATGGACGTTTGTTCAATACGGCGCATTACAAGGGGGGTATTGTAACAGAGGATACGGACTGTTATTGGATCGATGAGGGTGAAAAAAGGCATCTATTATTTAAATTTCGCAAAAAGGCGATTACATTGCCCAAACAAAGACTCCAAGAAATAAGGAATATATACGAAAAATTAGGGAAACAGGGAACAGCCATGAATAAAAACAACGACACCTTTCATTTTGGTGGCTCCTCCGCACCGGTCTTTCGGGGCAAAGATGGCAAAGAAATTCAAATATATACTAGGTCCGCTAGAAGTAAGATATCTGGGTTTTACGACAGAGTAAGTGTTCCCGACCTTATTCGTAAATTCCAAACGACAAATGTGTGTCGAACTACGCGTTTTACGAGGGATTCTCCGGGGGAGTGGGAAATAGCCCTTCCCCTGTTTGAGAATATCGCGAAAGTATACAAACGATTGGCCCCAAAACACTACGCGAAACAGATGGAACTTTTTAATACGGGACCACCTGGGTTCCAAATAGGCAATACTCCATTTACAACAATTACGAGTAATTATAATTGGAGAACGGCCTGTCACAAGGATTCGGGCGATTTTGCTGATGGTATGGGAAACCTCACGATTCTCGGAGACGATACATTCAAGGGCGGGTACCTGGGATTCCCGCAATTTCGTATAGCGGTCGACGTACGTCCCTTGGATGTGATTATTATGGACGTACATCAATATCACGCAAATTGCCAATTAAAGGCAAATGAAAAAAATGTGAGATTGAGTTTCGTATGTTATTACCGTATCAATATGCAAAGATGCAATCGTAAGGCGAAATGGAACGGGGAAACGTACTATTACCGCGACAAAATATCATAAAGTTGATACATAAAACTGGTGTTCGTTACATACAAAACACAATTGTTTGGGGTGGGAAAAATTTGTATTCTTTTTGTGTCAGGTCAACTTTGGTAAAATGTACGGTGCGAAAGTATTTTTTAAGGTTGCTAATGATTTTCGCGAAACGGGGTATGGAGGGATCAAAGTCGAAGGAATATTCGAACACCAACTTGGCGATACCGTATTTTTTCCAACCGTTAAAATTCTCCAAGATATCAATCTCAATCCCTTCGATATCCATCTTTACCGCATTTATATCGGGATGTCGCGTTAGGATCTCCTCCATGCTTTTTACCTGAATGGTTACCGTATCACGACCCTTCTTGGGAATAATGGTATGTCTGTATTTGTTCTCGGGATTTTTTGTGAGATATAGCTTAACGCTACCGGTGGTAGTGCTTACACCTTCCCGGAAAACCTTACTTTTTCCGGTACCGTATTCGCTTTTTGTTCTTTTTATATTTTCTTTGAGGATTCGAAAGTTATTTTTTTCCGGTTCGTATCCGTAAACTGTGCCGCCGCGGGCCATTACGAAACACGAAAAAATACCCACATTCGCACCCAAATCGAGCCAAACGTCACCCGGAACAATGTCGAAACCTAACCTTTTATGTTGGTAGGTCCTCCGGTCAACAATTTCGGCAATGACCTTGCTGTCGGTTGTTCCTTCCCGTACTACAAAGCTCATTTTTTGTTTTCCCTTTACGGTGTCTATCTCGCGTTTTGACTCCTCTATTACGATTCGTTCTGTGTCGAGTCGTGTCCCCATTTTTAATATGATTCGTATTACAATACTAATTATATAAAGAATTTATATTTTGGACGCCAAATGGTTTGCGAAGTTCGCGACAGTTGGATACAACAGGAAAAAAAATAGTATATCTTTGTCGCGGGATTTTTTATATATTCTAATCGTACCCTTTAGTATAGAGAATGGATTGGTCAACTGAAAAAATACTGGAGACAGTAGAACAACTCCGCGAGGATTCGTGTTACAAAAACGGCGATGAAATTATGGAAATGTACGGAGAGTTTCGTGATAAATTTCCGAAACTATTCTATACGTGCCTTTCACCGGACTTTAATCTGGGAGAACTTCGCGGACTTTTACAAATTAGGGACAATGCTAGTCGTATGGGTACCCCCGACATTATTCGGGACACACAGGTAGGGGAAGTATACGCCAAACGTTACGTTTACCCGGTGACTAGGGAACCCAGTCTTTCCGAAAAAAAAGTGGCCGCGAAAAAGGTGGCGGAAAAGTACGCTGAACTGGAAAAAAATTAATTGAAAAATGTTTGGACGGTTTTTCTGGTGATTTTTTTGGTGATTTTCTTGAGGGTACCGTATATGTGATCTTCGAGATCTTTTTTGTTTTTGGTCGAAAAGGTAGTCAGAATGTCTAGGACATTCGATACGGTTTGTTTATCTAGAAATTGTGATTCCATGTATTCCCTTATTTTATCTACATGGATGGTATACGTCCCTAATTTATTCATGAAATTCTGTTTGTATTGGGAATTTTGCTCGGAGAGAAACATTTTGTTATACAACCCCATTGCGTATGGAACATCTTCTGTTTCATACCCTATTTGGCTGCACAGCGATCGAATGTTTTCAAAGGAAATATCTTCAAATGACAAAATATAAATCCAACATGTAATAGCTAGTAGTGAATTGCGAACCAACTCCCTTGGGTGTAATTTTTTATCCTGGATATAGGTGAACATTTTTGTTTCCCATAGCGATTCTGCGTTACGCACATTTAAATTTTGGTTGTATGTTGTTACAATAATACTTATTTTTTCCTTGTCCTTTAAAAGTGTTCTATCAATTCCCGTATTTATGTTTCGTTGCATCGTCCGAAGAATTTTCGATGATTTTTCGTTTGTTTCTTCGATGACAGTGTTGTACACACGGTCGGGACCCCGGTTGGGACCCCGGTCGGGACCCCGGTTGGGACCCCGGTTGGGACCCCGGTTGGGACCCTGGGGTTGTTGGGGTATTATTACGAATTTGGGTGCCTTCCAGCGATTAAATAGTTTTGTAACATATTGATTTGTAACAACGGTACTATAACGGTTTTGAAAGTAATTGTAATTTCTTCCCGTATTTTTGAGAAAGATTTCATTAAGGGAATCGATGGTTGAATCAGAATCTATGTCTTTGAACGTGTTTATATAATTTTCTAGATCATTTTCCAAATGGTCGGTGTTACTTATCAATTTTTTTACATAGGGTAAAAGTACCTTTATTGTATAAAGTAATCGAATTTTATTATAATCACCTCCTAGTTCATCGTAATAAACTTGATCGATTTGTTCTTCGTAATTATTCGGTGCTTTGGTAATAATTTTATTGATTTTTGAAACCATGGAGGAAGTCTTTGGGGGGTGGATGTGTAAACTTTTAACAAAACGTAGAAAATCGATAATGTCATAGCGATACTTTATTTTCATAAAAATGGCATTTTCAAGACATTTTCGGAGAGTATCGGTTGTTTTGGTGGGTCCTATATATTGTTCCAAGGTCCCGGAGATCGTGTTTGAAATTTCCATTTTGGTTTACATTAAACAAGACAAATATATTTATCTGATAAACAAGATTTTCTCCATCCATCAATGATTCGCACATTCAGAAACTGCTTTGTACTGTTTTTTAATTTTACCCACAATCCTCTTTATATCCTTTCCCGACATATTATGTAACTGGTATACATTCGTAATAATCTTCAAAACAATATCAAAGTCCATTTCGTTCAAACGAACAAAATTGAATAAATTGTCGAAAGGATACCCTTCTGTTTCAAAACGAGACGATGTTCGATCCATTTCATTTGGTTTCGCGTAAATATTGTACATGATATACGAAAGATCCTCCAAATTATACCCACAATAAATAAAGTTTTCAGGCAAAGTATTCACCTTTCTGTTCGGTATTTTTATCTTGATTGGAACGGTGTCTTTTATTGTTAGAAAATGGATAGGTCCCATAGTAGATATCGTATTCGTAATATCATTTAATTCGTCCCAAGACTGGGTTTCAAACATAAATTGCTTGAGTTGATCTCCCATCGAACAATACTCCGCTGCGTGAAACATATCCTCCACGGACGAATCAATCTTACTACCAATTTCCAAATAATTTTCCTGTGTGATATTCGATGTATAAAGAGAAGTTAGGCGAATTTTGTCCTTAAATGATACATCACTTTGAAATAAATAAAAAAATGTGTCGTCTACGTCTAACTCAACGTCTTTGGTAATACTTAATTCCGATTTGACGGTGTCTTCACAACCCTGGCTTACAAGGTCAATTGTGTTTAAAAATGATCGTATGTCGCAAGAACACGAATTTACGAGTTCCTCTATTTTTTTTTCATCTATGTATATAGACCTATCCTCCATTACCGTTTTCGCCAACGAAACGAGATCGCTGTCCGAGGGGTTCTCAAAATAAAGCACAAGACCCTTCAAACGGATCAAATCGGTGATATTGTTATAGGAGGAGCTCGTAAATACGACAGGACATGTACCCTTTGTTTTTAAGAGATCGATTAACTCTTTGCGATTGTTGGATGAAAGGGTTGTTTGGTAATTGTCTATCACGATACCAAAGTGGGTGGTATTATTATTTATCATATTTTCAATGTTTGTCATACTTACATTTTTCATGAGTAATTCAAAAAAGTTTGACCTAATTTCTTCATCGTATTCGATAACACTGCAGTTGCATTCTTGAAAACAAAGTTTTATTAATTCGGTTTTTCCGACGCCGGTTGTGCCGACTAGGAGAACGAATGGGTGGGTGTTTACTCCCGACAACTTATCCAGTATCCATTTTTTCAATGTAGCTATGTTTTTTTTATTCTGGAACAATTTACTTGATTCTTTTGGGACGTATTTCGTAAGAATAGAAGCGGGATCTTTTTTTTGTCCTACAAAATTAAATATCGTATTTCGAAAGGGGGTAGCGATGCTTGTTTGCGAGGAAATAGCCACTCCTCCCTTAAAGGGTCGGAATATATCACTTGTACTTTGCTTGTTCACCACTTCGTGTTTTACGAATCCGTCCATTTCCCTAATTAAAAAATATATTCTTTTTAAAATGATCTCAAGTATTATTGAATCTTTCAAAATTGAGTTTGAGAAAGAAGAAACAAAAGAGTACATCAACAATATAATTAATAATTATAGTTATAAATACAAATTGTACTTTTTCCTTATACTTATATTAGTCATGGTCCTAACTATTTCTTCTTGCATAAACACATATATGGTTCTAAAAACAAAGTAAACAAAGTAAACAACGTTTTTTCGTAAACGTTACAACTGTAGTTGAGTTACCATAAATGCGAGTTCATCTTCATCGGAAACATTGGTGTGGATCCGCCATATTTGCCTACACAACGGGCACGTTGATTTTAATTTCGTCCACATTTTTATACATTCGCTATGAAATATATTTTTACAAGAATGGCATCTCGACGAAGACGTGTCGCAGGTTTCTTCGTAACATATCGAACAAGTTTTATCTCGCTCCGTTATATTTTCCTCAACGGTTTTGGACGATTCCGCATTTTGCGCACCACGTTTTAACCTATTTACAATCTTTTCCGATAAAAACGGATCGAGAAGAAAAAGGTTCACTTTCACATCGTTACCAACTTCGTCCAACAATTCTTTGTTTTGCGCAATTCGCCCAATAATAAAATAAATGTGTTTGCAAATTCGAAAACGCTGTTTAAAATCAGGGCAAGTGCATGATACTTTGTTCGAAATTGAAATACTATAACTATTTCCACTACTACCCCTCACTAAAAAATCCCAATGTTGTTCGGCATGCTGCGTTGCATCCAGTAAATATAAACGCTGCGAAAGAGCACGATCTTTTCTAAAATCCATAGTTATTTTAATTTTGAATACGCACAAGTACGTACTTGTACGTATATGTCTTTATATTATTTTGTTTACGAGTATGTATTTAATTAGGATACATCAGGTTTATTATGGTTTGACAAGAATTGATCAATCGTTTCTTCTTCTAGCCAAAGATCGTCTTTGTCCGCGGACATATACAAATGTCCTTTGTTTTGACATAATTTCAATCCTTTCTCGTCACACATAGGTATCCAGTAATTTAAATTGACCCACTCCAAATATTCCATGATTCGCTCGCCGGATTCAAGGCGTGATAACAAATTTTTTGAAAGTTCGATGGCATTAAGTATGGTTTGCATATTGACATTAGGTCTGCGGGGCGATTTTGAATTGGTAATATACTGTTTGTACTCTTTTCTAAAAAGTTTCTCAAATTTGTCCAACGCACTTCTTTTTTTTAAATCCATCACTGTGTTGATTACGTAATCTGGTACAGGCTTACTCTTGTTGATGAGGCTGAACAAATCTTCTAAAGTGAAGGATTGATCAACTTTAACCAGTAGTAAGCTAATACGGTATGATGGCTGAAGTTCCCAGATTTTTTGTATGGCAGAGTACCTATGTTGGCCATCCACAAGATACAGGCCTTGTATGGAATCCGCCAAAGTAAGACCCCCAGTGAAAAAAAAAGAACCACGTGTTTTGTAATTATCGTATTCATACTTTATAATATCGTTCACATTAGAGTCGTCTTCGTTTCGTTGGCATTCTGGTATGATGATCCGCTTTCCATCTTTGGAATAGTTCATAAGCTCTTCGAGAGTAACGATAACGATGGTTTGTAGACCATCTATTGGCAATGTTTCGAACATTTTTTATCTAAGTAAAACTTAGAAGTTATTTTTAAATTAATTTTAGTATATAACCGCTTGTATCCTGTTGTATCTGAACATCTTGTTATTGACGGGGACCGCTAATGGGACCGCCGAGTGGTTCGTTGACTCCGTATTTGGTTGAAAATTCTAAAACAGGTAAAGGGTTATTCTGATAATAGGAACTAAGGCGAACTTGGTGTAAATAAGCAGGAAGCAATTCATCTTGGGTTGCGTAATCGTTACCAATTGTTGCATTCCAAGAAAAAGGATTGGTTTGTTCTAGTTCGGAACCAACACCTACAGGTGTTTGTTTTTTCGAAATAAGGGCGTTATCTGCTGTAAAAAGTTTTCTGGATATATTTCCAGTTTGGTTGGCCATTTCATTACTGAGCACATTGCTTCCGGTAAACGTAATTTTATTTTTATTCATTTTAATAGGAAGGAAGATATTTATTTTTTTTATTTTTTTTCGTAAAACTCGCAATGAATTTTATTTATTCTCGGAACGAAATATGGAGAAAATACCCATACGCTAACATATTTATGCTTCTATGGACGACGTGTTTAGCAATTACCAATTATGTTTTATATGTTGTAAATAATATATTTTTGTTTGTTACCGTTTACGACGAACCCAGTTGTGGGAAACATTTTTTGGCGATATGGGTTTTGTTTTATGTATTGTTCGCTTTTGTGTTTATTTTATCGAGGAATCGTATTAATGATTTTACACTCCTCCCAAATCGAAATTGCAAGATGAATGTGTATTTTCCAAATTTTACTTTTTTTTATGCATTTAGTTTTCTAACTATTTACGTCACAACGTGCTTTTTTAATGACAAACACGACAAAAACAAATTTTGCAACGAATTTTCAAACTGTAAATACACCTATAGTATATCCGTTCTTCATTTGAATATTATATTTTTATGGTTAAACACCACACTAATACACATTATCATAACGTGGATTTTTTTTTATCACCAAACAAAAAACAATGTAATTATAGTAACCGTTCCTGAAACTAACATAAACGATGAATGCGCCATTTGCTTAGAAAATTTAAATCACCCCGCAGGAAGTTTAAATGGGGCGCGCGACATTATAAAAACGTCATGCAACCATTATTTTCACAATGACTGCTTGCTTACATGGATCAATATAAATAGGAACTGCCCAATATGCAGAATTACTTTTGAAGATATTGTGTGAATGAAAAATCAAAAAAGCGGCTATTTTCATGCCGCACTGGTTCGTTTTTTTTATTTTCCTGGTCAACATATATGATAGCTATGTATATTAAAAATGAAGTGCTAAGTGGTATATGAAAGTGTGTTGTTATTTGCGAAAAAAACAGCCATTTTACGATAAGATTGGAATTCTCTAATTCTTTGCGAATTTTTCCTATTACTTTGTAAAATAGAACATCCATTTTATGTTTACGCGGAAACTATATTTATATTTTTTAAAAAAAACATTTTTTAAAATATTTAAAAAAAAACATTTTTTAAAATATTTTTTTAAAATATAAATATAGTTTCCGCGTAAACATAAAATGACACCTAAGAAACCCACTCCTCGAAGAAAAAAACGTCAAGATAAAATCTTCCAAAAAAGGTACGAATCAATGTTTGACCAACAACTATTCACTCGGAGTATACCACCGTTTTTAATAGAAATCGTCAACAACCAGATAGTTGAAATAAAGGGGAAATTGGGCACCATTAGCGGTATCACGAAACTTATAGACAATTCGTTCAAAAACTACCAATACAAAGGAGCCATTCCCAGCGTACCAAAACACGTAGGTATACAAGTAGGATTGTTCCAACTAACACCCGTGTTTGTTTCGAAAAAGGAGATTCAAGCAAGGGAAGGATCCGATTCGATATATACCAGTACAGGATACGAAGTCGCATATATGAAAGATAGTAACGGGATTGTGCATCCGATATTTGAAGTAGATGATCAATTTAAAAAAAAAGTCCACAAAATTGTTGGAAACAAAGATTTCTTTTACTTTGACGTAAACAGTATTCCGTCCTATTGGAAAACAAACAATTTTGATAGTATGAATGAAAAGGTATATATATTTATATGCACTACACGGCAATATATACCATGTATAGAAAACGGAATTCACTCGGCGCATATGTGGTTGACAACTGTTGCTTTGGACAAACAAAACAATGGAATTACAAACATATTTGATACGAATTCTACGAGTTTATACAATTTTCAATATGCGAGAGGAATTGAAATACTTACCAAACTTCCGGTTCTTACTCCTGGTAAAACACAAAAAGTGTATTTTTTAAATTGCCAGAACGATTATTACTCGGACGCAGATCCCAACGAAGAACCCTGTATTGGTTTACAGAATAGGGAAAAATGGGGGTTATGCCAAACATTTTCATTGCTTATGTATTTGGTTGTTTTACACAACCCTATGCTTGCAATCGAAAATTTAGATGAAATCATAAGAAGACCGGGGATAGACCGTTTAATATACAAACTAAAAGATTTAACAAGTATCGGAAAATTAATGGTTTCTATCTCCGAAAAATACGACATGGAATTAACCCCGTCTTAGTTGGTGAAACCAACCAATTTTTAAATATTTTGAATGTATAAAAAATGTCCCTGCAACAAATCCTCGAAATCCAAAAAGATAGAAAAAAGAGATGCGACGATATTTATCAAAAAATTATGAATCGTGTACGAATTCGTATTAATCACACAGCAAAGTACGGGGGAACGAATTGTTACTATGATATACCCCAATTAATGTACGGACTCCCTTCGGTTGATTTAAAAGCTTGTGGGGACTTTATCCAAAAAAAGTTAAAAAAAGAGGGTTTTATTGTATATAGGATTTCGGAAACTTTTTTCATTATAAGTTGGGACACAGCCTCCATTGAGGATGCCGCGAAACGACGCGAAAAGGCAAAGGAGAGTGCCGCTGAAAAACAAAGGTTGGATGAGGAGGAGCATAAACGTATTGAACAAATGATGTCTTATTTGATAAATAATTCAAGTGAACAAAATAATTAGTTTGCGATATTAATATATTTATAATATAAATATACTTGCAATGCGTGTGACAACAAGATTTTATTTAGAAATAATTTGGTTACTTATTTTTATATTTGCGATACTATTGTTACTATTCGGTGTATGGATGCCACTTTTAAACAAAGAACGTTTCACGTCCACGAGTACGAAACCACTTGAGCGTTTGAAATTAGCGAGAGATTACATTGAGAACAGGAAAATTGATATTTCTAAATTAAAAACATAAAAAAATGTTTATTGAAGGTAATGGATCGCAAACATAAAATAATGATCATTGTTGGGGTAACCGGATCCCTTTTAGCGGTTACTTTATTGGTGGTCATTGGGTTTTTCGCGGAAGATATATATGGGTCTACTGTAACAAACAAAGATGAAAATTTTGATTGCGAAAAATGTCTACATAAACACTGTCAACCCTATTATGATCGCACAAAAAACATTACCGTACTTACAAAATCGTTATGTAAAGATGTTTTCAAAGTAAAAGAATGTTCGTGTACAGGGGTTTGTTACCCGTGTGGCTCAGTAAATACAGATTGCGGTACAACACTTCCACCAGGAATTACGGAAGATATTTACTGTGATCAATTTCCGGATAATTAAACTCCGGAAACGCGGTATTTCACAATGTTTTATCTGTTTCTTGTTAACTATATTCGTAAACATCATTTGTAAACATAAAATGAAATTATTATGGTTTGGAGACATTGGTAGGTCTACAAGTTTTTCTAGGATATCCCAATCTGTTTTACCTTGTCTAACTTCGATTGGCGTATCATGCTATGTACTGGCTCCACCTAAAGCACTTATTCAAACCCCCCTCCCTTTGGTTACAAAAATATACCATATTGGAGACCCTATACCTTCTATAGGTATGAATTGGGAGTTGTTTGCATCGGGTCATGAACCTGATCTTTCTTTAAAAATGAAATACGCCCTTCTACAGGCAATTCAATATTCGAAGGACGAAAATGTGGATTTTATCATTTTTGTAATAGGTATATATGAAGCTGATTGGTTCATGAATTTATACAATCATGCTAGGCAATTGCAAAAATTACCCAAAGTTGTTGTATGGACCCCACTTGATTATAAACCGTCCCAAAAGGTAGTGGAAAATATATGCAAAGCCGATATGTTATTTACAATGACGAATTCGGGTATGAAGAGTATCGAAGAAATTGTCGTAGGTTCACCCCGCATGGTAGTAGTACCCCACGCTGTTTCGAAATGTTTTTATAAGATTCCGCGCAGAAAGGCGTATAAATACCTCCGCGCAATCATTCCATTTTTAAAAAAAGATTCCGCGCAGAAATGCGTATATATACTTAACGCCAATAATTACGTAGAGAGAAAACAGATACACTTAACCATTGAGGCATTTCTCGCAGTTCGAAATAAAAATTGTAAACTTTGGTTACACACTAATATAAAACACCCGGGGTTTGTAAGTATGTTACAACATTATCGAGAAAAACATAACATTCGCGAAGACGAAATCATACTTACTATGAACAATGCATCCGAAGAAATGCTCAACCATATATACAATTTTTGCCAAATCGGCTTACAAACTTCGTGGGGGGAGGGATGGTCTCTCACAAACTGTGAACACGCAATGGTCGGCCAAATACAAGTAGTACCAGACTTTCTTGCAACGGGAGAACATTTTGGAAGATCGGGTTACGCATACAAAGTGGGTGAAAAAAAATACGTCAACGAAGCGGGACATGATGTTACGATCGCCGATATTACGTTGGAAAACATTTTACCCACATTAAAAAGGGCAATCAACGACACGTTTACAGACACGTTTACAGACACGTTTACGGGCACAAATGAGAGTAATACTTTGCTAGAATATATTCGAGGGTTTACGTGGGAAAAAATAGCGAACCAGATTAAAGATTTATTGCTACTAAATTAATATATGAACGCTTTTTGAAAATGACTGATAAAGTAGTGGTGTACTATCGTAACGTAGACGTTTCGTTGTTTTCATTTGGCGCAATTGAAAACGTAGGTAAAAATGGGAGTAAAATGATATATATAAAAGGGGTTGAACTTATTCAAACTCCCCGTTGTAAAGTACCCTTTGATCCATTTACGAATAGTTTTACATTGACCATTAATGAAGCATTTTACCATTTTCTTCGTGAACTTGAAAATGTCGTTATAGATGAGGCTATTCGTAAATCTTTCGTATGGTTTGGCGCGGAATTGGGCGAACAAATGATTAGGGGTATGTTTAAAAGTGTCATTACGGAGAGTGATAAGGGGTATATGCCTACTATCAAAGTACCATACTACGAAGAATGCGAATTTTTCGGAAGCGACAATGAAATCGTAGAAAAAAAAACCCTTGTCAAAGGAAGTTACGTTCGACTTTTATTGTCCTTTCCCAAGGTAAGTATTAAAAAAAGATGCGGGATCACCACCTTCCATCTTTGTATGGAGTTGTATCAATTAAAATTCGCGCCTTTGGTGAAACACCATTCCGGGGAACATTCCGGGGAACATTCTGGGGAACATTCTGGAGAACATTCCGGGGAACATTCTGGGGAACATTCTGGAGAACATTCTAGAGAATGTATACAAACTTTTTCATTTCTCGAATAATTGCGTATAAAACCCGTAAAAGAAACCGACGTAGTAAACATAAATACCGTAAGCGTGATGGAAGAAATCGACGTAACAAAATTAGTTTATTCGTTTCCCAAAAAAGAAGGAAACTACCACGTATCTTCGATTAAGTACGGCGATGGAAGGGAGTGTCGTCTGACTTCTTCTTTTTTACATTTGGTTGACATAGAAGACAATTTGGTTGTTTTAAGCGTAAAAAGAGAAAGGAACAATGAATCTACAAATAGTGCTGTGAAGACAATGAAATTTTATAATGATATCATAAAAATAGAAGAAAGTACGGTGCATACTATGCATAAATCTTCGGAAGCCTGGTTCCGAAAGAATTTCCCCCTTCAAAAATTGGAGGGTATGTTTAGGAGTTGTATTTCAAGAACATCCGACATTGGTCAAAACATTTTTCGATTCAAGTTGTCAAAAAAATTAAAAATATTCAATGAGTCGGAGGAAAATGTCATACCAATGGAGGAACTAAAAAACATGGATAAAAAATCATTCCGATTACAATGTAGTTGTATCATCGATAATTTAATCATTGGCAGAGATGCTGCAAAATTGGATATAAAGGTGACACAAATAAGAATCAAAAAAAATCCACCAAAGGAAATCCCTACTCCCCCCCAAGAACCCGTTGTACATGACTCCGAAGATGAACTCGATGATGATACGTTTGAGTGCGTAGAACCTTGCGAAGATAGTGAAACAAAGATCATTAAATTACCTTTGGAAATGCCGGAACAAAGTGTGGTTCCTCCGTCCATTGAATCCCTCCCAGAGGAACTAAAAAAGGAAGAAACCGTTTCACGTATTTCGGAATTGAAGAAACAGTTGCGTCAAGCTGCGGTCGACGATAACGATGACCTAGTTGCGGAACTTTCGATTGAAATCAAGGAACTTAAGAAGTTATTGGTGTAACAATTTTAATAAATAAATTATTAATTTATTTATAATAATAAATAAATACAAATATATATAACAAACTTGTAAACATAAAATGTCCTTTCGTGCGCAATTAGTTTCAACCCCCTACGGATTTGTACGACCAGGTCTTGGTGTATCTCCCTATAGTGGTCCACCCGTTGGAAGCTTAGCTCCCATGTCCCCCCAAGGGTTTTTCGGAAATTCAGGGAGGTCTCTTTTACCTTTACCATCCTTCCGTAGTAACAATGGGAGATGGTTTTTCGGATTAAGCCCCTATGAACGGCAACGCATTGATAAGGAATATGGTAAGAAACTCAATACGGAACGCAGTCCGAAACATCGAGCATATGCAAGCAACCGCATAGGTTGGCGAGAAAGAGAAAGACAACGCGCCCAAAACATGCTACGCGCCCAAAAAAAACGCGCCCAAAACATGCCAGGACGTTTCGGAACCACCGGCAACCCGGGTGTCGACATGCGAGTATTCCCGGGCATAGGTGCATTTCCCGGAGAGGTTGGTCCAGGAAACACACCTGGTGGTACCGCCGATAACGGTTCGTTTCCGGGTCCAGAAAATCCCCTCATGTCGTATTACTTTTCGTATGGGAAAAAACATTCGAAGCGTCATTCGAAGCGTCATTCGAAGCGTCATTCGAAGCGTCATTCGAAGCGTCGTTCGAAACGTCGTTCTTAATTTATCCCTAGTAACTATATCAGTTGAATCGAATATTCGATTTAAAATGAAGGAATTATGTCTGGGAGGTGCTGCATCGAGAGGTATTTGTTACTTGGGTGCATTGGAAAAGTTATCGGACCAAGGGATGTTGGAAGATCTCGAATTTCTTGGTGGTACATCCATAGGTGCGTTTATATGCGTGTGTATTGCGATAGGGTATACTCCCCAAGAGATGTTTTTAATTATCTTGCAAAAAAATACAAATGATTTTAACGACGTTTCGGTGGAGCATGTGTTAGTGCGTGGTTCGGTCTTGAAAGGAGATAAATATAGAACATGGATATGGGACTTGCTTAGTAAAAAAATAAACCCTATGACGACATTTGCCGAAATCTACGAAAAGTTCGGTAAAAAATTGCTCATGACGACAACTTCGTTGGAGGATGGATTGGTGATCTTATCTACCGATAATACCCCAAACATGCCAATTTTTTACGGAGTTCTTGCGACGATGGCGCTACCCTTTATCTTTCCCCCGGTTGAATACGAAAATAAACATTATGTCGACGGGGGGGTATTGGATAATTTTCCGATACGTTTTATGACGAAGGATGCGTTGGGTATTTTGGTGAATAGTAAACGTTTGCAAGTCGACTATAGTTCTATATTTAACTACATTGGGAAATTGTTTCAGTTAATTTCCGATGAAATGAAAAAGTTGCATGGCGAAACCGGGAACATTGTATATATATGCGCAGAGGATTTCAATCTTATCGATTTCGACCTTTCAATGGACGATAAGTTTACTCTTTACTACAGGGGGTACGAACAAATAGATAGTTATATAAATCCAATCATAGAAAACACAGTAAAAAATACGTTGCAAGACATTCTCGCACAAATTCAAGAAAAGCATTACGAAGCGCTATAAGAATCTTCCAGTTTTTTGTGACTAGGAATTCCACAATAATTTGACCCGGGAAGTGCGCTATTATGACAAGGAGAACCCTTTTTTTTCGTACTTGCTTTGCAAATGGCCAAACACGGTTTGGTATTTTCAACGCGCTTCGGTTCGGGTTTGCTTTCTGTTTGATTGTGTATAGAGCTTGACGTAGAACGTGATTTTTTGATTTGTTTTTTAAATTCCTCTTTTTTCTCACGAAATCCCAACCTTTTTATTTCAACAAGCATGACTTGCATAAATTTACTATGTTCACCCCCAATTTCTTTATGGTTGTCCCAAATGGGATCTTTGGGTTCATTCGCCAATCGTTTTACGTCCATTTCACTAAAGGTCTTACAACACTTGTCCAAAAAAAGATCCGTGTCGTTTTCATCGATAAACTGGAACGAACGAACACGCTTTCCATCCATTGTTAATTCCGCGGGTAAATCCGTGGTTGCATTTTTGATTTCGCGTACTGGTTCTGGGTGACAACAAAAATGTTGAAATGAGGTTAATTGTTTTGTAGTGTGAAATTTTATGTTTACAAGTTTGCTACATTGACTACAAACATAATTTACTTCCGAATTGTTATTTATATTGATCATGGGAGTACACTTTGAATGTAGTTTACTTGTATCTACGTTTTTTCCCTCACCAAAAACAATGATGAGATCCATGTTTATACTGGGGTAAACCGACATAAAATTGAAAGTCTCTAGTCCCCTAAGAAGACATTGGTTGAACACAATATTAAAATTTCCAAATTCCATAATAAAAACGAGTGCCTCATTTGAAAGGGAGTTAATCACATTCTTTACAAGAAGTATGTCATTAAATCGGTCATCAATGATTATGCAAACATACTTACAGGAGCTTATATATATTAAACTCATTTCCGTAAATCTAACTTGGACCAAGTTTAAATTTTCACCTTTTAAACTAATTAATTTCGCGTATTTTTTGTTTTTTAAATTCTAAGAATACATATAATAGTGAATATAACAAAAAATGCAAAAGTTCGGAACCTCTAAAAAATACCAAACAATTTCAAAACCAAACAATTATCGTACATGTAACAGCAGCAAAGTTTCATCAAATTCAGGAAGTGAATTATGGATGTGGGTTGGATTTGTGGTCGTGATTATCCTAATCATTTCAATTTCCGTGTGGTACGGAAATTGCAACGGAAATACCCTTTCGGAAAAGTTTAGCAATACCTTTAAGAAAAAGGGTAATTCCGAACTAAGAGATATGGACGTTCTCTTCTTCATGTCCCCAACTTGCGGATGGTGCCAAAAAATGAAGGCAATGATGGAAAGTGAACGAACCATTGGGGATGTGAAACTTGTTGATGTTACAAAACCCGAAGGTTTGGATCTCGCCAAACAGTACGGGTCCATTGATAAGGGGGTACCAAGTTTTGTAAGTAAAAAACTAAGGACAGGGACGGTTGGGTTCAAGGAAACAACTGAAATGCTCATTCAGTCCCTCAAAAAGGCGAAAGATTCGCCCGAAGAAGCGCCCTCTATGAGTCCGGAAGAAGCGTTACGAAAGATCGCAGACCTTCAGATCATGTTATTTACAAGCCCTACGTGTGGATGGTGTAATAAGGCCAAGGATTCTCTGAAAGAATCGGGTGTTTATGATTACGTGGAAATCGTTGATATAAGTACGCCAGAAGGCAAAGCTCTCGTCCAACAACAAATACCCGAATTTAGGGGAGTTCCGGTCGCAAAGAGTAAAGTAACTGGTAAAATATCAACAGGATACAAAGCGGTACCTCGTTTGGTGGAGGAGCTTTCCGCGTAACTGGTTGTTATTCGTTAAAAATTAGTTGCGATGAAATAAATTTCCCCGCAATCTTCTGTCTCTATGTCGCCATCGGAATTTACGGAATGAACCACAAATTTTTTATTGGGGACAATTTCTTTGACAATGAGTTGCAAGCCAGGTTTGCCGTCTACTGATTTCCTAGAAAGCATAATGACAGAATCTTCTTTTATGGAATGGTGAGTTTGCGTGAAAATCCCCCTTGTCAGTTTCAAGACACCATTTTTGGGAGCGACAAAATTTTTGTATTCGGATGGTTCTTGGTTATTTTTAAGGCCATACAGTTTATCGTCTTGTAAATGATAGATATGCGGAGTTTCAAAGGAATCAAAGCTTTGTGTGAAAAAAATAGAGAACAACAATACCATGGTAATAAAAATAAAAAAAACGTAAAACAAAGAAGATGAACTATATAGTTCTTTGGGTGTTTTAGGTTGGCAAAATGGGTTTGTATAGTGATAGTATGTGTCAGACATGTAAGGTATATTTATATTATAAATATATTTTTTCTCGAAAAAAACGTAATTATAATATAAACATCATTCACAATGAAAAACCACGCAAAGGGCGAAACTCTCGGAGAAAACTTTGCTAGATCGATTCAGGGATTTCCCCCTTGCAACGTAAATCCCAAAAGAAACGACCGCTTTGATATATACAAATTTTCAGAAAAAACACCCCCCAATGTAAAAACATTCCGACACCCCTTTGATAAATTATCAAAGGTTTACAAACAAAAAGTATGTTGTTGCGATAGCTGGGCAATAAGCGTAGTATCGTGTCTAAGCGACATATATAGCTTAAGAAACGGGAAAAATCCCGAACTTGATTCCTCCTTCCTAGTAAGTTGTTACTCTCCTCAAAAATTCTCGAAATATTACACTTCTTGGGGTTGTAACGGAGATTCAATTTACAACGCCATTTATTTCTTATACACAAACGGAACCATACGTGATGTTTGCTGGGAATCTGCTTTGGAAGTAACAACGACCTGCAAAGAACCTGTTTCCTGTACCAAAAAAAGTATTACGTGCAAAGACCCCGAAATGTATAAGATAGGGGAAAGCGATTTACCGGGCACCCAACCCGACGCATGTAATATAAGTCCTATACTTACTAGGGATAATAAATTATTATACCCCCATCGAGGAGAGGTGACTCAGGACCTTGCTATCAATTATATGAAATATTGGGTTTCAAAAAACCCAGTGGTAGTAACCTTTGTTGTTTTGGAAACGTTCCTTGTGAAGAAACCCATGGAAAGTAATCTGAATAAGGAAGAAATCATGGAGGATTGGCACCTTCAAGACACTGACGCAAAGGGTATATACTTTCCCCAAAAAAAAAGAAACATAGTAGGATTTCAATCGGCTGTTATAGTAGGGTATGACGTTTCCCCCAACGGTATCCCGTATTGGATACTACGTAATTCGTGGGGGACTGATTGGCCTGGGTTTGATATAGATGGATTACCAGCTGGTTATTGGAAACACGCGATGTACCCTCGTAACATTGTGGGAGCAGTTGATGTATCGATTGATCGTTTACATGACAGTTTGCAAAACGTTCCGTTTCTTTATAAACGTGGGGCGTTAGGGGGTATGGTATCCATAGGAATTTCGAATTCAACTTCAAAAATGACACTTCATGTATCTTCCTTAAAACATTCCCCCTATGTGAGAGAATTCGAAGAAAAATACCCTTTGTATGTATGGATTGTGTTTATGGTCCTTTTAACCATTATTTTTATTAAGTTATTAAACACATAAAGAGATACGTTTACATTTACGTTTACGATACATAAAATGAATATCCTTTCGAAACGTTTAATGATATACAAGCACGTATATCACGGCATAGGATTAAACTATAATGCTGGTGAGTTTTATTTTTTTTGTAAACAGACAATGCGTGGTCCGTATCGTTGTAATAGTATTCACACAATTGGTACGATTAATTGTATAACAACCATCATGTCCGATTTGGTTGATCGTGATATTCCATTTACGTTTACTCCCCCCGATTTTATAAAAGACGGCAAAGTATACGATAAAAATAATCGATTTCACTGGTGGTCAATTGAAGATACAAATGTATGTAAGATTGAAACGGTTCAATCATACTACTGCGAGACCAAAGTATCCACAAATCAATACGAAACGGCGCGTAAACGTTATCTGGATTACCTGCCTTGCATAGAATTTGAAAGTTGTCTGGCTTTTGCCGCAAAAATGAACTAAATCGGATACAACAGGAAAAAGATTTTTTTCACCCCGAAGGGTGAAAAAAAACTTTTTTGTAGATATTTTTTTATGACGCGCTTTTTTCTACATCTTCTTTTGTCGGAAAAATGATTTTTCCATTACTTACCGAAAATATCACAAAATCGCTACTGTCAATCACCTTGAAACTTTTTATTCCCCCCATGGTTGCAAATGGACCATGCATCAATCGTTTTATGGTATGCTCCAAGTCCGATGTTTTGCATGTTTCAATCACTGGTTTATTTTCGCCAAATGCGAATTCGATATGTATGTTGAAAATTTCCTCCATTTTTTTTTGTACTTTCTCCCTAGTATGTTTCTACACTTTGAAATTCTTTCCGATTCGTTTCCAGGGTAACTTTTTTTTTTGCAAAAATTGCAAAATTAAATTATAAATATATGGATATATTACAATTACAATATGGAAAATTTAATAAATTTAATAAATTTAAATAAATACGAACAGGTAAAAAAATTAATTGAAGAAAACCCAGATTTCATAAATAAACAGTATCAAGAAGCTACACCACTATTTTACGCAATAGATCATTCTGATGGAAAGATTGCCAAATTGCTTCTCGAGAAAGGAGCGGACCCAAACATATGTGATTTTAATAGGAGAATTCCTTTACATTATGCTGTACGCTTTGAGTATGAACCTATGTGTAAACTTCTGCTCCAATATAAATCAGACCCGAATATTCAAGACATTTACGGTAATACCCCGTTACACGATGCTTGTGAATTTCAAAATGAAAAGATTGCCAATTTACTCCTTTTGAAGGATGCAGATCTTTCAAAAGTCAACAAGGAGGGCAAAATGCCAATCGATATAGCGAAAGATAAAAAGGACGAAACAATGGAAAAACTTTTGTTAGCCGCGTACCTTGAAGAAGAACAAGGTTTGCCACGAGGTTCATTCACAAGATATCTCGGTAATCAATTCGGAAAACGACGATCGCGGAAATCCAACCGACGAAGAAAACGATCAAAACGATCAAAACGATCAAAACGATTGCGGCGGATACATTAAAAAAAAAAAAAAAAAACTAGATCGAAAATATATTGTTTATCAATTTTTCATGTTCGGGGTTCATCAGCATTCCGTGTGGATCTCTGCAAAATGGACAATTTCTGGAAACCAAATAGCAATCGTGACAAATAAAATTCGTGCTTTCTGGTCTCATGCAGCAAGTAATTTTATACCCTATGTTTTCAAAACAAATGGAGCATTCATTTTTTTGGACATGGTCGGTGTGTTTCAAGATAATGCTTAGGATATAATCTCTGTGTTTTTTATCGATAATGGGGTAGGACAAATCTTTTTCAAAACATATTGTATGTACGTAAAAAGAGTTCATGAGTTCCCATATTATACCTTCAACATTTACGCCCGATTGAATAAAAGTATCCAAAGCTAAGACTAGTCCTAGTCCTTTAAATTTTTTTAAAATTTCCCTAAATACGAAAGGTCCATTTTTGAAAGGTGGTATGGTATCACTTCCTCCGGAATTTTCCAATAAAAATGTTAGTACCCAAAGTTCAATGTGGAGGGGCATTGTCTCTAATTCAAAGAATAGTTGTATGATTGGTTTATTCTTGACAAGAATGTTGGGGTTTACAATTTTGTTACAAATTTGTTCCTGTATATCCATTATAATTTCATTTTCCAAATGGATGACGCATTCTTTTTTTTTTTTGGATGGTATTTTTTGAAGAAGGGCGAGATCTGATATATTTTTATAGAATCGAAATGTTTCAGTCTCTTGAACATTTTCATCAATTATATACCTCTGAACAAATGTAATTTCACCGGGAGAACGTTGTACTTTTTCTATGAAAATTTCCGAGCAATGTTTTAAAAAACCATCTTTAAAAAGAATCGTATACTTTTTAACCGGGTATTCATTCACAAATATAATTTTTCCATCACCTTTGTTTTCGTAGTTTTTATGTATGACATAATCTCCTACACTGTACTTAGTCATTTAGGCATACTTTACACCCTTTAGTATGTTTATAGTGTAAATATATATTAAAAATACATACCTTACGCAAATAGTTTTATCGTTGAAGAGTATAAATGAGAGAAGGGTCTGATTTAACCATATGTGGCATTCCATTGATCGGGACCGGACCATTTACACCCAACCCACTATATTTCGTAGTTTCCGATGTCATCAACATGGTATTGCTGCAAGCACTCAATTTTTCTTTCAAAGATTCAGGTACACCAGCAGTAACCTCGACATTTAGCCCAGGTTCGTAAAATCCAAATTCGTTAAATTGTTGCTTTTGCAAAACATTCCCGTAGTTCCAATCTTGGGCCGACACAGGAGGTAGTCCAGGTGTGTCTAAATGAATGGCTTGGGCAGTTTTGGGAGAACCGAGGTTAAATCCGGTCAGTCCACTAAAAGAATTCTCCTCGGATCCCTTCCATTCTCCCGAATTTACAAAATCCATCTTGGCAATCACAAACTTGCTCGTATTTTGTGGGTTTATGATTACACATTCAATAAGTGTTGAGGTCGATCGTAGGGGGTTATACAGATTGAATAATATTTTATAGACGGAAGATTCTACCTGACCTGCCATCGCGGAAAATGCGTAAAATTGCACATCTGTATGGTGAAATTGCTCGTATTTCCATGGTCCATTTCTTTTCATTTGCGGAATCTTGGAAACAGCTAGGGCAATTTGTTGCATGAGCCATTTCATGACAACCGTTTCTTCACTGCCGTAATTATCGACTGTGCTCTCGCAAAAAACACGTGGTATTAGATCTGCATGTAACAAATTGCTTACTTCATGACCCGGACGTACGAGATGATCAAACAAAATTTTGAGCCAACCATTGTAGGTGTCTGGGGTAACAAGAGGTCTCATACCGTAATAGTTTATAGCGTCATCTTCATTGCACCATTTTTGGTATTTACTAGCTGCATAGGTCGGCCAATTGCAAGACTCGGAATCATTCAACTTTCTAGGTACGTTTACTGAATCAAAGGGTCGGATGATTGAATGGGCGTATCCTCCTAGTACGACGCCGTCGCTCTTAATGGTTTGAATTTGTTTTCCACGTGAATTTTCTTGTAAAAACGACCAGGGGAAGAATTCCTGTGTTTTGTTTTCAAAAGGATTTGGTGGCCCCTCCATTGTTTTAATACAAAGAAAACATTTGTTTTTTGGATGAAATACCAACCGTAAATAATTTGTTTTGTTTATTGTAAATATAAATAACCCAAATGGAGATGGAAGGTTTATACTGTTTAATTATATTAATTCTCATATTGACAATTTCTTATTTTTCTCCCAATTATTTGCAATAGTTCGTTAATTATCCTATATATTTATACTTTTACAAATTAAATAAAAACTACCATGGAAACCCCCCAACCAATTTACCTTTTTATCAGCAAAGATTGCGAAAATTGCAGAAATTTAATCCAAGAAATAAGAAAAAAACCAGACATTGCGAAAAAAATCCAAGCAATCCCCATCGAAACTACCCCCAAACTACCCCCCAATCTAACACATGTACCGACCATTATGGAAAAGGGAAAAATGCTAGTAGGGAAGGATTGTTTTGAATGGATCGCAAAACAGGGAGAATTAGAAGCAGCACCCCTCATGTCCGCCAAAGGAAACTTTGAAAACACAAACTACTCCTTTATAGGTTCCGATGATTCCGGAAGCACACTTGACGGAGGAGGAATGGGGGGTAACTACTCATTCATCGGACAGTCCAACGGCTCAGAAGGAATCAATCCGGGAACCGTTGATCGAAACCAAGAAGCACGCGGGTCCCAACAGCAACAGCAACAGCAACAGCAAAAACAAATGGAACTACCCCCCCAACTTCGATCCCAACAAGTACAACCCCAAAAGAAGGGGGTAACGACGGATTTTGAAAAAATGCAGGAGCTTCGAAATGCCGATTTTAACAAACAGCGTCCACAACAAGCTATGTCATTTTAACTTCGTTAATTATAGGTAATTATTATTCTAGTTTACCAGTAATTGAGAAATCACATAAAATGGAAATTTCCACTCGCAACCTCAACAAGGGAGATGGTACCTATTTTGGTCCCGAAGACAATTTATCGGAAAAGGATATTGAAAAGTGTAACACCTTGTCCATTCGCGAACTAGTGTCGCAGGACGGATACAATAAGAAAATAAATTTGGAGCCAGATGAATATGATTTTCGTGTTTTTGGGCAAAATGTCGCCCTCGTGTCCTTTATAGGTCCGTATGACTTATTGAAGGTAAAACACGACAAGTTCCAAATCAATTTGCGCGGAGCCTGTGATGATTTTGTGAGCGCCCAAAAACGCATTCATAAGATTACACAGAACGGAGCTTCTGTATACGATATTTTTACGATAGGTATGTACGAATGGGTAGCCATTCCCCCCAATCTTTTGTTTATGAGGGACAATGATCTTCACGAAGAATTTCTAAATGGTATCATTGTACGGCACAAAAAAGACCTACTCATGAAAAAGTATATGTTTGAGATGCGAAAGGAACTTATTACGAAATCGAAGAAAACGGCCCAAATGGTGGGCGAAACCCCCCCGAAAGAACCTACCGAAGAAACCATTTTGGTCCAAAACTCCGACGAACGGGATCGCGAAGATTGCGACCCCGAAGTCGTTGATGAGCCCCCTATCCCCTCTATCCCAAACAATGTTTCTGTTTCCCAGAGTACCCCATCTATGACCGACGATTTTGATAGTTCGGAAAAGTTGAATCAGTGTGCGAACAATTCCCAAAACTGGGTTATTTTCAGTACGGTTGGGAACCTCGCGGAAGGTATGGCGATTAAAATTCAGGGTTTCTACGAAACCGAGGAGGTCGCCAGAAAGGTCATGGAACGTAGGAGGCAAATTGATGACACCTTTGAGACGTATGTCGCCGAGGCCTATAGGTGGTTGCCTGTCGAACATGACATGGATGAGATAGAGGATCAGGTGTTTCAAAACGAACATTTAAATCAGTTATACAAAACCCATATAGACGAGAAGAAGAAGGCGGAAGATTATAATCGCATACAAAGGTCAAAGGGTGTCCGCCCAAACGTAGTTACGAACGGGCCAACCCCCAGTGAAATCTTGGACAATCTTGCTCAGGAACGTTAGCAATTTTTTTTTGGAAAAAAAATGACGAATGATCATTTTTTGTCTGCACACTGTACTATATGCGCAGACAAAAAATGAATTTTATACAAAAATGGTATATAAAATAGTTAACCAATTATTCCTGGGTAAAAATAAGAACATTTTGCATCGGAACAAGGTAGTTTTAAGACCGCACTGCGACCACATAGCAATACATCACATGGTTGGTCGCCTATCGTAAGTACGATATTAAATTTTTCCTGGAGTTGCCTTCTGGCCGTTATTTTGAATTGGGGGTCCGAATCTTTGTTGTTCATAATAATGTAATCGTACGGTATTTTAAACATATCGAGGTTTGTCAGGGTGGCAATTTTTGAACTCGCTGGTCTGGCTGTGAGAATGATGATTTTCAGTCCCATTTTCTTAACCACATTGCATATTTTGACAATTGGGGCATTGGGGGGGAGAATAAACACAGATTGACCTTTGTGCTCCCCAAGTTCCATTTCCCTAATCCCAATGAGTTCTTCCGGATCCCCAAACACAAGGGTTTCGTCGACGTCAAAGATGACTGCGGAACGCTCAATTGGTACTTTTCCAAGGATTTGTTGTAGGTATTTGATTGCTATACTGGATGCCCATTCTAAATCTTTCATATATTCCCCACCCAATGGCCAATCCTTCCAATACCCTTTGGCATCCGATGTACTTCGTAACCTAGAAGTTGTGTCCCCGATGGTGGCCATTTTTATTTTTATTAATGAATGGGTGATTTTAATTTACACAAAATTACGACACAAATGCATTCACGGCTTTGCGAGTACGAACCCCGAATCCTCCGTAGTAGTTTAGGAACCACACAATAAAGATAGTAAGTATCATACTTACCATTTTATACAAGCAAATTTCTTTTTCCGCAGTTGGTTCGGGAAATTCCACTATTTCGGGAGATGATAATAACGTGACTGCAAAATTCGAAACAATCAGAGCAAAAATAGTGAATGTCATCGCTAAAACAAATGGTTTATACCCTGTGGCACCCGCGGTTCCCGGTGTACTATATCCACCAACCCTTCCTAATATGACGAGTAATGCGTATCCCGTAAAAAGAACCATTCCGGACACAGAAAGGCTGAATATAATTTTGTTTGCGATGAGTTTATCGCCTTTTTGGTCGCAAAGAAATGCGCTATTGATTAGGTGGGTTATGAGTGCGGATGTGTAAATAAGTGATATGATTATGATTGCTGTAAAATCCCAAGGACCCAAGTATTGTTTTGTATTAAATAAATTGTCAGCCATTTTTGGTTTTTAAAAAAGGGAAATATTTTTATTTTTTATGAAAAAAGCTTCGAATATCTTTGTTACCTAAATCCCTATTTAAACGAGAAGTCACTTCTTCTTTGTATAATTCTTCCGGATTTTCCATGACGACTTCCAACAAACCATCGATACAATTTTTAAGTTGATGTTCAAAGTAATACAAAGAATCTACTTTTTGGTTGGATTTTATATAGTCGGGATGCTCAACCTTTTCGTACTGAAGGGCAATTTTCTTCGGGTTTTTTATAAAAATATACGGAACCCGGTCCGGAGGTTTGGGATGATTCATCGGGTCCAATAACTTTATTTTTTGCGCGAGATGAACATGGGGATGCTTTATCCTCGGATCATCCCATGATACGTCACATCCTTCCACCTTGTAAACATCATTCAAACTCTTTGAAATAATAAGCTTCTCCATAGGCACTCGGTCCTCCAATAGGTCACTAACCGCTTTTGTAGCTATTTTCTTAGCAAGTTCTTTGTCCTTGTTGTACATAAGTCCATCTAGAATGCTCTGACCCGTTTCTTTGACGTATTCGCAAAAATCCCTTCGAACAAGCTCAATCCCCTTTGAACTAATACCCTCATTTACTATTTTTCCATTTTTATCCCGGACCCACTCGTTGTACGCATACCTCTTTTTCTTGTACAAGAAAAACGGATACATTATTTTTTCAAATTCCAACTCAATGGGCTTCTTAAAGGTCTCCGTAATCTTATCCGCACATTCTTGGGCCAACCTAAAGTGTTCCTCTAAATAATCATTTTCCGTCTCATACTTATTCCTGGGAACCAAAAATTTCACGTAACAACTATCCGTATTCTTTACAATCATATCACCTATCCCCGCCTGGAACCTACCACTTTCCGTTTCGATGTCGTATACGTACTCGGGCTTCCAATTTGTCAACTCTATTTTTTGAATCGTACCACTCACAAACTCTTTCGTAGACATTTTCCCGGGAACCGTGCAGTTCAACTTGAACAAATTGTCTTTGTCGCTAACGGAGTCACAAAGTATTTGCACTTCGTATCCGGAAGATTTCATAGTATAATAGATCCTCGAAGCAGAAACCTGATCCTTTGCAAAAATGGTCACATCCTTCCACAAAACATCACCCACATTCGGCGAAAAACTCACGGGATACCCGCAAAACAATTTTGTACCAGGCTCAAGACTTTTGGGTTTTACGTATTTCATATTGGACAATATGAGACTGTGGTCCTCCGTCACCTCAACGTATCCCGTATTTGTGAAAACGCGATAAATTTTCTTGTCGACCTTGTGACGAATCACCCTCCTGATCTTTGAAAATCGTATTCCATCCCATACTTCCACACCCTCCGTAAACTCGCAACATTCCTTGCACGTCCGCCCCGATTCAAATACTTTGAAATGGTAGGGCACCCACTCACCGCCAAGATCACAGATCCTCACAAAATCAAGTTTCCAACGAAAATCTACATATTTTCGAATCATGATACTCGTATTTGGGGTCACACTATCCCCGTAGGTCGTGACGCAACTATATAATTCCTGGGCCATCTTGGATGTCTTGGCAATCATTTCCCTCCCCTTGGCCGTCACACTGGCCGCGATTGGTTTGCAAGGTAACATACCCTTCGAAGCTCCCGCAAAGCCATACGCACTATTCATCGTAACTTTAATGGCTAGTTGCTTCCCATTTAGTACCATTTCGTGAAAGGTACCTTTGTGTTTTTTCATTTCCCTCTTTGTGGAGTTTCGTTCATCCCACAACTGTTCCAAAATACTCGGCAACAACCCCTTTACGTTCTGAACAAACGTAAAACTGAACTTCTTGTTGCGTTCTTCCTCAAACCACTCAATTGTTTCGTATTCGATTCCTGGTAGGTTTTTGTACTTGTCGTCGATTACGATTGTACTGTAGCACATATTGTAGGCAATCATGATGGATGGATACAAACTCTTAAAATCAAGACCCGCAACTGGTTCAAAATACGCCCCCGTATTGGCGTGCAATACAGTAGCTCCCTTGTATTTTTCTTCTTCTACGTCCTCGTCCGATTTAACGACATGGTCAAATACCGGAACAACAAAGTCCCGCTTCCTAGCCTCGTACACAATCTGGCTGAATACCTTACACTGCTGTCCTCGCAGGAGAAGCCAATCGATAGGTACTCGCGTACTCTTCGCCATTTCGATATAGTTGGGTATATAACACAGTTTTTCAATGAGTAAAATCGGCAGTAACGCATCGTGTGCGCAATAGTCACACACAATGGCAAGTTCTTTGGGGTCTTTTTTTTGGATCATTTCGAATAGGAGTTTGTACCCATTTGTGCGTTTATCAATGGGGGTGTCGGGGGTGTCGTATCCCATTTTTATAGCTATATCCACTTTGTTTTGTTTCAAAAAATGTTCCGCAACGCGATCTAGCTTGAATGAATTTAATTTATACTCCCTTCTCGTAGCAAAACACACATCAAACGATTCCCTGCCATACATTGTGATGATATTAAATTGGTTGTGTCCATATGCACCACTTGACATTGTTTTTGGAGTCAAGGTAGGTGCCAAAGAAACAATTCTGGATAATTTTTCGATATACGAATCTAACTCGTGAAGTACCAATCGTTTCCACAAATAGGTGTCATCAAATCCCCACGTGTTATATCCGGTAATGATATCCGGATCCTCGCGTTCGATTAGTAAGCAAAAACTTTTTAGCATGGACTTTTCGTTTGGGCAGTTTATGATTATGACCCCGTCTACTGGGTCGGAAGGTACGCAAGTCAATACGAGTTGTTTTTTAGGACGATCGATTCCAAATTCCCAGAACGCGCAACCAATTTGTGAAATAAAATCTCCGGCAATGTCGGCTTCTGGGAATGCGGGATATCCGCGGGAGGAGTAACACTCCAGATCGTAACTAAATATGAGAAATGGGGCGATTGTTTCGCAATCGTATGGATTTACCTCACTCCATTTCGCCTCGATGGAAATCTGGGATCTAGAAATTTCATCGTCGTCACCCATTATCTTATACTTTCCCGCCTTGACCGAAATCCACCCAGTCATTTTTATATTTTTGATATGCGTAAATCGCAACACACTTTGCACATTTGTTTCGTACGGTTCAAACATAATATCACCGATACCAGGAATCTTGACGGGTTCCCGGATCTTATACTTAAGTGTACGCATTGCTTGTTGGGTGCAAAACACGAGACGAATAAACTTCCACTTACGGAGGTTTTCAAAGGGGTAAAGTTTGCATTTTTCCACAAGGGTACTCGTTACCAACCCATAGGAGTTATTCTTCCCCAATAGTTGGCGAAAATGCTTGAAAACCTGTTTCGTATTGTACTCCGACCAACCTTTCTGAAACGCTTCCGGAATCATTACGTAAAAGTATGGCGTGAACTCCGTGATTTTGAGACAAACACTTTTTCCATCCCCCATTACCCCGTGGACATATATTTGGTACTCTTTCTGCGAGACCTGTTCTTCTTCCGCGGATTCCTCTTCTTTGGAGAAATCATCTTCGTACCAGGAAAAGGCCTGAAACACGATATCATTACTACCCACAAGATCAATCTGCTCGGGGGTGAGAGCTTCTCTGTACTTGTATAGCTGTTTGGTCGCCATTATGTTCTACTTATAAAGTTGCACATATCCTTTAATATTTTTTCCGCGACCATAAAATCTTGACCATGGTCATCTGGACGCCACTGTACGTGGTTGCAAAAAGTATGGGCCAGTTCGTGAATAACAAGGTCCTTCAGTTTGTTTGCGTTTACATTAAGAAATATATCTCTGTACTCCGCTCGTATGTTTTTGTCAGGTCCTATATGTGGTTCCGAACTGATATATCTTTGTTTGGGTTTGTTCATTCCGTCGAATGAACTTCTGGATGGTATTTGGCTGAGTAAGAAAAAGGATGTTGTTCCGTACGGTATTCTTTTCTTGAAGAACCGGTGATTGGTTGTGAATGGGGATTCTTCGTGTATGTCTAAGAATAAATCTATGTTTTCTTGAATGGACATCGGGTAAAAATGTCTTCTTTTGTTCAGTTCTTCGCATAGTCGACTTATAAAATCGCGTATTTTTTTTAGTTTGATCGCGACCCTTTCTTGCGAATTCTTGGTTCCTTGGTTGAGGACTTTGTAGGGGTAACCGTCTATATATATAACATTGTACCCCCTTTTTTCATTAAAATCCCATTTTATTTCATCAAACTTATCCCCGGGATCGTTGTCTACAAAAATGTGCATTTCGTTCTACTTGTACGGGTACAAAAAAAATTTAATTAAAATTTTTTTTTTTTTTTTTAAAAAGAGCAAATACAAATCTACTTTTATTAATTTAAGAATTTGCGCCTATTAAAAAACATACAGGTGAAAATGTCCTCCAACCGAGCCACAAAATTTCAAAAAGCCCTACTTCACTGGTGCGAAACAGATGATAAATCGGAACTTATCCGTTTCACACTTCACGCCTATTCCCAAAAATCCCGTAATTCAGCATTGCGAAAGTCCCTTGCATTGGATCCCAGTGAGTGTGATTTTATTCGTAAAGAAGGTCTTTTGCACATTAAGGAACTCCTTTCCACATACATAGAAAATATTTCTCGCGAAAATCTAGGGAACCATAAAAATATACGAAAAATTGATTTCCCGATAAAAAATGCCATCTTTGCGAATGGAATTTGTTGTCGTGATTGCATTGGCGTTTGTCACGGAATCCCCTATTGGAAGGAATTTACGGAAGAAAATAAGGAAAAATTTATCGTTTCAACCATGAAATGGATAAGTAGCAAAATAGAAAAAAAATAATTTTAGCGTATATTTATATATTTTTCAAAGGTCATCTTACAATCTTTACCATATTTGTTCATCATTGCATCGAATTGCGACTTTACTTGTTCTAACCTTTCCTCTCTCCCTATGTTCTTATACACTGGGATAGTAAGTGTCTCTATATATAATTTCTTTTCATCTTTTGTTTTATAATCATCCATCTTTTTTATTAAGTCTTTAAAAATAGCAACATTCAAAGACTCTGTGTCCGGCAATTTGTTATTCTTAAGGTACGATTTCAACGCCTTTTGATAGTTAGTAACTATCACCTTTTGCTTTTCCGCAAATTTTTTATTTTTCACAGGATTTCCCATTTCCTCCTCGTAAAAATGACGCCCACCACGCTCGAAATAAAAAAGAATATCCTCTTTGGTGATCGGGGAACCAAATCTTTCACCACGCATAGAAGGAATCGTAGAAAAACAAGGAGGTACATTAGTTATATCTATACCCAAAAGAAACGCGAGCCTTCGAGCCCCCCTCGTACTCACACCATTTAATTGGGGGTCCGGACCTACTATATAATAATTAGTTTGCCCCGCCCCATGAAAGACAAATTCTTTGTGGGGAACTTGGGAATAATCACAGTTTACGCCTATGTGCATGATTTCACCATTCGGGTCTTCGTAAAATCCATACGGGTAGTCAAAAAATTGTAAATAGGAATCCCCCAAATATTCAATAACATCACACGCAGTGATGGTAACCGCCTCCCCCCTCATTAATTTATCGTATACACCCATATTTTTTAAAACAGGGGCAACGTGAACCTCAGTGTCGTTTGTTTCGATAATTTTTTTGCTAGAAATGTCCATCTGAAGTACTTTTTTCCGGTAGGTACTAAAGTAGTCCGTCGGATTCTTTATGATATTTTTAGCGTCAGGGGTTATTGTTACGTATTTCTTTACCACAGCATTTGGTACCGGCAACGTAAGACCATTCCACTCAAGAACCTTATTTGAAAGATCATCGTACACGTTACGGACATTCGCAGATTTTGGCGGTTTGGGAATTTTCTCAGGCGTTGAAACGAGTTGTTGTCTGCGTTTCTCCAAGGCGAGAGTGAGCTCGTTTCGCTTTTGTAAAAAAACCTTTGAATTTAGCCTGGTTTCCCCCACAATGTCCTGTAATTCTTGGAGGGCCTTTTTAACAACGGATTCCCACTCACGGTCCCCTTTTTGTTCCCAAACGCCCTCTTTCCATCGGTTTACGTGAACTTCGGGTACAACCCTGGGTTGCACCCATTTTATTTTTTTCTTGGTCAGGGCAATTCCCTCCCTCACCTTGAATAAATTGTTGTTTTTGTCCCGGTATTCTTTTTCAACGTAGTAGTTTGACACAATTCCCGAAATAAAATCGTCCTTTAATTTGCGTAAATGTGCAATAAGGTCTTTGTCACTCACCGTGACCGGCAATTTTATATCAAAATCGTTGAAAATTTCCATCCTACTTTTGTCCGTCGCTGTTTGGTTTTGTAAGTATTGAATCGCATCCTCTATTAAATTTTCCCATATATACCAAGGAGGATTGCCATCAAAACCGATAACATTGCCATCCTTTATAATCGGCTGAATGTCAATGCGTAACCACGGAGATAAAATATCATTTTGCAACAAAAATGCGATATGGTTCAGTTGCTTACGGGAATAGCAAGGAATGTCCCGGATATATTTAATGGGGATTGGGTATGCATTTTTTGCATCCTTTAAAACACGAAGACCACGAAACATCGGATACTGAGATAAAATAATATCCTTTGTCTTGCGCGGAATCTTCTTGCGGATCGATCGGCGCTCCAACTTTCTTTTTGGTTTAGTGGCACGAATGGGCTGCGGGTTATTTAATTGATTATCGCGAAAATTGCTTACCGTAGCGGGCTTTTTCTTATGGGGTTCTTGTACATTGTCACCCTTTGTTTTTTCGGAATTCCTCGCTTTTTCACTTTCGGAATTCCTCGCTTTTTCACTTTCGGAATTCCTCGCTTTTTCACTTTCGGAAATAATACTTTTGAGAAATTCCCGCGCATCGTCGCTGTCTTCATCTGACTCCGTATCGCCTTCATCCACTTTAGTCTTCATTTTTTTTATCACATTCATTATTTCTATATTTTCCATATACGGGTTTCTTTGATACAGTTTGCTAAGCGAACTTGGCGTATTTTGCAGACTATTTAAACTTACGGCGTCGTCGGCGTCGTCCACGTCCGTGTCATCCACGCTGTCGGCGTCGTCCACGTCCGCGTCGTCCACGCTGTCGACGTCGTCCACGCTGTCGACGTCGTCAATGTCGCTGTCTTCGGGAACTTCGTAATCGGACATTTTTATGTAAGAGTTCTATTATCTAGTAGTACCAATAGAATTTAATTTTATTGGCAAGTTTGATTTGGTTCATCTGGCAGAGACTCGAGTTCCAATATATGTTCTTCCTTAATTTTAGGGAAAAATTCCCTATTTTTTCTTATATACTTTGCCATCTCCTTGGGTTTGTGTTTTAATTCAATCGCACCTACGAAAACTCCCAATTGGGTACGTAATTTAACTTCGCTATTCATTTTACTAGATACGATATACATTACCGTAATAAAAAAGACAACCAAATATTAACGAAGTTACGAACTCGAATAATTATTATAATTCGAAGCTCGAACAAGAAACGTTTCATCCTCGTCACCATAATTATCCTTCTCCTTCGCAAGCATATCCCTTATAATATTCATATACAATCCGGGAGAATCATATTCATACGTTTCGATATTCATAATCATACTAAAGGTTCTTTTTGCCCTACCGCCAAGCAAAGGGTTGACCGGGTCAAATAAAAACGCAAGTGCAACACTGCGAGGGTTAATTTCCTGAAAATTAAAAATGGAACCAAAAATGCGTTGGTAATTGTTTAACAAATCCACCGATCTCCGAGATTGTAACATTTTCTCAATGGGAATCTCTGCCCCGTCATAGGTATTAAATGAAATATCCATTTTGTACAACGAAGCCATAGGGGAGAGAAATCGCTTCGACCAATATTGTGAACTCCCCAATAAAGATTCAACACTTTCAACATACTGAAACGTACCTGTGTTAGTCCCTAAATTCAAACGAATGGGAATCGACAAAACACATTCCGTCGTGACCGGATTGGAAGATTGGGTAAACGCCTGGCGCTGAGATTGTTGCACATTGAGGACAAAATTTGTATCCGGTAATTCGTTAATTACCCACGTCCGGTAATTCAACATTTGGGAAATAAATTGTCCCGCATTTGGCCCCAAGTCATAAAAGGAAATTCTGCTTGATATAACATTTTCCACAGGGTCGGGTGGGTGTATTTCATTACCGGCGATTTCGGCATCCGTTGATTGGGGGAGGATTGTAGGTGTTGGGGACGAACCGGTGGTTGCGTACCCGGAAAAGGGACCGGCCGCAATAGGGTAGGAAAAATTACCGGAAGCCACGCCTGTTATGGTTTTATTAATCCACCCAGTTCCGGACGTAAGAGTTGGCGGTGTAACAGGGGGCCCCTTTATATCCGGCCCAATTCCACCAGCGGATTGATACCTCGTTTGGTATGGCAAAACACCATCCCCCTTTGTTTGCATCGCCAAAGCGCCAAATCCATTGGGTATTATTCGCATTGCGTTTAGTATATTCGGGTTTGTTGTTTGCTCAAAATTTCCCATGTTCACCTCATTCAAAATCGGCAAATTAAAACCATACGTAAAGTCCCTCATTAAACATTCTGTTGGCACATACGGTTTTACCAACGGCATTCCCAACAGATTTTTTAAATCCCCATTCAAAAACATATCCTGCACAAGGTCCCTGAGTCCGAGTTTCTGAAACCGATCACCCGGAATATCGTAGGGCCCCCAAACATTTCCCCTAAAATTAGGGAATGCAATGGGACTATCGGCACTACTTACCGTTGGATCCCCCCCATTAACAGTCGCCGGTTGGTAGGCCATACCCAGTCCCGGACCAGGAATAAATCTCTGGTAGTCACCAAACCCGAAAAAATTAGCGAGGGGAAGGGGAGGGTCGTCGTAAACATTTGAATTAACAATGAGGGATATATAATCTTCATCTCGATAACTCTGTACGGGAATACAAAGCAATAACAACAACCATCTACCAATTTGCGTATTTATGAGCTGAAGCGCCGTAGATGAAGAATAATTATCCGTCCAATCGGACATATCATAGACACCATATCCCGCCAAAATGGAATAAAACACGCCCGATCTCCCGTTCACAGTAAAATTGTTCGAACGATAAGTAGGAACGGTTTGGAAAGGGTACGGTTTTAGCTGATTCGGCCACGCCCCCACCGGGGGATTCCACAGGACCAACGGGGGAGGGGTGTATTGATTTGGCAAAGGGAAGGAGCCATAATTGTAGGTACGATATAGATCGAGGGGGCTTGAGTAATATCCCAACATTCTGTCGTACAACAATTTTGCTTCTTGTAGAATATAGGATTCCCAAACAATTGGATTTTGCGTACATGTTGGGAGATTGTCCGTTGTATACGATGTAGCAAATTCAATAAAATCCGGCAAATATACCCATAGCGGTATTATATCTCTAGGTATCGTTGTATTCAAAACTGAAATATTACGTATGACCTTTAACCTTTTTGTCATTTGTACGGTAAGTATATTTCCAATGATGGTAGATGTAGTGTTTAGTATGGTAGGGTACCCTTGGTCCGCCGGTCGAATAAACAAACCACTACCCGCGTAATTACCATTACCAATTGTCCCAACCAGGTCAAATTTATTTAAAAAAAATGTACTTGTTACGTTTGTTATTTTCCAAGTGCCATTCGCGGCCGTATTTCCCGCAACACCCGAAATAGATACAGAATCGCCGTTTGTTACATTGTTCGAACTTAGGTTAACATTGACCGTAACGGTAATGGGACTTACTCCTAGACCGGAAGTAGTGATAACGTTACCGGCAACCTCTTTTTTCCCACCACGGTCTAAATAAACAGTTTGTGCATCCTTTAGAGATTTTTCGCCTACGCAATCTCGTGAATCAATGAATAATAAATTATCTCGAACAACGATCCTTTTATTAGTGGAGGAATCAACCTCGAGTCCGTTTGCGGAATCCGATTTGTCGCGGAATCCATATTCGGGACCCCTCATTGTTTTTCCCGAAGATATGAAATACGACGACATTTACAAAGTCGATTATGTATGTTGTGTTTATAATTATTTTATAGAAAATACGAAAATACGAAAATAAAAATCCCAGTACTAATAAATGAAGCAAAAAACAAAATTTGGAAAAAAAAAATCGCGTTTCGGAAACGGACTCAGAGAAGCTCCCCAACCAGATTACCTGACAAATTATTGCGGACTCGGGAAAAACGGAGGTTTTAGGGGGGGAAATGCGCTCAGTCCCGAGCAAAATTTGATTGGGGGGCTTCAAGCAGAATTAAATAGATACAGCAACGCCGGCCCCTTTCTAGGAACCAAATTCGGAAAATTTACCCCATACCCCTTCCAAATCGATTTCGGAGGCCCAAACATGCCCCGAGAAATCCCAATAAGAATCAACCCCGGTGGACCGAGACTCCCCAGACCGTACGGACCAAGCGATAATTCAAGTATGAAAGGACCCCATCTCGCCGGGTCCCTCCTACCCCCTGTGGATCTCTCTATGGTAGGACAATTCGGCAAAAAACGAAAACGAAAATTCGGTTCAACCCCAGGCACACCTAGTTGGACACAAAACCGACCGAAAACGAGTATTGGTTCGGAGTGGGTTTCGCCCAAATTGGCGGCCGCCAAAGGGTATCGTTCCGGCGATATCTTGTTTTTTCCCGGGAAGGCGCCGACACCGGCCACTGAGGTAAATCTCCCAATGCAATTTCGTGATAATCAATTGAATAACCCTCGACCTGAGAGTAAACGTTTGCGATTTGGCGCTTTTCCATCACTATATTACATGCAAGGACCCAATGATGTCGGATACCAAAAAGGTATACCTATGTACAATGGGTACAATGGGCGCAAGAATCAGTTTGGGGCTGGCGCAAATACAATCAATTGGCTCACTGGAAAATCATATAGAATGCCCCAAAATCCGGATATTCTCAGCGTACAATCTGACCCAGCAAATCCAACAGCATGGTTATCGCAAACCGATGGTATTTTTTATGATAGTTCGCTCCCAAATGGGGCGAGACGTTTTACCGAATTGGGCATTCCTGGCGTAAACCAGTTTGGAAACCAGTTTGGAAACCAGTTTGGAAACCAGTTTGGAAACCAGTTTGGAAACCAGTTTGGGTACCTTGTTTACAATACTCCTCAAATTACGGGTGTAAAATCTGGTCCCGTTATTGTTGAGCAGCCCCTCCCTCCGAGAATGGAACAAAATGATCCAAAAGGATCGTACGTTAATTATGGTATTCGAAAGAGGAGTCATGGGAAACTTACTAGGGGTAGACCAAGAATGATTGTTCGGCGGAGATCGGCTACGAAACCCCGACAAAAACCATTGAGGGCTAATTATGCCGGTAAAACAATTATCTTAGATTCAAATAATAATATAAAAGTCTGTTGATCTATATAATTAATGAAATGGGCGGATCGGTTACAAAAATAGATATTGTCCAACCCGGAAAATATTATCAGGTGACAACAAAAATATGCGGTTACGGAAATGGTAGCGTATGTGACGGAAACACATATCCTTCTACTTTTTACGCGACCATTTCCGGTGTTGACGAAAATGGTGCTGTACTGAGTGTTTCTGTCTTTACGGGCGGTAATGGTTACCGTACGGGAGATATTTTTTATCTTTTTGATGGTAATAGTAATCGAACGAAACAGGAAGATTACTGTATTGTTCGAGCCACTGAAGTGACAAAATCTTGAAAAATTTATTTATTTTTATTCTGTAAAGGAATGTCGATTTTGTTTTCGTCTTTGGGTATATTCGAGAAAGAAGATCCTAGGGACCGATACGATGATGTCAAGTGGGATTTTAGCGAAGAAGGTATGGTACCGAAAATTGGTAAGGATGGATACCATTATCTTTTATCCAAATTATCCGGAACCAATAAACTTAATAAACTAGAACAAGTTCGAGCAAAGGCTGCGAATATTGCCAATTATTTTCACAAAAACTTGGACAAATACAATGACGATACAAAAAATGGTCTCCGTTTATTCATATATATTCACGGCGAAATACCAATAGACCAAAGTAGGATGTCGGAAATGTCGCCTAAACAATTCGACTTGATGAAAATACATTGGTCGTTAGGGGGTACGTGCTCCAATGTTATCTATAGCGAAATTCCCTCAAATAGCCCATTTAACGGACTCAATAAACCAATGGAAAGATATATAAATGTTCATGCTCCTCTTATAGGTAAGGATGAAAATGCGAGAAGTAAATGGAGACATATCTTTTTAAAACTTTCGGATGATTACAAAACGCTAAAAGAAGACAAAGCTCTTACAAATTTAGTCATCCACGAATTGGCCCATACCGCAGCGAACCATCAACGTTGGCGAAATGATGACCATGGTCGGGATTTTAAACTATATGAGAATATAATTAGGGACGTATGGAATCGAGTCTAGTTTATTTTTTTAAAAAAAAACATTCGTGTACATTATGTATAGGAAAAATGAACCTTTCCAGAATATATAAGGATGATCAATATAAACCAACTCGCAAAAAGTATCAACAACGATACACATTTGAAGAACGAAGCACAGAATCATTACGGATTATAGAAAGGTATCCCGATAGAATACCGATCATTGTTGAAAAGTCCTCTACTTGCGGAGACGATATTCCTGAAATCGATAAAAATAAATTTTTAGTCCCTACGGATCTTACGATTGGGCAGTTCCTATATGTAATCAGACGAAGAATTAGGTTGAGCCCAATAAAAGCCTTATATTTGCTGACACTGAATGGAACCGCACCCTCTAGTTCCCAGTTTATAAAAAATATATACGATCAACACAAAGATCCGGATCACTTTCTTTACTTTGAGTACTCGGGGGAAAATGCATTTGGAAATTTTTCTTTTTAAAAAATAAAATATTGGTATACTTGTATATATATATAACCCTTATTTTTGCAAATGAGCGCACAAGAAGGTAAAAAAAAAGAAACACTTTCGCAAAAAATAATGAACGCCTCCAAAACAAAATTATCTTTGGAAGAAGAAAGGGAATTGTATAAACAAAAATTAGCAAAGGTTATGAAAACCGCACAGTTTCCAAAGGTCCATTTCATATAAAACACACTCAACCACTGGCCGATAATTCCAGGAGAAGTTCCCTAGGGTTTTTATGGTAGAAAAAATCGGGGTTGGTTAAATATCTTTCACTAATAACAGGCATTACGTAACTTTTTTTACTAATCGTATTCGTATGCCCAAGTTTCTCAGCAGTTTTTATAAAAATATCCCTTAGCGTTTTACGTCGTTCCGTTATTTTTTCGGAAGGAGGTATCTTGACCAAGGAATCTAGGAATAATAAATTGCTCGCATACGTTCTAAAATCTTTACATGTAAACTCCTTACCCATAGTAGCTTGCAAATACCCATTTAGATCCTGGGAAGTCACCAAACGAAGCGTATCGGTTTTGAATAGCCTAGGCCCACCAGGTAATTTGAGAAGATGCTTGATCACATTCGCACATCGAGAATCTGTAAAAGAAAGGTTGTGCTGAATCCCCTTCTTCCCAATGAAGGAAAAACACACTTTGTCCCCATTTACAGTAACGTGTTTTTTTTCCAACGTACATAACCCGTGTGTTCCGTTCTCCTTTGCATAACATTCATTACCTATACGAATGTATGACTTTTGGATAATTCGAAACATGGTTGAAAGAAGGCTCGTATCTTCACGAAGTCTCCTATTAAATTCCCCCATTTTTTCGGCAAAAAGACCCATTCGTTTATATTTACCATCTTTGGCAAGGTGGGTCCACATTGGGTGGTATATATACTGGACCCTTCCTTTGTTATCTACCCCAACAGCCTGGAGATGCTCCGTTTCCGAAGAAGAAATCGTTACATTTTTCCACTGTGGCGGAATACACAGGCGTTTTATACGTTCTATAATTTTACTATTTCTTATAACATTTCCTTCTGGATCGTAGTATGAAAAAGATGAAGAATTTTGTTTTCTTGTTATGACGGGACAATTCATTGGTTGAATGTTTAATTCACTATATATAAATAGTTCCGTAATAAAAAAATAACGCTTCAAAACGAATCGAATCCATACGACACAGCGTTACATGGTTAACTGGGGGCGCCCAAACAAAGGCTTCCCAAACGAATACCTCCTTTGCGGCGGCCTTTGCGATAGCCTTTGCGGTGGCCTTTGCGGTGGCTCTTCCAGTGACCCTTCCCGTAGAAAGTATTCTTGAAATAGATCATTCGTTCTTCTCTTTTCGTGATCACTTTCGAACCCTTCCTCTCCCTCTTCCTCTTCCCCTCCCTCTTCCTCTTCCCCTCCCTCTTCCTCTTCCCCTTTCTTTCTGATGGATATAACGGGAAAATCTCCATTATGGGGAAGATCTTTATTCGTTATAGGCCAAACCTCGCCTAGGGTAAGAATGGTATCAAATCTTTCCTCTCGACCTTTGTCTTTGTCGTCTTCGACGTCTTCGCCGTACGATAAATCACCATCTTCGTAAGTCGAATTGCCGAACCCCATACTCTTTTTTCGCATCTTCATTGAGGTGCGTTTCGAACCAGGGCGTCGGGAGACTCGTCGGCTTCTCCGCACATCCTTCCATGCTTGCGATAAGGTATAACCGGGGTTCGAGCGTCGTTTTTTTTGGTATAAACGCATTGCGTTGGCGGCGACTTCCTGATTATGTGTGCGAGAACCAAAATTGGCCATCATTCTTGGTAGACGGCACCGATCCATAGAGTATCTTTTTTTACTAGGGGGTAAAACGGGGGGTCCGGTGTCCCCCCGTAACTTATTGTAGGACATTTTCATTCCTACGATAATTCCTCGTTCAAATGCTTTCACCTCTTTTTTCGATTTTTTTTTGAAACTTCGTTTTGTGTCAAAGCATTCCATGTCCCGTGTTTTTTTAATAGAACGACCACGTCTTTTCTTTGGAGTATTCCAAAACCCCATATCGTCCTCAAATGATGAAACATAGGATCCCATTTTTTGTTTTATTTAGGGGGTAGATTTTTTTTAAAATGAATATAGTGGAAATTTATCTAAACTCACCGCGGAAGCATCTAAAATATCGTTTAGCGGTCTAGGAGACGTACCTTGATCAAAGTTTGGCCCGTAGAAGAAATTGTCCCCAACATAACCAGACACATTGTACACGTCCTGTGAGTACGGACCAATAAACGGATATTCAGGTTCCTGGGTAGGCCTTTTCCCATATTGATTATTCATCGTACTAGTGATTGTGTTTTTCGCACCAGTAAGCGGATGAACACCTGGGTATCCCGATACACTCTCGCAGTACTCACCGCAAGCCCATGAAGGATCAAGTTGTGCCTTGCATAGATTCTTTACCTCGCCTGGGTTAGGCGAGGAACCTGATGGAAGTGGACTGGGATTCCATGCAAGTTTCGTATAGTTTCTCGTATCTAAACCACCTCTCTGGGCGGAAAAATCCTCTATTACAAAGCGGAGATTTTCGGGAACTGTTTCGAGAGGTTGCCACCTATTGTAATCAATCGAGCTCAGATCAATTGCGGACCTTTTTTCTCTCGTATAATCGGGTAATAAATTGATGGTTGTGTCACTATTTTGATTTTTAAGTGGATCCTGTTTTACGTCTTCGAGATCAGGTACGGGAGGTTGGCACTTACTGAGCATATCGTCCCTTCCGGAAAGAAAAGAGGAAATATCAATAACGTCGGGACGAACGTAACTTCCTGCGGTACCACCTGCAGCGTTGATACCAACTTCACCAAAGCTATATGTATTTTCGTACTGACCTGGCTCAAGTACCCAAAAAAATGGCGCGCTTGATTGGTTATACATACAGAATGCATCACTCTTGAGATTTGTTTGGGTACTCATTTTTTATTAATGAAAAATATTTTATTTTGCGGAATTTGCGCAATGCGTAAATTTATTATATTTGTGCCTATTAAATAAAACGATCATTGTCATGGGGATAATAATTATTTTATTGTTAATCGTGATTATAATTATAGTAACAGTAGTAGGTGTAAAGTGCAAGGATAAATTCACAAATTTCCCCAAAAAAAACATAGGATTGTTTGAAAATACCCCCAATCAACCACCATTGTATATTTTATACAGTATAAGCAATAGCCCATATCAACAATGGCAGGCCGACTTACTCGATTTTTCAGTCGCAGTGTCAGGACAACCAGGTAAAATTATACGTACTGTATCAGAAGACCCCAAATTCCCAAACAGACCAATCCCACAATCCCGCAACGGCATAACGATCAAAACAGAAGATTTTGGAAAATATGGTGATGGATACTATGCGTTGAACAAATCGGGATCCTTAAAAAAAATAAGGGAACAAGCTTCTAACTTATCGGAACATATACCCGACAATGCAGTGATTCTTTTACTCGACCCAGATATGATTTTCACAAAGGCATGGGATCCCAGAAATATTGTAAAAAAAGGGATAGTATATGGACAAAGATGGCATGGTTACGGTGAAAATTACTGTAGAAAAATTGTACCAGAATACAAAGATGACTGCCCCAAAGCAGATGAAAATGCAATTATGTACCCATTCGCGATGACGATGGGTGATCTAGAAAAGATTGTTCCAAAATATTTTCAAGGCAGTAAAAACTATGGTACAACAAAAGATTGGATGACGGATATGAGTGCACTGGTTATTTCGTTACACGATAAAAGTTTGGGGTTGAAGGTAATTACGGAGCAAAACATAGGGATTACAAATGACTGGTTGAACTTGAACCAAGACCCCGAAGCGCCCATCATGCATTATTGCCAAACCATCAAAGATTCTTCTAAAAAGGAAATATGGAGCAAACGCAAATATTCTGCGTGGGAAGACGTACCTGACCCCGAACAAGCCACAAATCGCGTAGACAGAGAGGTTTTAAAAATGATTCGAAAATTTAGGATACAACAGTCGCAAAATCACCATTAGTGTTCAAATAAGCGGTCGCTACTACTGGAAAAAAAAATAATTCAGACAAATCTATGAAAATGTCCAGATACGAATCTGGTGAAAAAAAAACGAAAAAAAATGCGCAAGTGAGAATGATATTCATCTTTATAAATATAAATGAATTTACGAATGAATTTACGAATAAATTTACGAATAAATTTACGAATAAATTTACGAATAAATTTACGAATAAATATACAAAAATATTGTTATTTCTTTCATGGTATATCCATTAACTTTAAATCAATTTTTTTATTTAATTCTTCGTTCATAAATTCATTTATTCATTTATTCATTTATTCATTTATTCATTTATTCATTTATTCATTTATTCATAAATTTATTTATATTTATTTATGAATAAATAAATGAACGAAGAATTAAATAAAAGAAAGATTAGATTTTTCGTACGTATGGCTCTTAGAGCGTATACTATTTTTCCAAACAGAATGTTGAATTTTGAAGCTTGCGTTGAATGGATATACAATATGCTAGAAGAATTCGGCGAAACTTCTGTTTATACTGATAAAAATGTTATTTTGTATAGTACCCAAGACTCGTATCACTACGGAACATTATTAGAAGCCGCAATAACTCAACACCATCCATATCATAATTATTTGAGACAGTTAGTGCAAGAAAAAAATCTAGATTCTGATAAAATTCAATTTATATATTACTTGTCGCTTCGAATCGTCGAAGATCAAGAAATACTCGATCAAACCGATTCAGATTTTGATTCAGATGTCGATCCAACAGTTCATTTCGAAGTTGAAGAATAAAATCACTTAAAAAACGCTTTGAATTCTCCATAACCATTTTAACGAACTTTTCTTCGCCCCGCTATTTTCTCTACGGCCTGCGGCAACTTCTTTTCCCCCCTCTTGGGTTCCTCGTACGATTCCTCCGATTCCGAATAATCGGATTCGTCGTCATCGGTAGAATAATCGTACTCAAGTGCTTCCATATCTTCTTCTGTTACATCCTCCAAAGCACACATCCTCACCTTGGAGTGTTCGGACAAAGTAATCTTTTCATTATAAACAGAGAATATATCACGAAGCATATCTATCTTTGATTTATCAATGGTGTCCGGTATAATTAAATTAAATCGCACAAAAAGATCCCCAAATCCTTCCTTTTTATAATAGGGCATGCCTTCCCCCTTTATCTTGCGAATCCCCTCGTTCGAATGAAGGGTCTTTTTGTTCGTTTTCAACGAAAGATAACTCCCATCAAGATGCTTAATGGTAAGATCAATTTCTCGACCACACGTTACAGCAAGAGCTTCATAAAGACTTACCTTTTTCACGATAAAAAGATTGTCTCCTTCCCGCTCAAAATATCCATGAGGGTTTTCGCAGAGCGTGATAACAATGTCACCGGTCTCGTACCCCGGCAATTCATCGGCCTCCTTATTAAATCTGATAACTTGGTCATCTCGCATACCTGGTTCTATGTTGATGGCTATTTTTTTCTTCTCTTCTACCACCTTAATTTTTCCAGATGCATCCTTTTGGATTCTCTTCCTGTGAATGGCAAGTTTTTTTGTCTTTCCTCTGTAAAAATCTTCCAAATCAACATTCAGTGTGAAATGCAAATCCTTCGTACGAGGTCGGAATTCGTCTGCGTCCGAGTCATCGTTTAATTCTTCGAAATGTTTGTCACCGTGCTCCACGTTTTTAGGATCAATCAAAGTTTCCCCAATATGATTTATTTGGTCCTTTGGGGCTTCCATACACTTTTTGATACTGTTGGGCAATTTTATCTTCGAGTTGGGCATTTGGGTCAAATTTGGTTCGTGTGTTTGTAGTTGTTCGAAAGACTTTACGATACTTGAAAAATCAACGTCGCCCGTTCCCATCATTTGAGTTACAGATTGTGTGACGTACTTTACCATATTGGGGAGATCGATGTTTTCTCCCTCTCCGGGGGGTGGGATGTTTTTGGCAATTTGTTGGGCGATTTCAAAAATGTTCCCAGGGTTTATTTTACCGGCGGTTTCGGACATATTGTGAGACATGTTGATTAATTATAATTATCATTGTAATATTTATAGAAGGAAATTACCGCGCTATGGTTGTTGTGAATAATTTGTATTCAAGGTTAAAAGTGCGAAATGGTCTCTGCGTAATCTATTGACAATTTTTTCGTTGGTTTTTATTTTTATGTGAAAATGCGGATGTGTTTGCCATGTCCCATTGTTGTAGGAAATACTATAATCCTTGATTCCCCAAAAATCACAAAATGTTTTGATTGATCTAAATAATTCCAATACCTCATTGTGCGGAATTTCGTAAAACGTTTCGTAATGCTTTTTGGTTGTTACTAAAATAAGGGGCCTCTTATGGAGATCATAGTGAAAAATGACATTGCCGTTATCGGACCCCCTGATAATGTGCTTAAGGACCTTTCCCCTTGGTTTGCAAGTATAACATTGCCTAGAAGACTTTTTTGGTTCCCTAGGTTCTTTTGGAGTAAAATGATTTTTTTTTGCACCTTGGCCTTGGGCCACGCCCCCTTGGTAGTTTTGTGTTACAATCATGTTTCCATTTTCGTAGTGCATGGGGTAATAATTTGTATTACCACATCCCTCAATGTCCGCCCAACTTAAATTACCTCTTGTTGTGTTTTGGGTTTGCATAATGCTTACAATATATTTATGTTTTTTTTTAAATACGTTTTTATAACCGCTTTATGGCGTCCGTTTTTGTCTGTATTCCATTCGTAACGGAAATATTTATGGATGGAATACGATACATATTCGAATAGCTAATTTTATCGATCTAAATACTAGCGCTTGTTCGGTGGCTTGATGGGTGGCTTCGTGGGTGGCTTCGTGGGTGGCTTCGTGGGTGGCTTGATGGGTGGCTTCGTGGGCGGCTTCGTGGGTGGCTTCGTGGGTGGCTTGATGGGTGGCTTCGTGGGTGGCTTGATGGGTGGCTTGATCGGTGGCTTCGTGGGCGGCTTGACGGGTGGCTTCGTGGGTGGCTTCGTGGGCGGCTTGACGGGTGGCTTCGTGGGCGGCTTGACGGGTGGCTTCGTGGGTGGCTTCGTGGGTGGCTTGGTGGGTGGCTTGGTGGGTGGCTTGGTGGGTTTGCACAACCAATCTGAGAAAAAATCGTCATTTTCAGAGATTTTCTTTGCGCATAGATTTCTGCGTATTAGGTAAGCTAAAATTGCAAAACAGATTAAAAATACCAAAAGCAGCAATAAAAAATATCGTAAATGTAACGATACCATATAACAGAAAAATAGAAAATAGTTTTATAGTAAATTGGCATGTTCAGAACAATAATACGTAAACAATGCGGAAAGGGTAACTGACACAATTCCAAATGCGGCAAAACGTAATAAGAAAGACCACGTTTTAAATAAAGTATATATATTTATACTTAAAAACCCGTAAACAACGAGTCCTAGACACAATCCGTATGAAACTACCTGTGTGGTAGCGGGGGTTGTATCTCTTTCGGGGATTTGTACGGCAATTGCAAAGGCAATTAATACTAACGATAAAAAGTAAGCAATGAATATATGCATATATTTTGTAAACAATCCCGGTATACTAATAAAGTAAATATAGATCAGATTAAAAAGAAAAAGAAATGAAAGGGCTATTAATCCGCGTAAGGTACCATTTGTGTTTTCTTCCGGTGAATGAAATGCGCGTAGTAAAATATTCACCATTTCTAATTATTGATTAGAAAATAAAATATTTACAATCTTTAATATACCAACAGAATGAACCGACTGCGACCATACTTTGGAACACCTAGAAGAATTGCCCCGACCTTTCTAGGGTCTCAAAGAATCGGACCCGTATCACTGAGCAAACCCTCGATGGATATCGATATGTGTATCGAAAATTGTTACAAAAAATACGGAAAGCTCGAAAAACCCCAATCTATTTTCAGAAAAAGCGACAACGATGAGTATTCCAAATTAAAGAAAAAGCAAGAAAAAGACTTCCACGATATGATTAAGAGAATAGAACAAACATACGGGGCAGATAGCGGAAAGGGAATAAGGGTGGAAGATTTAGGGATAGCGAAAAAGAAACGTCGTTCCAAGTCACCTGTGGCATTCCCACGACCGACTGCCGAACAGGCCAAGGAAAACAGGAGGCTTCGTCTCGCAAAGAATAAAATGCGTAAATCATCACCGAAGCGGAGTCGTTCCAAGTCACCTGTGGCATTCCCACAACTGACTGCCGAACAGGCCAAGGAAAACAGGAGGCTTCGTCTCGCAAAGAATAAAATG
>VFQT010000137.1_pt1 | contig 114982 bp, 125 predicted proteins | sample 3512381 | NCBI WGS metagenome assembly VFQT01 (sample SAMN10412376, study PRJNA504923) | tailings metagenome | isolation source: Relicate 2 Philex TSF3 active mining site | place: Philippines: Tuba, Benguet | collected 2017-08-29
CGTTCACCACGATCATCGACTCGATCGACAACCTGCTGTTCCCGTTCCCCGACACCACGATCGTGCTGCCCGGCCACGGCACCGACACCACCATCGGCACCGAACGCCCGCATCTGCAGGAATGGGTCGACCGTGGCTGGTGAACCGCTGCGCTACGACGAACGCCCGCCCGATCACACGCCCATTCACACCGCCGATTTGCCCGCCACTCCGGTGCGTGATCGCAACATCGTGGCCACCGCATGGATCGAAGCGCCGGGCGAGTTGCTGAACCTCGGCGCCGACCTGCCGTTCACGCCCGTGGCCGAGTACAAACGGCGTATCAAGGGTTGGTTGTTGTGGCGAGCCGGTCCGGCCACCGATGCCGACGCCCGCTACTGGGCGTGCGATCCCGTCGATCTCTCGCGGCAGTTCACGTTCCGTCTGTTCCCCGACGGATCCGGCGAGGGTGTGGGCCCGAGTGGCACGCGACACGATCGTTTCCGCTCGTGGAAAGAAGACCTGCGGGATTCGTAGTCTTCGGTCATGGTGACGACGGGTGGCGCACGACTGGGCGGGATGGTCCCGACCGCCGACGTGTTCGCACCGAGTCGGGTCACGTCGTGGGTTCAGGCCGACGGTCGCCTGCAACCCGACGTGCGAGCCGAGCTTCGCCGTGTTCCGTCGTGGCGTAACGCCGTGTCGGTCGGGTCGGTGTACGCGCAAACCGTCGGGCTCGTCGCGTTCGCCGTGTGGGCCGGCCCGTGGTCGTGGGCCCCAGTGTTCGTTCTCATGGGGCGCGCCCATGCGCAGTTCGCATCGCTGATGCACGAAGCAGCCCATCGTCTGCTGTTCCGCAACAAACGAGCCAACGATCTCGTCGGCCGATGGCTGATCGGCTATCCGGCCTTCACCAACACCGATGCCTATCGACGGGTCCACATGGCGCATCATCGTGAAGAGTTCGGCCCCGAGGAACCCGATGTACCTCTGTATGCGAATTATCCGATTTCGACCGCGAGTTTCCGCCGCAAGTTGGTGCGTGACGCGACGGGTCGCACGGGCTTGCGCCTGTTGCGCGATCAACTGGCCGGCATCACGAGCCCGGTCACCGTGGTGCGTCGCACGTTGCTGAAGATCTTGACCGTGCAAGCGGTGTTGATCGCGACGTCGATCGTGCTCGGTGTGTGGTGGGCGTATCCGCTGTTCTGGCTGGCGCCGTATCTCACGGTGTGGCGCGTGATAAACCGTCTGCGCTCGATCGCCGAACACGGCGGACTCATGGCATCGACGGATCGGCGAGTGACCACTCACTCGGTGGCCCAACATTGGCTCCCCCGATTTTTCCTCGTGCCGTTCAACATCGGTTTTCACCTCGCCCATCACGTGGACGCCGGGGTGCCGTTCCGCAATCTGCCCCGCTACCACCGACTGCTCGCCGACTCCGGCTACGTGACTCGGCGGGTCGACGGGGCGCAAGGTGAGGCGTCGGGCTACGAGTACCCGACCTACCGCTCCCTCTGGCGTGCCCTCCACACCTAACCCCCCTTGGCGTTCTGGGTCTGGGATTGGACACCAGGCGTCGTTATTTAGACCCAGAACACCAAAGACCGGGGGGGGAATTTGCACTACGGCCATAGGAGTAATCCTGAGGCACTTCTAGACTCTCGGCCGTGACCTCCCCCACCCCCCTCTTCCAGGTGGAGAACCTCCACGCCCGCCCGGCGTCCGACGACCTCGACGCCGTCACCCCGCCCGAAATCCTGAAGGGACTCGACCTCACGGTCGGCGCCGGCGAAGTGCACGCGATCATGGGGCCGAACGGCTGCGGAAAGAGCACGCTCGCCTCGTGCCTCCTCGCCTCCCCCGAATACGAGGTGACCGCGGGCCGCATTCTGTTCCACGGCGACGACATCACCGACTGGCCCACCGACGTGCGCGCCAAAGCCGGACTCTTCCTCGGTTTCCAATATCCGCAAGAAATCGCCGGCGTGTCGGTCATCCAGTTCTTGCGACAAGCGTTGAGTGCCCGCAAGGGCATCGACCTCTCGGTGCTCGAGTTGCGGCTCGCCACCATGGATTGGATGAAGCGACTCGGCATGGACTCGTCGTTCGTCGACCGCTACCTCAACGAGGGATTTTCGGGTGGCGAGAAGAAGCGCAACGAGATCATGCAGATGGCGATCCTCGAACCCGACCTCGCCGTGCTCGACGAAACCGACTCCGGCCTCGACATCGACGCACTACGCATCGTCGCCAAGGGCATTCGTGAAGTGCGCGTCGACCGCCCCACGATGGGCGTCGTGCTCATCACCCACTACCAACGCTTGCTCGACGAGCTCGCACCCGATCACGTGCACATCATGGTCGATGGTCGCATCGTGAAGAGTGGCGGCATGGAACTCGCCGAACAGCTCGAGCGCGACGGATACGAGTCGTTCCGCTGATGAACACTTCCGCTGTCGACTGGACGCGCGTCCGCGCCGATTTCCCGGTGCTGCAGCGCACCATCGACGGCCAACCCCTCGTCTATCTCGATTCGGCCAACACGTCGCAGAAGCCCGATTCCGTGATCGACGCCATGGCCGACTTCATGCGCAACTCGTACGCCCCGATCAACCGCAGCGCATATCGCATGGCCGCCGCCGCGACTGACGCCTACGAAGGCGCGCGAACCAAGGTGCAGAAGTTCATCAACGCCCGTCGAGCGAGCGAGGTCGTGTTCACCAAGAACGCCACCGAGTCGCTCAACTTGATCGCCGGCGCGTGGGGTGGGGCAAATCTCAAGGCCGGTGATGCCGTCGTGCTCACGCACATGGAACACCACGCCAACATCGTGCCCTGGCAGATGCTGGCGGCCGAGCGCGGTATCGAATTGCGCTGGATTCCGCTCACCGCCCACGGCGAACTCGATCTCTCGACCTTGCCCGCACTTCTCGACGGAGCGAAGGTGTTGTCGTTCACGGCCATGAGCAACGTGCTCGGCACGCTCACTCCTGTCGCTCACTTGTGCCGGGCCGCACACGACGCTGGCGCGATCGCCATCGTCGACGCCTGCCAGTACGTTCCGCACAACCCGACCGACGTGCAAGCGTGGGACGCCGACTTCGTGACGTTCAGCAGTCACAAGATGGTCGGCCCCACCGGCATCGGTGTGGTGTGGGGACGCGAAGAATTGCTCGACGCCATGCCACCGTTCCTCGGCGGCGGCAACATGATCTCCGACGTGCGACTCGACGGGTTCACCTGCGCCGAACTTCCGGCCAAGTTCGAGGCCGGAACACCGCCCATCGTGGAAGCCGTCGGCCTCGGTGCCGCAGTCGACTACCTCTCGGCGATCGGCATGGCGAACGTTCGATCGCACGAGCGCGTTCTCACCGAGTACGCACTCACCACACTCACCGAGCGTTACGGCGACGACATCACGATCCACGGGCCGCGCAACACCGAGGTGCGAGGCGGCGTGCTGAGCTTCGCTTTCCGCGGAATCCACCCGCACGACGTGAGTCAGGTGCTCGACGAGAAGAACGTGTGCGTACGAGCCGGACACCACTGTGCCAAACCCCTCATGCGCCTGTTGGGCGTGAACGCCACCTCGCGGGCCAGCGTGTATCTGTACAACGACACCACCGACATCGACGCGCTGGCCGATGCGCTCGACGGTGCGAGCGACATCTTCGGGCTGTAGAACAAAGGACGGAGACCACGATGCCGGGCTTGGAAGACCTTTACCGCGAGATCATTCTCGATCACTATCGAACGCCGCGTAATCGCGGCGAGCTCGCCACGCCGCCGGCCGCGCGCGCCGACGGCCACAATCCGTTGTGCGGTGACGAGATCACCGTGTTCGTGCAGGTCGACGGTGGCACGGTGTCCGACATCAAGGTGTCGGGTCAGGGGTGCAGCATCTCGCAGAGTTCGGCCTCGATGATGACGCAGGCCGTCAAGGGCAAGTCGCTCGACGAGGTTCGTGCTCTCGTTCGTCGCTTCAAAGGGATGATGTCGATCGAGACCGACGACGATTCGCCCATCCCCGAGGTGTCGCTCGGCGATCTCGAGGCTCTGCAAGGAGTGGTGAAGTTCCCGGTGCGCATCAAGTGCGCCACCCTCGCCTGGAACACCCTCGTCGAAGCCCTCGAAACCGCCTGATCGCCGCTCCATCGATTTGTGACAGACTGCCTGTCACAACTCTGGAGGTCGATGTGAAGATCACGCTGCTCGGAACCGGAAGCCCTATCCCCGACGCGCTTCGCGCCGGACCGTGCACTCTCGTGCAGGCAGGCGGCGAGAACGTGATGGTCGACTGCGGACGCGGCGCGCTCATGCGTCTCATGGCCGCCGGCGTGTTTCCGGGCATGGTGAGCACGCTGCTCGTGACGCACCTGCACTCCGATCACATCACCGATCTCAACGATCTCGTCACGTCACGTTGGGTGATGATGCCGGTGAACGTGCCGCTGCGCGTGATCGGCCCGCCGGGAACTCGTGCCGTCGTCGACGCGATGTTGCAGATGCTCGCCCTCGATCAGCAGTACCGCCACGACCATCACGACGATCTACGCGCCAACGGTCCGCTGACGGTGAACGTGGAAGAAGTGACGCCGGGGTCGTCGTTCGCGATCGGAGCCGTGTCGGGCTCGGTGCACGAAACCGATCACCGGCCGGTGAAGCCGTCGATCGGTTTCCGTCTCGAACACGACGGTCGAGTGGTCGCACTCGCTGGCGACACCGTTCCGTGTGCGGGAGTCGACGAGATGTGTCGCAACGCCGACGTGTACGTGCAGACGGTGATCCGTAACGACCTGGTGTCGGCGTTGGCCGATGCGTTGCCGAACGGCCAACGGATGCGCGACATCCTCGACTACCACTCGACCCCGGAGCAGGCCGCGCAGACCGCTGCTCGAACCGGGGTGAAGAACCTCGTGCTCACTCACTACGTGCCACCCATGGCTCCCGGGCAAGAAGACGACTGGCGATCGAAGGCTGCCGCTCATTTCAACGGGCCGGTGATCCTCGGCCCCGACCTCACCTCGATCGAGGTCTGACCCTTCTCGGGCCACCCGCCAAGGTGTACCTTGGGCTCATTCGCTAACGCCGTTCATATAAATGGACGATCGTTCGGAAAGGACCCACATGTCTCGACGTCGCAAGGTCGCGTCAGTTCTGCTCGCCTCGCTGCTCACCGGAGTTGCGGCCGTCGAGGTCGCACCGACACCTGTTCGAGCCGCCAATCGCGACGGCGCGTGGAGCGCGGTCGGTAGCGGCATGCCCAACGGCACGGTGTTCCAGATCGTCACCGACGCCGATGGCAGTTTGTACGCCGGAGGAACCTTCACCTCGGCGTCGGGAGTGAGCGACACGCGCAACATCGCCAAATGGAACGGCACGGCCTGGACCGCAGTCGGAACCGGTGTCACCACCGCCGGCCCGAATGGCGCGAGTGGTGGCGTGTACGCCCTGGCCCTCGACCCAGGCGCCAACGCGGGATCCGTCGCTGACGACATCGTTTACGTCGGCGGTGAAGTCGCCGGAGTCGGCGGCGTCACCGTGAATCGCGTGGCCAAGTGGAACGGCACCGCATGGTCGGCGTTGGGTGCAGCCGGCGCAACCAGCAACGGCGTCAACAACACGACAGCCCAGTGGGACGGTGTGGAAGAAATCGTCGTGGTGTCGCCGACCGAGGTGTACCTCGGTGGCCACTTCGACAACGCCTACGCCGCCGCGGGAGGAGCCGTTGCCGACTCAGCGGGCATTGCGAAGTGGAATGGAACCACCCTCTCTGCAGTCGGAACCGGCATCGGTGGTTCCGATCCCATTGTCAACGGAATGACAAAGGACGCGAACGGCAACGTCATCGCCACCGGACAGTTCACGACCGCCGGCGGAACTGCCTCTCTTCGTGCTGCGAAGTGGAACGGCACCACCTGGTCCAACTTCGGCGGAACGACATCGGGCCCCAACGGTCTCACGGCTGCCGTCGCCACCTCGGGTTCCGATGTCTTCGTCGGTGGAACCTTCGCCTCGGCGGCCAACACCGGAACTCCCGTGGCCAACACCAACTTCATCGCCATGTGGGACCACAGCGCGTCAGCCTGGATCAGTATCGGCAGCGTGGCCGGCACGGTTGTCGAAGAGCTCCGCGTCATCGGCAACTATCTCTACGCCGGCGGCGTGTTCACCAGTATCGGCGGCGTGACCGCCAACAACATCGCCCGCATGAATCTCAGCACCATGGCGTGGGAGCCGTTGGTCTCGGGCTGCCTCAACGGCGTGCTCGGAGCCGTGCGATCGATCATCGACGCGGGCACCGACGTGACGGTGGGTGGCGTCCAGATGGACGAGATCTACGTGGCCGGCGCCTTCACCGACGCCGGTGGCGTGGCTACCGCCGACCGAATCGCCAAGTTCACCCCGGGAGAGGCAGCAGGGTGCGGAGGCAGCGTTCTGCTCGACTCACCCTCGAAGTTCATCATCTCGGCGATCGATTGGGGTGTGAAGATCGGCAGTAAGAGGGGCATCGCGGTCACCGTCAGTTGGACCGCGCCGATTGGCTCGAACGCTCCGACCTTCTACAAGGTGTCGGTCGCCAAGGCGACCGGCCCGAAACCCGACCTGTCGTTCACCGAGGTCACTCCCTACCCCGAACTCGACTGCTGGACGTTCGAGAATTCGTGCCGTATCCCCTTGGTGTACGGCTCGAACGGAGGTTTCGGAATCACCGAGGCGCGCTTCACTCTCGTGGGCTATTCGTTCAATGGAACAACGTCTCCTCTCGTTCTCGACCCCGTTAGCCCCTACCTACCTGTCTTCCCCCCGGGCTCTCCGACCGACGTGAAGGCGGTCGGTGGCTGGGGCAAGGTCACCGTCTCGTGGACCGCGCCGACCGAGACGGGCTCGTACCCCATCACCAACTACCTGGTGTTGTCCTCACCCGGGAACAGGGCCTGCATCTCGACATTGAAAGACGCAAAGCTCACCGAATGCACGTATACCAATCTGACGCCGGGCACCAATTACACCTTCAAGGTACAGGCACTCAACGGTGCCGGCTGGAGCAACGAGAGTGCAGCCAGCAACGTCTCCTCGCCTCAGGGTTTGCGCATCACGGAATACGGCCGCAAGAAAGTGACCTTCTCGTTCAACCCCGGTTCCGACATCACGGCCAAGGTGTGGGCCCAGGGGTTCCTACCTTTCACCGCGGTGACGCCGTGGATCAAGGTGGGGAACGGGAATTGGCAAGCACTCCCCCCCGTGAAAACCGATGCGAAGGGAATTGTGAACTGGAAGCGCCGTTTCCCGCGCAATCAGAACGGACAAACCGTCGAGGTCGGGTTCGAGAACGGAGGCAACTTCTCGAACACGGTCAAGATCAGAGGAGTCTGATCGACGTCACGTCCGCGTGACCGAGTTCATTCAGTGGCCGCCCTTCGGGGCGGCCACTGACGTTGTGGGGCGCGTCAGGCCCGTCGGGCGTCGATGGCGTCGACGAGGAAGGCGATGTCGGTGTCGTCGTTGTAGATCTGCGTGCTCACCCGGCAACGCAGTTGACCGCCGTGAGCAAAGATCGGAATCTCGATACGATCATCGGCGAGCAGCGACGTCTGAAGCGCCACGGCATCGGCTTTGGTCGTTCCCAGATCGGGTGGCAACGACAGGTAGGCCATCGGGCCGATCATCTCCTCCGGAGTGGTGAACGGGGTGGCCCAGATGTCCGACAATGCCCGAGCGCTACGCCACACCAGATCGTGGTTGTGTCGCAGAATGTCGACACCGCCCCATTCCTTCCACACCTCGATCGCCTTCGGAGCCGACAGGGCGGGCGACGGGTCACGCGTGCCCAGCAGATCGAACTCGGCGGCCAGGCCATTGCCGTATCCCCACGAGATGACCGTGGGATGCAGCGTGTTCGCGTACTCCGGCGTCGTGACCACGAAGCCGCAACTGCGCGGCGTGAACAACCACTTGTGCAGATTGGCCACGTAGAAGTCGGCGCCGATCGACTCCACGTCGAGGTCGACCGCACCGGAGGCGTGCGCCCCGTCGACGAGAGTCACCACACCACGGGCGCGGCACTCCTCGACGATGCGCTGAATGGGCAACACGAGGGCGGTCTCGGCGGTGATGTGGTCGATCACGATCATGCGGGTGGTCGATGAGAGCGCTTCGGCAACTGCCGTCACGAAATCGTCGACCGGCGCACCCGGTGTGGGCAGATTCATCGTGCGCACCGTCGCGTCAACCCGACCGGCCGCGTACTGCGCCGCCTTGGTGACCGCTCCGTATCCGAGGTCGGTCACGAGAATCTCGTCGCCGGGCTCGAAAGGGAAGGAACGCAGGACGGCGTTGGCGCCCGTCGTCGCGTTGTCGACGAATCCGAACAGATCGGGATCACAGCCCACGAAATCGGCCACCGCTTCGGCGGCCTCGCGCATGTGCGGCTTCGTTGGGTTGCCAGTGGCCTCGTAGTCGGCCAATTCACGCAAGAGGAACTGCGCCGGCTGCCGTTCGATCTCGTCCTGCAATGCACGCTGATGCTCGATCACCACGCGGGGCGGGGCGCCAACCGTGCCGTGATTGAGATAGGTGATCGTGGGGTCGAGAAGGAACCGATCGATGAGTCGTCGACCGAATTGCAGTGCCATGTCACACCGCGCGCAGATTGGTGCTGATCTTGGTGAAGGCGGCGCCGATGGCCTTGATCTCGGCGCGCGAGAGATGATCGATCATGAGGGCCCGCACACTCGCCAGATGGATGGGCGCCACCTTCTTGAGCAGGTTCCAACCTTTGGCGGTGAGTTCGGCGTGGGCAACTCGGCGATCCTTGTCGTCGCGCACCCGGGCCACGAGGCCGGAGTCGATCACGCCGGCCATACGGCGAGTGAGACCACTGCGGGTGAGGCGCAATGAGTCGGCCAGATCGCACAGTCGCAGTCGACGGTCGGGCGCCTCGGAGATCATGGCCAAGAGTTGGTAATCACCCATCGTGATGCCGTGGGGCGCGACGTCTTGCTCGAGCGCCTTCATGAGATCGACCGAGGTCGTGATGTAGGAACGCCAGGCCTTCATCTCGTCATCGTCGAGCCAGCGGGGGGACGCCATGAGGCCAGCGTAGCGGTTGGCGACAAAATAGTTGCGCACACAACCATTTCTTCATATAGTTGCGCTCGCAATCAGTGCCTCATCCGGGGCACGACCCCTCACAAGGAGAGTTACGTTATGGAAATCGTGATGTTCATCGGGCGGATCCTCTTCGCCGCCATGTTCGTCCTGTCGGGAATCAACCACTTCACCAAGGCCGAAGCCATGACCGGCTACGCCCAGTTCAAGGGTCTCCCCCAGCCCAAGCTCGCCAACCTCGCCTCGGGCGTCATCTTGCTGCTCGGCGGCCTGTCGGTGATCCTCGGTGTGGTGGCCGACCTCGGCGCGCTCGTCGTGAGCATCCTGCTCGTGATCATGGCCGTGCTCATGCACGACTTCTGGAAGCAGAGCGAACCGCAGGCCAAGCAGACCGAGATGATCGGCTTCCTGAAGAACATCTCGATGGCCGGTGGCGGACTCTTCATGTTCGCGGTGATGTCACTCGACGGCGCCACCTACGGCCCGGCGATCACCGACTCGCTCTTCAAGACCACCCTCTGATCTTTCATCGGATCCTTGGTGTTCTGGGTCTGTATTCGGACGCCTGGCGTCGTTTCATAGACCCAGAACGCCAAGGGACGGGTGAGTGTGGGCGCGTAGGGTGCGATCGGTATGGCATCGATCATCCTGTTTCACCACGCGCTCGGCCTCACCGCGTCGCTGCGTGATTACGCCGACACCTTGCGCTCGTTCGGTCACGACGTGACCACCCCCGACCTCTTCGGAGGTCGCACCTTCGCTGATGTGCAACACGGCGTCGAGTTCGCCGAATCACTCGGCTTCGAATCGCTCGTGCACGCAGCCGAAGCCGCCGCCGATCTGGCGCCGCCCGACTCGGTGTTCATCGGCTTCTCCCTCGGTGTATTGCCCGCCCAATACCTCGTGCAGACCCGCCCGCGTTCGCGCGGTGCCGTCCTCATGTATGCGTGCGCGCCGGAGGCGATGCTTCCCCATCCACTCACCGACGGCATCCCGGTGCAGATACACGGCAACGAGTTCGATCCGTTCTTCGTGAACGACGGCGACATCGACCACGCCCACGCCTTGGTGGCCGCTCACCCGTCGGTCGAGCTGTACCTGTATCCCGGGAAGGGTCACCTCTTCGCGGAAGCGAATCATCCCGACTTCGAAGAGGAATCCGCGATGCAAGCCCGCGGCCGCATCGCCTCCTTCCTCGCCACCCTCTCCTGACTTTCTTGGTGATCCGGGTTGCTTTCGGTTGGGTCAGTCAGTGATCACGTTTTCGGTGACGAACATGCGCACACGACTCGACACGTTGGCCATCGAGTCGGCCACCACCTGCTGACCGATCTCGCTGGCGTACGCCGCTTCGAAATCGGCCTGTGAGTCGAACCACAACTCCGACACACCATCGGGCTCGCCGTCAGCTGGCGATGCAACCACGTTGAACACTCCCCTGCGCAACTTGGGTAGTTGCCGAGCCAGTGGCTGGTGATGCCCGAGCCACCACTGCACGAATTGCTCGTGACTCGCATCGGCACGCCGATACAACAAGATGACGGCTTTGAAACTCACGACGCCTTCTTCGTGCGAGCGAAGGGACGACCGCCCACGGCGAGCGCCACGCTCACCACGATCTCATCGGCCTGCGGCGCATCGGGAATGCACACGTCGATCGCATCCATCTCGTCGAACGACCAGATGTCGTCCTTGTTGGTGATGGGCAGAGTGATCTGCGCGCCCGGGCCGGCGACTTTCTTGGTGGACGGGATGATGTCATCACCTTTCACCACCACCTTGCGCACCGGCGCTCCGAAACGCGGGTGGATGAGCGCGGCGGCTTGTTCGATCTCGCCGTTGGTGCCGACGATGCATCCCTTGCCGTACGCAGTCACTTCGTCGGGCTTCACACCGAGTGCGGCCAACGCCCGTTCGGCGAGTTGGCCAGCGATCTCGGCTCCCATCGTCTCGAGCACGGCGAGGTCGGCACCGGGCTTTCCGGCGAGCGGATTAGCGATCACCGCGCTACACACGGCCTTGCGAACCGTTCGACCAGTGGCACGACCCGATTCGGCGAGAATTTCTTCCGACGACGTGACGAACTTACGAATCTCCATGCATCGAAGTTAGTGCGGGCCTCTTCCCCTCACCGTTCCCCTCGGTGATCTGGGTCAAAAAACTGTCGCTGGGCGTCCGAATACAGACCCAGAACACCAAGGGGCGTCAGTGAGGCAGGGATGGTTGGGGCTGAGGTCGCCGACGGCGGATGAGGCAGAACTCGTTGCCCTCCGGATCGTGGAACACGCGGAACTGGCCAGTCGATTCATCGACCGTCTCACCCGAGTCTCGTCCGCCGAGTGCGATCACATGCAGAGTCGCGTCGTCGATGTCGTCGACCTCCACGTCGAGATGCACGCGATTCTTCACCGCCTTGCCCTCGGGCACTTTCTGAAAACCAATGTTCCCGATCACCGGCACGTCGCGCAACGCGACCCAGTCGGCTGCTTCGGTCCGCGTGTCAATGTCTCCACCCACCATTTCGCGCCAGAACACGGCGAGCAATGCGGGGTCGTGACAGTCGACGGTGACAGCGAGAACGCGGGCGATCGCCATGCGCGCCACGGTACCTTCGGCACACGTTTCCGTCCGTCGACGGATCGTGCTCGAACGAGTTCGGTACACCTGAGTCGTTTCACGCCCACCTACTGAATCTCGTCATGCAGGGCTCGAAGAGAGCCGCGGCCAGGCTGACCGACCAAGGGATCAGCTCCGTCGATTTGCTATTCCCGACTATTCCAGTCATAATTATCGGAAATCAAAAACTCCTGAAAGGAAGGCTCATGTCCGTTCTGCCTGACGTGCTCTCGGCCAATGCCGACTATGCCGCCAATTTCGGTGCCAAGGGCTCCCTGGCCCTTCCCCCGGCCCGTCGTTTCGCCATCCTCACCTGCATGGACGCCCGACTCGATCCGGCCAAGTACGCCGGTCTGGCCGAGGGCGACGCCCACGTGATCCGCAACGCCGGAGGACGGGCGAGCGACGACGCCATCCGTTCGCTCGTGATCTCGTACAAGCTCCTCGGCACCGCCGAATGGTTCGTGATCCACCACACCGACTGCGGCATGGAGTTCTTCACCAACGATGTGATGAGTGGCCTGCTCGAGTCGAGTCTCGAGACCGCGCAACTCGGCCCCAACGGTTTCACCGACGTGGGCACGGGACCAGGCTCCACCGACGGTCGCTACATCAACTGGCTCACGATCGCTCATGCCGAGAACAGCGTGGTGGACGACGTGTCGCGTATCCGCAACCACAATCTCGTGCCGGGCCGCATCCCGATCTACGGCTACATCTACGACGTGCGATCGGGTCGCTTGGTCGAAGTTCCCGCCGCCACCGCCGCCGGCAAACCCCGCTGATTCTCGAACGCCACGTCGGCACTCACTACAGTGCCGGCGTGGCATCAGCGAGTGGTGATCGCTCCGCGCACTTCCCGGCGATCGAGAAAAAACATGGAAAGCCAGCCAGTCATTGGCTGAAGTTGCTGAAACCTTTGTCGGGTCGCCCCTACGCCGAGCAGATGGCTCTCCTCCAGGAGTCACACGGCTTCAGTCGAGCTCATGCCAATGCGCTCGTGATGCATTTCCGAGGATCGACATCCTCGCGGCGATTCGATGACCCCGAGTCGTACTACGCCAGTCTCACCGCCGGGCAAGCAACTCTCACGCGAGCCATCTTCGCTGCGATCACCAAGAAGTATCCGAAGCTCGAATTGGTCGTCGCGTGGAACAAGCCCATGCTTCGCAGTGGTGACCAATACGTCTTCGCCGTCTCGGCGGCCACCAAGCATCTGACCCTCAATCCGTGGAGCACTGATGTGCTAGCAGGCTTCGCCGATGAACTCGGCGACCTCACCGTCAACAAGCACACGTTCTTGGTGCCACTCGACTGGAAAGTGAATGCATCGCTCTTGCAGCGCATGGTGGCAGCCCGACTGGCCGAGATCGCCACTCGATGACGTCCTTTCGGTGATCTGGGTCTACAGAATGACGCATAGCGTCCGAAGACAGACCCAGAACGCCAAAGGGGTTGGTCAGTGGGGGTCGCGGGAGCGGGTGAACAGGAGTGCACGCGCGTCGGTCGCACGACGGGTTCGCAGTCCGAGAGCATCAGCTCCGTAGTGCGCAATGATCGCGGCCGCAATACCCGCCACTCCGGCCGCTCGAGCATCGGCGACTTCCACGACTGCATACACACCCGATACGAGCAGTGCCACCAAAGCATTCGGTGCACTGGCCAGAAGGATCCCCGGGACCTCATCCTTGATCACCGACACCAACACTCCCCCGCCCACCGCTGATGCGGTGCCGATGAAGAGTGCCGAGACCACCGGAAGGCCTTCACGCAGCGCGTACGCGGTGCCGACGATGGCGAACAAGCCGAGGGCAAGGGCATTGAGCAACGTCACCAACAGATGAATACGCGCCAACCACTGGCCGATGACCAAGACGATGACGATGGTGCCGAGCACCGTCGTGAGGAACCACGGTGTGCGCAGGCTCTCCACCGGCAGATTGCCGATCAACACATCGCGGATGAATCCTCCGCCGAGGCCCATGAGCGTTCCGAACGTGGCCAAGCCCACGATGTCCCAGTGCTGCTCGTCGTCGAGCGCTCGGAGCGAACCCACGGCCGCATTGACGCCCACCGTGAGCAGGGCGAGCCACAACGGCGTGCTGGAGGCGAGGTCGGGAAGAAAGTTCATGATCGTGACGAATTCCGATACGAATTCCGATACGAGGGTAACGGTTTCACCGGAACCCGTCTCCGTTCCGGCACAGGATCCGTGATCGACGAATCAGCCGGACACGCGGGCGTCCGACACCCAGTTGCCGTGGAAACCGAACGGCGCCCGCTGCGGCAACTTCACCCGCGCCACGTAGCCACGAGCGAAGTCCTGTGCGTCGAGCACGGCGAACTCAGCCGAATCATCATTGCCGTCGTGCACGAACGTGACGAGCCAACCGTCGTCTTCAGCAGTGGCATCAGGTCGAGACACGAACACCGGTTCACCGGCCGCACGCCCGGCTCCGTGATCGAACACCTCACTGGTGCCGGCCACGAGATCGTGCTTGATCGTCGGCCAGTGCATCGAATTCGGATCGGGCATGGCGCAGTATCCGAAGCGATATTCCTTGCCGGTCAACGATCCGCGGTGTCGCGGGAATTCATTGGCTCGCTCGTCGATCGTGGTCGTGCTGACCGAGCGACGCGCCGGATCGATCTCCCAGCGCACGAGTTTGGCGACCGAATCACCGAACGGTCCGAGCAGGTCGTCCCGCATCATGCGCTCGTAGAAGCACACGTCGAGAACGACTTTTCCGTCAGCTGTGTCGTAGGCGTTGAGCGGATGGAACACGTATCCGACCGGCACGTCGATCCACACGATGTCGGCGGCTGTACCCTCCCGCGGCATGAGTCCGATTCGATTGCCGTAGTCGTCGTTCCAGCGGAACGGGAATCGTGATGCGAAGGCCAGATCGAGATCGACCAACACCGGCTGGTCGTACACGACGACGTAACGATCGGTGAGCGACATGTCGTGCACCATCGACATTCCGGGCAGAGGGATGTCGACCGTTCGGTTCACACGACCATCGGCGCCCACCCGCACGTACTGCACGTGATCGAACCATTTGTCCCACGCGTACACGACGGCGTGCATCTCGCCCGAGGCCGGATCGACCTTGGGGTGTGCGGTGAACGCACCGGGGAGCGTGCCGAAGAAGTCGTTGCGACCAACGGTCTCGAGTTCGTACGTGAGCTCGACCGGGCAGCCACCGGCCTCGACCATCGCCCACGTGGTGCCGGCGAATCCACCGACGTTGGTGTTGGGCCCACCCGATGAGTTGTTCCAGTTGCGACCGGGAATGTCGGGCAGTCCTCGAGCCGCGCTCACACTCGATGATCCGACGTAGCGATTGCGATACCACTCGGCCTGGCCCTCGCGCAGGCGAAGGCCGTGCACCATGCCGTCTCCGATGAACCAGTGGTGCGTGTTGGGATCGACTTCGCTGATCGGATTGGGACCGTTGCGGAGATAACGCCCGTTCAGATCGGCAGGAAGTTCACCAATGACCGGGAGGTCGAACGCTGTGATCTCGTCGCGCACGGGCCCGTAGTTGCCCTCGAGGTAGCGGTTGGGGCCGGGGCGAGTCGATGTATCGGTCATGCCCGATGTCTACACCCACTACTTGACAGTGTCAATGGCTCGGTTTAGGGTCGGCTCGTGGCCCCGTCGTCGCTTCGAGAGACCGTCTTGCGTGCCTCGGTCGAGTTCATCGCCGAGCACGGCGCTGATGGTCTATCGTTCCGTCAGGTCGCTGCGGCCGCCGGCGTGAGTCATCAAGCGCCGTATCACCACTTCGCCGATCGCAAGGCGATCTTCCGGGCCATCTCGTTGGAAGGCTTCACCATGTTCGGCGAGGCGCTGCGCGCCGTGACGTCCTCGACCGATGACGGCGTCGCGCTTCTCGAGACCTATGTCGAGTTCGCTCTCTCGCATCGCGGACACTTCCGTGTGATGTTCCGTCGCGACCTGTGCGAGATGGAGGACGATCCCGAATTGAAGGCCGTCGCCGATGCATCGTTCGACGCTCTGGTCGATCATGTACGACGTGAATTGGGCGAGAAGGCGTCGATCGACGACATCCGCGCCCGCGCCACGTCGATGTGGTCGCTTGCCCACGGCTTGTCAACGCTGCTGATCGACGGACCGCTCGAGGACAAGATCGGTCCGATCAAGGATCGCCGCGCGCTCATTCATGCGGTTGCGCTTCAATCTCTGCGCAGCTGACACTCACCCCGCGGGGTGCCACATCCCCCACATGTGTGGCCCACCCGCCGCCACGTCCCACTCGGTGCGCACGTCGAAACCGAGGTGTCGGTAGTAGGCGACGTTCTCGACCGTCTCGGTTTCGAGATACACACCCAGGCCGTCACGCTTGGCCCACAACAGGCCTTCACGGATGAGCATCGAACCGATCCCTCGCCGTTGCCAATCGGGGTGCGTGCCGATCATCTGCAGATACCAGTGCTCGTCGTCGGGTGTGTTCTCCTCGATCGCACCACCGAGTGCGACGAACTTGGTGATCAACTCGTCGGAGGGAACCTGAGCCGCCACCGGCTCCACGTGCACGTCGGGGCGACCCGGCGGAATCCAGAGTGAATACGCCACCACATCGGGGGTGACGAGGCTGCGATCGTGAGCGAGCAGACGATGAAAGAAATCGTCCATCGTCGTCGTGGTCGAGAATTCGTCGTCATCGGGGAACAACCACCGCATGACGGGGTCGTCCCAGAACGACTTCACGAACGTCGACTTGATCGCCGCGAAATCACTCGCGTCGGCTCGGCGGAATCGATCGGCCATGCGATCAACCTAGGCACCGTTACCGAGGACCGACCATCCCTTGATTTCTTCCTTGACAGTGTCACCTCATTGGACTAGACACTGTCAACATGACGTCCACCACCCACCCCGTCCACCCTGACCCTGCTGTGCAACGCCGCCGCTGGTGGATCCTGGGCATCTTGAGCCTGTCGGTCTTTCTGGCCGTGGTCGACAACCTGATCATCAACGTGGCCATCCCCACGCTCGCCCGTGAACTCGATGCCACCACGAGCGGCCTGCAGTGGATCGTCGACTCGTACGCCCTCGTGTTCGCCGGCCTGTTACTCGCCTGCGGCGGATTGGGCGATCGCTACGGACGTTTGCGCGTCATGCAGATCGGACTGGTGTTCTTCGGAGTGTTCTCCGCGTGGGCGGCCTTTCAGAACTCGACGAGCGGGCTGATCATCGGCCGCGGACTGATGGGCATCGGTGCCGCACTCGTCTTTCCCGCCACTCTCGCCATCGTCATCGACGTGTTCCGCGATCCGACCGAACGTGCCAAAGCAATCGGCGTGTGGTCGGCAGTGTCGGGTGCGGCCGTTGCTTTCGGTCCGGTGACTGGCGGGTTCTTGCTCGAGCACTTCTGGTGGGGTTCGGTGTTCCTCATCAACGTGCCGATCGTTCTCGTCGCTCTCTTCCTCGGATGGCGATTCGTCCCCGAGTCACGCGATCCAGAAGCCAAGCGACTCGATGTTCCTGGTTTCCTCTTGTCGATCTCTTTCGTGTCGCTGCTCGTGTACACGATCATCGAAGGCCCTCATCGAGGTTGGACGAGTGGTGTTTCGATCGCCGGTTTCGTCGGTGCCGCGGTGTTGGGTGCCGGATTCGTGATGCGAGAGCGGCGCACGGCCCAACCCCTGCTCGATGTACGCGTGTTCCGTGACATGCGCGTCACGGCTGCGACATCGTCGATCTTCATCGCCTTCTTCTCGCTCTTCGGCTTCACGTTCCTCATCACCCAGTACTTCCAGTTCGTGCGGGGATACGACCCGTTCGAATCGGGCTTGCGAACGGTGCCATTCGCCGTGGGAGCCGGCATCACGGCTCCGATTGCCGCCCGGCTCGCTCTGCGTTTCGGCCCCCGACGCGTCATACCGGTCGGATTGCTCTTCATGGGCGTCGCCCAGCTGTGGGCCAGTCGATTCGAAGTCGACACCGCGTACTTCGGTCCGGTGGTTCTGAGCATGGTGGTGATGGCGAGTGGACTCTCACTCGTCACGAGTCCTGCGTCGGAATCGGTGATGGGTTCACTCCCCCGAGAGATGGCCGGCGTCGGCTCGGCGATCAACGACACGGGCCGAGAAGTGGGCGGCACTCTTGGTGTGGCCATCATCGGCAGCATCTTCGCCTCGACCTACGGGCCCAAGATCGTCGACCTGCTCACTCCCCTTGCGCTTCCCGAACCGGCCATCGCCGCCGCTGAAGAATCAGTCGGAGCGGCCTTCGCGGTGGCCGAGCAGGTCGGCGAACCATCGGTTGCCCAAGCCGTACGCGACATCGCGGGCTCGGCGTTCCTGGACGGCTTCCAAGCCGCGTGCATCACCGTCGGCGTCGTGGCCTTGTTGGGTTCTCTGCTCGCCCTACGGTTCCTGCCCACCCGACTGACATCGCACGCCACTGCGGCCGTCGAAACCGTCTGACCGGATCGCACCCAGTGAATCACCGACCACGATGGCCGGTCACAATGAGATCATGACGAACCGAGTCAGATGGATCAACTGGTTGCAGTTCGTGCTCGCGTTGCTGTTCGTGTACACATTGGTGTTGGTGTTTGCCGGTTCGGTGGCCGGTGATCTGTTCTCGACGTTCGGATTCGGTCCACCCGACGCGGTCGACACCAACGAGGTTCGCAAGTACCTGAAGTTGCCGTTCATGGTGCTGGGGGCGGTCATGGCCGGCTGGGTGGCCACCATGATTCTCATCGTGCGTGGACCTCTGCGCGACGGTTCAACGTGGGCCCTGCCGATACTCATCCGATCGCTTGTGCTGTGGTTCGTGCTCGACACGGGAATGTCGTTCGTGCTCGGCTACCCCACGCACGCTCTGTTCAACGTTCCGTTCGCCGTCGCTTTGGGAGTTCCGCTCGCCGCCTTGCGGACTGACCGACCCGAGTGACGATCGCGCCGGCACCGATCTCGATCGAGTACTACTCACCCACTTCGCCGTCGATGGCCTCTCGCAACAGATCGGCGTGGCCGTTGTGGCGGGCGTACTCCTCGATCATGTGCACGAGGATCCAGCGCAACGACGGGGCCTCGCCGCTGTCCCACGTTCGTTGCGCCAACTGATCGAGTCCCCCGCGCGTGAGAACCTCGTCGACGGCCCGTCGCGACGACTCGACGGAATCGGACCACAGTGAACGGAGGGCTTTGGGCGAATCAGCGGCGGCCGACGTCCACTCCCAATCACGATCAGCTGACCAGTCGACCGATTTCCATGGCTCGGATCTCGGGCGCTCGTGCAGGAAGTACGAGAACCAGTGGTCTTCCACCCACGCCATGTGCTTCAGAATTCCACCGAGCGTCATCGACGACCTGGCGACTCGCTGATTCAGGCCGGCGCTGTCAAGACCACGTGTCTTCCATTCGAGTGTCGCCCGTTGGAAATCGAGGAAACCGAGCAACGTTTCGAGTTCACCGACCGCTGGCTCTGGTTCGGGTCGACCGACATCGTCGATGCTTGTCATATCTCCCACGATAGTGATCGATTCACGACACTCGTCCGTGGCATCGCACCAGTCAAGAAACGTTTTCCGGCCGCATCACCAGACGACAGGTGACGTCGCGTTCAGTGCTCGACCCTCGGCTCGCACTCCCCGCTGAACGAGGTCGGAGGACAACTCACTCCAGACCTTCTTCAGTCGGTAGTGAGGTACGCGCGGGTAAAGGTGATGGATCGCGTGATGGTCGTGGCCTCGAATCAGCAAACCGGAACCGCGAAACACCGCGACTCGCGTGTGGCGATAGCGATCGGTCTCATTGGCCGGATGGTGCGGATACCAGGCGAAGATGAACATCAGCCAACCCAGTTGTAGTCGAGCCGGAAGCCACCACAGGCAGAGAGCGACGAGTCCGTTGCCCGTCGCGATGCAGACGACGAGTACCATCGTCGTCACCAGCCAGTAGCGCATCTGCGCCTTGCCCTCGGCTTTCGAGCCCTCGCGGTTGGCGAGTTTGGCCCGCAGAACCGACGGCAACAGCACCCTCAGCGGTGGGATAAGGGCGAAGAACGGAAGAAACGAATAGAGCATCGTCATCCCGTAGAACTTCAGGGGCAACTCGCTCAAGCGACCCTCGGTGAAGTGATCGGGATCGCGATCGGGGTCGTTGGTGTAGGCGTGATGGCGCATGTGCCCCGCGCGATGCGAGAAGAACTCGATTCCGTTGGGAATGGACGAGAGCACTCCGATCGCTTCTTCGAGCCGGCGACCTCGCGTGGCCTTACCCATGATGTTCTTGTGGGTCGCCTCGTGCATGGGCATGTAGAAGGTCGAGGCAAAGATCGTGTTCAGAACCAGACCCACCCACAACGGGATCGTCCCATTCGCTCCGAGGACGAGCACGGTGGTCCAGCACCCGGCGAAGAAGACGAACGTTGCGATCATGCGGTACTGGACATCGCCCCAATACTTGGCCGCCACGAGATTTTCGGCGCGGACCTGGTCGCTGCGATCAGCCCGACCTCCCGCTGCGACCTCGGTCTGGGCTGTGTGAATGAGGACCGCCTCGAGGTCCTCGGGGGCCGGCGAATCGATCGACATGCAAACAACGTAATCCAGGGATCATCGATCGACGAGAGATGAACGTTGGCTGAAGGTTGTCGGAGGTACCGTCTCCCTCGATGTCGGCCGAAATCGTCTACCGGGTGACGGTTCGGGGCCGATTCGACGATCTTGCCGACGCGACCCGCGCCTATCTCGCTCGAGAGCAGAATCATCACGACATCTTCAAGTCGGCCTACACCGCCGAGGGAACATTCACCTACGACGAACGGATCATGTTCTTCAATTTGCGATACGAAGTGCGAACGACCAAAGGCGCCGACGACGCCGGCATGATCGGGCGACTCGAGGCCGAATCATTCCTGCAGACCTTGGGCTACGGATACACCGCGCTCAAGGTGACAGTGGTCGACACATCGACGATGTGGACCACTGATTGAGAACTCACCGCGCCTGGCTCTCGAAGCACGAGGCGAGGTCGACACCTCAGTAGATTCGGGGTATGACAGCGCGTGGTCTCACGACATACCTCTGGTTCGACTCCGACGCTCTCGAAGCAGCCCGCTTCTACGTCGAGCTGTTTCCCGGTTCTCGGCTCGGCGAGGTGAGCTACTACCAAGCCGATGCACAACGACCGGAGGGATCGGTTCTGACGGTCGAATTCGAAATCTTCGGCCAAGCCTTTGTTGCGCTGAACGGCGGGCCGCAATTCCCCCATTCCGAAGCCGTGAGCTTTCAGATCACGTGCGACTCACAAGACGACGTTGACCGGACCTGGGATGCGCTCGTGGCCGAAGGTGGAAGCGAGAGCATGTGTGGCTGGTGCAAAGACCGCTGGGGCATCAGCTGGCAAGTCATTCCCACTGCTCTGACTCGCGCCCTGAAAGGCCTCGACGGATACGACAGCAAGTATGCGTTCGAGGCGATAATGAAGATGTCGAAGATCATCATCGACGAACTTGGGCCATCAACTCGACTTCCGAGGATCATCGCTGACAACAACGAGTAGCCTCGCTGCGTGAAGCCGAAGCTCTCGCTCATCACGTTGGGTGTCAGCGATCTCGAACGATCGCGACACTTCTACGAGGGTCTTGGGTGGTCGCCGTATCGCTGGGATCCGGAGTCTGATGTCGTCTTCTTCGAACTCGGTGGAGTCATGCTCGCTCTGTACGGACGAGACAACCTCGCGAAGGACATCGGCTCGGGTGTAGCCATCCGGCCAGGCGTCACGTCGGTCACGCTGGCCCATAACGAGGCCAGCCAGGACGACGTCGACCGTGCATTCGCCGAGTTCGTCTCCGTAGGTGCTACGCCAGTCAAGACGCCTCAGCCGACAGAGTGGGGCGGATACTCCGGCTACGTCTCCGACCCGGACGGGCATCTCTGGGAAGTGGCGTTCAATCCATTCAGCGACTGGACATGAACGATCACGATCGGGGTCGATGATCACACGCAGTTGAGTGCTGCGACTCAAGAGCGGAAGATCGCACCTCCACGTGCTGATTCGCCCTTAAATTCCACGCATGCGCTATCTCTTCGCCGTCATTGCCGATCTGAGATACCCCGTCGGGGCAAGCCCCGAGGAGGCAAAGGCTATTGACGCATTCAATGACAAGATCGACGCTGCAGGGATTCGAATATTGGCCGCGGGAATAGCGACACCGAACGAGGCGAAGTGTTATGACAACCGTAAAGGCATGGGACTAGTGCACAACGGTCCAGCTGTTGAGTCAAACCTCTTCATGGCTGGTTTTTGGATCATCGAGGCGGAGGAAGCCTCTGTCGTTCAAGACCTTGCTCTGGAAGCCTCTCTTGCTTGCAATAGAACGATTGAAGTTCGGCCATTTCTCGGGTGACGGAGGGCCGGCGCCGGACGATCTCGATTCGTGTCGTGTCGAGGACACGGAACTTCCATCCCTTCGCCCACGGTTTCACGATCACGTCGTCGAGTTTCGCTTCTCGAACTCTCGCTCGCGACCCTCGATGACGTTCAACACGGCATGTTCGAGAATTTTCGTAGTCGACTCAGGCGAAGTTGATCATCCAGCGGATTCCGAAACGATCCTCGAAACTCCCCCAGTACGCGCCCCAAGGCATGTCGGCCATGCCGGACGCATCGGCGGATCCAACCGACAAACCGGCATACAAGCGATCAGCCTCGTCCTTGGAGTCCGGATGCAGATTGATCGAGAAGTTGTCACCTACACGAAGTTGATGACCGTGCGAGGCCAGTGCGTCGGTGCCCTCCAACACGTGGCCACCAAGGATTGGCAGCTCGATGTGCAGAATGCAGTTCGCTTCGTCCGCCGACATCCGCGGAGCATCGGGGCCCATGTCCATGTCGCCGAAGCGCTGCAGGTCGGTGAACTCGCCGCCGAAGACGGAGCGATAGAACTGGAAGGCCTCCTCGGTGCGTCCGGCGGTATTGATGTAGGTACTGACGTATGCCATGTCGACAAGGTAGTCACTGAGTCGCGCAAGGCAAGTGGACACCAGGGCCGACGATTCGGCTCTTGGGTTCCGAACGGGATGCCCCGATCAAAAATTCGTTGAACGATTCGGCGGCCCGGAGCGACAATGACGTCTGTGTTCGAGATCAGACGAGACGAGGACGGCGAGCTCTGTGGCTTCGTCGAACAAACCGGCGATGGCTGGATGGGCCTCTCGGTGTTCGGAGGAGTTCTCGCGGTTCTGACTGATCGCACCACCGCAACGGTCCACGTTCTCGAACGCGGATTGTCCAGTCTCGCCGAGCATTGGTGGCTACGAGACCTGCCCGACGGCGAATGGCGGGTGGTGTGCATCCTCGAAGCCAGCCCCACTTCGGTGCGTGTGGCCCTCGACTACTACTCGATGCCCGGTGTCCCGACCCAGACGATCGAACGGGCGGAGCTGGGATCCCGGTTCGACCTGAGACTCCACCCGGACTGACTCCGTTCGACCCCGAAGAAAACGGACCATCTCCGGTTCGTCTTCACGATCCCACGACGACGTGACCCGCCGCGTCGACTCGGTACACGATGTGCCGAGCGCCCCACCATCCGGGGGTGTTCGGATGATCGAAATCGAGGTCCGACCGACGAACCATTCCGATTCGCTGCATCACCCGCTCACTTGGCGCATTGCTCGCGGTCGTGAAGGAGAACACCTCGGACAGACCCAGACGCCCGAACGCATCGGTCAGCACCAAACGTGCCGCCCGGGTCGCGTGACCCTGACCCCAGGCCCATCGAGCGAGTCGCCAGCCGATCTCCACGTGCGAACCCATCGGAGTGACGAAAGACGTTCGGTTCAACCCCGTGAAGCCGGCAAATCGGCCCTCCACCTCGACCGCCCACAGGCCGAAACCATTCTCGCAAAATCCGGCCTCGATGCGATCGACGAGAGCGTCGGATTCCATCGCGTTCAAGGTTGTCGGAAAGTAACGCATCACCTCGGGGTCGGAGTTCAGGTCGGCGAACGGCGCACGATCGTCGTCGCGCCAGTGCCGCAACACGAGCCGGCCGGAACCAAGGGACTCCATGCACACACAGTAGGCGCCGTCGGAAAACGGCTGGCATCTGCGTCGCCTCGACGGGCTTGCGGAACTCGATGCCGAACAGTTCGCTCCTCGAGAGCGTCAACCCATCGATGGGAAAACCTCAGTCAGTGCCCTGACGACGAATTTCGTCGCGAAGAGACTCGAGGTAAGGCAGTGACAGATGATCTTTCGGCCTATTGGCAGCCTGCTTAGAGTCAATAATGTCGTCAAGCGACGCAACCGAGACGACAAGCTCTTCGTCTATCAACTCCGATGTCGCACCTGACCTCCACCCCGCGTAGTCACCGGCTCGTCCTGCCGGCGTGAAAGTGAGATCAAGATCTCCGAAGTCCGTCACCAAGTTCAACATGTGCGGCATGTTGGCCAGAAACGCGGCGTCAATCTTGGTCGGAACAGGTTCGCCTGAGGTGCGAATCATTGCATTCATTCGGGTGAGAGCACGGCCGAGCCGGTCAAGATTCTCAATTGCCCGATCCGGAACGACATCCAAGTCACGCGTCGTAATGGGTGAACCCCGAAGATTTGCTGCGAACCCACCGAGCACGACGTACTCGACGTTCTCTTCGTTGAGAATCCGGCACATCTCAAAAGGGTCGAACTCCGTCATGAAGCGGATGCCCGTCCTCGCAAGGCAGTTTCTCTGGCTCTGGCCATCAGATTTGCAACTCGCACCATTTCGTGCGCTCGCTCGGAAACGGACATTCGCAAAAGGTCACGAATCTGTCCCACGTCGACGCCACGGTCGTCTTCGTTCGGATTTCGCTGCTGCTCCACGGCTTCAGTGTATTCCCCGGGTGTCACAGCCGCTTCAGGTCGGTGACCGCTCCCCCGCTGGCCTCGAGCAACTTGTGCGGCTCGATGCCGAACACGTCGTTCCACGTTCCCGCCGCCGCCCACACCTCGTCGTACTGCAACAAGTCCGGGTCGATGAACACCCGCAACTGCTTGGTGTGACCGAACGGCGGCACGCCACCAATCGGGAATCCTGTTGCTTCACGCACCACATCGGCATCGACACGCGCACACTTCGCTCCACCCGCAGCGGCGGCCAGCTTCTTCTCGTCGAGCTGGTTCGCTCCGCTCACGTACGCCAGCACCACTTCGCCATCGACGGCAAAGATCAGACTCTTCACGATCTGTCCGATGTCGACACCGATCGCCGCCGCCGCGTCGGCTGCCGTCTTGGTGCCATCGGGGAATCGGCGTGGTTCGATCGACAGACCGAGAACTCGACCAGCGTCGACCACTCGCGTCACATTGGGGTGAACTTCTGCACTCATGCGTCTCTCACGGTAGTGGGGCCGGCCGCCCGCAGAGCAAGAACTCCGACACCCGAACATCCGGCCGCCACGAGGTAACTCGTTCGATACCCGCCGGCCGAGTCACGCAACCAACCGAGAAGGAGCGGCCCACCGGCGGTTCCGAGAGTCGTGTAGAACTGCGTACGCGAGAAGAGGCGCGGATAGTCACGTACGCCGAAACGCTCGGCGATGAGCAACGGCTGCATCATCAAGATGTTTCCGATGGTGAGGCCGAGAGTGACGATGCCAGCGAGCAGGATCACCTTGCCGTCGGCGAAGGCCAACCACACGAGCGACAGTCCCTGGCCGATGAACAACCCGATCGCCATACGCCGCGTTCCGACACGGTCGACCACCCGGCCCACCACGAGTCGAGCCAACACCGACGTGGCGGCCACCAGTGTGGTCGCCAGAGTCGCCGCCCCTTTGTCGGTGCGTTCCTCCACCAACTTCACGATCTGTTGCAGTCCCCCGACCTGGGCGCCGAGAGTGAGGACGTACGCCACCGTGATGAGAACGAAGAATCGCGTCTTCACGGCTGTCGCGTAGTGCTCACCGTCGATCACCGGCGCCACCGAAGACGCTGCGATTCGCTCCCCGTCGGGATGCCACCCTTCAGCGACCGGGTCGGGCTTCAACAACAGAACCGTCACCGGAACCACACCGAGTAACCAGATGAGCGCCAACCAGGGCGCCGCCGACTCGATGCCCTGCCGATCGAGCAACACCTTGGCCCACGGCGTGATGGCGATGCCGCCCACCGACAGACCCGTCGACGCCAGCGACAGGGCGTATGCCCGGCGGGTCTGGAACCACCGGGTCACGATGGTCGAGGCCGGGATCAAACCGGCCGCCGACCAACCGATCGAGAAGAGCACGTACACGAGATAGAGGTGCCACTTCTCGGTGACGGCACCGAACAAGAACAGGGCAACGGCACCGATTACGCCGCCACCCGCGATCACCCAGCGCGCGTCGTACCGAGCGATCAATCGCGCGACCAACAATCCGTTGACCCCTCCGACCAGAAAGAAAATGGTCGTCGCCAGCGACACCGACGACACTTCCCACCCCAACTCGCGACTGAAGGTGTTGAGGTAAACAGCGAGACCGTAGAAACCCAGGCCCGCAGTGGTGGTGAGCGTGAGGAAACACGCAGCGACCACCCGCCAACCCGGGAACGTCGTCACGAGAACTCTCCCGAGATCGCGTCGATGGCCGCGGCCAGGCGCCGGTCCCGGTCGGTGATCGCCCCAACGTCGTGACTCCGCAACTCGATGACCACGCGATTCCACGAGTTCGACCAGTCGGGATGGTGATCCTGCTCATCGGCCACCGCCGCCACCCGCGTCATGAAGGCGAAGGCCGCCGTGAAGTCGGCGAATCGAAACTCCCGACGCAGACATCCGTCCGTTTCGAGCCACTGTGACGAATGCACGAAAACCATCTTGCCACCCGCCTGGAACGATGCCCGCATGCTCGCTATGTTGTGAGGCGAAGGGGAGTATCCCCGCTGGCAACAGCGAACCGGAGTCGTCAATACGGCCGCAAGGCCCGGCCCGGTAGTGAGGGAGAGACCTTCGAAACGCACATCGCTTTCGAAGGATTTTCATGACCCCCACACTCGACTCCCGCCCCATTTCCCTTCCGCACACCGCGTCCGCCGACGTCGTCGTGTCGTCGCTCTCCTCCGCGATCGCCGGCGGACTCTCGTCCACTCAGGTCGCCGAGCGGCTTCGCTCGTACGGCCCGAACCGACTCGCCGAATCGAAGCGTCGGCCCGCCATCCTGCGGTTCCTCGATCAGTTCCGCGACCTGCTGATCGCGATCCTTCTCGTCGCCGCCATCGTGAGTTTCGTCGTCTCGGGTGAACTCAAGACCCCGCTCGTCGTGCTGATCGTCGTGTTCGCCAACGCGATCATCGGTTTCGTCCAAGAGAATCGAGCCGAAGCCTCCCTGGAGGCGTTGAAGAAGATGCTGACGGCATCGAGTCGCGTGCGCCGCGACGGCGAGGTGATGTCGGTCGCCACCGAAGATCTGGTACCCGGCGACATCGTCCTGGTCGAAGCGGGCGATCGCATCCCCGCCGACGGCCGACTAGTGCTCGCCGCCAACCTCGAGATCGACGAGGCCGCGCTCACCGGCGAAAGCCATCCATCGGAGAAGACGATCGACCTCGTCGATCATGACGATGCACCCCTGGGCGATCGCTCGTGCATGACGTACATGAATACCACCGTGACTCGCGGCCGTGGCGAATACATCGTGACCGCCACCGGCATGAACACCGAGATCGGCCGCATCGCCGGCCTTCTGCGCGAGACCGAAACCGAGAAAACGCCCCTACAGAAGCAACTGGAAGGGCTTGCTCACAGTCTGGCCAAGTTGTCGGGAGTGATCGTCGTCGCCGTGTTCGTGATCGGATTGTTCCGCGACAACTCGGTCTCCGAATTGCTCAACCTCGCCGTCGCGCTCGCCGTGGCCACCATCCCCGAAGGCCTACCAGCCGTCACCGCTGTCACCCTCGCCGTCGGCGTGTCGAAGATGGCCAAGAAGAACGCCATCGTGAAACGACTGGCCAGCGTGGAGACACTCGGGTGCACCAGCATCATCTGCTCCGACAAGACCGGCACTCTCACACTCAACGAGATGACAGCCCGTCGGCTCGTGGTGCAGAACCGCGAACACGACGTGACGGGCGAGGGCTACTCCCCTGTCGGCACGATCGAAAAGATCAGTGGTGACGTTCCTTTCACCATGGACAACGCACTCCTCGGCATGGCGCTCTGCAACGACGCCGTGATCCGCCAGGAGGACGGCGAGTGGAGATTGGTCGGCGATCCGACCGAAGGAGCTCTCGTCGTGCTGGCCGCCAAGGGCGGACTCGACGTCAGCGATCTGCGCGCCCGCTACCCCCGGGTGGCCGAAGTGCCCTTCGATTCGGCGACCAAGGTGATGGCCACGTTCCACGAAGTCGTGGGCAGCAGTGGAGAACGCATCGTGCGCATGTTCGTGAAGGGTGCGCCCGACGTGGTGCTCGACCGTTCCACGTTCGCCCTCGGTTCCGACGGCAGTGCGCAACCAGCCACCGAACTTCGCACCGACCTTCTCGCCCACAACGACCGCTTGGCCGACGAAGGTCTGCGGGTCCTCGCCGTGGCCCAGCGCGACATCGACCTCGACGCCTGGACCGAATTCACCGATTCGGGTGCTGATCCGTCGATTCTCGTGTCCGATCTCGTTCTCATGGCCTTGATCGGCATCGTCGATCCACCCCGCCCCGAAGCCAAGGTCGCCATTGCCGAGGCTCGTTCGGCCGGCATCACCGTGAAGATGATCACCGGTGACCACGCGGTCACGGCTCGCGCCATCGGACGCGAACTCGGACTCGGCCACGACGGCCACGTGATCGCCGTGACCGGCAACGACCTCGACCGGATGAGCGACGACGAACTCGACGCCCGCATCGACGAGATCTCGGTGTTCGCCCGCGTCGCTCCCGAACACAAGATCCGTCTCGTCTCAGCGCTGCAGCGCAAGGGCCGCATCGTCGCCATGACCGGCGACGGCGTGAACGACGCCCCCGCGCTGAAGAAGGCCGACATGGGTGTGGCGATGGGAATCACCGGCACCGAAGTGACCAAAGAGGCCGCCACCATGGTTCTCACCGACGACAACTTCGCCACCATCGTGGGTGCGGTCAAGCGCGGACGAACCATCTACGACAACATCGTCAAGTTCGTGCGTTTCCAGTTGAGCACCACGCTCGGCTTCGCCATGCTGTTCCTCGCTGCGTCGATCTTCGACATCGCTCACGGCAAGCCCTTCGCGGCGATCGCGATTCTGTGGGTCAACATCATCATGGACGGTCCGCCGGCCATGGCGCTCGGCCTCGATCAGGGTGACTCCGACATCATGAAGCGAGCACCGCGGCCGGTGACCGAGAAGATCCTGACCCCGCAACGTTGGGGAGCGGTCATCTACTCGTCGCTGATCATGGCCGTCGGCACGCTCGCCGTTCTGGTGTGGGCACCTGGACCGGAAGCCGAAGCCGGCGTGGCAACGGTTGCCGGCACGATGGCGTTCAACACCTTCGTGCTCTTCCAGTTCTTCAACATCTTGAACGCCCGCTCCGATCGCAACTCGGTGTTTCGTCGACAGACCTTCACCAACCCTCAACTCTGGATCGCTCTCGCGGCAGTGATCGTGCTCCAGGTCGGCGTGACCCACGTCGGCTTCATGCAGGACCTCTTCGACACCACCTCGATCTCGGGCATCCAGTGGTTGGTCAGCCTCGCCGTCGCCTCATCGGTCCTGTGGCTCGAAGAGTTGCGCAAGATCGCCGTTCGCCGTCGTCCCGTCACCGTCAACGATTGATCACCCAGGAGGAAAGATGAAGTGCCCCACGTGTCCCGACGCCACGCTCGTGATGAGCGACCGCCAGGGAGTCGAAATCGACTACTGCCCGTCGTGCCGCGGTGTGTGGCTCGACCGCGGTGAACTCGACAAGATCGTCGAACGCTCGACCGGTAGTAATCCGATGCTCGCCGAGCCCTTGAAGCGCAAGTACAAGGACGACGACGACTGGGACGACGACGATCGCTACAAGATCAAGTACGACAAGTACGGCCGCCCCTACAAGAAGAGCAAGACCAAGAGCCTCCTTGGCGAGATCTTCGACTTCTGACCCGGCTTTTCCCACTCGAAAGGACATTCACCCATGTTCAAGAACTCCATGAAGACTGCAGTACTGCTCGCCGGGCTCGGCGGCCTCATCGTCGGCATCGCCTCGTTGCTCGGTGGCGGGTCGTCGGGCGCCGTGATGATCGGTCTCGTGATCGCGCTCGTGATGGTGGGCGGTAGCTATTGGTTCAGCGACAAGTTGGCCCTGCGTTCGGCGCACGCACAGATCGTGACCGAAGCCGACGCGCCCGAGTTCTACCGAATGGTGGCGTCGCTCGCCCAGCGAGCGAACATGCCGATGCCGCGCGTCGCCATCTCACCCTCGGAACAACCCAATGCCTTCGCCACCGGGCGCGGACCTCGCAACGCTGTCGTGTGCGCAACCCAGGGTTTGCTCCGGTCGATGCCCGCCGACGAGATCGAAGGTGTCATGGCCCACGAGATGATGCACGTTCGCAACCGTGACATCCTCATCGGTTCAGTGGCCGCGGCGATCGCCACGGCGATTTCGGCCATTGCCCAGATGGCGTACTTCGCGGCCCTGTTCGGTGGTGGCGGTCGCGACGACGAAGATCGTCCGAATCCGATCGCCATCATGCTCATCTCGATGTTGGCTCCGCTGTCGGCCTCGTTGATCCAGATGGCGATCAGCCGAAGCCGCGAGTTCGAGGCCGACCGCAGCGCCGCCGAATTGCTGGGCTCGGGTGACTCGCTGGCGCGGGCTCTCGAGCGCATCGAGATCCTCGCCGCTCGCACTCCGATGCAGGTGGCTCCGGCACAGGCCCAGGCCTACATCCACAATCCGCTGGCCGAGTTCAAGAATCAGCGCCGCGGATCAGGTGTCAACCTGTCTCGGTTGTTCTCGACGCACCCGCCCACTGAAGAGCGCATCCGACGCCTCCGCGCCCTCTGATCACTCCCTCTTCCCCATCACCCTTGGTGTTCTGGGTCCAAAAAACGACGCCTGGCGTCCGAATACAGACCCAGAACGCCATGGGATGGTTACAAGCCGGCGAGGTAGTCGCCCGCTGAGTTCGCTGCGGAGTCCTCCGCTGAATCGGCCGGTGTGAATGCGGCATAACCATCACGCTCGAGCACATCGGCCAACTCGGGACCACCCGTGCTCACGATGCGACCCTTCACGAGGATGTGCACCTTGCTCGGTGTGAGTTCCTCCAGCAACCGGCTGTAGTGCGTGATCACCAACGCACCCACATTGTCTTCACGGGTCGCGTCCATCACGCGACGTGCGCAGTCGCGCAACGCGTCGATGTCGAGACCGGAGTCGAGTTCGTCGAGGATCGCGATCTTCGGCTTCAGGATCGCCATCTGCAAGGTCTCGTTGCGCTTCTTCTCGCCACCCGACAAGTCGACGTTGAGCGCACGATCGAGGAACTTCTCGTCGAAGTGGATCCGCGCCGCTTCGGTGCGCAAGGTGTCGTCGAGGCCTGCGACATCGGCATCGCGTCCACGGCCCTTGAGTGCCTCCCCGAGCACGGCATCGAGCATCACTCCCGGCACTTCCGTGGGGTACTGCATGATGAGGTGCAAACCAGCAGCCGCGCGTTCCCACGTGGGAAGAGCCAGCATGTCGACCCCGTCGAGCAACACCTGACCGCCGGTCACGGTGTAACCAGGCTTGCCCATCACGACCGCCGACAGCGTGCTCTTGCCCGCACCGTTCGGCCCCATGACGGCGTGCACTTCGCCCGACGAGATCGTGAGATCGACACCATTGAGGATCTGCTTGCCGGCGACCGTGGCCGTGAGACCGCGAATCTCGAGAGTGCTCACGATCCGACCTCCACGTTCACGTTGCCGTCGACGACCGAGGCGACGTACACCGGGACCGGCTGCGTGGCCGGCAGGGTCTCGGGCACACCGGTCACGAGACTGAACGCACTCGAGTGACGCGGACACTCGAGCTGCTTGGTCTCACACCACACCTCACCGTCCGACAACGACACGTTGGCGTGACTGCACATGTCGCCGATCGCGAACACCTCATTCTCGATGCGCACGACAGCAACCGGCACGCCGTTCACGTCGAAACGCTTGGCTGTTCCGGACTCGAGTTCGTCGAACCTGCACACGATGCTCACGACGCTCCTCCGATCGAGAGTTTGCGCGACACCTCGGCCCGCAACGACTGGGCGAGTTCACCCACCGGCAACTGAGCGATCACTTCGTCGAAGAATCCGAGAACCACGAGGCGCTGCGCGACATCGGGACGCACTCCGCGGCTCTCGAGGTAGAAGAGCTGATCTTCGTCGATCGGCCCGACCGTGGAGGCGTGACTGCACTTCACGTCGTTCGTCTCGATGTCGAGATTCGGCACGCTCTCGGCCCACGCCCCGTGCGACAAGGTCAGGCTCCGATTGGTCTGGAACGCCTGGGAGCCCTTGGCGTTGGCCTCGATCTTGATGAGGCCGGTGTAGACGCTCTTGGCGTGATCCTGCACCGCACCCTTGAACAGAAGATCACTCGTCGTGCGCGGGGCAGCGTGCTGCTGCAAGGTGCGGAAATCATGCATCTGAGTTCCGCCAGCGAAATAGATCGCGACCTGTCGAGTGTTGCCGCCTTGTTCGACCAACTTGGCCGCCGTCGAGACACGGGCGTAGTCGCCTCCGAGCGCAACCGTGGCAAGAAGAGTGTCGGAGTCGCGATGACCGACCGACGAATGCTCGCCGATCATCCACGTCGCGTCACCGAGTTGATTGACGCCGAGGTACTTCACTCGCGCGGCCTTGGCGGCTCGCACGTCGAGAGCCGGAACGACGAGCAGACGTTCGCCATCGGGAGACACGAATCGCTCGACGACGGTGACTTCGCTGTTCTCGCCGGCGTCGATCACGATGCGAGGGAAGAAAGCATTGCCCGTTCCGCTGAAACGATGAGTGACGACGATCGGTTCGGCGACCACTGCGTTGCGCGGCACGCTCACGACCACCACGTCCATGTGCGCGTAGTTGAGGGCCGTGAAGAGTTCGAGATCGCTGTTCGGCGCACCGAACAGATCGGCCAGACTCGGATCGACCGAGGCCGCCGAGGCCGGCACCTGGGTGACGATGGCCGGAGCCGATCCGCCACTCACCGACGTTGGTGTGGCCACAGGAGTGAAGTCGGCGAGGTCGAGCTCGTCGATGCGGCTGTACCGCCAATGTTCGGCGTCGGTGGAGGGGAAAGGTGCTGCAGCGGCCTGCTGAAGGGCCGGGGTACGCACCTGTGACCAGGTGTTTCCCGAACTGCGCACCATGTCGGGGGTCAGCACGGGCACGGCATAAATACTACGACCGAGATAGGGGAAATTGCCGGGGCGGAGCGGTCAGTTTTTGGGACGGCGACGGAAGGCTCGCTTCCAGCGCGGCGTCGCGTTCCATTCACGCTCGGCCGCCACGTCGGCCATCACCTGCGCGCCGATCGAGTTGACGATGTCCTCGGCTTGATCGAGCACGGCAGCCGCCGATCCGTCGTCGAGACCGGGCGGTTCATCGGGTGTGCGAGGTGTGACGAGCGAGCCGTAACTCCATCCCACGTCGGGTCGTCGGTCGTAGGCGGAACAATTGTCCGGACAACGCCAGGGTGCATCCGGCGCGAGATCGAGATTGCACTTTCGAACGGTGTCGCCGTTCGGATACGTGCGACTCTCGAAGTTCTTGCACTCCTGACGCATCGGCATAACGCCCGCAACTTTACACCGGTGTTCTGGTGAGAAAAATTCACCTCAGAGGTGAAGATCGCGCACCAGAAAAACGAGTCAGCCGACCGAACCTTCCATCTGCAACTCGATGAGACGACTCCACTCGACCGCGTACTCCATGGGAAGCGTACGCGTGACGGGCTCGATGAATCCGTTCACGACCATGCTCATCGCCTGCTCCTGTGACAGACCGCGGCTCTGCAAGTAGAAAAGTTGTTCGTCAGCGATCTTGGAGACCGTGGCCTCATGACCGATCTGCGCGTCCTTCTCTCCGACTTCCATGTAGGGAAGCGTGCGGCTCTCGCTCGACTCATCGAGGATGAGCGCGTCGCACTGAACGTGGCTCTTGCAGCCGTACGCGCCTTCGTCGACGCGCACCAAGCCGCGATAGGTGGTGATACCACCGTCTTTACTGATCGATTTCGACACGATCTTCGACGTGGTCTCGGGCGCCGCGTGCACCATCTTGGCGCCGGCATCCTGGTGTTGTCCGGCTCCGGCATACGCCACCGACAGCACTTCGCCCGTCGCCTTGGGGCCGACCAGATACACGCTCGGATACTTCATGGTGAGCTTCGAACCGATGTTCCCGTCGATCCATTCCATGTGCCCTTCGGCTTCGACGCGGGCGCGCTTGGTCACGAGGTTGTACACGTTCGGAGACCAGTTCTGAATCGTCGTGTAGGTGACTCGCGCACTCGGCTTCACGACGATCTCGACCACCGCGGAGTGCAGCGAGTCGCTCGTGTACACCGGCGCCGAACAACCTTCGATGTAGTGAACCTTCGAGCCTTCGTCGGCGATGATGAGCGTGCGCTCGAACTGACCGGCATTCTCGGAGTTGATGCGGAAATACGCCTGGAGCGGCATGTCGCATTCGACACCCGGCGGCACGTAGATGAACGAACCACCCGACCACACCGAAGTGTTGAGCGCCGAGAACTTGTTGTCACCCGGCGGGATGACGGTGCCGAAGTACTGCTTGACCAGCTCGGGATATTCGCGCAACGCGGTGTCCATGTCGCAGAAGAGAATTCCCTGCGCCTCGAGATCTTCGCGGTTGCGATGGAAGACCACTTCGCTTTCGTACTGCGCGGTGACGCCGGCGAGATACTTACGTTCGGCCTCGGGGATGCCGAGCTTCTCGTAGGTCGCCTTCATCTGCTCGGGCAGATCGTCCCACTCGTCGACCTGATCGGTGGCCGGGCGCAAGTAGTAGTAGATGTCCTGGAAGTCGATGTCGGGCATGTTGGCAGCGAACCACGGGGCCATCGGCTTCTTGTCGAACAGGCGCAGACTGCGCAGGCGCAGCTGGGTCATCCAGCGCGGCTCACCCTTCCACCACGAGATCTGATCGACGACGCGTTCGTTCAGTCCCTTCTCGGGCGTGAAGGCATATTCGACGTCATCGCTCCAGCCGAGTGAGTACTTGCTGAGATCCAGGTCGAACGAGGTCATCTCGGGTCTCCGTCAGGGGTGGCCACCCGGTGCGACCCGGGGGGAATTTGCACTACCGGCATAGTAACAATTCGAGGGTTCAAACCCCACCCGGCATCTCAGGCCGAGGCTTTGAGCTGGCCCGAGATCGACTGGCCGGCCGACGTGACCGCCTCGATGAAGATGCACTCGCCCGGGCAGGCCTCGGCGGCGTCGACGACCGACTGATAGTGCTTCACCGGAACCCAGGCCAGGCTCCCCGCCCCGCCCGGGTCGTTCAGAGGCGACCCCTGCTCGGCCACGTAGGCGATGCCGTCGTCGAGCTGCACGAACACGTCGGGACAGTGGTCGATGCACAGGCCGTCGCCCGTGCACAAGTCCTGATCGATCCACACCCGCACGAGCGTGACCCTAATGGCGGATCAGGGCGACTCGGCGAGGCGGGCCTCGTCGTGTGCGACACATACCCTTGCCGTGATGGCCGACTCCACTCCTCCGGTTACCCCACCGATCGCTCCCCGCAAACCGCACGTGCACGACCGGCCCACCGGCCCCGTCGACGATCCGTACCACTGGCTCCGCAACAAGGACGACGCCGACACGATCGCCTATCTGAACGCCGAGAACGAATTCGCGGACGCATGGTTCGCGCCGCACGGCGATCTGGTCGAGACGATCTTCGGCGAGATCAAATCGCGCATTCAAGAGACCGATCAGAGTGTGCCCACGTTCAAGGACGGCTGGTGGTACGTGACGCGCACCGAGGAGGGCGCGCAGTACGCGATCCATTGTCGAGGTGAATCGCGCGACACCGCGACCTCCACCCTCCTGCTCGACGAGAACCTCGAAGCCGAAGGTCATGAGTACTTCGCGGTCGGTGCCTTCGACGTGAGTCCATCGTCGAACCTTCTCGCCTGGTCGCTCGACGTCGACGGATCCGAACACTTCACGATGAAGGTGCGTGATCTCACGAGTGGACACGATCTGGCCGACGAGATCCTCGACACCTCGTGGGCCGGAACGGCCTGGAGCGCCGATTCGCGCTTTCTCTTCTACGTGACCTACGACGAGCAGGAACGACCCTCCACCGTGTGGCGGCACGAAATCGGCACCGATCAGTCGACCGACGTGCAGGTGTTCCACGAGGACGACGAGCGCTTCTACGTGGGAATCGATCTGACCCGTAGTGGCGAGTGGATCGTGATCGATTCCGACTCGAAGACGTCGAGCGAATCGTGGTTGATCCCGTCCTCCGAGCCGACGTTGGATCCGGTCGTCGTGCGGCCGCGTGCGGCCGATCTCGAATACCACCTCGATCATTGGGGCGATCGGTTCGTCATTCTCACCAATCTCGAAGCCGTCGACTTCCGCATCATGACCGCACCGGTGTCGGCGCCGGCGGAATGGAGCGAGTACATCGCCCATACGCCGGGAAATCGCATCACGAGAGTCGACACTTTCGCTGGACATCTCGTCGTGCACGAGTGGGTCGATGCACAACCACGGCTGCGCATCGTGCACCGCGACGGTCGCATCGACGTGCTCGAACTCGACGATGCGCCACACGACGTCGAACTCGACGCCAACCCCGAGTGGACGACCGAGTGGGTCCGGTTCGCCACCGAGAGCATGATCGCACCGGCGACCGTCTGGGAACACAACGTGAACACCGGCGAGCGCAATCTGCTCAAGCGTGCTCCAACTCCCAATGTCGATCTGACGCGCTATGTGAGCTCCCGCTTCTGGGCGGTCTCGGCCGATGGAACCAAGGTCCCCTACGACGTGGTGCGACGGTCCGATGCAACCACTGCGGGCCCGGTCGTGGTGTACGCCTACGGCAGTTATGAAGCGTCGATGCCACCGTGGTTCAGCGTCGCGCGACTCTCGCTCGTCGATCGTGGTTGGACGTGGGTTCTCGCCCATCCACGCGGTGGCGGCGAAATGGGCCGTCGCTGGTACATCGACGGAAAGTTGCTCAACAAGCGCAACACCTTCGACGACACCAACGCGGTGGCCGACGATCTCGTCGCACGTGGGATCGCGCAAGCCGACCGACTGGCCGTTCGTGGCGGCAGCGCCGGTGGACTTCTCGTGGGCGCGTGCATCTCGCTTCGACCCGACCGGTGGGCGGCTGCAGTGGCCGAGGTTCCTTTCGTCGACGTCGTGAGCACGATGAGCGACCCGTCACTACCTCTGACGGTCACCGAGTGGGAAGAGTGGGGCGATCCGCGATCGGAGCCCTATGCGTCGTACATCGCGTCGTATTCCCCGTACGACAACACCTCTGCACGTGATTACCCGGCGCTTTACGTCTCGGCCGGCCTCAACGATCCACGGGTGTCGTATCACGAACCGGCCAAATGGGTGGCCCGTATTCGATCGGTTCGCACGAACGACGCTCCGCTCGTGTTGCGCACCGAGATGGGTGCCGGTCACGGTGGCCAGAGCGGCCGCTACGAACGCTGGCGCGACGAAGCTCGGGTGTGCGCGTTCCTCCACGTCGTCATCGGTTGAAACTCAGCGATCAGGCGACCGCCCCGATGTAGGCGAGAACGGCGAGGAGCATGAAACCCACGTTGCGAACGACGTGGCTCCATCCGATCGGCTTCGCACTCAAGGTGCCGAAGCAGGCGCACACCGGCCGATGACCACGACCCAAGTTGAACACCAACAGAAGCGTGAAGATCTGAAGTACCACCAGCGCGGCGATCGCCATGAGCGCGACGGCAACCTGCGCGACGAGCAACGCACCGATCACGATCTCGACCCACGGAACGAGCGGCAGCACGACGGCTGGAGCACCGAGCAGTCGACCCTGGTCGATCCACGAACGACCCATGCGGATCTTGCTGGCGCCGGCGACGCACATGACCGAGCCAAGTGCGATCGAGGCGACGAGTCGAAGAACGTCCACGGCTCAGGCCGAGGGCATGTCGATCTTGGCGACCTTGCCGCGGAAGAACACCATCGCATTGTCGATGTCGGGACCATGCTCCATCGCGCGTACTCGACCTTCCACGAAGAGGTGGTCACCCGCCTCGACGGTCGTTTCGATCGAACAATCGATCCACCCGATCACGCCGGGAAGGATCGGCGAACCGCTGGCGGCCGCCGTCCACTCCACGCCGTCGAACTTGCTCTCGCCGTCGGCCGGCTCCTTGGCGAAACGCCAACACAGTTCGTCCTGACCGGCACCGAGGATGTTGACGCAGAACGAGCCGGATTCGGCGATGGCCGGCCAGCTGCGCGAGTTCTTGCCCGGAAGGAATCCGACGAGAGGCGGATCGAGCGACACCGACACGAACGATCCGATCGTGATGCCGTGCGGGCGTCCGTGCGCATCGAGTCCGGTCACGACGGTGACCCCGGTCGGGAAATGGCCGAGGACGTTGCGGAAGTGGCGAGGGTCGATCGACGAATCGGTCACGACGTCACCCTAGACGAGCGGGATTCTGGCGCGAGATCTTGACCTAGACGGTGAAAAATCCTCACCAGAACACCGGGGGTCAGACGTGGAGGGTGAGGCCTTCGTGGGCGGCGATCACGTTCACCCCGGCAGCGGCGCCGTCGCGTACGACCCGCGCCACGATGGCGTCGAGCTCGTCGTCGCAACGACCCGGATCGTGGTGGAACAACACGAGTGTTTTCACGCCACATTCGATCGCGACCCACAGTGCGTACTCGATGGTGCAGTGACCCCAATTGTTCTTCTGTGCGAACTCTCCCGGGGTGTACTGCGAGTCGTGAACGAGAACGTCGGCCCCGTCGCACAATTCACGCGCACCATCAGTGATCGCCATCGATCCGTCGAGCGGCATCTGATGATCCGACAAATACACGACCGATGAGCCACCGAGCGACACGCGGAATCCCAACGTGTTCCCGATGTGCGGAACGAGGCGACTCTTCACCTCGTAATTTCCGATCGTGAAATCGTCGTTCGCGATGTCGTGGAACTCGAAGGTGCCCGGAAGGTCGTCGAGATTCACCGGGAACGTCGGTGGCTTGATGAGCGAACGGAAGACCTCGCACACGGTGCGGCCGTCTTCCTGCACCGGCGCGTAGACGTCGAAGTGCGCACCAGGGCGAAGTGTCGGGACGAAGAACGGCAAACCCTGAATGTGATCCCAGTGCATGTGCGTGAGCAGACACACACCGCGGAAGTTCCCGTCCTGATCGCACCCATGACCGAAATAGCGCAGGCCGGTTCCCAAATCGAACACGAGAGGCGTCTCTCCAGGTGCGCGAACGCCGACGCACGACGTGTTGCCGCCGTAACGCTTCGTGTCATCGCCATGGCACGGAGTCGAACCCCGAACGCCATAGAACGTGACCGCAAGATCGCCCTGTCCCCCGATGGAGAGAACGCTAAATCACCGACGCCATGCGGCGAAACAGGTGCACCAGGTGACCTTGGTCGCAGGTCGGTGGCGACCGTGGACGGCGGGAGAACTACGGTTCGGCCATGAGCAACAGCGCATCTCCGGCGATCTCCCAGCACAGCGCCCACGTGAACGGAATCACGATGTCGTATCTGGCCGCCGGCCTCGACAATTCCGGGCCGCTCGCCATCTGCCTGCACGGCTTCCCCGATTCGGCCCACACCTGGCGGCACCTCCTCCCCCGCCTCGCCGACGCCGGCTACCGAGCCGTCGCCCCGTTCCTGCGCGGCTACGCCCCGACCGACGTTCCCGCCGATGGGCGCTATCAGACGGCCGCATCGGCCCAGGACGTGATCGAGTTGCACGCGGCGCTCGGTGGCGATTCCGACACGGTGATCATCGGACACGACTGGGGTGCGGTGATCACGCACATCGCCGCCAACTTCGCGCCGTCACTCTGGAGCAAGGTGGTCACGTTGGCGGTACCGCCCGGTAACGCGGTCGGTGTTGCCTTTCTCACCAACCTCGCGCAGATCAAGCGCAGTTGGTACATGTTCTTCTTCCAGCATCCTTTCGCCGACATGGTGGTGCCGGCCAACGATCTGGCCTACATCGACATGATCTGGGACGACTGGTCACCGGGATACGACGCGACTCTCGATCTCGAATTGTTGAAGCCGAGCCTGCGCGACCCGGCCAACCTGCAGGCCGCGCTCGGCTACTACCGCGCCACTCTCGGTGCCGGTTACAACGATCCCGCACTGCAGGACATGCAGAACGCCGGTGCGAACGTTCCGCCGCAACCGTTGCTCTACCTGCACGGGCGAACCGATGGTTGCATGGGTGTCGAAGTCGCCGAATTCGCCATGACCGAGTTCCCGGCCACGGCGCGCGGACGCATCATCGACGGCGCCGGCCACTTCTTGCATCTCGAGAAACCCGTCGAGGTGAACGACGAGATTCTCGCTTTCTTGAAAGGCTCGTGATGGCGCGATCGGCTTTCCCCGATTGTCTTGTGATCCCCGACGGTCTTGTGATCGTGGTGAAGCGCGAGTGCGAGACGTGTCGCATGGTCGTGCCCGTGCTGTCGCAGTTACGCGACGCCGGCGCCGCCGTCACCGTGTACACGCAGGACGACCCGACCTTTCCCGTCGGCGTCGACGCGGTTCATGATGCCGATCTCTCGGTGTCGTGGCATCACGAGATCGAGACGGTGCCGACCGTGATTCGCGTCGTCGATGGTGTCGAGGTGTCGCGGACGGTCGGTTGGTCGCGGGCCGAGTGGGAATCGATCACCGGTGTCGCAGGGCTTGGACCCGACCTGCCGGTGATGCGTCCGGGCTGCGGGTCGATGAGCGTCGACCCTGATCTCGTCGACACCTTGCGTGTTCGCTTCGGCGCATCGGTGCTCGCCGCACGACGCGTCGACGTGGCGGCGGCCGAGGACGAGTTCGAGGCGATGTTCGATCGCGGATGGACCGATGGACTTCCGGTCGTTCCTCCCACCGAAGAGCGGGTGATGCGCATGCTCGCCGCCACCACGCGCGCACCATCCGACATCGTCGCCGTGGTCCCACCCGATCTCATCGACGTGACCGTCGAGAAGGTGGCGATCAACGCGGTCATGGCCGGCTGCCGCCCCGAATACTTCCCGTGGGTCCTCACGGCAGTGGAAGCGGTGTGCAACGAGACGTTCAACATCCACGGCGTGCTCGCCACCACCATGCCGGTCGGCCCGGTCATCGTGTGCAACGGGCCGGGCACGCGAGCCATCGGAATGAACTCGGGGATGAACGTGTTCGGTCAGGGCAACCGTGCCAACCTCACCATCGGGCGGGCCGTGCAACTCGTGATCCGCAACGTGGGTGGTGGACGCCCCGGCGAAGTCGACCGCGCCACTCACGGCAATCCGGGCAAGATCTCGTTCTGCTTCGCCGAGGACGAAGTCGGTTCGCCATGGACCTCGTTGGCCGAGTCACGTGGGGTCGCAGCCGGCATCGACTCGGTGACGGTGTTCCCCGGTGAGGGTCCGCGCTGCGTCGTCGATCAACTCGCGCGCGACCCCGACAGTCTGTGCAATACCTTCGCCGCGTGCCTGCGAACCCTGCACAACCCGAAGTCGATCCTCGCCTTCGACGCCATCCTCGTGGTCGGACCGGAGCACGCTCGCGTCTTCGCCGACGCCGGCTGGAATCGCGAACGCGTGCTCGACGAACTGCACACGCGACTGCAGATCCCGGGAGCCGAACTGATCCGCGGGGCGAACGGCATCGCCGAGGGAGTCCCCGCCCACCTCGAGGGTGTCACCCTTCCGAAATTCCGACCCGGCGGCATTCTTCTCGTTCACGCAGGAGGCGGGGCTGGTCTGTTCTCTGCCATCATTGGTGGGTGGGCCAATGGTGACGTGGGGAGCACCCCGGTCACGAGGGAGGTGACGCGATGACGACATTGCTCGATCCGACGAACGAGACGCGGGCGATGACGATGGAGCGCGTCGGCCGACCCGAGTCGCTGTCAGGCCTCACCGTGGGTTTGCTCGACATCTCCAAGGCGCGCGGTGACGTCTTCCTCGATCGCCTCGAAGAACGGCTCGCCGAGATGGGTGCCAACGTTCTGCGCTACAAGAAGCCGACCTTCACCAAGCCAGCGCCGGTCGATCTGCGCCACGAGATCGCCATGAACTGTCAAGTGGTGATCGAAGCACTCGCCGATTGAGGCAGTTGCACGTCGTGCAGTGTGCACGACATCGTCGATATCGAACGGCGCGGAATTCCCGCCGTTTTCGTGGCGTCCGCCGAGTTCGTCACGGCAGCCGACGTCCAGTCGACGGCGCTCGGCTTCCCCGACGTCGCACGGGTGTTCACTCCGCACCCCATCCAGGACCGCACCGATGACGAGATGCGGGCCTACGCGGATGCTGCACTCGAGCAGATCGTTGCGGCCGTCACGCGCCGTTCGGCCTGAGTGCACCCTCCGGCCACACATCGCCGGGCATGATGGAGTCGATGCGTCGCACCAAGATCGTCGCCACCCTCGGACCGGCCAGCAACGACCGCGTCGCCGAACTCGTCGATGCCGGGGTGTCGATGGTTCGCGTCAACTGCTCGCACATCACCACCCCTGAAGTCGCGGCCACCGTGCGATCCGCACGGACCCAGTCCGCTCGCGTCGGAATCCTCGTCGACGTGCAGGGCCCGAAGTTGCGATTGATCGACGGGCTCGACGCGAGCGGCAACGACGTCGTTCTCTGGCAACGCGGATACGGCGACGGATACATGGTCGGGTTCGATCCCGATGCCGTGGGCGTGAAGCCCGGAGAACGCATTCTCGTGAACGACGGGCGGATCGTCCTACGGGCGCTCGAGGTGGCGCCCCACATGGTGCGTGCCGAGGTGATCACGCCGGGAGTGGCTCAGGGCAAGCGTGGCGTGAATCTGCCCGACACCAACGCCAACGTGCGAATGTTCTCCGACAAGGATCGGGCCGACATCGCAGCCGCGGTCGAGAGTGGCGCCGATTGGATCGCCCTGTCGTTCGTTCAGCGCGCCGAGGACGTGCTCGAAGCACGGCGCATGGTTCCCGACGACGTGCGCATCTTGTCCAAGATCGAGCGGCCTCAGGCGTTGCGCGTCCTCGACGAGATCTGCGGGGTTTCCGACGGTGTGATGGCGGCGCGTGGCGATCTCGGAGTCGAGATTCCCTTCGCACGCCTTCCCGTCGCACAACGTGCGATCGCCGAGGCGTCGTTGCGATCGGGAGCCATGTCGATCTGCGCGACGGAGATGCTCGAGTCGATGATCACTGCGAGTCGACCGACGCGTGCCGAGGTGTCGGATGTGGCCAATGCAGTGCGCGACGGGTTCGACTGCGTCATGCTCTCGGCCGAGACGGCGATCGGACACGATCCTGTCGGTGCCGTTCGTGCGATGGCTCAGATTCTGGAAGAGGCCGACAGCCTCGACGGATTCGTGTCACCTTTCGCCGACCACAATCCGAACGCGGCGGCCGTCGCTGCATCGGCTGCATCGCTCGCCGGTCGACTCAGGGCCAAGGCGATTCTCGCCATCACCTACACCGGACACAATGCCGAGCTGCTCTCCGCATGTCGGCCGATCGTGCCGGTGATCGCCGCAACCGCCGATACGCGCGTCGCCACTCGACTGATGTCGCGCTTCGGAGTGAGGCCCGTGATCGCGCCACGGCCCGAATCGACCGACGAGTCGATCAGGTTGGCGATCGAGTCGGCCACGGCGGCCGGTTACGTGGCCACCGGAGACCTGATCATCGTCGCGATGTCGCGAATCTCACCCCGTTCCGACACCGACACGATCTTCGTCCACCGCGTCTGACCTTTTCTGGTGCGGGATCTTCACCTATACGGTGAAAAATCCTCACCAGATCACCGGGGGAGGGTCACGATGGGGTTGGGGTTGGGGTTGGGGTTGGTGTGATCGATCGTCACCAGGCCTTCGGAGGCGAGGGCGGCCAACAATCGTGACGCGACCTCGGGCGGACGGTCCATCACCCGCGCCACGTCGTCCACGTGAACCGCTCCCTCCCCCAACGCCTTGATCAGCCGTCCGCGGGCCTGGCGATCCGAACCCTCGAATCGCCCTTGGGCCACACTCACTCCCGCCGATCCGATACTCGGGTCGTCGCCGGCACCTCGCCAGGCACACCACGATTCCCACGGACACTCATCGCAGGCCGGAGTCGGACGGCAGAGAGTCGCACCGAGTTCCATGACACCTTGATTCCACAACCATGCCGTTCCCGACGCCAACAGTCGATCGGCCTCGGTCTGGGCACGTTTCGCCGTGAGGCGTTCGCCCATCAGTCGTGCCAGAACGCGAGCCACGTTCGTGTCGACCACGGCCGCATCGTCCTCGAAGGCGAACGCACTCACCGCACGCGCCGTATACGGGCCGACACCGGGCAAGTCGAGGAGGTCGTCGAGCGCTCTCGGCACCTCTCCCCCGTGCTGCACGACGATCTCACGCGCGGCCGCCTGCAGGTTGCGCGCCCGCCGCGGATAGCCAAGACCTTGCCAGACCCGAAGCACGTCGCCGAGGGCGGCGCCAGCACACGCCGCCGGCGTCGGAAACGCCTCCATGAATGCGCGCCACTTGGGCATCACACGGGCAACGCCCGTCTGTTGCAGCATGACCTCACTGACCAGAATGCCCCACGGATCACGCGTGTCACGCCACGGCATCTCACGTAACTGAACAGCCGCCCACCCGAGGAGGGCGTCCTGGAACGATTCGAGATCGTCGATCAGTCGTTGCTCCATGCGCCATCGGTGTCGTAGGGACGCTCACGCGACGGCGCGAACTCTCTCTTCCACACCATCACGCGACGACGGAAGTAGCACACTTCCTTCCCGTCTTGATTGAAAGCCTTGGTCTCGACGGTCACGACTCCGCGATCGTTGCGCGACTTGCTCTCTTGTACGTCGAGCACGCGCGTCTCGGCATGGATGGTGTCACCGTGGAACGTGGGCGACTTGTGCTGCAGCGTCTCGACCTCGAGATTCGCGATGGCCGCACCGCTGACATCGGGAACACTCATGCCGAGTACCAACGAATACACCAGGTTTCCCACCACGACGTTGCGTCCCTGGACGCTCTGCGCCGCGAACCAGTCGTTCGTGTGCAGCGGATGGTGGTTCATCGTGATCATGCAGAAGAGATGATCGTCGTATTCGGTGATCGTCTTCCCCGGCCAATGGCGATACACGTCGCCGACCACGAAATCTTCCAGGCATCGTCCGAAGGGTCGCTCATGAACGGTCATGAGCGGAGAAACTACATCGGCTCGTGCGGGGGCTCCCTATCCGACAGAACCTTGGTGGGGTCGTCGGTGGCCGAGACTTCGGGTTTGTTGAGTTCGCGTGTGCGCTCGCGAGCCGGATACCGCTCGGAGAAATCGAGGATGCTCTCGCGAGCCGATGCCGATGCCACCACGTCGCGCAGTGGTTCGAGTCGATCCTTCGAGATCGCCCACGGCCCCACTCGCAGCGAAAGATAGGTCGCGCCTCCCATCAGGATCGGGATCCAGTACTGCGCGATGCGGTACGACACGACGCCCACGACCACAGTCGCGCGTGGAAGTCCGAAGCCCACCAGCACCGGGACGTAGATGCCCTCGACGATGCCGAGGCCTCCTGGAGTGATCGGGATCGCCGCCAGAACGTTGGCCAGTCCGAACGCGACGATGAGACCATCGATCGACAACGACCCACCGAAGGCGCGAAGGAACACCCACAGCGCCGCCGCATCGAGAAGCCAGTTGAGGGCCGCCCACATACCGAGCTTGCGCAGCAGAGCACGATCCTCCCAGAGCTCTTGCATCCGACCGCTGATGTGATGGACGGCCTCGCCGGCACGGTCCTCGTTCATGTGCAGGCGGCGAGCGATTCGCCGCACGATCTTCTCCGACTGCGTCTGACCGCCGAGCAGTCCGAACACCACAGCGGCAGCGATGATCATGAGCACGATTCCGGCCACGGCTGCCGTGCCGTACACCGGGTTCACTCCGCGCAACGGAATCGAGATCACGAGACCGGTCCACAAGATGAGGTTGAGCACGACGGCCGAGGCGAGTCCCGACGTGGCGAGCGCGAATCCGGCATCGGGCCCCGGGATGTTCGACACCGTCATCAGCCGATAACCGAGCGCCGAACCCGCGGCAGTTCCTCCCGGGACGAGACTCGAGAGCGCGCGGGTCGACAACTGGATCCGGAACATTCGCCACACCGACAGGTGATGACCGGCCGGACCGAGGGCCTCCCGTGTCATCACCGAGTAGCACAGGAGCGCGACGATCTCGAGGGCGAGCCCGACGACCAACAGAACCGGCTGCACCTCTCCCAACTGATCGACGGCGTTTCGCAAGCCGGGAATGTTGAGGATGATGAAGTAGACGACGAGCAGGGTCGCCACGACCTTGAAGGTGCGGACGATGGCTCGGCGACGGGACGCTCGGCGATCGGCCGGAGTGCGCTTCAGCTGAACGCCGCCGCCACCCGGGCGTGCCGAGACCGGCTCGCTCAGACCCTCCGACATGCCTCTTTCCTAGCAGTTCGGGACGGTGCTCCCCGACCAGGACCTGCTCAGACGCGGGGAAACGCGGTCACGATCGCATCGAGTCGAGCGTCGAGAGTGGGCTGCGTGTCGCGCACCCACTTGCCGAGATGTACGACGACGAGGTCACGGGCGGTGTCGACGATGGTGCGCTGTCCTTCGTAGCCGAGCGCCGCCAGCGTGTCGGCGCGCGAGTTCCACAGCCACCAGTGACGCCCGTACCCGTGTCCGGACTCGGGATCGGTCGCATGTTGCTCGGCCGCTCCCCTCACCCAGTCGGTCGGCAGAAGTCGACGTCCGTCCCATTCGCCACCGCGCAGATACAGATAGCCGAATCGTGCGAAGTCGCGCGCGGTCGCATACACGAACGACGATCCGATGAACGTACCCGCCGGATCGAGGCGTGGCGTCGCCGACGTCATACCAGTAGGTCCGAACACTCGGTCGCGCAGATACGCGACCATCGCGTCACCGTGTCCAACGACGTCACCGAGGATTCGCGTCACCACGTTGGTCGTTCCCGACGAATAGTTCCAGAACGTTCCGGGCTCGTGCTTCAGAGGACGGGTGAGCGTGTACGCGGCGACGTCGTCGGAACCAGCACCGAACAACATGTCGATGACGTGCGGAACCGGTGCGTCGTCACCCGTCACGTACTCCTCGACGAAATCGAGTCCGTCTCGCATCTTCAGAAGATGGTCGAGGGTGATGTTGCGCCGTTCATCGTTCGCCCAAGCCCCCACCGGAGCCGGCGCCAGCGGGACGAGCAGGCCATCGGCCACCGCACTTCCCACCGCCGCGTGCGTGATGCTCTTGGCCATGCTCCACGACACGAGTGTGGTGTCGTGATCGACGGGAGCCCCCGGACCGAACGGTGTGTCGGGCTGGTGTCCGTATCTCTCGTGAACGATGCGACCGCGATGAACGACGACGAGCGCGAGCGAGGTTCCTTCCCCTGCGGGAGGCGTCGCGCCACCGGCGAAGAGAGCATCGCTCGCAGCGCTCACCGCTGTCGGTGCGTCGTCGACCGACTCCCACTCTCGGGTGGGCCAGGCGACGCCGGGTGGTTGCGACAGGAACATCACAAGGTCGATCGTTTCGCCGTGACGTCGAGTGAGGCCAGTTTTCCGGTCACGTCGGGAGCCGGACCGCTCGCGATGGCGACCGCTTCAACCGGTGTTCGGGCCACCGACGCGATCCGACGGAACTCGTCGCTCACGAATCCCGACGACACCACGTGATCGAGGGCGGCGAGCAACGGGCCGTAGAAGCCGGTGCCATCGAGGAAAACCAATGGCTTCTTCACCAGACCGAGCTGATTCCACGTCAAGATCTCGAAGGCCTCATCGAAGGTTCCGAAACCTCCGGGCATGACCACGAAGCCAGCGGCGAGTTCGGCCATGCGAGCCTTGCGTTCGTGCATCGACTCGACCACGTCGAGAACCGTCAGTCCGGTGTGCGCCGTCTCGGCCCGAACCAGGTGCTCGGGGATCACCCCATGGACGAAACCGCCGGCATCGAGCACCGCGTCGGCCACGATCCCCATGAGGCCGATCCGCCCGCCGCCGTACACGAGACCGAGATCGGCCTCGACAATGGCCCGACCGAGGGCCCGCGCCTCGTCGGCGAACTCTGCCCGGGAACCCGAACTCGAACCGCAGTACACGCACACGAGACGCACGTCATCAGTGTCGCACAGAGTCGGAAGGGGTCGGGTGACGCCTGACCGTCGCACCGGCCGGCGAATTGCGATCACCACTTCGAGCCCCTCGGGACGCCCCACTAGCGTTCGGGGCGATGAGCACGACCGTGACCCCCGATCTGCAGACCGCCGCCGACGTCATCGACCTCGCCTCCCGCGTGGTGGGCAAGGGCCTTCGCCACCTCTCGGAATCCGGCGGCGCCGACATCCACCAAGTTCTCGCCTACGACCTCGCGCACGCCGCGTCGGCCGTCGAGACGGCTCGGTCGATGCTCGACTACGGCGCGAAGGGCACGCACGAAGGTCTGATCACCTGCGCGTTCACCGCCGACATGGCCCACGATCTCATGTCGAAGATTCTCAGTCGCGAAGACATGTGGGGTCTCGACGACGGAGCGCTCGATGCCGCTCGCCCGTTCGTTCGCATGTACCGCGAGCCGAGTTTCGTCGCCTCGCTCGCCGACGTTCCCGGCCCTCGCCACCTCGATGAAGACTTCGAGATGGTGCAGGACACGTTCCGATCGTTCGCCGAGAAGGTCATCTCGCCACGCGCCGAGCACGTGCACCGCTTCAACGAAGACGTTCCCGAAGAGATCATCGGTGGTCTCGCCGAGATGGGAGCCTTCGGCTTGTCAGTGCCGTCGGAGTACGGCGGATTCTCCGAAGGCGGCGAAGGCGAATACCTCGCCATGGTCGTGGCCACCGAAGAGTTGAGCCGCGGCTCACTCGGTATCGGCGGTTCGCTCATCACTCGACCCGAGATCCTCACCCGCGCCCTCGTCAAGGGTGGCACCGAGGAGCAGAAGCAGGAGTGGCTACCAAAACTTGCCACCGCCGAAGTGATGGCGGCGGTCGCCGTGACCGAGCCCGATTACGGCAGCGACGTCGCCGGCCTCAAGGTCACCGCCACTCCGGCCGAGGGTCCGAACGGTGAAGCGGGATACGTGGTGAACGGCGTGAAGACCTGGTGCACCTTCGCCGGCCGCGCCGACGTTCTCATGCTTCTCGCTCGCACCAATCCCGATCGATCGCTCACTCACAAGGGTCTCAGCCTCTTCATCGTTCCCAAGCCGCGCGGTGACGCACACGGTTTCGAGTTCACGCAACAGGTTCAGGCCAATGGTTCGACCGGGAAGATGGAGGGCCGCCCGATCGACACCATCGGGTATCGCGGTATGCACTCCTACGAGATCGCTTTCGACAACTGGTGGGTGTCGGCCAAGAACCTCATCGGCGAAGAGAGCGGACTCGGCAAGGGCTTCTACTACCAGATGGAAGGTTTCGAGAACGGCCGACTGCAGACCGCGGCGCGCGCCGTCGGCGTGATGCAGGCCGCGTACGAAGCGGCGTACGACCACGCTCACAACCGCAACGTGTTCGGCAAGAACATCAGCGAGTACCAGTTGACCCGCGTGAAGCTCGGTCGCATGGCCGTCTTGATCCAGGCCGGTCGTCAGTTCGGGTATCAGGTGTCGAAGTTGATGGCCAAGGGTGTCGGCACCACCGAAGCATCGATGGTGAAGGCGTACGTGTGCAAGGCCGCCGAGTGGGTCACGCGGGAAGCCATGCAGATCCACGGTGGATACGGCTACGCCGAGGAATACAGCGTCAGCCGCCTGTTCGTCGACGCCCGCGTGTTGTCGATCTTCGAGGGCGCCGACGAGACCCTGTGTCTCAAGGTGATCGCCCGTCGCCTCACCGAACAGTCGCGCTGACCCGGTGTTCTGGTGAGGATTTTTCACCGTATAGGTGAAGATCACGCACCAGATTCGGCATTGCGGCGCATGATCACGACCGCGTAGTCGCCATCGTCGAACGGATCGCCGTCCCAGTTCTTCCATTGTTCGAGGGGTCGGGCGCCCGCTGCCGTCGCGTCGGCCACGAACTGCGATGCGTGATAGGAGTCGGACCGGGTCTCCTGCGACCAGCCACTCACGAGAAGCCCGTCTTCGTCGAGATGCCTGATGAGATTGTGCACGATCGCGGCTTGAGATCCGGGTTCACAGAAGTTGAGGATGTTGCCGATCATGACGACGATGTCGAATCGATCGGCGATGTCGATGGAAGCGAGATCACCGACCATCCACGTGATGGTGGAGGATTTGGGTCGCGCCTTGTCGACCATGTCGGAATCGAGATCGACCGCTGTCACCGTGTGACCTCGTCGTTCGAGTTCGACGGCGAGACGACCGGTTCCGCACCCGGCGTCGAGGATCCAACACGGGCGCTCGGCGAAGTGGGTCTGCACGAGACGGGTGATCGCATCGGCTTCGCCGTGCACGTTGTCGCCTCGTTCGGCCATCGACTGCCAACGGGCGTCGTACTGATCGAGATCGATGCGCGCCCGCCATTCGGCCCAACGGGCAGACACGTTCGCCCCCTTCGGCGACCCCGAGCTTGGTGGTTCTGGCGGCAAATTCGTCATGGCTTTCACTCGATTCTGCCGCCAGTTTCACCACAGCGGAACGGGGGGACGAGATGGGCGTTAGATACTGGCGGCAAAATTCCGCGAAATAGGAGACGAATCTGCCGCCAGAACCACCAAGGAACGGCCGCGTCAGGTGAGGAGCTCGAGCAGGGAGCGGATGCGCAGGAAGTCGGCTCCGTCGTGATCGTCGTACGGATCGAGCAGAATCGGCAGCAGACCAGCGTTGCGCGCACCGCCCACGTCCATGGTCACGCTGTCACCGACGTAGGCCACTCGCGCACGTTCGATTCCGGGCAGCACTTCGAGTCCGAAGTCGAAGATGCGCGGATCGGGTTTGGCCACACCCACCACGTGGCTGTCGACTACCACGCGCACCGGGACTCCGTGTCCCGCCCCGACCTGACACACCTTGGAACGAGCCAGCACCGATTCGATTTGACCCGTGGCGTTGCTCACTACGCCGATCGGCACGTTTCTCTCGTGCAACTGACGCAGCGCTTCCACACTGTCGGAGAGTGCGTACCGCCACAGCCACGCCGAACGTGTCCGGTCGAGCACCATCGACGCCTCGTCGAGATCGTGTTCGTGCACTCCCACCGACGCGACGTAGGCCTGGTTGTAGACCGACCAATCGGATTCGGCCGAATCGGCCCGCGACTTGGCGGCCATGCCGGCGTAGTGGGCGCGGTGATAACGATCGAGTTCGTCCGCTCCCCCGTAGTACCGCAGGAGCGGGGCGACCACCTGCGGATCGGGGATCACGAAGATCCCTCCGGCATCGAAAAGAACTGCGTCGACGTCGTGTCCGTGGATCCGAAGAGAACTCGTCACGCCTCCAGGGTAGGGCGTACCCTTTCGCTGTGCGCAGTGCCCGTGATTTCTTCAAACCCCTCGCCGTCGGCGCCCCCGATCCCGTCCGCGAGATCCCCTTCCGACCCAGCCGGATGATCCACTTCTTCCCGCCGTCGAACGAGAAGATGGTCGCCAAACTTCCCGAAATCGTGCCGACCGTCGACATCATCCTCGGCAATCTCGAAGACGGCGTACCGGCCTCCGACAAAGAAGCCGCCCGCGCCGGACTCGTGAAGGTGGCCCGCACCGTTCCGATGGGCACCACCCAGCTCTGGACGCGTGTCAACAGCCTCGATTCGCCGTGGGCGCTCGACGATCTCACCACCATCGTCACCGAAGTCGGCGACAAGTTCGACGTGATCATGATTCCGAAGGTCGAAGGTCCCGAAGACATTCACTACGTCGACCGTCTGCTCGCTCAACTCGAAGCCAAGGCCGGACTCACCAAGCCGCTTCTCGTGCACGCGATTCTCGAAACCGCGCGCGGAGTCACGAACGTGGAAGAGATCTGCGGTGCATCACCACGCATGCAAGGCCTGTCGCTCGGACCCGCCGACCTGGCCGCCAATCGCCGTATGAAGACCACGCGCGTGGGAGGCGGACACCCCGACTACGTAGTGCGCCAGGATCCGAATCCGTCCGACGCCGAAGCGCCCCGTGCCACCTACCAGCAAGACCTGTGGCACTACACAATGGCTCGCATGGTCGATGCCTGCGTGATGCACGGAATCCTCCCGTTCTACGGACCCTTCGGCGACATCAAGGACGTCGTCGCGTGCGAGGACCAGTTCCGCAACGCCTACCTGCTCGGATGCGTGGGCGCATGGTCACTGCATCCGGCCCAGATCGACATCGCCCGCCGCGTCTTCAGTCCGCGACCCTCCGATGTGGCACACGCGATGCGCGTGATCGACGCGATGGGCGACGGAACCGGCGCCATCATGCTCGACGGCAAGATGGAAGACGACGCGTCGGTCAAGCAGTGTCGCGTCGTCGTGCAGCTCGCCCGCGAACTCTCGGCCCGTGATCCCGAGTTGGCCCAGGCCTACGGATTCTGAGGGAGCCGACATGAACGACATGCGCCCTCGACGTTCGGCCCTCTACATGCCGTCGTCGAACGAGAAGGCCCTCGAGAAGGCCAAGACCATTCCGGCCGATGCGCTCATCTTCGACCTCGAGGATGCCGTGGCCCCCGATGCGAAACCCGCCGCTCGCCTCAACGCAGTGGGTGCCGCACGCAGTGGAGAGTACGGCCGACGCGAGATCACCATTCGCTGCAACGGGCTCGACACGCAGTGGGGCGCCGACGACATCGCCGCCGCAGCGACGTCGGGGGCCGCAGCCGTCGTCATTCCGAAGATCAACTCGACGACCGAACTCGACGAGGTGTCGCGCCGCCTCACCGCCGCGGGTGCACCCGAGTCGATGACGATCTGGGCCATGGTCGAGACGCCGACGGCGATCTTCGACGTTCGGTCCATCGCCGCTCATCCCCGCGTCTCCACTCTCGTGATGGGAACCAACGATCTCGCCAAGGAACTCCGTGCGACGCAGATCCGCGGCCGAGCCCCCCTCGTCCCCCACCTCGCCACCGCACTTCTCGCGGCTCGCGAATCGGGCAAGTCGATTCTCGACGGAGTGTTCAACGACGTGAAGGATCTCGAGGCGTTCCGCGCCGAGTGCGAACAAGGCGCGCACATGGGATTCGACGGCAAGACGCTGATTCACCCCGGTCAGGTCGAGATCTGCAATGAGGTGTGGGCGCCGACCGCAGCCGACGTCGATCATGCGTTGCGAGTGATCGCGGCGTTCGACGAAGCACAGGCCGACGGTCGAGGAGTCATCACGGTCGACGGTCGCATGATCGAAAATCTGCACGTCGACAATGCTCGTCGAGTGCTCGCCGTGCAAGCGGCCATTGACGCTCTCGGCTGATCGACCCGACCTAGGGTGACGCCCATGAACGGGGCGCCGAAGTGGATCGCAGTCGGCGTCGGCGCAGTGGCCGGTGGCGTGTTCGGCGTCGTTCTCGGCACCACCGTCTTCAGCGACGACGAACCTCGCACCAATCTCATCACCGTCACACTTCCGTCGACCACGACATCGACGACCTTCGCGCCGACCACGACGATCTCCGACGCTCCCCTCGCCGTCGCTCCCGAGGACACGACGTCGTCGCGTCCGACGTTCGCCGACTGTGACACCTTCACCGACGTCGGCGGCGACCTTCCACTTCGACTCTGCGACCGCAGTGACACGGTGCGTTTGATTCAGAACCTTCTGAGTGGCAACGGCTTCGACATCGTGCCCGACGGAAAGTTCGGGCCCGACACCGCCGAGGCCGTGGCGGCCTTCCAGGAGTCCGTCGACCTGCGGGCCGACGGTGTGGTCGACGCCTTCACGTTCCGCGCCTTGTGCGACGGATCATCGGTCGACATCTGCGCGACGGGCTGAACACCCGTTCCGGTCACGACTTCAGCACGCTCGCGAAAAGTTCGAGGGTTCGAGCGAAGGCGATCCTCGCTGCCGCTTCGTCGTACACGTCGGGTCGGGTGTCGTTGAAGAATGCGTGGTCGGCGCCCGCGTGCACGTGCATCGTCACGTCCTTCCCCAGATCCTTCAACTGCGTTTCGAGCGCGCGCACCGCGTCAGGCCCGGCGAAGCCGTCCTTCTCGGCGTATTCGCCCACGATCTTGGCCGACAATTTCGACCAGTCGGGCTGAGCGTCGGGCCACGGGATCACGCCGTAATACGGAGCGGCGGCCGCGACGGCATCGGGGCGCTGCGTGGCGAGCACGAGCGTGAGCCCGCCACCCATGCAGAAGCCGACCACGCCGACCTTCGAGCGTCCGGTGCGCGCCTGCAGAAAATCGACCGCACCGGAAAGATCCTTGGCGGCCTCGCTCAACTTCAGAGCCATCATCAACTTGCCGGCCTCGTCGGGTTCCGACGACGCGTGGCCGTGGTACAGGTCGGGGGCGAGCGCGGTGTATCCGGCGGCGGCGAATCGATCGGCCACCTCCTCGATGTGGGGAACGAGTCCCCACCACTCCTGGATCACGATGACCCCCGGACCGCCACCATCGGCCACGTATCCCTCGCAGGTTCCACCATTCGATTCGAAGCTGACGCGTTCACCCATGCGCCCGACCGTAGCAACACGGTTCGGCGACTCGTCAACTGTTTGTCCTGTTGCAAAGAGTGGTCTGTTCACCCGAGCCTGTAACGAATAATCTGACGGAATGACCAGCCTCGAGAACCGCCCCTCCGATGCGTTCGTGAACGACCGCGCCCACGTGTTCCATTCGTGGTCGGCGCAAGGAATGATCAACCCGATCGTCGTCGCCGGCGCCGAAGGAAGCTGGATCTGGGACGACCAGGGCAACCGCTACCTCGACTTCTCGAGCCAGCTCGTCAACGTCAACATCGGGCATCAGCATCCGAAGTTGGTCGCCGCCATCCAAGAGCAAGCGGCTCGACTGTGCACCATCGCTCCCATCCATGCCAACGACATGCGCAGCGAAGCGGCTCGCCTGATCGCCGAACGTGCTCCTGGCGATCTCGACATGGTGTTCTTCACCAACGGTGGCGCCGAAGCCACCGAGAACGCGATGCGCATGGCGCGTCTCCACACCGGGCGCATGAAGGTTCTCACCACGTATCGCAGCTACCACGGCGCCACGGCCGGAGCCATCCAGGCCACTGGTGATCCACGCCGTTGGCCGAGCGAACCCGGAATGCCCGGCATCGTGAAGTTCTGGGGCCCGTATCCGTATCGCTCGGCTTTCCATTCGTCCGACGAGATCGAAGAGTCGCAGCGCGCGTTGCAGCACCTGCGCGACGTCATCATGGTCGAAGGCCCTCAGACGATCGCCGCCATCATGCTCGAGTCGGTCGTGGGCACCAACGGCATCCTGGTTCCGCCGCCCGGCTACCTCGACGGCGTGCGCTCGATCTGCGACGAATACGGAATCGTGCTCATCGCCGACGAAGTCATGTCGGGCTTCGGCCGTTGCGGTGAATGGTTCGCCATCGACGCCTGGGGCGTCACTCCCGACCTCATCTGTTTCGCCAAGGGTGTCAACTCGGGATACATCCCGCTCGGTGGTGTCATCATCAGCCGCCGGATCGCCGACACCTTCAAGGAACGTCAGTTCCCTGGCGGTCTCACCTACTCGGGTCACCCGCTGGCCTGCGCGTCGGCGGTGGCGAGCATCAACATCTTCGAGGAAGAGGGAATCATCGAGCACGCTCGACATCTCGGGCGTGACGTGATCGGTCCCGAACTCGCGAAGTTGAAAGAGAAGCACCCGAGTGTCGGAGACGTTCGCGGAATCGGGGTGTTCTGGGCGATCGAACTCGTCAAGAACCGAAAGACTCGCGAGCCGCTCGTTCCGTTCAACGCGGCCGGCGAAGCCAACGCTCCGATGGTCGAACTGATCGGTGCCTGCAAGGCTCGCGGCCTCTGGCCGTTCACACACTTCAACCGCATGCACGTGGTTCCGCCGCTCACCACGAGCGACGACGAGATGCGTCAGGGCATCGCCATCATCGACGAGGTCCTCGACCTCGCCGACAAGCGCTACGTCGGCTGAGTCCGGTTTTCTGGCGCGGGATCTTCACCCATACGGTGAAAAATCCTCACCAGAACACCGGTTAGCGGGTGGTGAGGTAGACGCCGAAGAGGGCGACCATCAATCCGAGCACGGCCAACGCACCGAGGCGTTCGTCGAACAACATCGCACCTTCCACCGTGCTGAGAGCCGGTGTGAGGAAGAACAGACTGCTCACTCGCACCGCGGCTTGACGCTGCAAGAGCCACAACATGATGAGCACGGCCGCGATCGACAGAATTCCCACCGCCCAGGCGAGCGACCACCAGAAGCGCGCGGTCGTCTCCACCTCGAATCCTTCGAAGGCGATCGATCCCACACCGAGGGCAACGGCCGCCGACGCGTATTGCACGGCTGTTCCGCGAAGCAATGGCATCGCACCGCCCTTGGCGCGCTGCAACAACGTTCCGGCCGACATGCCGAGCACCGACACCGCCATGGCCACGAGTGCGCCGGCAGTGATTCCGCTCACTCCGGCTTCGAGGCGGTCGACGACCACCGCCGTCACACCACCCACTCCGAGAGCCACTCCGATCCACTGACGATTGGTCAGTCGCTCCTCGAGAACGACGAGAGCCACCATCGACGTCACCACCGGATGAAGGCCGGCGATCAGGGCCGAGAGCCCCGAGGGCAGGTTCCAATCGGAGGCCACGAACACACCCCCGAGATACACGGCGTGCAAGGCGAGACCGGCCACCGCCGCCCACAGAACGTCGTGTCGCGAGAGCTTGGGCGCGTCGGTGGCGACGGCCCACACCCACAGGACCGCGGCCGCCACGACCATGCGCAGGAACAAGAACGTGAGGGGTCCGGCGTCGCGCGTTCCATAGCGCGCCACGATGAACCCGGTGCTCCAGAGGAGCACGAACACCACCGGCGCGAGCGACGCCGGTGATACGCGAAGCGGGCGGGCCGAAGCCCGCCCGCCTGCGTTCTCCGAAGGAGATGCCTGATCGATCAGGCGCCGCCTTCCTTCAACTCGACGGTGATCGGGGCGTAACCCGAACCCTTGGTGTCGACTCCGAGACCCTCGAGCAGAGCGAGAGCTTCGTTGACGATGTCGTTGGTGAACGCCTCGGCGTCAGGAGCTGCGGTGAGAACCGTCGAACCTTCGAGGTTCTTGGTCTCCTGCGACAACTGAGCGGTGCGATCCCAAGCGGCCTGGTCGATGACACCGGCACCACCGGCGGCCGGCCAGATGAGCTTGTTGACTTCGTTCATCTGCCACAACTGGTGCGACGCACCGAGCTTGGAGCCCTTCGACACGACGATGTCGGCGCAGGCCTGCACGTTGTCACGGCAGAAGGCCCAACCCTGAATCGACGCGGCGACGAACTTCACCGCAGTCGCGCGGTAGGCCTCGTCGGCCAGACGCTCACCCGACGCCCAGATGGCGTCCTGGAGCATGCCGACGCCCTCTTCTTCGTACGAGACGACGTTGAAGTCCTCCGGCGTGTAGAGCGCACCGGTGTCGGGGTTCACGGCTTCGAGAACCTGTGCGTACTCGTTGTAGGTCATGGCCTCGGCGGCATCGATGTCACCGGCGAGAAGAGCAGCCATGTCGAACTGCTGCTGCACCAACTCGACGTCGGCGGCCGGGTCGAGGCCGGCCTTGGTGAGCGCCGCAAAGATCTCGAACTCGTTGCCGAAGCCCCAGTTACCGATCTTCTTGCCGGCGAAATCGGCCGGCGAGGTGATGCCCGAATCCTTGAACGACACCTGGAGGGTGCCCGAACGCTGGAACACCTGGGCGATGTTCACGATGTTGGCACCGGCTTCACGGCTGGCGAGAGCCTTGGGCACCCACGACAGAGCGAAGTCGACCGCGCCATCGGCGAGCTGCTGCTGCGGAACGATGTCGACACCACCCTCGATGATGGTCACGTCGAGACACTGAGCGGCGTAGAAACCCTGATCGATCGCGGCGAAGTAACCGGCGAACTGGGCCTGTGTGAACCACTGCAGCTGCAACTTGACCGGAGTCGTGCTCTCACATTCACCAGCAGGCGCGGTCGTGGCATCGCCACCTTCGCTGCTGGACTCACCATCGTCCCCACCACAGGCGGCGACGGCCAGCGACAGAGCGACGACGCCTGCCACTGCCTTCCATCCCTTGATCCTTCTCATTCTTCCTCTTTCCTCCCCTGGGCGGTTGCCCGTGGTCTCAAGTGTGTCACAACGAGCGGACTCGTCGCCTGACACGTTTGGTGCCGCCACCGGGCGTGGCGACTCCCTCCAGCAGGCTGGAGATCAGATAGAACGTCAAGCCGAGGAGGCATGCTCCGAGCACGTAGGCCCACGCGACGGCGTTCTTCGAATTGGCGATGTTGCTGGCGATCCGGCTCCCGAGACCGTTCTGCGATCCGCCGAAGTACTCGCTCACGAAGGCGGTGATGACCGACGCCGGTGCGGCGATCTTCAGGGCGGTGAACAAATACGGTACGGCGTTCGGGACGCGCACTTTGCGCAGGATCGAGAACTCGCTGGCGGCATACGAGCGCATGAGTTCGACGTGGGTCGGACTCACCTGTGTGAGACCCCGAGCCACGTTGACCAGCACGATGAAGTACACGACGAGGGTGACCATGATGCGTCGCGGGACTTCGCTCGTGATCGAGAACATGTTGTTGAGGACCGCCACCAACACGAAGATCGGGATGGCGTTGAGGGCGACGGCTAGCGGAGTGATCAACTCGTTCAGAACCTTGTAGCGACTGAGCAGCAGGCTCATCAACGCACCGAAGGCCGTTCCGACGAGCAGACCGACGAGGGCATTGGTGCCCGACACCTTGGTGGCCCCCCAGATGAGATCGAAGTTCGTGGTGAACATCTCCCAGATCTTCGAGGGCGGGGCGAGGAAGTACGGCTTCAGGTCGAAACCCTTCACCACGAGTTCCCACGCCGCAAGGAAGCCCACGCCGAACACGAGCGGTGGCAGCACCCGACGGGCGACGGCGAGAACCCGAACGATCATCGGTCTTCGATCCCCCGGACATGATCGGTCATCTCGACGCCCCGCAAAGCCTCGCGCACGGCGGTGATTCCGGCGAAGAAGGCCGCGTTGTCGCGAGTCGCGTCGGAGCGTTCGCCTTCGATACCGACATCGACGATCTTGGTGATACGACCGGGTCGGGGCGACATGACGACCACCCGATTCGACAGATACACCGCTTCGGGAATCGAGTGAGTCACGAACACGACCGTGGTGCTCGTGCGCCGGCAGATGCTCAACAGTTCGCCCTGCATGTGCTCACGCGTCATCTCGTCGAGGGCGCCGAAGGGCTCATCCATGAGCAGGAGCGGCGGGTGCACGGCGAGGGCGCGGGCGATGGCCACGCGCTGCTGCATGCCTCCCGACAACTGCCACGGGTAGTGCTCGGCGAAGTCGGCCAACTTGACCAGTTCGAGCATCTCCATGGCTCGCTCGCGTCGCTTGGCCTTGTCCCAGCCCTTCAGTTCGAGCGGAAGTTCGATGTTCTTGGCGACGGTACGCCATTCGAATAGCCCCGACTGCTGGAAGGCCATGCCGTAGTCCTGGTCGAGACGGGCTTGCTTGGGAGTCTTGCCGTTGACGCTGATCGAACCCGACGAGGGCTCGAGCAAATTGGCGATCAACCGAAGCAACGTGGACTTGCCGCATCCCGACGGACCGATGAGCGACACGAACTCACCCGACGCGATCGAGAGGTCGACGCCCACCAATGCATCGACCTGATTGGCCGACCCCTGGTTGAAGATCTTGCCGAGGTTGCTGATGTCGACCGCGCTCATGCGGTGGCCTCCTTGGGACGATTGCGCATCATGTAGACGTCGGCGAGAGTGACGAGGCCCGACATCGCCAGTCCGAGCAGCGCTGCCCCGAACACCGCCGTGAACACCTTGGCTGGATCACTGGTGGCTTCGCGGGCGTACTCGATGATGAGGCGGCCGATACCACCCTTCAGTCCCGTCGAGATCTCGGCCACCACCACTCCGATCACCGACGACGATGCGGCGAGCTTGAGTGCCGGGACGAGGAACGGCACCGACGCCGGCAGGCGCAACTTGAACAACGTCTGCGTCCACGACGCGGCGTAGCTGTTCATGAGTTCGACCGAGGCCGCCGACGGGGACTGCAGACCGCGCAACGCGCCGACGGCCACCGGGAAGAAGGCGAGGAATGCGCCGAGCACCGATGCCGACAGCCATCGCGGCCAACTCCATCCGAACACTTCGATCTTGCCGCCCCACGACACGACGAGCGGAGCGAGGGCGATCAGCGGAACCGTTTGCGAGACGACGAGATACGGCAGGATGCCGCGTTCGGCGACCTTGAACCGGGCCATGAGGACGGCGAGCAACATGCCGAGCACCGCGCCGACGACGAAGCCCACCATCGCGAGCCGGAACGAGAACCAAGCGCCCGCCAACACCACGCGCCAGATCTGTCGACTCGAACCTCGCAATTCCGGATCGCCGTAACGCGAGAGCATTTCCCAGACGTGCGGCATCGCCCGATCGTTGGACCGCGGGAGGAGGCTCCATCCGAAGACCTTCCCGCCATCCTCCGGACCGACGACCTTGTAGACCTCCCACAGCACCGCCACCAACAGCAGCGAGCCGACGAACAGGAGGACGCGCTTCATCGGTGGGGCTCAGCTCTTCGCCTGGACGTGTTCGGCGATGGCCGGAATGACCTTTTCGCCGTAGGCCTGCAGGGTCTCGTCCTTGGCGTCGTGTTGCAGGTAAATCGAGAACTGATCGACACCGAGTTCCTTCAATTGCACGAGGCGGTCGATCTGGGTCTGCACCGGTCCGACGATGCAGAAACGATCGACGATCTCGTCGGGCACGAATGTGGTGTGCGTGTTTCCGGCCTGTCCGTGCTGGTTGTAGTCGTAACCCTCACGGCCCTTGATGTAATCGGTGAGTGCGGCGGGGACGTTGGAGTTCTCGCCGTACCGCTCGACGATGTCGGCGACGTGGTTGCCCACCATGCCGCCGAACCAACGACACTGCTCACGAGCGTGAGCAAGATGAGCAGCGCTCCCGTCGGTCACGTAGGCCGGAGCCGCCACACAGATCTTCACGCTCTTCGGATCACGACCGGCCGCAACGGCGGCGTCACGCACCGCGCGAATGGTCCATTCGGCGATGCTCAGGTCGGCCAACTGCAGGATGAAACCGTCGCCGACCTCGCCGGTGAGGGCGAGCGCCTTCGGGCCGTAGGCCGCCACCCACACCTCGGCTCGCGACTTTGATGCCCAGGGCAAGCGGAGTGACGCACCCTTGTAATCGACCGCACGACCGTTGGCGAGTTCGCGGATCACGTGGATGCTCTCGCGCAGCGTGGCCAGAGTGGTCGGCTTGCCGTTGGTGACGCGCACCGCCGAGTCACCGCGCCCGATGCCGATGACCGTTCGGTTACCGAACATCTCGTTGAGCGTGGCGAAGGCACTCGCGGTGACCGTCCAGTCGCGGGTGGCCGGATTGGTGACCATGGGTCCGACGATCACGTTGCGCGTCTCGTTGAGGATCTGCGTGAAGATCGGGAACGGTTCCTCCCACAGGATGTGGCTGTCGAAGGTCCAGACGTGGCTGAAACCGAAGGTTTCGGCCCGCTTGGCGAGATCGACCACACGCGATGCGGGCGGAGTTGTCTGGAGTACGACGCCGATGTCCATGGTCAGCGATTCTGCGGGAATCCGAGGTCGACCTTGCTCGTGCGTGGATCGGGCCAACGCGACGTGACGACCTTGCTGCGGGTGAAGAAGTTGATCCCCTCGGGGCCGTACATGTGCTGATCGCCGAAGAGCGACGCCTTCCAACCACCGAACGAGTAGTACGACACCGGAACCGGAATCGGCACGTTGATGCCCACCATGCCGACGTTCACGTCGAACTGGAACTGGCGGGCGACGCCACCATCACGGGTGAAGATCGCCGTGCCGTTGCCGAACTGGTTGTCGTTGATGAGCTCCAAGCCCTCTTCGTAACTCGACACTCGGACCATCGACAACACCGGTCCGAAGATCTCGTCGTCGTAGCACTTCATACCGGGCTTCACGTTGTCGATGAGACTCGGCTTCAAGAAGAAGCCCTCACCCGGTGCACCCTCGCGGCCGTCGACGAGCACCTTGGCGCCCTCACCAGCGGCACCAGCGACATAACCGGCGACCTTGTCGCGATGCTCAGCCGAGATGAGCGGTCCCATTTCGGCAGACGGATCGGTTCCCGGACCGACCTTCACGTTGGGAATTCGATCCTTGACCTTGGCCGCCAATTCGTCGGCGATGGAGTCGACGGCGAGCACGACCGAGATGGCCATGCAGCGCTCACCGGCCGAGCCGTAGGCCGCGCTCACGAGCGCGTCGGCGGCCATGTCGAGATCGGCATCGGGAAGAACGAGCATGTGGTTCTTCGCACCACCGAGTGCCTGCACGCGCTTGCCGTTACGGGTACCAGTCTCGTAGATGTACTTGGCGATGGGTGTGGAGCCCACGAAACTCACCGCCGACACGTCGGGGTGATCGAGCAGGCGGTCGACCGCGAGTTTGTCGCCGTGCACCACGTTGAAACATCCATCGGGAAGGCCGGCTTGCTTCAGCAACTCGGCGATGAACATCGAGGCCGACGGATCCTTCTCGGACGGCTTGAGGACGAAGGTGTTGCCGCACGCCAGAGCGTTGGCGAACATCCACATCGGCACCATGGCCGGGAAGTTGAACGGAGTGATGCCGGCCACCACACCGAGAGGCTGACGAATGTTGTACACGTCGACGCCCACCGAGGCCTGCTCGCTGTAGCCACCCTTCAGGAGGTTGGGGACGCCGCAGGCGAATTCGATGTTCTCGAGACCGCGAGCGACTTCACCGAGCGCATCGGAGAGCACCTTGCCGTGCTCCTTGGTGAGCAGGCTCGCGATCTCCTTGCGGTTGGCGGCCACCAACTCGCGCATGTGGAACATGATTTCGGCCCGACGCGACAGGTTGGTCGAGCGCCAGGCCGGCAACGCCGCCTTGGCCGTGGCCACGGCTTGGTCGACCTCCGACACGTCGGCGAAACCGACCTCACCCTGCACCTGTCCGGTTGCCGGGTCGAACACCTTGCCGGAACGACCCGACTTGCTGGCGACAGCCTTGCCGTCGATCCAGTGATCGATGCGATACATGGGACCTGCTTTCTTGTTGACTGTCTCGGGGGGAATCAGACGAGGTACTGCGACAAGCCGCGCTTGATGTACTGACCATGGCCCTTGCGGCCGTGGAACGCGTCGTTCTCGATGACGACCGAACCACGCGAGAGAACGGTGTCGACCTTGCCGTCGATGACCCATCCTTCCCACGCCGAGTGATCCATGTTCATGTGGTGCTTGTCGTTGATGCCGATCTTCGTCTTGGTGTTCGGATCCCACACCACGACGTCGGCGTCGGAACCGGGGGCGATGACACCCTTCTTCGGGTACATGCCGAACATGCGCGCCGGAGTGGTGCAGCAGGTTTCCACCCAACGCTCGAGAGTCAACTCACCGGCGACCACACCCTGATAGATGAGTTCCATGCGGTGCTCGACACCACCGATGCCGTTCGGGATCTTGGAGAAATCACCGAGACCGAGCTCTTTTTGATCCTTGAAGCAGAACGGGCAATGGTCGGTGGAGACGACGGCCAGCTCGTTCATGCGCAGGCCCTTCCAGAGATCCCCCTGATGACCGTGACCCATCTGACCGATGTAGTGCGGATCGTTGTCGCGTGAGCGAACCGGCGTGGAGCAGACCCACTTGGATCCTTCGAATCCGGGCTGACCGAGAGTTTCTTCGAGAGTGAGCCACAGATACTGCGGACAGGTCTCGGCGAACACGTTGCGACCGTGATGACGGGCCGCCGCGACTTCGTTGAGCGCGTCACCGGCCGACATGTGCACGATGTAGAGCGGAACGTTGCCGGCGACGTGCGACAAGACGATGGCGCGGTGAGTGGCCTCGGCCTCGAGCGGTGACGGGCGGGTGTACGAGTGGAACCGCGGATCGGACTCGCCTCGAGCAAGAGCCTGCTGCACCAACACGTCGATCGCGATGCCGTTCTCGGCGTGCATCATGATCATCGCGCCGCATTCGGCGGCGGTCTGCATGGCGCGCAGGATCTGGCCGTCGTCGGAGTAGAAGACCCCCGGATACGCCATGAACAACTTGAACGACGAGATGCCCTCGTGTTCGGTGAGGTACTTCATGGCTTTCAACGACTGATCGTCGACACCACCGATGATCTGGTGGAACGCGTAGTCGATGGCGCACTGGCCCTCGGCCTTACGGTGCCATTCGGCGAGTCCGTCGAACACGTTCTCGCCGTAACGCTGCACCGCCATGTCGACGATGGTCGTGACACCGCCCCAGGCCGCGGCCTGCGAACCCGTCTCGAAGGTGTCGGAGGCGAAGGTTCCACCGAAGGGCAACTCCATGTGAGTGTGCACGTCGACGCCACCCGGGATGACGTACTTGCCGTTGGCGTCGATGACCTTGTCGCAACCCTGTTCGACCCCGGCGAAATATCCGCGACTGCCGACGGCCGTGATGGTCTCACCATCGATCAGGACGTCGTTGTCGTGCACGCCCGTGGGTGAAATCACCCGACCGTTCTTGATGAGGATCTTGCCCATTCCCCTCCCCTTTCGTGGTGTGGATCCGGTGCTTCTGGCGATCTACGGCTCGACGAGTTCGTCGTACGCATCGGGACGGCGATCACGATAGAACGCCCACCGATCACGCACTTCCTGCAACTTCTTCATGTCGAGGTCGCGCACGATGAGCTCGGGCTTGTAGGGATCGCCCACCTCGCCGACGAACTTGCCTTCGGGATCGACGAAGTAACTCTGCCCGTAGAAGTCGTTCTCGCCGAGTGGCTCGATGCCCACGCGGTTGATCGCCCCGACGTAATAGATGTTGGCGACCGCGGCAGCCGGCTGCTCGACCCGCCAGATGTATTCCGACAGACCACGATGCGTGGCCGACGGATTGAAGACGATCTTGGCTCCGTTGAGTCCGAGCGCACGCCAGCCCTCCGGGAAGTGGCGGTCGTAGCAGATGTACACGCCGACCTTGCCGACCGCGGTGTCGAACACCGGATAGCCACCATTTCCGGGCTTGAAATAGAACTTCTCCCAGAAACCCTTCACCTGCGGGATGTGCTGCTTGCGGTACTTGCCGAGGTACGTACCGTCGGCATCGATCACGGCGGCGGTGTTGTAGTACACGCCCGGCTGGTGCACCTCGTACATCGGGAGCACGAGCACGATGCCGAGTTCCTTCGCGATGCTCTGGAAGCGTTGCGTGGTCGGACCATCGGGGATGTACTCGGTGTAGCCGTAGTACTCCGAATCCTGCACCTGACAGAAGTACGGGCCGTAGAAGAGTTCCTGGAAGCACATGACCTGAGCACCCTGCTTGGCGGCCTCGTGCACGGCGGCCTCGTGCTTGTCGATCATCGCGTCCTTGGTGCCGGCCCAATCGGTTTGCAGCAGAGCTGCTCGCACGACGTCACGTTCCATCTCGATCTCCCCTCACGTCGGCCCAACGGCTCGAAACGATGTCCTCAGAGTAATTGGCACACGGAAAAGGGGACAATGCCATTATTGTGCCAGGACAATCGTTCACGATTTCGAAACACCCGCCATGATCGACCTCATCCAACACACCATCGACGATCGCAGTGCGCGGGGAATCGCGACCGCCATCGGCCGACTCGTGTCATCGGGCGAACTCGCCGTCGGCACTCGCCTGCCGACGGTGCGTCAACTCTCCAAACGGCTCGGCGTCTCACCCACCACGGTCGGTGAAGCGTGGCGAGCCCTGGCCGACATCGGTGCCATCGAAACACTCGGACGAAACGGCTCCTTCGTCCGCCAGCCGACCGGACCCGGATCGCCGCGCCGATATCGCCGCCTGGTCGCCGATCCCGACGACCGCGGCCACTTCCGGATCGATCTGTCGACTGGCACACCCGATGCCGCCCTCCTCCCCGACCTCGGGCCGGCCCTCGCCCACATCAGCGGTCGATCCCTGACGAGCAGCTATCTCGATCACGCGGTGCTCCCCGATCTCGAGGCGGCCCTGCGTGCCACCTGGCCGTTCGATCCCGACGAACTCACCGTGGTCGACGGCGCTCTCGATGCCCTCGACCGCATCGCCCAGGTGGTCGTGCACCTCGGCGATCGGGTGATCGTCGAGCATCCCACCTTCCCGCCGTTGCTCGATCTGCTCGACCGCATCGGTGCCGTGGTGATCGGTGTCGGCCTCGACGAAGAGGGGGTGCGTCTCGACGAACTCGAGCGCGCACTCGCCACGTCACCGACGGCGGTTTTCCTCCAGCCACGTGCACAGAACCCGACCGGTATCACGATGACCGCCCGGCGCGCACGCGACATCGCTCGACTCATCGCTGCGTCACCGAACGGTTCGCGCATCGTGGTGGTCGAGGACGATCACTCGGGAGACATCGCACAAGGTGAACCGGTCAGCGTCGGCGAGCATCTGGCCGCACAAACCGTGCACATTCGCAGTTATTCGAAGAGCCACGGCCCCGATCTTCGTCTGGCAGCCGTCGCCGGCGCAGGTGACGTGATCACCACGGTTGCCAACCGCCGCATGCTCGGCCCCGGTTGGAGCAGCCGCATCCTCCAGGCCGTGTTGCTCGAACTACTCGACGATTCATCAACTCTGCGCACCCTCGATCACGCGCGGCGAGAATACGCCGAGCGACGACGACGCGTGGTCGACGTTCTCGCCGCGGCCGGAGTCACGACCACCGGAACCGACGGAATCAACTTGTGGGTGCACGTCGCCGACGAACGCGGCGCTCTCGTCAATCTCGCCGCCCAGGGAATCGGGGCCGCTCCGGGCGAACCGTTCCTCGTCGACGAACATCCACCGGCATTACGACTCACGGTCGGGTTACTCGGACCGTCGGCCGACCTCGACGCCACCGCAGCGACGATCGCGGCCGCCGCATCGATGAGCACCGACACGCGTCGCGGACAGCGTTGACGAACGACGCGAAGAAGTCAGTGACTCAGTATCCGCTGAGCTTGGTGTGGTCCCACGACACGACGTTCTCGACGTCGATCTGAATACCGAGACGCTTCTTGGCCTGAGCCTCGAGGAACGGCATCGCCGCGTCGCTGATCGCGCCTTCCCCGTTGTACTTCAGACCGACGGCCTTGCCGATCGAGAGAACGGTGTCGTAATCGTCGATGATGCGGCCGGAACCGACCAGCTCGACACCCTTCAACTGGTCGTAGGAGTCGCCACTCTCGATGAGGCCGGTGATCTTGGCGTCCCGTCGCAGATTGACGATCTTCTGGCTCTTGCCGAAGGTCCAGAAGGTGACCTTGCCGTCCATCACCACGTACCACATGGCCACGAGATGGGGATGTCCGGTGGGTCCGATGGTGGCGATGTTGAGGATCGTCTGGTCCTCGAGATACGCCGACAGTTCGGCATCGGTCATCATGATCGAAGAACGCTTGTTGCCCATGGGACGACCCTAGACCAGCCCATCGGTTGCGCTACCGTTGACGACGTGGTTGCGACCCCTTCCCCCACCATCGCCCTCGACCCGATCGGCGCCGAATCACGGCCCCTCTCGGAGTGGCTGACCACCTTCCACCTGGCATCGGTCGTCCTCGATCCGTACACCAACGAGAGCTCCTGGATCCTCGACACCGCCGCCCGCATCCTGCGTGGCTTCGCCGGTGCCGCGGTCCGCGTCAACTTCGTGATCACGGCCACCGAGGACGAGGCCCGCACCTTCCTCGGGCCCCTCGCCAAGGAGTTCTTGGTGTTCGCCGATCCCGATCGCGCCTTCGTCCGCGGTCTCGGACTCTCGTCGTTGCCCGCCTTCGTGTTCCTTCGCTCCGATGGCACGGTGCCAGCGGCCGCCGAAGGCTGGGATGCGTTGCAGTGGCGAGCCGTCGCCAAGTCGATCGCCGACACCACGGCATGGTCGGTCCCGGCCATTCCTTCTCCTGGTGATCCGGTGTCGTTCCACGGCACCCCGGCTGTGGCCTGACACCCTCTGAACGTCGTTCCGCGCACCGATCTGCCGATCGAAGACGTCGTCGACGACGTCCGCGCCGCTCTCACACAGGGCACCTCGTGTGTTCTCGTCGCACCACCCGGTGCCGGTAAATCGACTCTGCTTCCGCTGCGACTCCTCGAGGCCCACTGGTTGAACGGACGCCGCATCGTCATGCTCGAGCCGCGGCGACTCGCCGCGCGGGCGACCGCTCGCCGTCTCGCTCACCTGTTGGGCGACGAACCCGGTGGAGTGGTCGGCTACCAGACCCGCGACGAACGACGCATCGGTCCGTCGACCCGGCTCGAAGTCGTGACCGAAGGAATCCTGACGCGCCGTCTGCAATCCGACCCCGAGTTGCCGGGTGTCGGGCTCGTCATCTTCGACGAAGTGCACGAGCGCAACCTGCCCACCGATGTGGGCCTTGCGCTGTGTCTCGACGCGCGGCGCACATTGCGACCCGACCTGCGAGTACTGGCCATGTCGGCCACTGCCGAAGCCGTGTCGTTGGCACGCTTGTTGGGCGGGGCGCCCGTCGTCGAGAGTGCTGGTCGCCAGTTTCCGGTCGAGGTTCGCTGGGCGCCACCCACGAAACAACAACGGCTCGACGACGCCGTCGCATCCACGGTCACGCGCGCGTTACGCGAATGCGATGGAGACGTTCTCGTCTTCCTGCCCGGGATCGGAGAGATCAATCGCGTGCAGTCGGCCTTGCTGGTCGGTGACGGCGTCGATGTGTATCCGTTGGCAGGTGCGCTATCGGTGAGCGATCAGGATCGCGCGCTCGCTCCCTCTCCACCCGGACGACGTCGCGTGGTTCTCTCGACCGACATCGCCGAGACGAGCCTCACGGTCGACGGCGTCTCGGTGGTCGTCGACGCCGGAGAAGCGCGCGTGCCGCGTTACGACCCGCGCACCGGCATGACGCGACTCACGACGATTCCCACGTCGCGCGCTTCGGCCGATCAACGTGCGGGACGCGCCGGACGACTCGGCCCCGGAGTCGCGTATCGCTGCTGGAGCAAACTCGAACACGGAACTCGACGCGCTCACCTCGGTGCCGAGATCCTGTCGGTCGACCTCTGTGGATTCGTCCTCGAGATCACCGCCTGGGGAACTCCGCTCGACGAACTCGAATTCGTCGACGCGCCTCCACCCGCCGCTTTGCAGCAGGCCCGTGAGGTACTCCGCATGCTCGGCGCAATCGATTCAGAGGATCGCCTGACCGAGGTCGGTCGACGCATGCTCACCGTTCCCGTGCACCCTCGTCTCGCGCACATGATCGTGTCGTGCGACTCGACCGATCGCGGTCTCGCGTGCGCGATCGCCGCTCTGCTCGATGATCGTGACGTGATGCGCGGTCGCCCCGACGACGTGCCCATCGACATCGGATTGCGATTGCAATGCGCCACGGGTGCGGTGTCGGACGATCGCGTCGATCGCCGTGCCGTGGCCCGCTGGCGCGACCGGGCACTCGATCTCGCTCGCCGTGTCGGTTCCGACCTCGACTGGTCGTCGATCGAGCCGGACCACGCGGGCCGCGTCCTGCTTCTCGCGCACCCCGATCGGCTGGCCGTGCGCCGCCAGCCCGGCCAATTCCAGATGCGCAACGGATCGGCGGCATGGTGTCGACCGACCGACCCGTTGGCCGCTGAATCATTCCTCGTCGCCGCCGATCTCGACGGTGATCGCAAGAACGCACGCATCCGTCTCGCGGCCGCCGTCGACGAGGCCACGATTCGTGACGTTCTCGCCGATCAGGTCGTCGAAGAATCGAACGTGGTCTGGGACAAGGAGAAGCGTGACATCGTCGAACGAGTCACGCGTCGACTCGATCGCATGACGTTGTCCGATGTCCGACGTCGACCGTCGCCATCGGCAGAAGTTCAACGTGTGCTGTGCGAGCGCATCGTCGCATCACGCCTCGCCCTCCTCCCCTGGACAACCGCCTCCACCGAGTTGCGCAGCCGAGTCGCTTTTCTACGGCGCGAGATCGGCGAACCGTGGCCCGACTGGAGCGACTCAGCCCTCGTCGCATCGGCCGACCACTGGCTCGAGCCGTACCTCGCGGGCATGACCTCGTCGAGTGATGTCTCCTCGCTCGACGTATCCATGCTCCTGCGATCGCAACTGCCGTGGCCCGAAGGTTCTCGTCTCGACGAACTCGCTCCGACGCGCCTCGATCTGGCCAGTGGACGATCGATCACCATCGACTACACGAGCGGAGTCGCCGAAGGAACCGCCCCGGTCGTTCCGATTCGAGTGCAGGATCTGTTCGGCACGAAGGAGCATCCATCGATCGCCGGCGGCCGCGTGCGGCTCGTACTGCAACTCCTCTCACCCGCCGATCGCCCGATTCAGATCACGTCCGATCTGCCGGGTTTCTGGGCGGGATCATGGAGCGAGGTGCGCAAGGAAATGGCCGGGCGTTACCCCAAACATCAGTGGCCCGACGACCCGGCCAACGCCGATCCGAAACGACTGAAAGATCGCTGATGATCGCGATCGACATCGCCGGCCTGTCGCTACCGGTCGTGCTGCTGTGCACCGTGCTCGCCTTGATCGGCTCCACGATCCAAGGAACCCTCGGCTTCGGGCTCGGAATGCTCACGTCACCGATCTTCGCCATGATCGATCCCGGATTCGTACCGGTCGCCTTGATGGTCGCCGTGCTTCCGCTCACTTTCGGCGTGGCGATTCGTGATCGCTCGCACATCGATTCCTCCGGCTTCGGTTGGGCGCTTCTCGGACGATTTCCCGGAGTGTTCCTCGGCGTCGTCGCATTGCGCGCCATGAGTCACGACACCCTCGCGTATGCGGTGTCGGGCGCCGTGTTGCTCGCCGTTCTCGTCTCGGTCGTCACGGCGCGACGTGGCCAGGTCATCCCCACCAATGCATCCACCCTCACCGGTGCTGGCTTCGCCTCCGGATTCATGGGAACGGTCACGTCGATCGGTGGGCCACCCATCGCGCTCGTGTACAGCCACGGTGAACCACGAACCGTTCGCGCAACCATCGCAGCCTTCTTCAGCGTCGGGGCGATGATCACCGTGATCGGCCTCGTCCTGTCGGGCGAGATCGGACGACACGAACTGGCTCTGACGGCGGTGATCCTCCCCGGAGTCGTCGGAGGACTTCCGTTGTCGTCGCGACTCGCCCACCGCCTGTCGCCCCAGGTCTTGCGTCCGCTCATTCTCGTGCTTTGCGCATTTTCCGGAACATTGCTTCTGGTACGCACCGCGCTGTGACGAGCGCCGATCAGGCATCACGAATCACCGGGTTCGGCTCCGTGCGCCTAGCGTGAACCCATGGCCGAATTCGCCTTCACCGAACTCCTCCCCCTGGGCCCCGACACCACGCCGTATCGCTTGGTGAGCACCGAAGGGGTCAGCACCTTCGAGACCTCCGCCGGAACGTTCCTGCGCGTCGAGCCCGAAGCATTGACCCTTCTCACTCAGGAGGCGATGCGCGACATCGCTCACTTCTTGCGACCTGGACACTTGCAGCAACTGCGCATGATCCTCGACGATCCCGAGGCGAGCGACAACGACCGCTTCGTCGCCCTCGATCTGCTCAAGAACGCGGCCATTTCCGCCGGTGGCGTGTTGCCGATGTGCCAGGACACCGGAACCGCGATCGTGAAAGCGAAGAAGGGTCAGTTCGTGTTCACCGGTGGAGGCGACGAAGAAGCCATCGCGCGCGGCGTCTACAACACATATCTCACGAGCAATCTGCGTTACAGCCAGATGGCGCCACTCACCATGTACGACGAAGTGAACACCGGCAACAATCTTCCAGCCGAGATCAAGATCGCTGCCACTGATGGTGATGCCTACAAGTTCCTCTTCATGGCCAAAGGCGGCGGTAGTGCGAACAAGTCGTACTTGTTCCAGGAGACCAAGGCTCTCTTGAACGACAAGACCTTGTTCCCGTGGCTGTTCGAGAAAATGAAGTCGCTCGGAACCGCAGCCTGCCCGCCGTACCACCTCGCCGTGGTCATCGGTGGGACCTCGGCCGAACACGCCGTCGAAACCGCGAAGCTGGCGAGCACGCGTTATCTCGACTCTCTTCCGACGACCGGATCGAAACTCGGTCATGCGTTCCGCGACATCGAGATGGAAGCGCGCGTTCTCAAGTTGTCGCAGGAAACCGGGATCGGCGCGCAGTTCGGCGGCAAGTACTTCTGCCACGACGTCCGCGTGATCCGTCTTCCGCGACATGGTGCGTCGTGCCCCGTCGCGATGGCGGTGTCATGTTCGGCCGACCGGCAGGCACTCGGAAAGATCACGCGCGACGGAGTCTTCCTCGAACAACTCGAAACCGATCCGGCCCACTATCTGCCCGAGGTGACCGAGGCCGATCTCGACGGCAGCGCCGTGGTGCACATCGACTTGAACCGACCGATGAGCGAGATTCGCGCCGAGTTGTCGAAGTATCCCGTGAAGACACGCGTGATGCTGACCGGACCGATGGTCGTCGCGCGCGACATCGCCCACGCCAAGTTGAAGGAACGTATCGATGCGGGTCAGGGCCTCCCGGAGTATCTGAAGGACATGGCGGTGTACTACGCCGGCCCGGCCAAGACGCCCGAGGGAATGGCGAGCGGTTCGTTCGGCCCCACGACGGCTGGTCGTATGGACAGCTACGTCGACGAGTTCCAAGCCAACGGCGGCAGTTTCGTGATGCTCGCCAAGGGCAATCGATCACGTGCGGTGACCGATGCGTGCAAGAAGCACGGCGGGTTCTACCTCGGTTCGATCGGTGGCCCGGCAGCTCGGTTGGCTCAGGACTGCATCACCAAGGTCGAGGTGTTGGAGTACCCCGAGTTGGGTATGGAGGCGGTGTGGAAGATCGAGGTTCAGGACTTCCCGGCCTTCATCGTGGTGGACGACAAGGGCAACGACTTCTTCGACCTCGTCAACCGCCCCTACTCCGGCTCGACCCCCACCTCGACCCCCGTCACCCTTTCCTGAGCAATTCGCCCACTCTGTAGCGCTGGCTACTTCTAGGTGGCGTCTTCTGTACAGAGTGGGTGATTTGTGGGGGGTTTCAGGGGTGGGGGTGAACGAGGTTGCCGAGGTCGGATTCGCCCTTTTTGGTCTGGCCGCCATCGCGCAGAAAGCGTTCCATGGCCTCTCTCGTTCCCGGACCGCCGAGGGTCGACGAGAACGCATTGCCTTCGGCCAGAAGATCCTCTTCGACCTCCTTCTCGGCCCGCAGTACCGCCGCCTTGGCAGCCGCCACGGCGTGCGGCGGATACGACGCGATCCGTGTCGCCAATCGCTCGACGTGCGGCCACAGCTTCTTCTTCGACAACGACCGATTCACCCAACCCCACTCCTCGGCGAGTTCCGCATCCACGTCGTCGCAACCGAGGATCACCTCGAGGGCCCGTGAACGACCGATCAGTCGTGGAAGGCGCTGAGTTCCACTTCCACCGGGAAGGATCCCGAGTGCGACCTCCGGTTGATTGAAGACGGCACCAGCGCGCTTCTTCGACGGCTTGAGCGCGAAGCGCATGTCGCAGCTGAGTGCGAGTTCGCTCCCACCACCACCGACACGTCCCTCGATCACCGCGATGGTCGCCTTGGGCATCGTGCGCAGGTTTTCGCACATGACGTGGTAGGCGTTGAGCGTCGTCGACGGGGGCTGATCGGTCGGAAAGGTGAGAATCGCCTCGACGTCGAAATGCGCGATGAAGAAATCCGGATTCGCCGACGACAAGATCACGACACGAACATCGTCGTCGACAGCGAGCTCGGAGATGATGCGGGCAGTTTCGGCGAAGAGGGCGACCGTGAAGAGATTGATCGGCGGACTATCGAACACGACACGGGCGATGCCACCGGCCCTCTCGACCCGAACTCCGGTCATGTTCCCTCCTTGCCGTCGAAGGACTACGCGAGCAGTTTCTTGATCGCGTTGCGCGTATCGGCGATTTCGTCCGGCGTTCCGCCGAATTCAACTGCCGCGAAATCGGTCACGCCCATGTCGGCGAGGGCCGAAATGCGATCCAGGACTTCCGACTCCGAGCCGGCGATCGCGATGTCGGCCGGACCGGCGGCACCTTCCTTGTCGAGCATGGCTCGATAGCTCGGAAGCTGTCCGTAGATGACGAACACCTTGGCGGCACGCTCGTGGGCCGCGGCGACATCCTTGGTCACACACACGGGAAGTGCGGCGATCACGCGCGCCGAATCACGCCCGAACTTGTCGGCCGCTGCCTTGATCGTCGGAATCGTGTGATTCTTCAGTGTCTGCGGGCCGGTGCACCACGTGAGAGTTCCGTCGGCGAGGGCGGCGGTGACGTTGAGCATCTGCTCACCGAGTGCGGCCACGACCACTCCTGGTCGCGTCCCACCCGGCACGCTGATGCCACCGTTCACACGGAATGCTTCACCGGCGTGCGATACCGGCTTGCCCTCGAGGAGCGGCATCATCACTTCGAGGTACTCACGCATATGACGCACCGGCTTGTCGAAGCTCATCCCCCACATGCCTTCCACGACCATCTGATGGCTGAGGCCGATGCCGAGGCAGAGTCGGCCGTCGGTGGCGGCGTTCACGGTGAGAGCCTGCTGCGCCATCATCATCGGATGACGGGGGTACGTCGGGACGACGCTGGTCCCGAGCTCGATGCGAGGTACTTCACGCCCGATGACGGCGAGTGCTGTGAGCGCATCGTGATTGAAGATCTGTGGCACCCAGAAGCTGGCGAAACCATCCTTCTCGGCTCGTGCCGCCTCCGCAATCATCGACCCGAGGGTCCCGTCATTGGCCGATCCACCGAAAATTCCGACGCGCATGCCCGCACCCTAACCGCCGAAATCCTCCCACTCTGTACAGAAGACGCCACCTGGAAGTAGCCAGCGCTACAGGGTGGGTGAATTGTTCAGGAAAGGGAGACGAGGTCGAGCCAGGAGGAGGAGAAGTAGTCGACGTCTCCGTCGGGCATCAACAGCACCTTGGTCGGCTTCAACTTCTCGACGAACTCGGTGTCGTGGCTCACGAAGACGATCGCGCCCTTCCATCCCGACAACGCCTCGGCCACCGCATCACGGCTCGGCGGGTCGAGATTGTTGGTCGGTTCATCGAGCAGCAACATGTTGTTGCGGCCGACCATCAGCATCGCGAGTGCCAATTTCGTCTTCTCTCCACCCGACAAGGTGCCCGACTTCTGGAACACCTTCTCTCCGGTGAGCCCGAACATGCCGAGCAGTCCTCGCAGTTCGGTCTCGGTGAGTTGAACGCCGGGCGGAACCTCGCGCCGAATGTTGTCGAGCAGCGACGCCGACGTGTCGAGATTGTCGTGCTCCTGGGCGTAATACCCGACATGGACCTGGTGCCCGAATCGGAAATCACCGAGGTCGGCCGACGTCTCGCCGGCCAGGATGCGCAACAGACTCGTCTTTCCGGCACCGTTCAATCCGAGCACGAGCAGCCGCTCACCACGGCCGAGATCGAACGTGACGTCCTCGAACACCGGCGGTCCGCCGTAGCCCTTGCACAAATGCTCGGCGAACACGACGGTCTGTCCACACGGCGGCGGATCGGGGAATCGCACGCGAATGCTCTTCTGCGACGTCGGGGCGACGACACGCTCACCTTCGAGTCGGTCGATGCGCTTCTCGATGCTGTGCGCCATGGCGGCCTTGGTCGCCTTGGCGCCGAAGCGATCGACCACGGTCTGCAGGCGCTGGATCTCCTTGGCTTGCAGGACGGCCTTCTTGGCCAGACGAATCTCGTCCTCGGCACGCGCCTTGCGGTACTGGCTGTAAGTGCCGCGGTATTCGACGATCTGTCCGGTCGCGTCCTCGGCGGGACGATCGAGATGCAACACGCGCGTGATCGCCTCGTCGAGCAGATCGAGGTCGTGGCTGATCACCAACAGTGCACCCCGATACTGGCGAAGGAACTGCAGCAACCAGGTCTTCGCGTCGACGTCGAGGTGGTTGGTCGGTTCGTCGAGCAAGAGCGCGTCGCTACCGGCGAACAAGATGCGCGACAACTCGACGCGCCGCCTCTCGCCACCGGAGAGCACGCCGACCGGCAATGCGAGTCGAGCGGATTGAAGTCCGAGTCCGGCGGCGATCGAACGCGCCTCGCTCTCGGCGGCGTACCCGCCCTTCAACGCGAACTCTTCCTCGGCTCGCGAGTACCGCGCGACATTGCGTTCGCTCGCCTCTTCCTCCATGGCGATCCGCAATTTCTCGAGCCGGGCCAACTCCTCGTCGACCTGGCGCCCCGACAACACGTGAGAGATCGCCGTGCGACCGTCGAACACTCCGGCGATCCGCGGATCCTGTGGGAGGTAGCCGAAGCCGCCTTTACGGATCACCTTGCCGAGGGTCGGTTCGACGTCGCCACCCAGAACCTTGAACAGGCTGGTCTTGCCGGCCCCGTTACGACCCACCAATCCGACCTTGTCCTTGGCCATGACGGTGAACGTGGCCTGGTCGACGACGAGTCGACCGCCGACTTCGACCGACAGACCTTGGACCTGGAGCACCTCTCAAGTGTGTGGCACGCGAGGCGTGATCACAACCGATGTGACGTTCACGGAAGCGTAGTGGTGGCACCCGATGTCGATTCGTCGGGTTCGGTCGAGTCGGTGGGGACGGAGTCCCCCGCGTCGCCGTCGGAGGTTCCGGGGATCTCGTAGCCGTCAGGGAGCAACTGATCGTCGTCGAACTCCGATGGCAAACAGGCGCCTTGGGCGCCTCCGGGCGCCGTCCCGAGCAATGCGGCCAACGACGCCACGAGCACCTCGTTGCCGTCCTTGCTCGGATGAATCTCGTCGGACGAGAGCACACCCGGTGTCCGGCTGATCGAACGCCAGTCGAGGAACCAGATGTTGTCGCGACCGAGAACCTGTTCGGCGATCGCGTCGTTCACCTCGCGCTGATCGGGCCGCCATTCCGACACCGAGACGAGCACCGTCGGGCGCGGGTCGAGTCGGTCCAGGATGCGCACGAGATCCGCTTCGTACTTGTCCTGATCGCGCCAGTAGTTCGTGCCCAGAAACACGACGGCGGCGTGCCACGTCTCGTCCATCTTCGCGGCGAGAACCCGCGGCCCGAACTCGACTGCACGTCCGATCTCGGCTTCGATCGACAGCTGCCAGCCGAGCGGCGTCAGCTTCTTGCAGGCAAGGTTCGAGTAACGGCGCGACACGTTGGCCAGGATCGAATCGCCGATCATCAGGATCCGGGGCCCGTCGGCCACGTCGCCGATGGTCTCGGAACGAACCGGAACCGCGTCACCGTTCGGGAAGGTGTTGGCCGTTCCGGTCATTCCCATCGGCAACAGACCCAGTGGTGGAAGTGAGCCGATTCCGGCGACCGTCGCCGGCACGACCGCAGGCATCGTCGTCGCGGGAGCAGCATCGGACGAACACGCAACGAGCGCGCCGCACGCCACCACGATTGCCGACCATCGGACGAACGAGAACGAAGGCACGTCGTGAATCAGATCGTTCCGTCACCGGAGCGACGAGCGCGCAACTCGTCGCGAATCTCGGTGAGGAGGGCGACCTCGGTCGGCGGTGCGGGATCGGTCGAATCGGAATCGGCCGCGGCCATGGCCCGGTTGTAGATCTTGAGGAGCAGGAAGAGCACGAACGCGACCAGCACGAAGGTGACGGCGACGGTGAGAAACGCTCCGAAGCGCACCTCGGCGTCGTTGATCCGGAGGATGAGCACACCGTCGAAGTTGGGCTGGCCGAAGGGAATGGCCACGAGCGGCATGATGACGTTCTCGACGAGGGCGGTCACCAGGCCGGTGAACGTCGAGCCCATGACGAACCCGATGGCGACCACCAGCAGATTGCCTCGATTGATGAACTGCTTGAACTCGTCGAGCAGGCTCTTGATCGGATGCAAAGCCATTCCTCAACCGTACCGAGCGGTGACGGCTCGACCCGGTCACTCGCGAGTCGGATCGAGTTCCTCGAACGTGTCGACGCGACGCAGCGACGGGAAGAAGACCGAGTACACCGCCACGATCCCGAGAGTCGCGACCCCTCCCCCGATGACGGCCGTTTGCGTCCCGAAAGCCTGGGCGGCCACACCGCTCTCGAACGCTCCGAGTTCGTTGCTGGCGCCGATGAAGACGTTCTCGACCGCCATCACCCGACCCCGTTTGTCGTCAGGCGTGACGAGCGGGACGAGTGTGCTGCGGATGTAGACGCTGATCATGTCGGCGGCCGACAGAACGATCAGCGCGACGAAAGCCACGACGTAACTGGTCGTGACTCCGAGCATCACGGTGGCCGCGCCGAACACGCCCACGACGAACAGAAGCGTTCGGCCGATGCGTCGCGTCACGGGAAACGACGCGAGAACGATCGCCATGATCGCGGCTCCGATTCCCGGGGCGGCGCGCAACCACCCGTATGCGACATCCCCCACGCCGAGGCGATCCTCGGCGATGGCCGGCAGGAGCGCCACCGCGCCTCCGAACAGAACTGCGAAGAGATCGAGCGAGATGGCCGCGAGAAGAATGGGAGTGCGGCGGATGAAGCGCAATCCGGCGAGGGCCGAATTCAGCGACACCTTGTCGTCGGGGGCCGGAGGTGCAGGCTGACGAAGGAATCGGATTCGCGTGAGTTGCCACACACCGAGGAGCATGAGTCCGGCTGCCGACCAGTAGGCCACGGATGGAGAAATCGCGTACAACACGCCACTCATGGCCGGACCGGCGATCGCCGCCCCCGTCCAGGTGGCCGAGTAGAGAGCGATGGTGCGCGGCAAGGCACCGTCGGGAGCGACCATCGGCGGCATCGAACGGGTGGACGGCGCGGCGAAGGCGCGCGATGCACCGAACAGCACGGCGATGACGAAGAGTGGCCACACCGCCGTCGGTTCCGACATCGCGTAGAGCGCGAGGGCGATCGAACAGGCGAACTCTCCGGTCACGGCGATCGACGCCACGACGCGTCGGTTGAAACGATCGGCGACCGAACCGGTGACGAGCACCAGCAGCGCGGCGGGGAGGAACTCGGCGAGTCCGAGGAGGCCGATGTCGAGTTCACGGCCGGTGATGTCGTAGATCTGTTTGCCGAGGGCCGTCGCCTGCAGGAGCACGCCCGCGTTGACCGCCGTGCTGTAGCCGAGCAGGTTGCGGACCGGAGCGAACGAGACGAGTGCCCGAGTGCTGGTGGCGGCGTCGGCCGGGGCGACCGGCTTGGGGCGAGATCGGGACACTTCCCGCCACAGTAACCAGACCTGCTATCACGTGGGGAATGAGTTCACTCGCCGACGACACGCGCTGGATGGATGCCACGGCTCAAGCCGAATTGGTCGCACGAGGCGAGGTGTCGCCCCGCGAACTCGTCGAGGCCGCCATCGAGCGGATCGATCGGTACGATCCGAAACTCAACGCACTCACCTATCGATGGTTCGATGCCGCGCGATCGACCGCCGATGATCCGAATCTTCCGAACGGTCCGTTCCGCGGTGTGCCGTTCCTCCTCAAGGATTTGTTCGCCGCCGAAGCCGGACGTCCGTTGAGCAACGGCAACAAGGCCTACCGCGCCGCTGGGTACATCTCGGAGTTCGACACCGAACTCGTCGCGCGGTACAAGCGTGCCGGCCTCGTCACCCTCGGTCGCACCAACAGTCCCGAACTCGGCAGTGTGCCCGTCACCGAACCCGAAGCTTGGGGGCCGTCGCGCAACCCGTGGGATCTCTCGCGCACGCCGGGTGGTTCGAGCGGTGGAGCGGCGGCGGCCGTTGCCGCCGGAATGGTTCCCTTCGCGCATGCGAGCGACGGTGGTGGATCGATCCGTATTCCTGCGGCGTGTTGCGGTCTGGTCGGTCTCAAGACCTCACAAGGACGAATCACGATGGCACCGGCACGCGACGAAAGTGGACTCGGTGTCGAGCACTGCGTGAGCCGAACCGTGCGCGACACCGCACGACTGCTCGACGCGACACACGGGCCGGGCGTGGGTGACACGGTGATCGCACCGGCCCCGGCACGTCCGTACGTCGACGAACTCGGCGTCGATCCCGGTCGTCTGCGCATCGGTCTTCTCGATCACAGCCCGCGCGGTTTCGCCGTGCACCAGGACTGCGTCACGGGTGTGCACGCCACCGCGAAACTGCTCGAATCGCTCGGCCATCACGTCGAACCCGCCTGGCCGGCCGTTCTTTCCGACCCTGCCCTCGGCCAGGCCTTCGGAGCGATGTGGAGCACCAACATGGGCGTGTCGTTGAAGCGATTCGCCGATGCCCTCGGACGACCGATCGAGAAGGACGACGTCGAACTCATGAACTGGGCACAAGCCGAGTTCGCCCGCAACGTTTCGGGAGTCGACTACGCGCTCGCCTTGTCGGCGGCCACGGCGTTCCGTCGAGCCGTGCAGAGTTGGTGGGCCGAGGGTTGGGACATTCTTCTGTCACCCACGTTGGCGGAGCCGCCGTTGCCGGTCGGCGTCATCGCCAACAGCACCGACCGCGCCATGGCCCCACTCGTGCGCTCGGGAGAATGGGTCACCTTCACCAACCAGTTCAACATGAGCGGCCAGCCGGCGATCAGCCTGCCGTTGCATCGCACGGCGACCGGACTACCGGTCGGCATCCAACTCGTCGCGGCTTACGGTCGAGAAGACGTTCTGATTCGTTTGGCCTCGCAACTCGAAACCGCCCAGCCGTGGGCGCACCTCACCCCTGATCTCGACTGATCAATTCGCGTCGATCGCGCGCGTCTCGACCACTGCGCCGATTTCGAGCGGTCCGTAGATGTGCGGGAATTCATCGGGCGCACCATCGAGACGTTCGACGACGACGTTCGACGCGAGACGATCTTCGTCGACCACGAGGAGAACGAGTTCGTCGTCGCGAAGATCGGAATAGAAGCGAGCGCGTACACCGCGCCATTGATGTTCGAAACTGCAGTGGACGTACCCGACCTGCTCGAGGGTCAGCCCCCGCGTCGACCACGGATAATTCCCCGCTCCGATCGCCGCGTCCCACTCGGCTCGAACCGCGAGATGAAGGATCATCGAGCGGTCCAACCGCCGTCGACCACCACCGACGACCCGACCATGAACGATGCGGCGTCGGACGCGAGCAGGAGCAAGGCGCCATCGAGCTCGCCGAGCTCCCCGAGGCGCGGCAGCGGCGACATCTGACGGACGAAATCCATACTCGCCTCGTCGTTCATGGCGACGGTCATCTCGGACGGGAACCAACCCGGACACAGCGCGTTGACACGGATTCCCTTGCGCGCCCACTGGAGTCCGAGCTCGCGCGAGAGATTGAGAACCGCACCCTTCGACGCGCAGTAATGCGCCTGCTTCACCGGCGACGCACCGACCATGCCGAACATGGAGGCGATGTTCACGATGTTGCCCCCACCGGCCTCGATCATGTACGGAGCGACCAGTTTCGACAGATGCCAGATGGCCGTCACGTTGACTTCCATCACTTCACGGAACCAGTCGAGCTCTTCTTTCTCGACGGGAACCTTGTACCCGATACCCGCATTGTTGACGAGAACTCGCGGGACACCCACCTCGGCCACCGTGCGCGCGATCAACCGCTCGCGATCCTCGACTCGACTGAGGTCGGCTTCCATCGCCACCGCTCCGGGCAGGTCCGACACCAGCGACTCGAGCCGATCGAGACGACGAGCGGCCACGACGACACGAGCACCAGCACCATGCAGCACCCGGGCGAAGTGCGCGCCGAGGCCAGCCGAGGCTCCCGTCACGATGGCGACGCGGCCGTCCAGACGAAAGACGTTCAACGGATCGGACACGGGCGAAACAGCTCCAGACATGACGAGCAGATTACGAGCGAGGGCGTCGAATGTTCCGATTCGATGACATCCACATCAGTTTCGTGAAACCGGTTCGTTTTCTTGCGAGAACTCGGCATGATCGGGCTCAGGAAGGGCATGACCATGTTGACGATTCACCCACTCGACCGAACCCGAGAGATCAAGCCCGTTCGCGTGCCCGCCGTTCACCGGATTCCTACTCAGATTCTCGCCCTCGTCGTGAGTGCACTGGCTGCCGTGGTGGCCGGAGTGCTCCACACGACCACCTCGATTGCCGACGGTTCCATCGTTCTCGGCACGGTGTCGATCGCCTTCGCCCTGAGCTGGATCAACTCGGCTCTTCCCGCCCGCCGCTGAACCCTCGGCTCCGCGCCCACCGACGCGTTGTGACACGCTGGCGCCATGTCGTCGCGGCTCGTCATCCTGGTCCACGGAGCGTGGCACGGTGCCTGGTGTTGGGCACCTCTGCAGACCGAGCTCGATCGACGAGGAGTCCCGAGCCTCGCCGTCGACCTCCCGGGTCACGGTTCCACCGGTTCGACCTTCACCGATCTGCACGGTGATGCTCAGGCCGTCATCGAGGTCATCGATGCACAAGCGGCCCTCGGCCGAACGGGTCCGATCCTCGTCGGCCACAGTTACGGCGGAGCGGTGATCACCGAAGTCGCGGCACGCCGATCCGACCTCGCCCACCTCGTGTACTTGGCCGCCTTCGCCCTCGAGAAGGGCGAGTCGGTCATGAGTGCCCTCACGGCGATGCCCCGACGTGACGTCGGCCTGAGCGCCGCCATGCGTCCGGGGGCCGACGGCACGTCGACTCTCGATCCGACGTCGGCCATTGCGGCTCTGTACGGGTCCTGTGATCCGGTCGTGGCGACGGCAGCAGTCGCTCGCCTCTCGGCCCAGCCGATGGCGACGATGGTTCAGCCGGTGACCGGATCACCCCTCGCCACGATTCCCTCGACGTACGTGGTGTGCGCACAGGACGACGCGGTGCATCCGGATCATCAGCGGATCATGGCCGAGCGTTGTCGCGACATCGTCACCTTCGACACCGATCACTCGCCCTTCGTGTCGATGCCCGTGGAAACCGCCGACCTGCTCGCCGGCCTGGCCCGATCATGATGGCCCGATCGTGAAGATTCGCGTCGGTATCGGACTCGGCGTCCGCACCACACTCAACGACGAAGGTTTCATCGACGTCGTCGATGCTCTCGAGTCACTTCGTTACGACAGTTTGTGGCTGAGCGAACGCATCGGGGGTGAGGCCCCCGACCCGATCGTGGCGATGGCGGTCGCCGCCGCACGCACCAAGAAATTGAAGTTCGGCACGAGCGTCATGGTGTTGCCCGGACGGAATCCGATTCTCCTCGCCAAGGAACTCGCCACTCTCGATCGCATGTCGAACGGTCGTGTCCTTCCCGCCTTCGGACTCGGTGCGGTCGATCCGCACGAACAACAAGCCTTCGGTGTGGCTCGCGAAGAACGCGCGAAGCGATTCGACGAAGCGCTCCGCGTGATGCGCGCCTGCTGGACCGAGGATTCCGTCACCCATCACGGCACCTACTTCCAGTTCGACGGCGTCCGCGTGTTACCCAAGCCGATTCAACGTCCGATCGACGTGTGGCTCGGGGGCATCGCGCCGAGCGAGTTGCGACGGGTCGGACGTCTCGCCGATGGCTGGCTCCCGAGTTTCGTGACTCCCGCCGACGTCGTCGCCGGCAAGGCGGAAGTCGAACGGGTGGCCGCCGAACACGAACGCGCCATCGACCCCGAGCACTTCGGCGTGTTGATCCCGTACGCGCATGGTCCGCTTCCCGATGCGCTGAAGGGTGCGCTCACCGCACGTCGCCCCGATCTCGACGACGTCGGCCGCCTCGTTCCGCAGGGGTGGGACGCTCTCGTGCGCATGATCGAAGAATTCATCACCGCCGGCTTCTCGAAATTCGTCGTGCTCCCGATCGTCGAACCGCCGACCGCCTCGGCGTGGGTCGATCACCTCGCCGAGGCCGCCGGGCATCTCATGCCCTTGCAGACCTGACGTCGCCGCATCGATCGACGCGAGTCAGTGACCAGCGAGTCCGCCGAGCCAGGAGTGCACGTTGCGACCGATCGCTTCGATGTCGTAACCGCCTTCCTGCAACACGACGGTGGGCAGGCCGAGTTGCCGCACGATGTCGCCGCAGCGGCGGTATCCGTCGGTGGTCAGGGCGAAGTCACTGATCGGGTCGTTCCAGTAGGTGTCGACACCGAGTGACACGACGAGAAAAGAGGGCGCGAACACCGCGATCTCGGCGCATGCATCGGCGAGCCGCACTTCGTACACCTCATCGGGAGTCTCCGAGGGCAACGGCAGATTGAGAGTGTGGCCGCGTCCGGCACCGACCCCGATCTCGTCGGCATGGCCGGTGTACCAGGGATAGGCGTACACCGGGTCGCCGTGCAAGGACACGAACTGCACGTCGTCGCGATCGAAGAAGATCTGCTGCGTTCCGTTGCCGTGGTGGAAGTCGACGTCGAGAACGGTGACGCGTGAACCCGTACTCGTCGCCAGATGCGACGCGACGATCGCGGCGTTGTTGAAGAAGCAGAATCCGCCGTACACGTCGGCTGCGGCGTGATGGCCGGGCGGTCGACACAACCCATAGGCGTGAGGCGCACCGTTGCGCACGATCTCGGCCGCTGTCAGAGCGACGTCGACCGACGCACGTGCGGCCACGTACGTCCCTTCGACGAGTGGCGTGGCCGTCTCGTAACACCAGTACCCGAAGGCGGTCTTGGCCGACATCGGTAGCGGCGCCGGTCCCATGCCGGCGCGCAGACCCGAGTGCAGGATCACCTCGGGGAAGTATTCGTCGCGCCCACTCGTCGCATGCAGTTCGGCCCACCCGGTCTCGAGAAACGAGATCAGACCCGAATGGTGCACCGCTTCGATCGGTGCGCGCCCGAACTCGCGCCGTTCGACGAAGCGGAACCGGTCGTCGGTTCGCAGTCGATCGCGGATCGTGTCGGCTCGACTCGGACGTTCGTACGTGGGGATCGGCTGACCCATGTCGACTTCGTGCTGCGGCGCATGTCGACGATGAAGGTCGGTGTAGACGACGTCCACGGCGAATCGTCAGCGAGCCGGATCGTGGTACGGCGTGTCGAGGAACGGTGGACGATCGCCGCCACCGTGCACCTCGATCGTCGAACCGCTCACGTACGACGCGAGTGGCGAACACAAGTACACGCAGACGTCGCCGATCTCGACCGGCCAGGCGAGCCTCCCGATCGGAACCTGCGCACCGACTCGCTGCACACCTTCTTCACTTCCGTAGTGGAGGTGCGCCTGTTCGGTACGAACCATTCCGACGGTCACGAGGTTCACGCGTACCTTCGGCAACCACTCCTGTCCGGTGGTGCGCGTGTAATTGGCGAGACCTGCCTTGGCCGCGCCGTACGCGGCCACCGTCGGGGCGGGCCGTTCGGCCGACACACTGCCGATGTTGACGATCGCCCCGCCATCGGCCTGGTTCTGCATGTGGCGGTTGGCGGCCTGACTGACCCAGATCGCCGACATGAGATTGACGGCGACGATCTTCTGCTGGAACGACGCCGAGGCCGTGGCCGAGTCGGCCGGCGGTGCACCGCCCGCGTTGTTGACGACGAAGTCGAGACGCCCGAACCGCGCCACCACGTCGTCGACGAAGGCGTCGGCCTGGTCGGGCTCGCGCAGATCGACCGGCAGGGCGGTCCAGTCGGACGGAACGTCGTCGGGGATTCGTCGGGAGCAGACCACCACGGTGGCACCGGCATCGGCGAATCGCTGCGCGATCCCCCGGCCCACACCTTTGGTCCCCCCGGTGACGAGGGCGACCCGGCCCGCGAAGTCGATCGTGAGTGCCACGAATCCGACCTTACCGGCCACTCACCTCGGCGAACGGCTCGTTTCTGACGAGTCGTCAGATGGGCAGTACGCTCGCTCCGTGCCGATCACATCTTCACTCGATAGCCGCGGAATCGCCGAGGTGGTCATGGACTGCCCGCCGGTCAACGCCCTCACCGTCGCCCAATGGTTCGAACTGGCCGACACGATCACCGCCTTCGGACGCGATCCGAAGTGCCGCGTCGTGGTACTGCGCGCCGAGGGCAGGGGGTTCAACGCCGGTGTCGACATCAAGGAGATGCAGAACACCGACGGCTTCGACGCCCTCATCGGCGCCAACAAGGGATGTTTCGCCGCCTTCGCCGCGGTGTACGACTGCCCCGTGCCGGTGATCTCTGCCGTGGCCGGTTTCTGCGTCGGCGGAGGAATCGGCCTCGTCGGAAACAGTGACATCGTCGTCGCCAGTGACGATGCATTCTTCGGCCTCCCAGAAGTCGATCGTGGTGCCCTCGGTGCCGCCACTCATCTCGCTCGCCTCGTCCCGCAACACAAGATGCGAGCCATGGTCTACACGTCGGCCACCGCCACCGCCGCCGAGCTGCACGCCTTCGGCAGCGTGCTCGAGGTGGTGCCCCGCGCCGAATTACGCCAGACCGCGATGAGGGTCGCCGAGAACATCGCCGACAAGCATCCGACGGTCATCCGCGCCGCCAAGGAGAGCCTCAACGGCATCGACCTCTGGGACGTGAAGCGGAGCTACCGCTTCGAACAGGGTTTCACCTTCGAACTCAATCTCACCGGCGTGTCCGACGAACTACGTGACGACTTCGCCGGCACCGACAAGCGAAAGAAGGCCGATTCCTGATGGCCACACCCAAGAGCAAGATCGTCACCGAAGATCGGGCAGTCGCCACGATCGAGAGCGGCATGACCATCGGCATCGGCGGTTGGGGGAGCCGACGCAAGCCGATGAGCCTCGTGCGGGCTCTCCTGCGTACCGACGTCCGCGATCTCACCGTCGTGTCGTACGGCGGACCCGATGTCGGCCTGTTGTGCGCGGCCGGCAAGGTTCGTCGGCTGGTGTACGGATTCGTGTCCCTCGATTCGATCGCCCTCGAACCGCACTTCCGTGCCGCACGTCAGAACGGATCCATTCCCGAGCCGGTCGAATACGACGAGGGCATGTTGCAGTGGGCTCTGTACGCCGGCTCGCTGCGTCTCCCCTTCCTCCCCACCCGCGCCGGACTCGGCAGCGGAGTCATGGATGTCAACCCTTCCCTCAAGACGGTGCGCTCGCCCTACGCCGATGGTGAAGATCTGCTCGCGGTCCCGGCCATCCGACTCGATGCCGCCTTCGTCCATCTCAATCGCGCCGATGCACGCGGTAACGCTCAGTTCCTCGGGCCCGACCTCTACTTCGACGATCTCTTCCTCACTGCCTGCGAACCAGGCCGACGCTTCGTGAGCGTCGAGAAGATCGTCGCGACCGACGACCTGCTGAAGGAAGGCACCTTCCACACGTTGAAGATCAACCGTTCGATGGTCGACGGTGTGATCGAGGCACCGAACGGCGCTCACTTCACGACCTGCGAACCCGACTACGGCCGTGACGAAGCGTTCCAGAAGGCCTACGTCGACGCGGCACGCGATGCCGAGTCGTGGAAAGCGTTCAACGATCGCTTCCTCTCCGGTTCCGAAGCCGATTACCAGTCACAGGTCGCGGCATGGAGAGCGGAAGCCGCGGCCGCCAAGGAGGCGCGATCATGAGCGACACGACGACCAACGCTGCCCTCGCCGACGTCGTCGCCGTCGCGTGCGCCGATGCCTGGCGCGGAGACGGTGAGATCTTCGCATCCGGAATGGGAACCATGCCGATGCTCGGTGCACGGCTCGCCCGCGCGACGTTCGAACCCGACCTGATGGTGTCCGACGGTGAAGCCTTCTTCGTCGCCGGTGATCTACCGATCGGATCGACTCAGAAGACGGTCGAGGGTTGGATTCCTTTCCGTCAGGTCTTCGACACGCTGTGGGGCGGGCGCCGACACGTGATGATGGGTGCCAGCCAGATCGATCGTTTCGGCAACACCAACATCGCCAACATCGGTCCGTGGGCCAAACCCAAGGCGCAATTGCTCGGAGTACGCGGCGGGCCGGGCAACACGGTCAACAACGCGACGAGTTTCTTCGTTCCCAAGCACGTCTCCACGGTGTTCGTTCCCCAGGTCGACATGGTGAGCGGTGTCGGATACGACCGCGCCGCGAAGTTGGGCGGCTTCATCGCCGCCCGCCACGATCTACGCCGGGTGATCACCAACCTCGCCGTCCTCGATTTCGGTGGTCCCGAGCACACTATGCGACTCGTATCGGTCCACCCTGGCGTCACTGTCGACGACGTCGTGTCGAACACCGGATTCGAACTGCACGTGCCGACGAACGTTCCCGAGAGTCGCCGTCCCACCGACGAGGAAATGGCGGCCATCGAACGCATCGACCCGCGTGGTTTCCGCCACCGCGAACTACCGTCGTGACCATGCATCCGCGCCTTCACACGTCGCTCTGCGATCTGGCCGGTATCGACTATCCGATCGTGCAGACCGGCATGGGATGGGTTGCCGGACCGAAGTTGGTCAGCGCCACCGCGAATGCCGGGGCCCTCGGCATTCTCGCCAGCGCCACCATGGATTTCGACCAACTCAAGTCGTCGATCGCAGAAGTGAAATCGCGGACGACGCGCAACTTCGGAGTCAACCTCCGCGCCGACTCGTCCGACGTGAACGATCGCATCTCGCTCATGATCGACGAGGGTGTGAAGGTCGCCTCGTTCGCACAAGCGCCCAAGCCCGATCTCATCGCGCGTCTGAAGGATGCCGGCCTCGTCGTCATGCCGTCGATCGGCGCCAAGCGCCACGCCGAAAAAGTGCTGGAGTGGGGCGTCGACGCCGTTCTCGTTCAAGGCGGCGAAGGCGGTGGCCACACCGGCGCCGTTCCGACCACCATCCTTCTGCCACAAGTCGTCGACGCCGTGCAAGGTCGCGTTCCGGTGGTCGCCGCCGGTGGATTCTTCGACGGTCGCGGCCTCGTCGCCGCCCTCGCCTACGGTGCCTCGGGCATCGCGATGGGAACCCGATTCTTGCTCACCAGCGACTCGTCGGTGCCGCAAGCGGTGAAGGACTATTACCTCGGCAAGGGAGTTCTCGACACCGTCGTGAGCGTTCAAGTCGACGGGGTTCCACACCGCGTCCTGCGCACCGAGCTCGTCGATCAACTGGAAGGCGGTGGAGCCAAGTTGCTCGCACTGCCGCGAGCCGCCATCAACGCGTTGCGCTTCAAGAAGATGACCGGCACTCCTCTCGCCGACATGCTCCGCGAAGGTCTGGCCATGCGCAAGTCGATGGATCTCTCCTGGACGCAGATGGTCATGGCCGCCAACACACCGATGTTGCTCAAGACGTCGCTCGTCGACGGGCGCACCGAGAGCGGCGTGATGGCGAGCGGCCAGGTCGTCGGAGTGATCGACGACCTGCCGACCTGTGCCGAACTCGTGCAACGCATCGTCGCCGAAGCCGGTGGCGTTCTCGAATCCCTCACCGGTTCACCGGTCCACTGACGAGGAGCACCATGGCTTCCACTGAGTTGAACGGCCCCGACGAGGTGCGCGCCCATCTCGGCCGCCATCTCGGCCACAGCGACTGGATCACCATCGATCAAGATCGCGTGAACCTGTTCGCAGATGCGACCGGCGACCACCAATGGATCCACGTCGACGTCGACCGGGCGGCGAACGGCCCGTTCGGTGCCCCCATCGCCCACGGGTATCTCACGCTGTCGTTGTCGAACTACTTCCTGCCCCAGATCGTCGAGGTGAAGGGATTCTCGGCCGGTGTCAATTACGGCGTCGACAAGGTTCGTTTCCCGTCACCAGTGAAGGTCGGTTCGCGAGTCCGCGCCGGAGCCGAACTCACCGCGGTGTCGGACGTGACCGGCGGGCTCCAGACGACCATCGTCATCACCATCGAAGTCGAAGGCGGCTCCAAGCCCGTCTGCGTGATCGAATCACTGAGCCGCTGGCTCGTCTAGGAGACAATCATGAGTGTTCGTTCACTGTTCGACATGACCGGCCGCGTCGCACTGCTGTCGGGTGCCGGTCGCGGTATCGGAGCGGCCAGCGCACTGGCACTCGCCGAAGCCGGTGCCGACATCGCAGTTCTCGCACGAAGCGCCGATCAGATCGAGAGCGTCGCGGCTCGGGCCCGCACCTTGGGTCGCCGAGCCATCGCGATTCCGACCGATGCCAACGACGCCGACGCGGTCGAAGCAGCCGTCGCCCGGGTCGTGGCCGAACTCGGTCGACTCGACACGGTCGTGAGCGTGGTGGGCGGTTCGATGCCGCAACCGTTCATGAACACGTCCGACAAGGATCTGCGCAACGCGTTCGAGAACAACGTCGTGAACGGATTGCGGCTCGTGCGCGCAAGCGTTCCTCATCTCGTCTCATCCGGTGGTGACCGTCTCGGGTCCTCGTCGGTGGTGATGGTCTCGTCGGCCATCGGACACGTCGTCGGGCGGGGCTACGTCGCGTACGGCAGCGCCAAGGCAGCCCTCGACCATGCGGTGCATCTCATGGCCGCCGACCTCAACCCGCGAATCCGTGTGAACGCCGTCGCCCCCGGTGCGATCCTCACCGAGGCCCTCGAGGTCGTGGCCGCGAACCCCGCGCTCAAGAAGTCGATCGAGGACGCCACACCGTTGCATCGACTCGGCGAACCCGATGACATCGCGGCCGCCGTCCTCTTCCTCGCATCGAACGCATCGAGTTACGTGACCGGTCAGGTGTTGGCCGTCGACGGCGGTGTGCTCACCACCAACTTCAACTTTCCGATCCCCGACCTGTGACCGCGACCGGCCCGACTCCGACCGGAGACGCGTCACCCAGAGGTTCCAGAGCGCTCGCCGCGCTCAAGCATCGGGAGTTCGCCTACTTCTTCACGGCCGCCGCGGTCAGCAACGCCGGCGGCTGGATGCAGATGGTCGCCGTGCCGGCCTTGCTGTTCGATCTCACCGATTCGTCGACGTGGCTCGGCGTCTCCTCGGTCGCCTCTCTCATTCCGGCGGTGTTCCTCACTCCACATGCCGGAGTGCTCGCCGATCGTGTCAGCCGACGCAAGATCCTGATGGTCACGCAACTCGTGCAGATGATCACCGCCTTCGTTCTCTGGGCGTCGTACACGTCGGACAACGTGTCACCCGAACTCATCGTCGGCCTCGGACTCGTCGGTGGCATCGCCACCGGATTCCAGACCGCGGCCTGGCAGAGCTTCGTTCCACTTCTCGTGCCACCGGAACTCATGTTGGAGGCGGTGCGTTTGAACTCGGTGCAGTTCACCCTCGCACGAGCCATCGGACCGGGGTTGGCCGGACTCGTCATCTCGACTCTCGGAACCGGTGCGGCCATCTTCATCAACGCGTCGACGTATCTGCTCGTCATCGCCGCGCTCGTCGTGGCTCGACCTCGTCAGACGATCGTGCATCACGGCGACCGCAAGGTCAGCGACGTCCTGCGTGAGGGCGGTCGCTACGTCTGGCGCAACCTTCCTTTGCGCATCGCGGTGCTTCTCGCCTTCGTCGGCTCCCTCTGCGGCCAGTCCCTCCAGTACGTCACACCCGCCATCGCCAACCGCATCTTCGATCGGCCGTCGACCGACAACGCCGGGCTGCTCGTCGCTCTCGGCCTCGGAGCGGTCACGTCGTCGATCGTGTCGGTGGCCGTCGGAGATCGCATTCGTCGATCGACCATCGTGCTCGTATCGCTCGCCCTCTTCGCCGCCAACGCCGGACTCATCGCGCTCACGTCGTGGTACTGGCTCGGCATTGCCGCTTATTTCATCGGCGGCCTCGGGCACTTGCAGATGGCCGTCGCCCTCAACACTCTCGTCCAAGGCGCCGTTCCCGATCACGTGCGTGGTCGCACCATGAGTTTCTACGTTCTCGGAATCCTGGGTGGAATTCCCATTGGCGCATTCGTGCTCGGCCGACTGGGTGACGTGGTGTCGATGCGCTTCGCCGTCGCTTTCGATGCCGTCGCACTGCTGATCGTGATCGTGGCGTTGGTCTCCCGGGGTTGGTTGCGTCAACTCGACACCAGCAGAATCGAACCGTGACGTCCCCCGAAGGCCTCGACCCGATCTACGACGCGGCACGTATCCGACTCGGAACCGCGATCCGACGCCTCGGCCACGCAGCGATCGGTCATGAGTCGACCATCGACGACATGGAGCTCGCAGCCCAGGAACTCGAACGGATCGCCGAGGCACTCGAGGCTGATCCGAAGCGTGTGCGCGACCTGTCGCACTTCGGCAAGTCATTGCAGGTCGAGGCCAAGGATGGCGAGAGGCTGAACAGCCACCTCGCCCGACCCGGTTCCGGTTCCGGCAGCCCGCACGGTCTCGACATGACCGTCCATCGCCACGGCGACCGCATTCACGCGCGATTCACCTTCGGTTCGGCCGATGAAGGCCCGCCTCAGCGGGCCCATGGTGGCATGGTCGCACTCGCCTTCGACGATGCGCTCGGCTTCGTCCTCAACATGCATCAGATCATCGCCTACACCGGCCGACTGTCGATCAGTTACAAAGCCGGTTCTCCGCTCGGCACCCCCCTCGCCATCACGGCATGGATGGAGAACCGCGAGGGCCGCAAGCTCTTCATCGAGTCCGAACTCCGCGAGGATCGTCCCGACGCCCCACTCATCGCCACCTGCTCGGCGATCTTCATCGAGATGACCGATCACCCGGGATTGTCTGGCACAATTTCCTGAACCGGTGGGGAGGGGTCCCGTCGGAACGACGAGGGGGCAGAGATGACGGCCTTGGGCGACGACGTGCGCACCACCAACGAGCGGTTCCCGCGTGAACTGGTGCGCCGCATGGTCAGCAACTACCGCGGGAAAACACTCGAGCACGCACCGCATTCGATGACCGAGCCGGCGACGGTGTTCACCGATCCGGCTCGGTTCGAGAAGGAACTCGATGTCTTCTTCCGCCGTGGGTCGCACATCATCGGCTGGACCGGGGAATTGCCCCGGCCCGGAACCTTCGTCACCAAGAACGTCGCCGGCCACCCGGTACTCGTCACGCGTGCCGACGACGGCGTGCTGCGAGCCTTCAAGAATGCGTGCACGCATCGCGGAGCCCAAGTGGCCGACGGCTGCGGTGAAGCCCGTCGCCTCACCTGTCCGTATCACGCCTGGTCGTTCTCCCTCGATGGTTCGCTCGCCGGCCAACCCGATTCCTATGCATTCGACGAGATCGATCGGATGACTCTCGGCCTCGAACCCCTTCCGATCGCCGATGTGGCCGGACTCATCGCTGTCGGCCTCACCGAGAACGACGATCCGGGCGCGGCCTTCGCCGACATCGAACCCGAATTGCGCTGGTGCAACTACGACACGCACGAAGTGGTGTGCCACCACTCGTGGAATCTGCGTTCGAATTGGAAGATCGCCTTCGACGTCAACCTCGAGACGTACCACGTCGACTATCTGCACCGAGAGACGCTGTTCGAGCTCGTCCTGCACCACCCGATCTTCGATTCGTTCGGTCGGCACGGGCGGTGGGGCTTCCCCACCAAGGGCATCGAATCGATCGCCGACCTTCCCGAAGAGCATTGGCCCGACGTCGCGCCGATCAGCATCGTGCACACCCTGTTCCCATCCGTGGTTCTGCTCGAGACACCGGTGAGTTGCCAGATGTTTCGCATCTACCCCGGTCGCACCGTCGGCGAATGCACGGTCGACCTCACCGAGGCCTCCATCCGGCCGACCACGAGCGACGAGGAGCGTGCGGCCCGCAAGGCCGGAGCCGATTTCGCCGCAGTGGTCGTGGGCAAGGAGGACTTCCCGGCCGCCGAGCAGTGTCAACGAGGAGCCGAGATGGGCCTCAAACAATTCGTGTTCGGCACCAACGAGCCGATGCTGCAACACTGGCATCGCACGTGGCGCGACGCGCTCGACACACACTGACCACTCGCAGCACCCCCAACTACTTCACGGAGTTCTCTCATGGCCATCGTCTCCATCATGCAAGCCCTTGCCGACAAGGCGGCCGAGAATCCCGATCGTCCGGCACTCACGTGTGGCGACGAATCGGTGACCCGTCGTGAACTCGAATCGCGTACCAATCGGTTGGCGCGTGCGTTCGCCGATCTCGGCGTGACCAACGGAAGTTTCGTGACTGTGGCCCTACCCAACTCGGTCGCGTTCTACGAGGCGTGCATCGCGGCTTGGAAACTCGGTGCGATTCCGCAACCGGTCAGCTATCGCCTTCCCGACCGCGAACGACAAGCGATCGTCGAGCTCGCCGACTCGGCTCTGGTGGTCGGCGTCGAGGCCTCCTCGCACCCGAATCGGCGGACGGTTCCGGTCGGCTACCGACCCGATGACTCGATCGACGACGGTCCGCTTCCCGATGTGACGGCTCCCGCCATGAAGGCTCCCACGTCCGGGGGGTCGACCGGGCGTCCGAAGTTGATCGTGGCCGGAGACCCCGGTGTCGTGAACGTCGGTGCACCCGGCATGGGGCAGCGCGTCGATGGCGTCGTGTGCGTCCCCGGACCGCTGTATCACAACGCTCCGTTCTCCTTCGGAGCCGGATCGCTCTTCCACGGCAACCATCTCGTGATCCTGCCGAACTTCGATGCCGAGGCGACTCTCGCCGCCGTCGATCGCCATCGCGCCGACTGGATCCTGTTCGTTCCGACGATGATGTCTCGTATCTCGCGACTTCCCGACGACGTGAAGAACCGATACGACCTGTCGTCGCTCGCCGTCGTCTGGCACATGGCCGCACCATGCCCACCGTGGCTGAAAGAGGAATGGTGTCACTGGCTCGGCGGCGAGAAGATCTTCGAGCTCTACGCCGGAACCGAGGCCCAAGCGGTCACCATCATCCGCGGCGACGAGTGGCTGACCCACCGCGGCTCGGTCGGCCGAGTCGTGACCGGTGAAATGAAGGTGCTCGATCCCGACACCTACGAGGAGCTCCCCCGGGGAACCGTGGGTGAGATCTTCATGCGCAACGATCGTGTCACGTACCGCTACCTCGGCGCCGAGGCGCGCACGACTCCCGACGGCTGGGAAAGCCTCGGTGACATGGGGTCGATCGACGACGAGGGTTACGTGTATCTCACCGATCGTCGTGGCGACATGATCCTGTCGGGTGGAGCCAACATCTATCCCGCCGAGGTCGAGAACGCCCTGTCGGAGCACCCACTCGTCGTCTCGTCAGCGGTCATCGGTCTGCCCGACGAAGATCTCGGCAACCGCGTTCACGCCATGGTGCAAGTGTCGGCACCGACCGCCGAGGACGAATTGCGCACCTTCCTCGCCGATCGGCTCGTGCGCTACAAGATCCCGCGCACCTTCGAGTTCGTCGATCATGCCGTGCGTGACGACGCCGGCAAGGTTCGCCGTTCAGCCCTGCGCGACGAGCGTTCCTGAGTTCGGGCCGCTCAGGCGGCGTCGAACCGAATCGGCAGCGAGTGAATGCCACGCACGAACGAAGCGTGGCTGTAGTCAGGGCTGAAGTCCGACTCGGCGAAGCGGACGTTCTTCATCCGTGACAGCATTTCGCGGAAGATCGAGCGGAGTTCGAGACGGGCCAGGCTCGCGCCGAGGCAGAGATGCGGTCCCCAGCCGAACGCGATGTGAGCGTTCGGGGTGCGACGGGCGTCGAACTCGTCGGGGCGCTCGAAGACCTCCTCGTCACGGTTGGCCGACAGATAGTGCATGAGCACCTGTGATCCGGCTGGGATGGTCACTCCACGCACCTCGACGTCCTGGGTCGTGGTGCGGTTCATCTGGTTGATCGGCGTCACCCAGCGGAGCATCTCCTCCATCGCGACCTCGAAGTTCTCCGGTGAATCAGCGGCCCAGGCCAACTGCTCGGGTCGGCGGATCAGGGCTTCGAATCCGCCTGCGATGACGTTGCGAGTGGTCTCGTTGCCGCCGACCAGAAGAAGCAGCGCGTTGCCGATCACGTGGGCGTCGTCGAGCGACTCGCCCTCACCACCACCGTGCATGAACTTGCTGACCAGATCGTCACCTGGATGCGAACGTCGCTGCTCCATCACCTCGGTGATGTAGGCGTAGTACTCGAAGGCCGCATTGATCACGTCGTCGGTGACGTTCTCGACCTTGTCGGATCCGGCGATCATCCGATCGCTCCAGGTCTGGAGCTTCTCGTAGTCGCTCTCGGGCGCACCGAGCATCTCGCCGATCAGAGTCATCGGAAGGGGACGCGCGATGTCGGCGACCACGTCGCACTCACCACGTTCGATCACCACGTCGACGAGCTGGCGACTCACCTCGACGACGTGTTCTTCGTACGCCTTCATCTGCCGGGGTCCGAAGCCTCGGGCCACCACTCGGCGTTGATCGGCATGACTCGGGTCGTCGGCGTCGATCATCGACGGCTGCGGTTGGCCGTTGGGACGCGAGCCGTGCGTGGCACTGCTGAACAGTTGCGGTTGACGCTCGGCCCACCGCACGTCCTCGTGTTTGGTGAGCGCCCACATACCGTTCACGTCGCAGTACACCGGCTCGTTGGCGCGGATCCAGGCCAGCTCGTCGAAAGGACCCCGTCGATACCAGTCACGATCCAAGATGTCGATCTGCATGCGTGCCCCTCCTCCCCTCGGACAGTAGTCATGACGATCCGCGCGAAGTAATCACCCCCGGATTGGGCACGAACGCCTGCCGGTCGGACAGACTGGTCACATGCCCCCCAAGTTCCGCATCGCTCTGTTCGTCGTCGCCCCTCTGCTCGTCGCCTCGTGTTCGAATCGCGGAACCGACTCCGCCCCGGCGTCGACCGTCGTTCCCGAGACGACTGCGGTGACGTCCGATTCGACGGCACCGACCGAGTCGACGGACGCGCCGGCACCCGCCACGATCACCTTCGGTGATCTGGACTCCCCCTGCGGCCCGGCCGCCGACGGCGCGACGCCGAGCGTCGCGGCCACCGAAGCCGGAGGGTCGCCCGATCGCATTCGCCTCGCCGCCGCGTCCGACAAGGGCAACATCGCGGTCCCCGGACTGAACGCCGAGCTCTACGACGCCGCCGTCGCGTTCGCTGGTTGGTGCAACGAACAGGGCGGGATCGCCGGGTTGCCGATCGAGATCATCGATGCCGACTCGAAACTGTTCGAGGTCCCGGCCCAGATGGAGTCGATCTGCGAGAACGCTTTCGCCATGGCCGGCGGCGGCTACGCCTTTGACGACCAAGAGTTCCCACGCTTCCACGAGTGCGACATGATCGACTTCGCCGGCTTCGTGGTGACCGCCGCCAAGTCGAAGTCCGACGGCATGTTCACTCCGATGCCCAATCCGTCCGACTACAAGGATGGCGGCTGGTTCAAGTGGGCGCTCTCGGTGAATCCCGACGCGATGCAGTCGTTCGGCACGGTGTATTCCGATCTGCTCACCGCCCAGATCGTCGAGCAGCAATACGTCGAACTCATCGAGAAGATCGGGGGCATCGACGTGATCACCCGCATCCCGTACAGCTCACTCGGTGAAGCCAACTGGGTGCCGATCGCCCAGCAACTGAAGTCGAACGGCGTGCGTGCGCTCGCCTTCGTCGGGGTACCCGAGGTTCTTCCGCAACTGACCAAGGCGATGGACGAGCTGAACTATCGACCCGAGATCATCATGGCCGATGCCGGTTTCTACGCCGACGTGCTCCTCGAGCGCGGCGGAGAGAGTGTCGAGGGTGTCTACGTACGCACCGCCTACTCGCTCATCGAAGAAGCCGACCGTGTGAAAGCCGTGCGGGACTACCTCGACATGATCGACGCTTATCAGCCCGGCGGCAAGGTGTCGGGACTCGGCATGCAAGGACTCTCGGCGATGTTCCTCTTCGCCACCGCGGCCAAGCCGTGCGTGGAGAGCGGAGAGCTCTCGCGGGCCTGCGTGGCCGAACAGGCGTCGACCATCACCGGATGGACGGGTGGTGGCTTGCACGCCCCGGCCGATCCGGGGTCCAACACTCCGAGCCCCTGCTACCAGATGATCGTCGTGAAGGACGGAACCTTCACCCGTTCGTACCCGCCGGTGCCGGCCACCGACGCCGATCGCGCTCTCGTGTCGTCGGTCGAGATCACCGACGACGGTTGGGCGTGCGACGACTCGACGTTGATCCCGCTCGACGGCGACTACGGAGACACCACGCTCGGCTTGCGGCCGTAATCACCCGACGCGCGATACCTCGACCGAGGTGTCGAAGAAGGCGACTCCACCGCCCCAATCGGCGGCGGTGTCATTCGTCAGATCGTTGACGGCGAGTCCGTCACGGGTGCGATCGCCCACCCAACCGAAGGGAACGATCACGAGGCCGGGTCGTGTCCGTGTCGTGTCACTCACTCGCGCAACGGCCCGTAGCCGGGCTCGGTCATTGAACACCTCGACGGTGTCGCCCTCGGTGATTCCGCGCCTCGCCGCATCATCGGGGTGGATCTCGCAGAACAACTCACCCTCCGGACCGGCATGTCGTTCGAGGTGCGAATACGAGGCGTTGAGAAAACGCTGGTGGAACTTCGGAGACATGAGCGAGAGCGGAAATCGGCCTCCGGCACCGATCGCGCCCTCCGAGGGCGGGGCGTAGGTGGGAAGGCGTCCGTGACCCTGACGCTCGAGCTCGGCGTTGGCGAAAGGAAGGCGACCGTCGGGGAAGGGGAAACCATCGGCGAACGGGCGGATGTCATCGGGCAACGGAAGACGGACCCATCCCCGCTCCTTCAACTCGTCGACGTCGATCCCGCTGATACAGGTGGCGAGCAACTCCTCGTCGCTCGCGAACAACTCGGGTTCGGTGAATCCCATCGCGCCAGCGAGGCGCCGCCAGAGTTCGGTGTTCGAAACACTCTCGCCCAACGGCTCGATGGCCCGATGGTTCCAGCCGAGATACAAGTGGCCCCACGCCGGCATCACGTCTTCTTGTTCGATCTGGGTGCAGGCCGGGAAGATCACGTCTGCGTAACGGGCGGTGTCGGTGAGGAACTGTTCCGACACGACGGTGAACACATCCGAACGTGACAGCCCGGCTCGCAACAGTGACGCCTCGGGTGCGGTCACGACCGGATTTCCGTTCCAGACGAACACGGCCTTCACCGGTGGATCGAGGGTGTTGTCGAGCAGGGCTCGACCGAGTCGATTCATGCTGATCGGCCGTCGGTCACGACCACCGGCGAGATGTGGCGCCGCGAACTTGCCGATGTCGACGAAGTCGCCGCCGTACGTTCCGACGCTGCGGGCGAATCCCCCACCTCGATGCTTCCATGCACCGATGAGTGCCGGAAGGAGCGACACGGTCCGGAAGAACTGCGCGCCGTGCTCGTGATGTTCGGCTCCGATGAGCGTTCGGATGAAGGCTGGCGTCGTGGTGGCGTACTCGCGGGCGAACAGTTCGATGTCGGCGGCCTCGACTCCACATTCGAGCGCGGCACGCGTCGGCGTCCAGTCGGCCACGTGGGCCGACAACTCGTCGAACCCGCTGGTGTGTTGGTCGACGTACTCGCGGTCGACGAGACCGTCACGAACGATCACGTGCATCACGGCGAGCACGAACGCGACGTCGGTGCCGGGACGGATCTGCAGGAACCAGTCGGCCGCATCGGCGGTGACCGTTCGGATCGGATCGATCACGACGACCTTGGCTCCGTCGGCCCGAGCCTTCTCGATGTAGGGCCACAGGTGCCGATTCGTGAGACGGGTATTGGTTCCCCACAGCACGACGAACTTCGAGTACTGGACGTCGAGAGGATCGGATGCAAGTGGGGTTCCGAGCGACGACGCAGTCCCGACGAGGGCCGTCGCTCCGCAGAGCGAATCGACCTGGCGCGACGAACCAAGGCGCGCGAAGAAGCGTTGGCTCAGTGAATCCATCATCAAAGCGCCTTGAGTGCCGGCGTCACCCCACGGCACGATCGCTTCCCCGCCCCATTCGTCGACGATGGTGGTCACCCGTTCGGCGACGATCGCCAGCGCCTCGTCCCATGACACCTTCCGATACCGACCCGAGCCCTTCGGTCCGTCGAGAACGAGTGGCGTCAGGATCCGATCGGGGCTGTACACACGGTCGAGGAAGCGATTGACCTTCGGGCACAACTCACCCTGCGAATACGGATGATCGGGGTTTCCGCGCATCTTGACGGCCCGTCCGTTCTCGACCGTGACCTCCCATCCGCACGAGTCGGGGCAGTCGTGATGGCACGTCCCGAGCACGAGGCGGACAGAGGACTCGGTCGCGGTCATCGGATCATTCTGCCAAAGGGAACGTCGGCGTTCCCGGGGTTTAGGATCGTCTCACGCACTGATCGTCGTCCTGACCAAGGGGGAACAATGTCGAACGAAGCACTCGACCGAGCACACATCACCGATCTGCTGAGCCGCTACACGTGGGCGCTCTCCGACCGTGATTGGGATGCGTGGGTGGCCGTGTTCGCCCCCGATGCCCACGTCGACTACTCCACCGCCGGCGGACCGGTGGGAGATCCGAAATCGGCCGCCGAGACCTTCCGCGGGATGATGGGCATGTTCGACGTGTCGATCTCGTCGGGCTCGAACGTCACCATCTCGTTCACCGACGCCGACACCGCCAAGGTCCGCTCGATGTACACGATGATGTTGCGCATTCCGGGTGCCGATGGAGCCCAGCCCAACTACATGCAGGCGAGCGGCTGGTACGACGACATCGTCGTTCGAACACCGGACGGCTGGCTCATCAAGAATCGTTTCGAACAGCTCGTGTACGGCAAACCCGCCTGACATGCCTCTTCCCTCGAAACGCGACCACGAGCAGCTCGCTCGCACTCTCGAACCGTGGTTCGGTGACAAATTGGGTGCCCCGTGTCGAATCACCGACGTGAGCATCCCCGAAGGAAGCGGAATGAGCAGCGAGACGCTGCTCTTCACGATTCATCACGGAGATCGCAGCGAGGCCGTCGTCACTCGGCTGCGTCCCGACATGAACGACTGGCCGGTGTTTCCGGTGTACGACCTGGCCGCACAGGCCGGAGCCATGAATCTGGTCGCTCGCTACACCTCGTTGCCGGTTCCCAACGTTCGATTCCTCGAGAACGACGAATCCCTGCTCGGGTCACCGTTCCTGGTGATGGATCGGGTGAACGGCCGTGCCCTCCCCGACATGCCGCCATACGTCTTCGGCGGCAGCTTCCTCGACACGTTCTCGGTCGACGACCAGCGACTGCTGGCTCGCACCGTGGCGTCGATTCAGGCTCGTATCCACGCGATCGATCTGCAGCGGGCCAGTGCCGATGGCCTCGACGTCTCGTTCCTCCCCTCACCCGGCGGTGACGACATCACTCGTCTGCTCGCCGAGCAACGCGCCTATTACGACTGGGCCCGCGGTGATCTGCGTTTGCCGATCATCGAACGCGCACTCGACTGGCTCGACACCCATCGACCGGCGAATCCCGGTCCGACCGTCATCAACTGGGGCGATGCCCGACCGGGCAACGTGATGTTCGACGGCCTCGATCCGACGGCCGTTCTCGACTGGGAAATGGTGAATGCCGGACCGGCCGGTGTCGACGTGGGCTGGCTGGTCTTCATGCACATGTTCTTCCAGTCCCTTGCCGACGTGTTCGAACTACCCGGCTTTCCCGAGTTCTGCCGTACCGACGACGTCCTCGAGGCCTACGTTGCCGCCGGCGGTCGCGAGATCGACGACTTCGAGTGGTACGTGAACTACGCCAGCCTGCGCTTCGCCGCCATCGCCATCCGCACGTCGTTGCGGGAGGTGGCCTACGGCAATCGCGAGATGCCTGATGATCCCGAAGATCTCATCATGCACAAGGCGATGCTCTATCAGCAGATCGGTGCTTGAAACTCAGCTCTTCAGTAGCTCGGGACGGTTGACAGCGATCTGACGTCGAATGCCGTCGCGCCAGTCGACCGTGGTGGCGAAGCCACGATCGTGCAGCTTCGACAAGTCGGGAATGATCGCCGCAATGGTCGCCGTCGTCGGATTGAAGGTCGGGGTCAGCCCGGTGAGTCGACCCATCTCCTCGCACCAATCCTCGATCGACACGATCTGATCGCCACCCCAGTTGACGATCTCGGCCGGCGTCGACGCGTACGACATGAGATACGGGATGCTGCGCGCGATGTCGTCGGCGTGGATCGGCGTGTAACTCGTCGGCTGATCGACGTGCACGGGCACCGGAATGTTGCGCTCCATCATCATCAGGTGGAACAGCATCCATCCGTACTGATCGCCGTAGGGAACGTTGAGTCGAGCGATCACCGTCGGCACACCGAGGCGCTTGGCCGTGTGCTGAACGAGTACTTCACCGGCAATCTTGGAGATGCTGTACGTGGGCATACCGGGCATCGGCCGATGACTGTCTCCGAGCAAGTCGGTCTCGGTACGCGGTTCGTGATCGTGCGGCGCGTACACGGCTGTCGACGAGCAGTGGAAGAACTTCATGCGATCACTCCGCGAGGCCGCGACTTCCATCAGGTCGGCACTGCCGTGAGCGTTGCTGGCGAAGGCCTCCTCGAAGTTGTTGCTCTTGGCCACCGCGAAGTGAAGAACCAGATCGAGATCGGTCGGCACCTCGTCGAGACGGCCCTTCTCGAGGTCGATACTCACCGTGCGAACGTTCTGGGCCTCCCACGGATCACGCTGAGCCGGATCACGGAAGCGTGCCGCACCGAACACGGTGTTGCCGTTGGCGGCGAGAGATGACGCGAGTGGACCGGCGACCCAGCCGGTCACTCCGGTGACGAGAATTCGCTGACCGGTGATCTGTTCCATGGTTCCCCCTACCAGAGTTGATCGGTGTACGTGTCGGTTCCGAAGACCGTGTTGATGAACGGACTCGTCCAGAGGTGGGTGGCCAGGCCACTCGACTCGAGATCGGCCCCGAAACGGCCATACCCCTTCTCCCACGCCAAGGAGGGATCGTGGTCGACGAAATGGATCTGCAGGAATCGCTGTTCGGCTCGCGGCACGCGCGGAACGTCGGGCGGAGCGTCATCGAGCAATGGGAGCAACGTCGCGTAGTTGAACACGTCGGGACCCCAACCCTTCACGCTCGCGTCGGGAGCCCACACGTCGTTCATCCACGACCACATCTGGTCGTGAGTGACGCCGGGCTTCAATTCACCCACGTTCACGACGATGCCCGGGTACGCGCGATCGAGGGCGAGTTCGATCGGGGTTCCGGTCTCCGTACGCGTCCGCGACCACTTGTTGTCGTAGAGCTGTGTGTGGATGTGCGTGCGTTCCGGGAACATTCGGCCGGTGGCGTGGAGGTTCTTGACGGTGTCGACGCTCCAGCGGTTCCAGTCGTCGTGATGACCCTTCAGCACCCAGTAGATCGCGAGGTACGACGCCGACATCGGGTCGGGAGTCATCAGACTTTCGGTCGGGTAGCGCAGCTTCTTCAGATCACGAGTGCAGACGAACCGATCGCCAGCGAAGGAGTATTCGCCGACGAGCACACCGCCGTAGAAGTGGTCGCGTTCGTACCAGCGGTTGTACTCGACCTCGTGCCCCTTGTGAGGCTCGACCATCGTGTAGAGCAACGTGCCCAGTTCGATCGGATACTTCTTCACGTTCCACCCCTTCGGACGATTTCCCGCCGAAGCGAACACTACGAGAACGGCTCAGCCGATGACGACTCTCGGCTCCTCGGTGATGACCCAGCAGATGTTGGTGGTGTCGAGGAACCGCTCGGTGTCGGCCATGACCTCCGGGAAATCCGGTTCACCCATGTGGCCGAAGAAATCCTGGGCCGAGTCGAAGTACTGGATCGTCACTCCGTCGAAATCGGGTTCGGGCTGCCGACTGCCCTCGGGCGGCCAGACGGCCGGGTGCTGTTCGTATCGGCGGACGTACTTCGATGCCGAGCAGTTCCGGATGAGTGGCCCGTGCGTGTCGAACCAGTAGTCGAGAAACTGCTGGTGCGTGGTGCCGGGCTTGCGCTTCAACATCGAGACGAGTCGGATCATGTCCCCTCCTTGACGAGAACGGATCTTGCCACAGTCGGCGCCCGGTGATCACAGTCCGAGGAACGAACCGCCGTCGCACACGATCGTCTGGCCGGTCACGTACGACGAGTCGTCACCGGCCAGGAACAGGGCGACCGATCCGATGTCGTCGGTGATGTCGCCGACCCGTCCGAGCGGAGTCCGCGCCTCGATCGCCTGTTGCAGAGCCGGATTGCGATCGAATGCGGTGAGCAACGACGGGCTGGCCGCAACCGGAGCGATGCAGTTCACCGTGATCCCGTCGGGCCCCCATTCGCGCGCCAAGCTCTTGGCGATCGCGCGTTGTGCCGCCTTGGCCGGCGAATACAGCGGGATGTTGGCGCTCCCCTCGATTCCCGACGGCGATGTGATGAGGACGTAACGGCCCGCACCTTCACCTCGTGGGCGACGTGAGGCGGACACGAGATGCGGATGGGCCTCGCGGGCGTACTGCAGACTCGCCCAACCGGCAGTGAGCGACATACCCTTCCAATGCTTGTCGAGAATCGCGTCGTCGAGGCGATGCGGGATCGCTCCCGTGAATGCGTTGTGCACCACGATGTCGAGCCGTCCGAATTCGTCGACCGTGCGTGCGACGTTGTCGGCGATCGACCCACCCTTGGTGACGTCGGTTTCGATACAGACCGCGCGACCTCCGTCGTCGCGAATCGACGCGGCGACCGGCTCCCCCGTCTCGGCACGACGGGCCGCGATCACGACGATCGCACCGTGTTGGGCGAGTCGGCGCGCGATGCCCTCGCCCACACCTTGTCCGGCTCCGGACACGATGGCGACTCGACCCTCGAGAGACGTGCCGCGCGCACTCACATCCACAACCCACCGTCGCACACGAAGGTCTGGCCGGTCACGTGGGCGGCTCCTTCGCTGCAGAGAAAGGTCACCGTCGCCACCGGATCGACCTCGCCCTCCAGGGCTCGTGGGGCGATCGACACCGGTCCGGAGACCGCTGGGTCGACGCCGAAACGCTCCGGGGCGAGAGCCACCGCGTTGACGGTGACGCCATCCTTGCCCCATTGGCGAGCCACCGACTTCACGAGTACTCGTGCGGCCTCCGCCGTCGCGGCCACGGCCGCGTGATCGGCACCTCCCGACATGCCGGTGGTCGGGACGATCACCACGATGCGTCGACATCCGTCGGTGCGAGCCCTCTGAACGTCGGTGATCATGGCTCGCATCGGTTGCTCCCACAGTCGATCGATCTGTTCGTCGGTGATGTGCGACACCGGCACTGCTTCCACGACGATCGGCGCCACGATCACCGCCGCCGAAACGTCGGAGTCGACACGACCGCGCAACGATTCGGCGATCGGACCCTGGCCGAACACGTGCACACTCACGACTCTCCTCCGATCGTGACGAGATGATGCGAGGTGTCCCCATGATGATCGACGAGCATCGTGCGTTCGACGAAACGCCAACAGTCGGTCCTGTGGAAGCGATCGTGATAACGACCCGATGCCACGGTCTGCAGCGGGAATCGTCCGGGCACGCACTGAGTGACGGTGAAATAGGAACGTGTGGACACGTGCGTCTCGTCGTCGACTTCGAGAATCGTGTTCGTGACGAGATGCTTGGTGTGCGGAACACCGTCGTAGAGGATCACGAATCTCTGCATGACCTTCCCGACTGCCGAACCCGGAACCGCCGGCAATTCGGCTCCACCCATGAAGACCCGGGCCCCGTCGAACAGCGCAGACACTCCGTCGAAATCTCCTCCGTCGACGAGTTCGGCGTAACGGAAGAGGAGATTCAGGATCTGCCGCTCGTCCGCGGAAGTCAACATGCCGTCACCGTAGACGAACTACCGTGTCGGTCGTGACTGCGAACTCCCCCAACGTGCCCGATCCGACACCGGCCGGACTGCAACTCGGCGATCAGACCACCGAACTCGTTCGATCTGCTTTTCCGCTCCGACTCGGACTCGTGGAGGGCAAGGTCGCCGTCGTCACCGGTGCGGCCCGTGGAATCGGGGAGGCAGCGGCCCGCTTGTTCGCCGCCGAAGGAGCCGCCGTCGTTCTCGTCGACAAGGACGTCGCCGCGGCCGAGGCAGTCGTCGCGTCGATTCGTAGTCGGGGCGAAGAGGCCATGGCGGTCGGCGCCGATCTGACCAAGGAAGCCGATGTCGAGGGCATGGTCCGAGCGGCGATCGACACCTACGGTCGCATCGACTGCGCCTTCAACAACGCCGGTATCTCGGGCAAGTTCGGATCGTTCATCGATCTCGATCTCGCCGAATGGCAGCGCATGATCGACATGAATCTCACCAGCGTTTTCCTGTGCATGAAGTACGAGCTCGCAGTGATGGCCGCCCAGGGTCATGGTGCGATCGTCAATGCTTCGTCGGGTGCCGGTGTGGTGGCGGCGCCCGGGCTACCGCATTACACCGCGGCCAAGCACGGCGTGCTCGGCATCACGAAGTGTGCCGCCCAGGAGTTCGCGGCCAAGGGTGTTCGGGTCAACGCGATCCTCCCCGGGACCACGCGCACGCCGATGATCGAAGGCTTCATCAACGGTGATCCCACCATCGAGAAGATGGTCAGCCGGGGCATCGGGCGCGGTTACCTCGGCGAACCAGCCGAGATCGCCGAGGCCGCGGTGTGGCTGTGCAGCGACCGATCGAGTTTCGTGAGCGGTGCGTCGTTGTCGGTCGACGGATCGACCGTCAACCGCTGACTCGGCGAACTTGCTGGGTCCAGGACGCGACGACGTCGGCCACGTCGTGCTCACCCGGATGGCTCGGCACTCCGGCGAACGTCACTGAGCGAGAGAACCGCGGGGCCGGTTGGGCGTTCAACACGCCGTTGATACGCGTCGTCGTTCCGCGGGCCGCCATGTGCGGATGATCGGGCACCTCGTTCGGAGCGAGCACCGGGGCGAAGCAGGCATCGCTCCCGTCGAAGATCGCGCACCACTCGTCACGAGTCCTGGTGGCGAACGCGGCGGCCACCTTGGTCTTGGCTTCGGCCCAGATCGACCGGTCCATCTGTCGGGCAGGCGCGAAGGTCTCGTCGCCCGACACGCCGAGCTTCTCCACGAACTCGGCGTAGAACTGCGGCTCGATCGCACCGACCGAGACCCACTTGCCGTCGGCGGTTCCGTAGACGTTGTAGAAATGCGCACCACCGTCGAGGTAGTTGGTGCCACGCGGCCCCCACACTCCACTGTCGACGGCGAGAAAGAACGGACCGAGGATCATGGCCGCACCATCGACCATCGCCGTGTCGATCACCTGACCTCGCCCACTGCGCTGCCGTTCGACGAGAGCGGCTGACACGCCGAACGCGAGAACGAGGCCACCGCCGGCGAAATCACCGAACAGATTGATGGGCATGGTGGGTGGCTGACCTTCGTAGCCGATCGTGTGCAACGCGCCCGACAGAGCGACGTAGTTGATGTCGTGACCAGCGGTGTGAGCGAGCGGGCCCTCCTGGCCCCAACCGGTCATCCGCGCATAGATCAACTTCTCGTTGCGAGCGCACAACACGTCGGGTCCGAGACCGAGCCGCTCGCACACGCCGGGCCGGAACGGATCGACGAACACATCGGCCCGATCGACGAGATCGAGCAATCGGGCCAGATGCTCGGGGTTCTTCACGTCGAGGGCGATTCCACGCTTGCCTCGCATCATCGGATTGGTCGCAGCTCGCTCGCGATTCACCCGGGCGGCGACCTCCGGTCGATCGACCGCGACGACGTCCGCTCCGAGATCGGCGAGGATCATCGCTCCGTACGGGCCCGGACCTTGCCCCACCAATTCGACGACACGGGTTCCGGCCAGCGGGCCGGTGTGAGTCGGACTCACGACGCGTCGACCGAGGCGACGTTCTTGGCCCAGCGATAGTCGCTCTTGCCCGCTGGAGATCGCACCATCTGATCGACGAGCGTGAGCTGCCGCGGAACCTTGTAGCCCGCGACGTGTTTGCGGCAGTGCTCCTGGATGCTCTCGAGAGTCGGGGTCGTACCGGGACGAGCCTGAACCACGGCAGCGACTCGCTCACCCCAGCGCTCGTCGGCCACCCCGACCACGACCGCGTCGAACACCTCGGGGTGCGCCTTCAACGCATTCTCGACCTCTTCCGGGAAGATCTTCTCGCCGCCAGAGTTGATGCACACCGACCCGCGGCCGATGAGAGTGATCGTGCCGTCGTCGTTCATCACGGCGAAGTCGCCCGGGATCACGTATCGCGTCCCGTCGGGTCCGGTCACGAAAGTGGCCGCCGACTTCTCGGGATCCTTGTGATATCGCAACGGAATGTTGCCGGTTCGAGCGAGTCGGCCCATGACTCCTGGCGGGGTCGGGCGCAGATCGTCGTCGAGAACAGTGGAATCACGAGCACCTTTCACACGAAGACCGGCTTCGACCGAACCGCCTTTCGACACTTGGGTGATGCCGTTCGCTCCACCTTCACTCGACCCGATCGCGTCGGTGACGACCAGGTTCGGGAAGAACTCGATGAACTGGTCCTTGCAGGCCTGCGAGAACAACACGGCGCTCGACGACACCGCGAACAACGACGAGATGTCGTAGGAGTCCTTCGACTTCTCGTAATCCTCGAGCAACGGACGCGCCATCGCATCGCCGGTGATCATGATCAGATTCGCCTTCTCCTGGCCGATCGTGCGCCACACGTCGGCTGGATCGAACTTCGCCCGCAGAACGACCTTGTTGCCGAGAAAGCTCTGACCCATCACGCTCCACTGCGAGGCACCGTGCATGAGCGGCGGCAGCGGATAACTCACGAGTGCGAATCCGTTGCGACCCTTCTCGACGAAACCGGCCGGGCTCTGCATCTTGTCGCCGGTGAACACATCGATACCGCCGCCGAGAGCCATCACCACATCGGCGTGGCGCCATACGACGCCCTTGGGCATGCCGGTGGTGCCACCGGTGAAGAGGATGTAGAGATCGTCGTCGGAGCGTGGCGCGAAATCACGTTCGTCGCTCTGCGCGGCCAACGCGGCCTCGTAGTCGGGACCGATCACGAGCTGAGAAAGGTTCGGGGCCACCGCACGGGCACGATCGGCGAATTCGGGTTCGACGATCAAGTAAGTGAGATCGGCGTTGTCGAAGAGATACGCCAACTCGTCTTCCACGTAGCGGTAGTTGATGTTGATCCAGACCGCTCGAATCTTGAAGATCGCCCACAGCGCCTCGACCCACTCGACACGATTGAGCGCATAGATGCCCACGTGATCGCCCGGCTTCACACCCTGCGCCGCGAGGTGGTGGGCCAGACGATTGGCTCGCCGATCCATCTCGGCGAAGGTGCGTCGCTCGCGTTCATCGACGATGTACTCACGGTCGGGCCATTCGTCGACCGCCGCTTCGAAGAGATCGGCCAGGTTGAAAGTGTTCGCCGCCATGGGAGGATTCTCGCGCACCCGCTTCGATTCCCTCCCACCCGTACTCCCCGTAGTACAAGAGAGGGACATCGTCGCCGAGGGAGGCCCCATGTCATCCACCGAACACCTGCTCGTCGAGAAGCGTGGTCACGTCCTGGTCGTGACCATGAATCGGCCCGAGGCCAAGAATGCTCTCAGCCCGGCGATGATCGTCGGCCTGGCCGATGCCTGGGTGCAGCTGAACGAGGACGACGACGTGCGTTGTGCCGTGCTGACCGGAGCGGGCGGGTCGTTCTGCACCGGCATGGATCTGAAGGCGCGCGCAAACGACGACGCGGGTCCGAATCCGTACCAGGAACGATGGGCCGCCGATCCCGATCTGCACTGGAAGGCGTTGTTGCGCCATTACCGACTGCGCAAACCACTCGTCGCGGCGGTGGAGGGTTTCGCGGTGGCCGGTGGAACCGAGATCCTGCAGGCGACGCACGTCCGCGTGGCGGGTGAGTCGGCGACGTTCGGCGTGTTCGAGGCCCGACGGGGGCTGTTCCCCGTGGGTGGGAGCACCGTACGCCTGCAACGGCAGATCGGCTACACGAACGCACTCGAGATGCTGCTGACCGCGCGCGGTTACACCGCGGCCGAGGCCAAGGAGATCGGCCTCATCGGACACGTGGTTCCTGACGGCACCGCCCTCGACAAGGCGATGGAATTGGCCGAGTTGATCGCCGCCAACGGACCCCTCGCCGTGGAGGCGATCCTCAAGTCGGTTCAGGAGACGGCGGCGATGCCGGAAGAGGAGGGCCTGAGGCGCGAGTTCGAGATCGGCTGGCCGATCTTTTCGACCAATGACTCCAAGGAGGGACCGCGAGCCTTCGCCGAGAAGCGCCCTCCTCTCTGGACCCGCACCTGAGGCTCATCCCACCCCCAAAAAACCTTGAATTCCTACCACTCTGTAGCGCTGGCTACCTCTCGAGGTAGCCAGCGCTACAGAGTGGGTGAAATGTGTGTGTTTGTGTGGGAAGGGGAAGTGGGAAGGGGGAAGTGGGAAGTGGGGTGGGGTCAGGGTTTGAGGGATGAGACCAGCCACATAGCGAAGAACTGGCTCCCGCCGCCGTAAGCGTGGCCGACCGCCTTCTCCGCCCCGTCGATCTGGTGCTCGCCGGCCTTGCCCATGACCTGCATGCACGCCTCGCCGAAACGGATCATGCCCGACGCACCGATCGGATTGGTCGACAACACACCACCCGACGGATTCACCGGCAACGACCCGTCCATCTGAGTCACTCCATCTTCAACCATGCGCCAGCCGTCGTTTCGCGACGCGAAACCGAGGTTCTCGAGCCACATCGGCTCGAACCACGAGAAGGGCACGTACATCTCGACGACGTCGATCTCCTCGGTCGGATTGGTGATTCCACCTTTGCGCCACAGATCCTCGGCGCACATTTCGCCAGCCCGCGGGCTCACTTGCTCGCGCCCGGCGAACGCCGTCGGCTCGCTGCGCATCGAGGTCGCGTGCACCCATGCCTTCGGGCCCGACGTCTTCTCGGCCCGCTCCTCACTCATGAGAACCAGCGCCATCGCCCCGTCGCTCGACGGACACGTTTCGACGAATCGAATCGGATCCCACAGCATCGGCGACTCGAGCGCCTTCTCGAGCGTCCAATCGGGCTCGTGCAGATGCGCGTACGGATTCTTGCAGGCATTCGTCCGGTCTTTCACCGCGACGATCGAACCGATGTGACTCGGCGCACCGGACCGGGCGATGTAGCCACGAACGATCGGCGAGAAGTATCCGCCGGCACCCGCGTGCACCGGCATGCCGAAGGGAATCGGCACGCTGAGCGCCCACATCGCATTGCCGTCACTCTGCTTCTCGAAGCCGACGGTCAGCACCGTGCCGTGAATCCCGGCCATCACGTGCTGCGCGGCGACGATCGCCGTCGATCCGCCCACCGACCCGGCGGTGTGCACGCGGAACACGGGCTTTCCGTGGGCAGCCAATGCATCGGCCAGCCACAACTCGGGCATGACGACACCTTCGAGCGGATCGGGCGCCTTGCCGATCACGATCGCGTCGACGTCGTGAATCGTAATGCCGGCATCGGCCAAGGCTCGGTCGACCGCTTCGCGAACGAGTCCTGCGATCGACACATCGGCGCGACACGACGAATGCTTCGTCTGCCCGACGCCAACGACTGCGCAACGATCAGCCATGTCAGTCACCCTCCATCACGCACACCAAGTTCTGTTGCAGACACGGCCCGCTCGTCGAGTGAGCCACGGCACGATCGGCACGTCCGGCGAACACGGCCTCGGCCGCTTCGGCGAATCGCGCGAGACCGGCCGCCATCGCCGGATTGGCCACGAGGGCACCGCCGCTCGGATTGATCGACGTCGCGGAGCCGAGTCCCATCGCCGTACGCAACAACAGTTCCTGGTGCGTGTACGGCGCGTAGAGCTCGGCGACGTCCACCTTGTCGTCACCGACCCCGGCTTTCTCGGCCGCGATGCGCGCCGAGTCGCTCGTGGTGAGCGATCGCGCTCCGAGACGCTGCGTATCGATGCGATGGTCGATCCCGCGGATCCAGGCCGGCCGCGACGCCAACTTGCGAGCCGCTCCATCGGCGGCCAGCACGACGGCGTTCGCACCGTCGACCGCCACACTGCAGTCGTGGGCGCGCAGCGGGGCCGCGGAATACGGCGCGGCCAGGAGCTCGTCGATCGTGTGATCGCCCTTGACGTACGCCACCGCGTTCGATTTCGCGTCACGTCGGCTCCGCACCGCGACCTCCGCCATCGCGGCCTCGGTCACGACTCCGGCCTCCAGACACGCGCGCGCCTGTAACGCCGCCATGGCGTCGAAACCAGGCCACAGCGGAGCCACGAAATACGGGTCGGCTTGCAAGGTCAGAATCTGGTCGATCGGTCCCGAGGTGGTCTTACCGTTCGAGAAGACGACCGCGATGTCGCATTCTCCGGTCTGCAACTTCACCCACGCTTCGTACAACGCGAGAGCTCCGTCGGCCTCGACGTGACTCTCGACGATCGGTGGCCACGCACCGATTGCATCGACGGCGGCGACGAAACTGAACGGCTGACCGCTCATGTAGTCGCAACTTCCATGACACCAGAAACCGACGTCGGAACGTTCTATACCGGCCTTCTCGACGGCTTCGCGCACGACCGGAAGGATCAACTCGACCGAGGTGAGATGGGTGTGCATCTCGCTCGGCCGTTGTGCAGTGGCGACGATGGCGACATCACGCATCAGCTCTCACCCGCTTTCGACGTCATGTCGGCATCGGCTTCGCCCGACGGACGGAAGTGGGCGATGCTCTCGAGGGTCGGACCCCATTCCGAACGGTCCTTCCACACCGGTTCGACGCGCATGCCGATCCGAACGTCGTCGGCCTCGCATTCCTGAATCAGGTGCTGCATCGAGATGTCGGCGCCGTCGAGAACGATCTGGGCGGCCACGTACGGGATCTTCACCTTCTGACCGAGGAATGGCACATTGACGACGCAGAACGTGGTGATCGTTCCCTTCGGCCCGACTTCCACGTCTTCGGCCAGGATCGCCGCGCACTTCGGGCACACGCCATTGCGCGGCGGAAAGTACACGAGGGTGCAACTGGGGCAGCGCTTGCCGATCAGCCGACCGTCGATGAGACCCGAGAGATGGCTGGTGGCATTCGGTCCCGCCGACCACTGGTACTCGACCGAGATCGGTTGGCGAAGTCGCACGATTCCGTCGGCGTCACTCACGATGCACCTCCAACGAGGTCGAAGCAGGCGATGTCGGTGATCCCGCCGGTGCGCTCGGCCGCCCAACGAACCTTGACTCGCACTCCGGTCGACATCGCGTCGATCGACCCGGCGTCGACGGCGTGCAGCAACGGGACGTCGGCACCGTCGAGAGCGATGAGGGCCCAGGCGAAAGGACGATCGAGAGGTTGACCTTCCGACGGCGTCGACTGCCACGACCAGGTGGTCACCCGACCGGTCTCGGGCAACGTCACCCATTCGGTGAGCGTCTCTCCCGTCACGGGGTCGAATTCGGCGGGCGGGAAATAGACCCGGCCATCGCTTCCCCGCGTTCCCTCGAGCCGACCCGCCGACAGCGAGGTGAAGAAACGCGACAGGGCGATTCCAACCGTTCGGCTGTAGGGGTACGACACGACGAGCGGGGCGATGAACGAATCTCCTTGCAGGGATCCGATTGATGCTCCAGACACGACCTCGTTCGTATCACAAGTCCTCTTACCGAGGCACACCGACCATTGCTAGTGTCGTCACAACCGGCCGACGCGGGGGCGTCGAACCGACAAAGGGGGACATCGTGCAGACCATCGGCTCACCTCGCCGTTCACTGCGTACCGCCATCGCACTCGGAGCACTACTCACCGTCACCGTGGCGTGCTCGAATCGCGAAGGGGAGGATGCGGCCACCACCGCCGCGCCGTCCTCCGAGGCGCCGGCCACCACCGCTGCTCCCGACGGAACCGACGCGCCACCGGCCACCGACGCACCGGCCGGTGTGATGTTCGGAACCATGGAGAGCCCGTGCGGTCCGGCCACCGATGCCGGTGTGCCCACCATCGCCGACGGCCAGAACGGTGGCGACACGTTGAAGATCGGCACGCAGAACGATCACGGATTCGAAGGCGCTCCCGGACTCACGATCGAGATGCTCGATGCCGCCCAGGCCTTCGCTGGTTGGTGCAACGAACAGGGTGGAATTCGCGGTCTGCAGCTCGAGGTCGTCGATCTCGACGGCAAGTTGTTCAACGTCCCGGCCGCCATGGAACAGGCCTGCTCCGAGGTGTTCGCCATGGTCGGCGGCGGATGGGTCTTCGACGATCAGATGTACCCCCGTTTCCACGAATGCGGCATGGTGAGCTTCCCCGGCTACACGGTCTCGACCGCCGCCGCCGAGGGCAACGGCAAGATCCAGCCTCTGCCCAATCCGGCCTACACCAAACCGACCGGCTGGCTCACGTGGGCCGCCGAGACCTATCCCGAGGCCGTCACCAACACCGCCATCGTCTACTCCGACGTGACGATCACCAAGATCAACGCCGACCAGATCGAAGCGGCGATGGACGCAGTGGGTGGATTCGACGTCACCCAGAAGATCGCGTATTCGCCCACTGGCGAGGCCAACTGGGTGCCCTTCGCCCAGAAGCTCAAGGATGGCAACGCGTCGACCATGGTGTTCGTCGGCGAGCCGGGCAACCTGATCCTGCTCTACAAGGCGATGCGTGAGGTCGGCTACGTGCCCGAACTCGTACTCACCGACGCCAATCACTACACCGAGCAGATGATCGCCGAGGGCAACGCCACCGCGACCGAAGGATTCCGCGCCCGCACTGCCTACGCGCCTTTCGAGGAAGCCGATCAGTTCCCCGGCATGCGTTCGTACCTCGACATGATGGCGACCCACAATCCCGACGGTCGGATCGCCGGCCTCGGGCTCCAAGCCACCTCGGCGTATCTGCTCTTCGCCACGGCGGCCAACATGTGTCTCGACACCAACGACAACGTTCTCGAGCGCGAGTGTGTCCTCGCCGCGGGCAAGTCGATCACGTCATGGACCGCGGGAGGCCTCCACACCGAGACGAACCCCGCCGAAGGCCTTCCGCCCGAGTGCGGCATCATCATGGGCATCGAGGGCGGCGTGTGGACGCGGATCTTCCCCGAACTCGGCAGCGCCGACGACAACGGTGGCGGCTGGCACTGTGACGATCCCGGCTACTACGAAGTCGCGGGCGATTTCGGGGACGCGACACTCGGTGTCGATCCGACCCGCGAGAACTGATCGGCTGATCGGACCACCTGCATGCAGGAATTGCTGACGTTCACCATCATCGGTCTGTCGACCGGTGCG